>Ga0116230_10000314_pt1 | contig 41480 bp, 37 predicted proteins | sample S1TSphfallax_3_FD_88678 | JGI IMG/M metagenome (GOLD analysis project Ga0116230, IMG submission 88678) | Host-associated microbial communities from peat moss isolated from Minnesota, USA - S1T2_Fd - Sphagnum fallax MG | ecosystem: Host-associated > Plants > Peat moss > Unclassified | place... | reverse complement strand
CGCGAACCCGGTTCCGGCACGCGAGCCGTCATCGAACGTCATTTCGCCGAAATGGGCGTCGAATATATGCCCGGCTGCGAGTTCAATACGAACGAGGCGATCAAACAAGCCGTGCAGGCGGGCTTGGGTGTCGCAGTCGTCTCGCTGCAGACCATCGAACTCGAGTTGGAGACCCGGCGTCTCGTCGTGTTGCCAATCGAAGGTTTCCCGATCATGCGCCGCTGGTACGTCGTTCACCGCAGCGACAAACGCTTGTCGGCCGCGGCAACAGCCTTCATGGAGATCTTGCTCGGGCAGCAAGCACCGCCAAGCCGCGCGGCAGCCAAGGGTCGCTGACGCAGCGATCGTGACGCCGGCGCAGCGAGCGCTCGCGTATCGGCGAATTGCCGGGTTGCTAGTGCACCAGGTAGCCCCCGTCCACGGGAAAAACGCCGCCATTCAAATAAAGGGCATCGTCCGAGGCCAGGAAAGCGACCATCGCGGCCACCTCGTCCGCGCTGCCGTAGCGCCCGGCGGGTATCCTGCCCGTCAACTGCAGGCGCACGGCTCCGGGATCGCCGGGCAGAAACCCCGCTTCGAGCGATGACATCATGCGGGAGTCGATCGGACCCGGAGCGATGGCATTGATGCGGATGCCCTTGGCTGCCCACTCGGCGCAGGCGCTGCGGGTCAGGCCGATGACGGCGTGCTTGCTGGCGTTATACGCGCACACGCCGGCGGCACCGGTGAGCCCTGCCGTGCTCGACGCGTTGACGATCGCACCGAAGCCTTGTTTGACCATGACCGGAATGACATATTTCATGCCGAGGAAAACGCCGACCACATTGATGTCCAGGACTCGGCGGAAGTCCGCGAGCGGTGTTTCCGTCAGCGGGCGCACCAAACCCTCGATACCCGCATTGTTGAACAAGATGTCGATGCGGCCGAAGCTCGCAACGGCCTGTTCGACAAAGTCACGAACCGATGTTTCCGCGCTCACATCGCCTTCCAGTCCGCAGAACCGCTCCCCGACAGCAAGGGTCGCGCGCAGCAAATGCAGTGCCGCAATATCCCGGTCCACAGCGACGACCGCTGCATCTCTGGCAAGCAACAACCGGATGGTGGCGGCGCCGATCGCGCCGGCGGCGCCGGTCACCAGTGCAACTTTGCCTGTGAACTGCTGCTGATCTGTCACGAGCCTCACTCCCAAGGGTTGCTGACCGGGCAGGGGATTCTGAAAACCGAGTTATATTCGGGATCTATCTTATCGCCAATTGTCGCGGGAAAACAAAGATACAGGTCTACGCGGAGCCGCAGTGTTGACCATGCCTAAAAAGTCGAATATCGTTCGACTCCCGGGAGTGCGTGATTCCAAATCAAACCATCCAGCCATCGGAGCTGAGACATGCAGATCGGATCGTTGATCAGTCGCGCAGCGCGCCACTACGGCGCCGCGCCATGCGTGTCCGAGGGCGAACGCGTCCTGAGCTTTCGCGAATTCGATGCCGCTACCGATCGCCTCGGCAATGCGCTTTGCGACCGAGGCTTGAGCCCCGGCGATCGCGTCAGCGTGATTCTGCCCAACTCGATCGATTGCCTGATCGCCTATTATGCGATCGCCAAGGCGGGGCTGGTCCGGGTGCAATTGAACACGCGCGAAACGCTGGAAAATCATCGCTACAAGATCGAGGATAGCGGCTCTCGCGCCGTGATCCACGCCGACATCGATGGAATAGCCGCGGAGGTCAATATTGCCTGGGATGAGCTGCGGACGATGCTTGCCACGGGCCGCTCGGCGCCCTGCCGCGTCGAACGCGCCCTCGATGCGCCCTTGCGGCTCGGCTACACGGGCGGCACGACCGGCAAACCCAAAGCGGTCACGCTGACGACGCGTGGTGAACTCACGGAGCTCACGGCGTTCTTGACCGATTTGGTCCCGGAGATCGAGCGCGGCGACGCCTTCCTGCATGCTGCGCCGATCGCACATGCGTCGGGTGCGTTTTTTTTGCCCTGTATCGCCCGCGGCGCGCATTCGATCATCATCCCGAAATTCGACGCGGGCGAGTTCCTGTCGCTGGCGGAGCGATCCGAGGCGAGCCTGACATTTCTCGTTCCGACGATGCTCGCGATGATCATGGAAGAGCCGGGTATCGACACTGCGAGGCTGAAATTCAAGCGCATCGCCTATGGCGCCTCGTCGATCTCGCCGAACCTCGTGGAGCGCGCCGAGCGGCGCTTCGGCCGGGTCTTCTCGCAGTGCTACGGTCAGGCCGAGAGCCCCATGTGCATCACGTGTTTGAAGCCCGAAGACCACGATCGCATCGGTTCTTGCGGCCGTCCGTTTACCGTCGCCGAGGTCGGCATCTTCGGACCGGACGACCAGCCCCTGCCGCCGAACGAGCGCGGCGAGATCGTCTGCCGCGGCCCGCAGACGATGGCGTACTACTGGAACAGACCGGAACAGACCGCCGAGGCATTCCGCAATGGCTGGCTGCACACGGGCGATATCGGCTACATGGACGAAGACGGCTTCTTCTATATCGTCGATCGGAAGAACGACATGTTGATCTCAGGCGGCTTCAACGTCTATCCGCGCGAGGTCGAGGACGTGCTGCTCGCGTACCCCGGCGTCGTGGAAGTGGCGGTCGTCGGTATGCCCGACGAATTGTGGGGCGATCGGGTCGTCGCGGTCGTCGCGGGGCGCCAAGGGCTCGATGCCGCGGCGATCTTGGACCATGCCCGCGCCAATTTGGCGACCTACAAGCGTCCCAAATCCGTCGAGATCTGGCCGGAGCTGCCCAAGAGCGGCGCCAATAAGATTCTGCGGCGCGTCGTCCGCGATCGACTCCTGGCCGCTGCACAGCAACTCGCATGACCATCAAACCGCAAGACATCGAGGCATTGATTGCCTTGTTCGAAACATCGGAATGGGATGAGCTGCACCTGAAGATCCCAGACTTCGAGATTTTTCTCTCGTCGGACCCGCTCGCACGCGCGCCCGGGAGTGCAGCGGCGGCTGCGCCGGTGGTAACGACGGCCCCGGGCGCCGCGCCATCTGCCGCCGGCCCGGCGTCTGCGGTGCCGCCCGGTGTTTCTCCAGCGGCGCCTCCTGCAGTGTCATCCGTCGCGGTACAGCCGCACTGGATCGCCGTCAAGGCCCCGAATCTCGGGACGTTTTACCGGGCGCCGAAGCCCGGGTCGCCCGCCTTCGTGGAAGTTGGTCAAGCGGTGACGCCCGAGACGGAGATTTGTTTGATCGAGGTCATGAAGCTGTTCACGACGGTCAAGGCCGGGGTCGCAGGAATGGTGCGCCAAGTCTGTGTCGAGGACGCCGTCATGGTCGAGTTCGGCGATACGCTGTTCTATATCGAGCCGGCTTGACGCCGCGGAAGCCGCGCATGAGCCTCAAGCGCCTGTTCGTTGCCAATCGCGGGGAGATCGCCGTGCGCATCTTGCGCAGCGCGCGGCAACTGGGTTTGGAGACCGTGCTCGGCGTGTCGGCGGCCGACACCCAAGGCTTGGGCGCAGAGATGGCCGACCGGGTCGTCGTGCTCGGGCCGGCGCCCGCGGCCAAGAGTTATCTGGACTGCCGACTGGTGGTGCACGCCGCCAAGGGCACCGGTTGCGATGCCTTGCATCCCGGATACGGCTTCTTGTCGGAGAAGCCCGAGTTGTCGCGTCTCTGCGAGAGTGTGGGTGTGGCCTTCGTCGGTCCGCGCGCGGAAACCATCGAAGCGCTCGGCGACAAGTTGTCGGCGCGCCGCTTGGCGCGAGAGACCGGCGTGCGGACGGTGCCCGGAACGGATCACATGATCTCGGTCGCTGCCGCGCGCGCCGCCGCCGCCGAACTCGGTTATCCGGTCGTCATGAAAGCGTCCGCCGGCGGCGGTGGCCGCGGCATGTTCAAGGCAACCGGACCCGCTGAACTCGAGGCGTCCTTCGACAAGGCCGCGCGAGAGGCGCAGAGTGCGTTCGGTGACGGTCGCCTGTACTTGGAGCGGTTCGTGGAACGAGCGCGGCATGTCGAGGTGCAAATCGTCGGCGACGGCGCAGGCAATGTCGTCCATTTCGGGGAACGGGATTGCTCGGTCCAGCGGCGCTACCAGAAACTCATCGAAGAGGCGCCCGCATCCGCGGTCCCCGACGCGACACGCGAACGTTTGCACGAAGCGGCCTTGCGTTTGACCCGCTTCGCCAAGTACCGCAATGCGGGCACGGTCGAATTCCTCTACGACGTCGATCGCGACGATTTTTACTTCATCGAAGTCAATTCGCGGATTCAAGTCGAGCATCCGGTCAGCGAAGCGATCACGGGCCACGATCTCATCGCGTTGCAGCTGCGCGTCGCCGCGGGGGACGGTCTAGGCTTGTCGCAGAGCGACATCCGGATCGCGGGGCATGCGATCGAATGCCGTATCAACGCCGAGGATCCCCGTAACAATTTCGCTCCGGCACCGGGGCGCATCACGCGTTGGCGGCCGCCGATGGGGGAGGGGATACGCCTCGACACGCACGCACGCGAAGGTTATCTCGTGCCGCCATTCTACGATTCGATGATCGGCAAATTGATCGCTCACGGCCGTACTCGGGACGAGGCAATCAGCCGGATGTTGAGTGCGATCGAGTGTTTTACTCTCGAGGGGCCTAAGACGACGCTGCCGCTCGCCGCGGCGACCGTCGCGCACCCCGATTTTCGCGGCAATCGTATTTCAACGCGATGGTTGGAGGACGTGGGTCTTCCGGACTTTCAGACCGGACGAGGAGGACACGATGGCGCACATCGAATTCCTGGATGAGACGATGCGGGATGGTCAGCAGAGCCTCTGGGGCCTGCGTATGCAGGCCGGTATGGCCCTCCCGGTTTCTCCCCTGATCGACCGCACGGGGTTCCGCGTCATCGACTTGACCGGCGGCGGCATGCTCGACGTGCTGACCCGGTACTGTCAGGAGAATTATTGGGAGGGGCTCGATCTGCTCGTGGCCTCGATGCCACGCACGCCGGTGCGTGCCGGCCTGCGCGCCAATGCCAACGTCACGTTCGGCCTGACGCCCGATGCACTCATGGATCTGTGGGTGCGCCGCCTCTGCGCCCACGGCGTGCGGTCCTTTTGGATCTACGACGTGTTGTTCAACATCGACAAGATGGTCCGCCTGGCCAAGGTGGCCAAGGAGGCCAGGGCGGAAGTTGCCGGCGCCATCATGTTCGCGCTTTCGCCGGTGCACACCGACGAGTATTACGCGGCCAAGGCGGATCAGCTCTCCGCCTGTCCCGACATCGACACGATTCTATTGTACGACACGGCCGGCGTGCTCGACCGTCAGCGGATGGCGACGCTCGTGCCCGCGATCGTCAAGAACGCCCGCGGCAAGAAGATCGAATTCCATTCCAATAATCTGCTCGGCATTTCGGCCAAGGCCTATCTTGATGCGATCGACTTCGGCATCACGGTGTTGCATACCGCCAGCCGGCCCATGGCGAATGGTCCGTCCGTACCCTCGACCGAGATCATGGCCAAGAACGTCGAATTGATGGGCCACACGCACGGACTGAATCCGACTCTGTTCAAGCCCGTGGCAGACCATTTCGAGGCGGTCGGCAAAGCCGCCGGTTTTCTCGTCAATCAATATTCAGAATACGACGTCTTTTCGATCGCGCATCAGATCCCGGGCGGCATGATGGGGACGTTCAAGGCCCAGCTCGAGCGCCACAACATGATGGACAAGCTAGGCGAGGTTCTCGATGAGACGGCGCGCGTACGGCGGGATCTCGGCTATCCCGGCATGGCCACTCCGTTCAGTCAACTCGTGGGAATTCAGGCGGTGCTGAACGTGGTGACCGGCAAGCGTTACGGGACGATCCCCGACGAAGTCATCCAGTACGCGGCGGGCTATTACGGCAAGACCGTCGCTCCGATCGAACCCGGCGTCCTGGATCGGATCATGAGCGCCGCGCGGGCCAAAGAGGTGCTCGCCAATCCGCCTGAACAGCCGACGATCGCCGAGCTGAAGAAACGCTACGGTACGGACGACGAGGATGAACTCATTCTGCGCGCGCTACTGCCGGCGGCGGACATCGAAAAAATGCGTGCCGCCGGCCCGGTGAAGACGAGCTATCCGCTGCTGTCGACCCCTGAACTCGAGCAAGTCCGACGGCTCATGCGTGTCGCGCGTGCGCCCGTGCTGGAGATCAAGTCCTCACTGATGAACCTGTCGCTGCGGCGGCACGGGGTCTAGACCGGAGTCTTGCGTGACCAGGGGGCACACAGTGAGCTACACGGGAGGCATCTTGGGAGTGTCAACGCGCTGCCCCTCAGCTGGGACCCCGCGAGCACCTATGTCGTTTCATGCCCTGCAATAGGATCGCGCAATGACCGAAGTCTACCTTTGCGACGGTATTCGTACACCGTTCGGGCGCTACGGCGGGTCGCTCGCCTCGGTGCGGCCGGACGATCTCGCCGCGCTCGTTCTGCGGGAGCTCGTCGGTCGTAACCCAGGACTCGATCCAGGCGCAATCGATGATGTGATCCTCGGCTGCGCAAACCAGTCGGGCGAGGATAATCGCAACGTCGCGAGAATGGCGGCCTTGCTCGCGGGGTTGCCCATGGGCGTGCCGGGCTTAACCGTCAATCGCTTGTGCGGATCGGGCCTCGATGCAGTCGCGAGCGCGGCTCGGATGATCCTCGCAGGCGAGGCCGATTGTGTCCTCGCGGGCGGTGTCGAAAGCATGAGTCGCGCTCCATATGTAGTTTCCAAGGGCGCCACGCCGTTTGCGCGCGACGTCAAGATGTATGACACCACGATGGGCTGGCGCTTCGTGAATCCATCGCTGGAGCGTCTCTACGGCGTCGATACGATGGGTGAGACGGCTGAGAACGTCGCGTCGGAGTTCGGAGTGTCGCGCACGGACCAGGATCTCTTTGCCTTACGCAGCCAGCAGCGTGCTGCCGCGGCGCAAATCCGCGGATTCTTCGCGGCAGAAATCGTTGCCGTGCCGCTGCCGGCGAAGAGCGGCGAGCCGACGCGCTTCGACGTCGATGAGCATCCGCGTGAAACGAATCCGGCCGCCCTGGCGAAATTGCCGACGCCGTTTCGCGAGGGTGGGACCGTTACCGCGGGCAATTCCTCGGGCATCAACGACGGCGCCTGCGCGCTGTTGGTGGCTGGTGCGGCAGCGGTTCGGCGGTTCGGTCTGCAGCCCCGGGCCCGGGTGCTCGGCACCGCCGTTGCGGGAGTCGCACCGCGCATCATGGGCATGGGGCCGGTGGCGGCGACCCGCAAACTGATCGCCAGGCTCGAATTGAAGCTGTCGGATGTCGACGTCATCGAGCTCAACGAGGCGTTTGCGGCACAGGCGCTGGCCGTCCTTCGGGAACTCGGCATTCCCGACGACGCATCCCATGTCAACGCGCTCGGGGGTGCAATCGCGCTGGGTCATCCGCTCGGGGCGAGCGGCGCACGGCTCGTGACCACGGCCACGCGACAACTCGAGCGTGGCGGCGGCCGCTATGCGCTGTGCACGATGTGCATCGGCGTCGGTCAAGGCATCGCCATGATGCTCGAACGGGTGGGCGCCTGATGTCGCCCGGCTAGAACACTTCGAACAGCGCCGCCGCTCCCATACCGCCGGCGATGCACATCGTGACCACGCCATAGCGAGCACCGCGACGCTTGCCCTCGAGCAAGAGGTGCCCAGCCATGCGCGCGCCCGACATGCCGTAGGGGTGGCCGATCGCGATTGCGCCGCCATTGACGTTCAGTCGCTCTCCCGGGATGCCGAGCTGGTCGCGGCAATAGACGGCCTGGCTCGCAAAGGCCTCGTTCAGCTCCCAAAGATCGATATCGTCGATCGCAAGACCATGTTGCTGTAGCAGTTTGGGTACTGCCAGGATTGGTCCTATGCCCATCTCGGCCGGATCGCATCCGGCGACGGCCATGCCGAGATAGGCGCCCAGCGGCTCGAGATTTCGCTTTTCTGCCTCGCCGGCTTCCATCAAGACCATCGCCGACGCCCCGTCGGAAAGCTGCGATGAGTTCCCCGCCGTCACGGAGCTTCCCCGTTCGACCCAGCGACCACCCTCGAGCGCAGGTTTCAGCGCGGCGAGATCCGCGAGTGTCGTGGCCGGTCGATTGCCCTCGTCTCGATCGAGAGTCACCACGTGCTCGGTGCGCGCGCCGGTCTCGCGATCGGTGCGGATCATCGTGGTCGTGAGCGGAACGATCTCTTGCGCGAAGCGCTCCGAGGCCTGCGCCGTGGCGGTGCGCTGTTGCGATTGCAGCGCGAATTCGTCCTGGGCTTGTCTCGATATGCCATAGCGTCGTGCCACGATTTCGGCCGTCTCGAGCATCGGAATATAAATTTCGGGGAGCGACTCCAGGAGCTGGGGGTCTTTGGCATGCGGCGCGCCTTGATAAGGACCGCGAACGAGTGATATCGATTCCACACCGCCGCCGATCACGCTGGTCATGCCATCCACAACGATCTGTTTCGCCGCCGTCGCAATTGCCATGAGTCCGGATGCGCAGGCGCGATCGATGCTCATGCCGGGGACACTGGCCGGAAGTCCGGCGCGAAGAAGGCTCTGGCGGGCAATGTTGCCGCCGGTCGATCCCACCTGCATCGCCGCACCCAGGATGACGTCGTCCACGGTCGTGGGCTCGATCCCGGTGCGAGCCAGCGCCGATTCGATCGCCCGGCCGGCCAGCGTCTGGGCCTGGGTATGATTGAACGCCCCGCGGAAGGCCTTCGCGATGGGTGTGCGCGCTGTCGCGAGAATGACGGCTCGTCGCAGCATGGATGCCCCTGATTATCGTAAGTCAGAAACCGAAGTCAATTCGACTTTCGATTAGAGCTTGAATTTAAAACTGTCGAACCGGTCAAAACTACTTGGCTAATTCGCTGTCCGGACGTCATTCTTGCCAATTCAGAGCACATGCGCCTACAGAAAAGTCGACAAAACCTCGTGTTTTAATTGACGTGCTCGAGGCACAGATGTTATACACCTATCGAGTTGGCTGAGCATGCTCCGGCATTCTGATCCGGGCAATCTTTAGTTCAAGCTCAGGCTGGAGACCGAATTTCGAACAAGGAGACTTCGCATGAGCAGCAACATAGCCAAGCTCGTTCCTTCCGTCACCAATATCGTGCCTGCTGCAACGCATCGTGGTGAACGCGAACTACCCTTCGTGGAGTTCTTTCCGGGCATTCTCGTACAACTCGTGCATGCGGACATCAAAGCCGGTCTCTGGGTGACCCGCATGCGCGCTCAGCCTGGGGTGACGATTCAACCGCACAAGCACACGGGTGAGGTCTTCGCCTTTACTCTCGCCGGCGCATGGAAATATCTCGAATATCCAGAGATCAATACGGCCGGCTCCTACTTGCACGAGCCCGCGGGGTCCGTACATACCTTGCATGTGCTGGCGACGAATCCCGGCATCACCGATGTGTGGTTCGCGATCCGCGGCGCCAATCTCAACCTCGATGCGGACGGCAAGGTTGAATCCGTCATGGATGCGAGCATGGCGCTCGACATGTATCTTGCCGGCTGCCGCAAGGCCGGCTTGCCCGTGCCGGACGTCATCCAATAGCCCCAAGGGTTCCCGTGCCGCAAGTCGTTGGTGCATTCCAACTCGACGTCGGCGATGCCGGCGTCGCGGTCGTCACCTTCTCGCGTCCCCCGGTCAACGCTGTGTCGATTTCCGTGTACGAGGATCTCGGCAAACTCGTCGATCTGATCGAACAAGAACCCCGCGTCCGAGTCGTCGTGCTGACGGCGCCTTCGCAGGCGCGCGCCTGGTGCGGCGGAGCCGACCTCAATGACTTCATCGGCATGGACGGCGCGCGGCGCCGCGAGCGATATGAATTCATCAACGCGCAAGTGCCGCGGTTCTTCCGCTTGGATCGCCCTGTCATCGCCGCGATCAATGCGCCCGCGATCGGCATCGGCATGATCCTCGCCGGACTGTGCGACATGCGCATTGCGGCGGAGGATGCGCGCTTTGCCTGCCCGGAGATCGATTTCGGCCTCGTTGGCGGTGGGGCGGGATTATTTGGCATGCTCAAGATGCCGGAGGCCAAGATCCGGGAAATGCTGTTCACCGGGCGGCGCTTCACGGCGCGCGAGCTCGAGCCGACGGGATTCTTCAACTATGTCGTGGCGCGCGAGCAAGTGACGGCCACCGCCATGGATCTCGCGCATTCGATCGCAAAGAAGAGCCTGCCGGCGATCCGTGCGCGCAAGCGCGCGTCGGTGGAGCTCGAGGGCCTGACTTGGATGGAAGCTTACTTGAATGCGCAGGGCCTCTCCGCGCAGCTCGTTGCCAAGGCCGACAGCGGCGAGGGCGTCAGCGCATTCCTCGAACACCGAGACCCCCGGCTGATCGACGACTGATGGGTAAACCCGTGGCAAACATCGCAGACAACCTGTTTGAGCGCGCGCGCGTCGACGGCGAGAAGACGGCGTTGATCTTCGCCGGCCAACATCTCAGCTTCGCGCAGCTGCAGGCCAGGGTTCGAACCGCCGCCGCGGGATTGGCCGCCGCGGGATTTTCGCCGGGCGACAAGCTGGCGATCATGGTCTCGACGAGTCCTGAATTCATCGTGTTCGAATTTGCGGCGTTTGTTCTCGGCGGCATCGTCGTGCCCTTGAACGTGCATTACAAGCCCAACGAAATCGACTATGCACTCGGTTCCTGCGAGGTGGATTTTCTCGTGGTTCAAGACGAATTGGTCGAGCGGCTCGGCGTGGAGACGCTGGATCGGCTGCCGTTGCTGCGCCAGGTATGGGTCCTCGGGCCCCGGCATGGCGCCGATCTGTCGGCCCGTGTCGCGAGCGCGGCCCGCTTGTTGGAGCATTCGTGCGCCATCGACGAACTCGTCCATCGCCGTGCCGACGACGTTGCCTTGATGTTGCACACGAGCGCAACCACGGGCAAGGCGAAGGGCGTGATGCTGACGCTGGCCAATTTGCAGGCGAACTATGATCGGACCCCGGATTGGCTCGGCTTGCGGGGCGACGACTGCATCCTCTGCGCGCTGCCGTTGTACAACACGTTCGGACTGAATCAGTGCATCAATGCCATCATGGTCACCGGCGCGACCATGGTTCTCCTGCCGCGCTTCGATGCCGTGGAATGCCTGAAGGCGATTCAGTCGCACCGCTGCACGTTCTTTCCGGCCGTTCCCACGATGTTGCAAAAGGTGCTCAATGACCCCCAGGCGCCGCAGTTCGACCTGACTTCGATGCGTCGCCTGCTCGTCGGCGCGGCACCGGTTCCGGGCCCGCTGCTGGAGCAGGTTTATCGCACGATGGGCACCGAAACCGTCGTCATGACCGGCTATGGTCTCACCGAGGCGAGCGCCTTGGTCTCGCTCGAGCATACCGTCCTGGATGCCGACGGCAGCTTACGGCGCCCCAAGTCCATCGGCCGGGCATTGCCGGGCATTCAGATGATCATCGCGGACGAGCAGGGTGTCGAACTCGCACCGGGCCTGGTCGGGCAGATCTGCATCAAGGGCCCGAATGTCATGAAAGGCTATTACAAATTGCCCGCGGAAACCGCGCAAGCCGTCGTCGACGGCTGGCTGCAAACCGGCGATCTGGGCGTCATGGACGAGGAGCGGTATTTTTATATCGTCGATCGCAAGAAGGACTTGATCATCCGCGGCGGCCAGAACATTTATCCGGCCGACATCGAGGAGGCGCTCTATCACCACCCCGCCGTCGCCGAAGCGGCTGTCGTCGGGCGCCCCGACGAGCTGTTCGGCGAGGTGCCGGAGGCCTTCGTCGCATTCAAGCCGGGAAGCGCCGCCACCGTCGCTGAACTCATGGATCTATGCAAACTCGAGCTGGCCTACTTCAAAGTGCCAAAGGCCATTCACGTGCTTGCGGAACTGCCCAAGGGGCCAACCGGCAAGATCCTGCGCCGCGGCCTGCGCGCCGCGGACACGGTGTAGAACGATGACCATGGAGGCGATGCTGATCCGCGAGTTCGGCGCGCCCGGCGTGCTCCGCCCGGAGCGTGTGGCTGTACCCGAGCCGAGAGCCAATCAATTCTTGGTTCGGGTTGCGGCGTGCGGCGTCTGCGGCCATGACCTGCTCAATCGCGCGGGCCATTTTGGCGGCACACATCTTCCGGCCGTCTTGGGTCATGAGATTGCGGGAACGGTGGAGCGAGTGGGGGCTTTGGTGACCCGCTATCGCCCGGGCGACCGCGTGGCGCTGTTGCAGCGGATGCCCTGTGGACTCTGTCGCAGCTGCCGCGAGGGACGCGAAAACCTGTGCCGTTCAGGCGATGGCTTCTACGGTGAGGGTACCAGTGGCGGCTATGGCCAGTATGTTCTCGCGTCGGAGCGCAATGCGGTCCCGCTGCCGTCGGAAATTCCGTTCGACGTCGGTGCGGTTCTCAGTTGCGCCGTGGGAACCGGCTTTCACGCGCTCCTGCGCGCACGGGTTCACGCCGGCGATGTCGTTGTTGTGACCGGGGCGAGCGGGGGCGTCGGCATCAATACCGTGCAAATCGCGCGACTCATGGGTCTGCATACCGTCGCGATCACGACGTCCGAGGCCAAGACACCTGAATTGCGGCACGCCGGGGCCGACCAGGTCATCGTCACGACCGAAGCCGGCTTTCATGAGGAGGTCCGCCGTGCATCGGGCGGTGAGGGCGCCGCCGCAGTCATCGAAATTTCCGGAACGCCGACCTTTGCCTCCAGCCTGCGCTGCTTACGCCCGGGCGGCCGACTCGTGGTCGTCGGGAATGTGGCGCCCGGCAATGTCGCGCTCAATCCGGCCGTTGCGATCCTCAAGGAAATCGAGGTCGTCGGCAGCGCGCATGCGGTGGTCTCCGAACTGATCCAGGTCGTCGATCTCGTCCAGCGAGGTCGCCTCAGCCCCTTGATTGCGGCCCGCATGCCGGTGACCGAAGCGGCAGCCGCACACGCCCTGCTCGAGACCCGGGCCACCCGGGGGCGCATCGTATTGACCCAGGCGCATGGCTGAAGAGGCCTATAGACCTGTGAAGCAGTCAAACGCTTTGCGGGGCAATATCCGCGGCGTCGATTATTTCGTCCGTTCCTGGGGGCCCGCATCGGCGCGACCGCTCGTGCTGCTGCACGGCACACGGGATTCGTCCGTGACCTTTCAGTTCCTCGTCGACACGCTGGCCCAGGAGCGGCGGATCTTGGCGCCTGACTGGCGTGGCCATGGTCAGTCGCCGTTCCCAGCGCATGCGTGGTTTCATGACTATCTTGCGGATCTCGATGCCTTGCTCGACTGGCTGCTGCCGGGTCAGGCCGTTGACATCGTCGGTCACAGCTTGGGCGGCAACGTCGCGAGCGTCTATGCCGGCCTGCGACCGGATCGAGTGGGCCATATGGTCTCGCTCGACGCGTTCGGCATCAATCCTCTGATTGACGATGAGTTTCCCGATCTCTTGCTCGGCTGGATACAAAGCGAGCGTTTCGCGGGAACCACACCGCGCTATGCATCGATCGAGCAAATGGCGCAGAAATTGCTCGCCTCGAATCGACGCTTGCGACCCGACCAAGCGGCCTTTCTGGCCGCCAACCTGGCACGGCCCTTGCCTGATGGCGGCTTTACCTGGCAATTCGACGCGGTGCGGCGCCGCTCGATGCCAACGTTCCATACCTTGGGGGAATGGGTTGCCTGCTGGCAGCGAATCACGGCACGCAAGCTCTGGGTTGCGGCAAGCGATCCAATGCCGAAGACCGTTCGCGCAAACGCCGATTCGTTCGCCTTGGTCACCAAAACGATCGAACCCGATTCCCTGGTGTTTTTGCCCGATACCGGGCACAACCTGCACCACGACGCGCCGGTTGCGCTGGCTGCGATCGTCGAGCGTTTCCTAGACCCCTGAGAGTCCGTTCGCATCGAAGAACACGATCTCCTCGGCGAAGAACGACGACAGAGCATCGGGGCGGCAAATATCGGCACCGAAGGGTGCCGCCGCACCCACGCTCACCGAGGTCAGCGCGGCGGATGCCGCGGACATCGAATCGAACCACAACTCCTGCACGCAATCGATGTCAATCGGGTCGATCGGCCGTGCGCCAGGACGGCGAAACGATCCCTCGACGAGATGATTGAGCGTCCAGCCGCGCAGCAGTGCGCCGAATGCGGGGGTCGCCAGGGCGAGCGACATCCGCCTGCAGAGTGAATGCTGAAACGCCGATCGATCCAGGCCGTCCGCGCGATGCGACACGACGATGAGTTTGACCGCACCCTGGCCCGGCTGGGCGATCTGCTCGGTCGCCGTCATCGACAGGGTGCGTTCCATGTCGATGAATTTCTCCTCATCCGGGCGGATCCGTTGGCGGTAGATCGCGCTCGTCGAAAACTCCTTCTCGTTCGATTCTTGGTCCGGCAACCAGAATGCCGCAATGCCGCCGAAGTCAAATGACCGGCCGACCGGGCCGCGTCGCGCGACGTGATTCTGGACATAGCGGCGGCGATAGCGCGCGTAGCCCGGCGACCCGGCAACCACCTGCCCGTGCACGTCGCGCCAGTGACGGCAAAATTCGTCGTGCGATAGGCCGCTGCGCGGGGCGAGGAACGCGACTTTCTTCAGCTGAACGGGCGGCGGCGCCGACGGGGTCATGGGATCGTGCGTGCTGTCGGTTTAGTTCGACGTCAGGGAGGAAATCACCTTGATCTTGCCGCCGCCGGCCTGATTCACGTTGATCACGATCTGGGACTGGTTCGAGTCGTGAAACTGGTAGGTCTGCAGGAGTCCTTTGTACGAAAAATTGCGCAAGGTTTCGCGCAGCTTCTCCGGATCGATGCCGCCCGCTTTTTGCATCGCTGCGACGAGTAGGTTGACATTGTCGAAGCCGGTGATCCCGAAGGGCAATGCCTCCGAGCCGGTTTTCTTGAGAAATTCCGCTTTGAAGGCATCGAGCTCCGGCGACTGCGTGGTCGTCGGCCCGGTCGCGATGTAGACTCCGTCCAAGTCCGCGCCGGCGGCGCGCACAAACGTCGGCGATGCCCAGATTACCGCGACGCTGAGAAACACGGGCTTCATTTGCAGCTCACGGTATTGCTTGATCATCGGCAAACCGTCCTCCGCGAACGCGGCGGCGATGACGGCGTCCGGATGCGATTCCCCGACCTTCGTGAGCAGTCCATAGAAATCGGTCGATCCCGTATCGAAATACTCTTCTTCGACCACCTTCGCGCCCAATGCCGCCGATTCCGCAACGATTGCCTTGCCGGCGGCGCGTCCCCAGTCGTCGTTGCGCCCCAGATAGGCAATCGTCTTGACACCCTTGTTCTTGACCAGATAGTCGACCGAGGGACTCACGTTCATGACCGAATTCAGCGTCGAGCGAAAGCTATACTTGTATTCGGGATTGATCACGGCCGGCGCGGCCGCTACGAAGCTCATGGCGATCCGTTTGTTCTTTTCGGCGATGGGGAGCACGGCCAGCGTCGTCGTGCTCGAGGGCGGCGTGAACAGCACAGGTACGTTGTCCTGCGCGAGCAGACGCTGTGCGGCGATCACGGATCGCTCGCTTTGCGACTGATCATCGACGTTGACGAGCTGCAATTTGTACTGGACGCCGCCGATCGAGGCGCCACCCGCAGCATTGATCGCATCGATCGCAAATTGCGTGCCCGACAGCGCCTCCTTGCCTATCGACGCATTGGGCCCCGACAGCGCGAAAATCGCGCCGATCTTGAGCGGCCCGGCGCTCCCGGGCGCGGCCGCGTCCCCCAGGCCCGCCCCCATACACAGCCCGAAGGCGATGCACCAAGCCTGTGCGCGATGTTTCATTGCCGCTTCTCCTGTTATTTTCAATTCAATCCATCGGCGTGGACGGCTCCCAGATAGCTCGCCTGCACGACCGGGTCGTCCAGCAGCTGCCGTCCTGTGCCGCTGTGCACAACGCGGCCGCCCGCGAGCACATAGGCGCGATCAGCGAGTCTCAAGGCCATACGCGCATTTTGCTCCACGAGGAGGATGGTCGTTCCCGTGCGGTTGAGATCGACGATGATCCGCCCGAGTTGCTGTACGATCGCGGGCGCAAGGCCCAGCGACGGCTCGTCCAGCATCAGCAGCCGAGGCCGGCTCATCATCGCGCGTCCGATCGCGAGCATTTGTTGTTGACCGCCGCTCAAGGCTCCGCCGGGGCGGCGATAGCGTTCCCGCAGAATCGGGAACGTCTCGAGCACTCTCTCCAGGTCCGCTCGCACCGCTTGCCGGTCTCTGCGATAGTAGGCGCCCAGATCGAGGTTCTCCCGGACCGACAGGTCGGGGAATACGTGCCGGCCCTCGGGCACGAGCGCGATACCGCGCTTGATCAGCGCCGCGGATGGCAGGCCGAGGGTCGATGTCCCTTCGAAAGAGATTCGGCCGCTGTGCGGGCGCAGTAGCCCGCAAATGGTCTTCAGCAGCGTCGACTTGCCGGCGCCGTTCGCACCAATGACGGTTACCGTCTCGCCTTGTGCGACGCCCAGAGTGGCCGACTGCAAGGCGACAATCGGACCGTATGAGACGCGCAAGTCGGCGATCTCAAGCATCCTCGTCGACCCCCAGGTAGGCTTCGATCACGCGTCGATTGGCGCGAATGTCGGCTGGACTGCCTTCGGCGATCTTCCTGCCTTGATCGAGCACGACGATACGATCGCAGACGCTCATCACGGCCGGCATATCATGTTCGACCAGCAGCACGGTGACGCCGGTGTCGCGGATCCGCCGTACCATCTGTGCGGCGTCCACGGTTTCGCGCGGGTTCATGCCCGCAAAGGGCTCGTCGAGCAACAGCAAGCGCGGACGCAGAGCCAGCGCGATCCCGAGGCCCAACAAACTGCGGTGCGCATAGGCTAGCGAGGCCGCGACCGCGGAGCCGAGTCGTTCAAGGCCGATGAACGCCAGTACTTGCTCGGCACGGTCGCGTTGCAGTTCCCGGCCCACGAGTTTGGCGGACGCGATCACGGCGGTCTCGATGTTGTCGGCAACCGTCAATTGCGGGAATAGTCGCGTACCCTGAAACGTGCGGGCGACACCGAGGGCAGCGATTCGGTCCGGCCGCAGACCCGTCAGGCGCTTGTCCTCCAGCCAAACGGACCCGCCGGAGGGTGGGAATCGACCCGATATCAGATTGAAGGTCGTGGTCTTGCCGGCGCCGTTGGGCCCGATCAAGCCCAAGATTTCCCCGGCATCGACCTGAAGCGATACGTCGGCGACCGCCTGAACACCCCCGAAGTGTTTGGCGATCGCGTCGACACGCAGCAGTACCGGACTATTCGTCATGCTGTTCGCGGCGGGTCAATGCCGTCCGCAGATCGAGAGCGAGTCCCGCGAGCCCCCGCGGTGCGAACAAGGTCATGAGGATCAAGAGCGCGCCCATCATCGCCGGGCGATAATCGCTCGAAAAACTCAGCAATTCCGGCACGTAGACCAGAAACGCGGCGCCGAGCAAGGGTCCCGCAAGCGTTGCAATTCCGCCGACCACGGCCATGACGATCATGTCGACCGACGCAAACAGGGTGAACTGGCTGGGGGCCAGAATCGTGAGGAACGGCCCGAGCAGCAGACCGCCGAGCCCGGCAACAAACGCCCCGATGCACAGCCCGAGGATCTTATTGCGCATGATCGGTATGCCGACGAATTCAGCGAGTACGTCATCTTCGCGGACGGCGATCAGCAGGCGCCCGATGTTGCTGCGCTTCAAGCGAGACAGCCCGATCAGGCAACTCAGGAGCACGGCGAGCGAGAGATAATAGAACGCGATTTTCGTCTCGAAGTGAAGTCCGAGCAGTGGCTCCGGCGGCGCGATGTCGCGCAGGCCCAAGGGGCCGTTGGTGACGTCCTGCCAGTTGGCGATCAGCAGCCTCACGATCTCGGCAAACGCGAGCATCACGAGAATGAAAAACGGTCCCCGCAGCCGCAGCGTCAACAGGCCCATCAATGCGGCGACGACGATCACGGCGACGAGAGCGATGGGTGCGGCCAGCCAAAAATCCAAACCGTAACGCAGGCGCAGGACGCTGGACGTATACGCGCCGATGGCGACGAAAGCCGCCTGCCCGAGATTGATCTGGCCGGCGAGGCCCAACACGATCGCCATGCTGAGCGCCAAGATCGCCCAGATCACGGTCAGGGTCAGCAGGTACGCCTGGTAATCACCGAGCAACAGGGGCGCGATCAGCATCGCGACCGTGAACAGGGCAGACCAAATCCTCTCGAGAATGCTCACGTCGCACGACCGAACAGGCCGGCCGGCCGCAGCAGTAATACCGCAATCAGCACGGCAAACGTGATCACGTCCTTGAACGCGAAGCTCAAATAGGCGCCCGACAGATTCTCGAGCAGCCCGATGAGGATGCCGCCGACGATTGCGCCCGGGACGCTGCCGAGGCCGCCAAAGATCACGATCACAAAAGACTTCAGCAAGGGCGAGGCGCCCATGTCGCTTGCCACCGCATAGAGACAGCCGAGCAAGCTGCCGGCGGCACAGGCGAGCGCGCCGGAAACCGCAAAGACGAATGCCGTGATCCGATCGGCATTCAGGCCGATCGCCGCCGCCCCTTCCCGATTCTGCGCAATTGCCCGCAATGCGCGCCCCACTCTCGTGCGGTAAAGCAGGCCGTACAAAGCAAGGACCAGCACGCAGGTGATCGCCATGACGGCGAGCCTCTGCTCGGTCACCACCACCTTGCCGATCAGCACGATGCCATGGATACCCATGTCCATCTGCCGAGGCGCGGTACCCCAGAGGAAGTTCGCCGCTTCGCGGAGTACGTACAGCAAACCAAGCGTCACCAGAATGATCTGCAGTTCACCGCTGAGGGCGGTCGTGGCGCGACGCTGCAGCGGTCGGATCGTCAGATAGAACACGAGGACGCTCAACAGCGCGACGCCGGACATCGCCACGGGCAGCGCCACGAAGAACGGCACGGAGAGGGTCTGCATCACGGTCAGCGTAAAAAAAGCACCGATCATGAGTAACTCGCCATATGCGAAATTAACCACTCGCGCCGCACCAAAAACCAGCGTGAAACCGAGTGCGCAGAGTGCATACACGCATCCCAGCACGACACCGTTCGCGAGTTGTTGCGCTAACATCCCGAGGCCTGGACGATGCGGTAGCGCACGGTGATCATGGGGGCCGATGCTAGCAGAAGACCAATGCGATCGATCAAAGTTAACCGACTGACATTCGTTTAACCGAATAATATTCGTCTATTGCCGATAAGAATCAACTGAGAATCGATGCTTATTGACCCTCGGATAAAAGACGAATATATTTCGGTTATAAACGTTTCCTTATAAGGGCCCGCTGGGCTTGCCGATCGGGGGTTGGATGGCGGGGGCGCGAGAGATTTCGAGGTCGCGGCGCCTCACTCAAGAGCAGATCGTCTTTGGGCTGTCTGCGCTCCTGTTTGCCGCCTTCGGGATTCTCGTGACGGGATTTCTTGCCCCGGACAACATTCTTTCCTTGATTCAAAATGTCGCCATCCTCGGCATGCTCGGGATCGGCATGACGATCGCGATCGTGGGTCGTGGCATCGATCTGTCGATGGTTGCCGTGATGGCGATGAGCGTTGCCTGGGCGCTCAGCCTCATCGACGGCGGCCATTCCGTGGGTCTGGCACTCGGCGCCGGTCTTCTGTTCGCGGGCCTGGCTGGGTTCGTCAACGGCGTGTTGATCGCGTATGTCGAGATTCCGGCCATTTTCGCGACGCTTGCGATGACCAGCGTCGTTTACGGATTCGGGCAATATTTCCTCGTCCATGTCGACGTCGCCTATGTGGGGGACACCGTCGGCTGGATTCGACGCATCGGCTCCGGCCGCACCTTGGGTGTGCCGAACTCGGTGACCAGTTTCTTCGTGCTGGCGGCCGTCGCGTTCGCGCTGCTGCGCTACACCATGTTCGGGAAGTATCTTTACGCCATGGGCGACAGTCCGCAATCGGCACGGGTCGTCGGCATCCCCACGCGCCCGATGACGGTGGCGCAGTACGTGCTTTCCGCGCTGATTGCCTGCATCGCCGGTATCGTCATGGCGATGGCGGTCGACAGCATGAACACGCGCATCGTCAATTCCACGCTGGTCTACGACGTGATCTTGGTGGCGGTCATCGGTGGCGTCGGTTTGAGCGGCGGTAAGGGCGGGGTCCGCAACGTACTGGCGGGAACCCTGTTGATCGGCATTTTGCTGAACGGAATGACGATGCTCGATTTGCCTTACACGGCGCAGAGCATCGTCAAAGGGTTCATTTTACTGGGGGCCATCGTCGCCGATTCGATCTTGAATCCGCGTGACGAGCAAACTTCGCAGCAAGGCGATATCTAGCCGGAGATCGGGTATGCGATTGAACATCGTGATTGGCGGTTTGTTGGCGATGATGGCGTTCGCGCTGGCGGCGCTCCCCGCGCATGCCGAGTTCGACGACGGACAGATCAACAAGACGAGCGCGCTGCTCAAAGGCAAGAAGGTCGGGTTCGTGCCGATCTCCATGGGGTTCGATTTGCCGCAGGCCTGGTATGAAGGCCTGCATCGTGCAGCCGAACTGTACGGATTCGAGGTCCTTGTCCGTGAAGCCAACTGGAACGTACAGGCGGGGGCGCAGGCCATCAATCAGCTGATCGGCGAAAAAGTCGATGTGCTGATCATTCAGCCGCCGGAAATGCTGGCCTACGCCAAGCTCGTCGACAAGGCGAATGCGGCTGGCATTTCCGTGATTCAAATCAACTTGAAATCGCCGAATACGGGCGACGCCTATGTAGGCGCGAATTGGACCGAAATCTTCAAGCGCGAGGCGCAAGGCATCACGGCCATCTGCAGCCGCGACAAGGGACGCAACGGGAAGATCGCGTTGATCCAGGGGGCACTCGCGACTTCGGGCAGCCAGATCGGCAGCCAGGCGCTCAAGGAGTTCTTCGCGGGTCGCAAGGATATCGACGTGGTGGCCGATCAGGCCGCAGATTGGGATGCCAGCAAGGCGCGCGCAGTTGCCGGAACGATCCTCAAGCAGCATCCTGATCTTTGCGGGTTCATCGGATTCTGGGAGGTTCAGGACATCGGCATTGCCGCCGCGATCAAGGAAGCCGGTCTGCAGGGCAAGGTGGTGCTCGTGACCAATGGCGGCGGCGAACAGAAATCGAATTGCGCGAACGTCGCCAACGGAAATTTCACGATGGACGTCAGCTACGACGCTCGCGGCCAGGCGCGCGACCTCACCACGGTCGTCGAGAGCCTGCTGCAGAACAAGCCCGCACCACCCGGGAGTCATCCGATCGGCATCTACAGCCCGCTCACGAACATCGACAAGAGCAATGCGGCCCTGGGATGTTGGAGCCTCGATGGCGTAAAACGAGACGGCCCCTAAGCGGTTCGCCGGACGCGATCATGTCAGAATCCTTCTCGCGCTGGCGAGCCCGACTGCTGCCCGGTCACATCATCGGCGAAATCCTGTCGAAGAGTTGGATCGACAATGCGATCCCATTCCTGCTGCTGCTGCTGTCGATCGCCTTCTTCAGTCCGCGCATATCGGACTTCTTCGCCGCCTACAGCCTCGAGGACAATTCCCGCCAGCTCGGAGAATTGCTGCTGATCGTGCTCGGCGAAACGATCGTCGTGCTCGCGGGCGGCATCGATCTCAGCGTTGGTGCGACCTTCGCGATGTCCACGTTTGCGTGCTTGGGCATGTTCAACGCCCTGGGCTGGAGCGTGCCGTCGGTCATGCTCGGGGCGGCGGCGATCGGCGGTGCAATCGGCCTGGTCAACGGTCTGCTGATCGGTTATCTGCGGTTGAGGGCGTTCTTGACCTCTCTGGTCACGCTGATCATCGTGCGCGCGATCTTCGACGCCCTGACGCTGAAATATCAAATCGCGGTGTCGATGCCCAATCAGAAATCCGACCTCTGGGATTTTCTCGGCAATGGGTCCTGGTTCGGTGTGCCGTTCAGCCTCGCGCTCGCCGCTGCGATCGGGCTGCTGTGTCACATCACCCTGACACGCCTGCGCCTCGGTTGGCACATCCAGGCGGTGGGGGGCGCTCGCCGTTCCGCATACAACGCCGGTATTCCCGTCGGACGGACCGTTTGCTCCACCTATGTGCTGTCCGGCGTCCTCGCCGCCCTGTCGGGAGCCCTCTATGCATCGCGGCTTGGCGCCGCCGGCAGCGATACGGGGGTCGGACTCGAGGTCGCCGCATTGACCGCTGCGGTGCTCGGCGGCGTGAGTTTGGGCGGCGGTCGCGGTTCCGTCGTCAAAGGCGCACTCGGCGCGCTGATCGTCACGATCGTTCAGACCTCGCTGTTGCGTCTGGGCCTGGGCTCCGGCGCCAGCGAGATGATTCTCGGTATTCTGTTGCTCGTCGCAGTCGCCATCGATGTCAAGTGGCTCAAGAACCGACTCAAGGTTCTCGCCAAGGTCTACGTGGCGCCGGGTTACCTCGCGCTGCCCGCGGCCGAGGTCGTCGACGAGCGGTCGCCGTATGCGCTCAACGACCGCTTGAATGCCGTCGAACTCATCGGTCTGGGCGAGATCGAGGGGCCGGAGGACGTCATTCTCGATACGGCGGGTAATCTCTATTGTGGATCGCGGCACGGCGACGTGATCCGCTTTTTCGCGCCGGACCACAAGAAATGGGACGTCTATGCCCATATCGGCGGCCATCCGCTGGGGCATGCCTTCGATCGCGATGGCAACTTGATCGTCTGTGTCTCCGGGATGGGTCTCTACAAGGTCACCCCGGCGCAGGAGATCGTCAAGCTCAGCGATGAAACGAACCGCAGCTGGCTGTCGATCATCGATGATTCGCGCATGCGCCTGGCCGACGACCTCGACATCGCGCCCGACGGCCGCATCTTCTTCAGCGAGGCCACGGTTCGCTTCGACGTGTCCGAATGGATGGTCGATTCCCTCGAAGCGCGACCGAACGGTCGGATCATTTGCTACGATCCGCGCACCGCGACCACACGCACCGTGATCTCCAAGCTCCTGTTTCCGAACGGCATTTGCATGACTCTCGACGGGCAGTCGTTCCTCTTCGCCGAATCCTGGGGCTGCCGGATCACCCGCTATTGGTTCGACGGGCCGAACAAGGGCCGTTCCCAAGTCATCATGCCGAACCTTCCGGGCTATCCGGACAACATCAATCGGTCCTCCGACGGCCACTTCTGGTGCGCTTTCGTCGGGATGCGGGCGCCCACATTCGATCTCGCGCTGCGCATGCCGGGATTTCGCAAGCGCATGGTCGAGCGCGTACCGCATGATGACTGGATCTATCCCAATATGAATTCTGGTTGCGTCATCAAGTTCGATCTCGAAGGAACCGTGCGGGATTGCCTCTGGGACCGAAACGGTGTGAACCATCCGATGATCACGTCCATGCGCGAACACCAGGGCCATCTCTATCTCGGCGGCTCCCTGAACAATCGCATCGGTCGATTGAAGCTTCCGGGCGCGGATCCCGAATGGACCGGCATGCGCTCCTATTGGCAGGGTGGTGGCGCATGAGTGCGCTCGCGCGATTCATCGACTATTTCCGCGGCAGCGGCGAGTATTCGGTATCGGTCCCCCCGTTCGATGGCGCACTACGTCCCAACGAGCGTCTGGAGACGGCGCTCGAGCTCGTTCAGGCACCGGAGCCTGACAACCTCGTGACCCTCGCCGACGGGGTGGTATTTTCTTCGGCCGACTCCTTGTTGCGCTTCGAATTGGATGCCCCCGCGGGTGCTCACACGAGCGCAGTTCCTCTGCACCGCTTGCCGTCGACCGTCACGGCGCTCGCTGCTCGCGACGAGGCCCTGGCGATTGGACTGGAACAGGGGGGCATTGTCATCTTGGGCGGTCGCCATGACGGTGCGACCATCAGCGCGCTCGACGGAGTCGCGATCAATTGCCCCACCGCGCTCGCATTCGAGGATGCCGACACGCTCTTGCTTGCGAACGGCTCGGCGAGTCACCCGCCCTCCCGCTGGAAGTCCGATCTGCTCGACGGCGGCTCGAGCGGCACCGTCGCCCGGATCGACCTCGGCACGCGGCGCACGGCGCGTCTGGCGGCGGGGCTGGCCTACCCGCTCGGCCTGCTGCCTCTCGCGGATGGCGGTCTCCTGGTGGCGGAGAGCTGGCGGCATCGGCTCATACGCCTCGACGTCAGTGGCAAGATCAGCCGCGTGCTGGAGAACTTGCCGGCCTACCCCGGACGGCTCGCGCCCTGTCGAGAGGGCGGGGCGTGGTTGGCGTTGTTCGCCCCGAGGCGACGCTTGGTCGAGTTCGTGCTGCGGGAACCGGCTTACCGGCAACGCATGATGACGGAGATTCCGAGCGAGTATTGGATCGCACCGACCTTGCGGCCGATGGCGAGTTTTCTCGAACCCCTGCAAGGCGGCATGCTGAAGCAGTTGGCGCGCCTGAAACCGTGGGCGCCGTCGCGCTCCTACGGGCTCGCCGTGCGTCTCGATGCGAAGTTTCGTCCCGCGGAGAGTTTTCATAGTCGCGCCGACGGCTGTCGCCATGGGGTGCGCAGCGTCCTCGAGGTCTCCGCGGGACTGCTTGCAGCCAGCGCCGGCGCGGATGCCATAGTCATCGTGCCGCGGCCTGAGGAGCATTGAGATGTCGACCATCCTGGAACTGCGTAGGGTCACGAAGCAATACCGCGGGGTCGCGGCTATTGCCAATGTGGATTTTGCGCTGCGGACCGGTGAGGTCCATGCCATCGTCGGTGAAAATGGCGCGGGTAAATCGACGATGACGAAGATCATGGCCGGTGTGACCACGCCCTCCGGCGGAGAAGTCCTGTTCGACGGCAAGCCCGTGTCCTTCGCCACGCCGCGCGCCGCCTTGAACGCGGGCGTTGCCATGGTCTTCCAGGAGAACAGTCTCGTACCCTCCATGACGGTGGCCCAAAACGTGTTTCTGGGTGACGAAAAGTTCTTCAATCGCATGCGTGGCGTCTACATCGCCGCGCAACAGCTCATGGGATCTCTGAATTTCGGCGTCGACCCGTGGGCGACGGTCGCGACACTCGGTGCCGCCAAGAAGCAGATGGTCGAGATCGCCCGGGCGGTCCGCCAGCAAGCGCGCGTGATCATCTTCGATGAACCCACGGCGTCGCTGACACCCGAGGAGATTCAGCTCTTCTTTGCGCTGATCGAACGCCTGAAGCGGCGCGGCGTCTCGATCATATTCATTTCACACGCGATCGAGGAAGCGTTGACGATAGCCGACCGGATCACCGTGATGCGCGACGGGGCGGTGATCACGTGCGAGGAGTCGGCGAAGCTCGATCGGGAATCCATCATCCGCGCAATGGTCGGCCGCAGCCTGTCGACCGCCTTGTATTCAAAGGAAGACGCCTCGGCACGGCCGATCGGTCCGCAGATCCTCAGCGTGCAGGATCTGTCGATGGGAAATGCGGTCCGCAACAATTCATTTTCGATCTATGGCGGACAGATCACCGGCATGTTCGGCCTCATCGGCTCCGGTCGAACGGAAACGGCGAAGATCATCGCCGGTGTTCTGAAGCGGCGCTTCTTCCATGGCGGCGAAGTGCTCTACCAAGGAAAACCCGTGCGCTATGGAATTCCGCGCGGGGCCATTCAGGATGGAATCGTCTACGTCACCGAAGACCGCAAACTCGAGGGGTTCTTCGGTTCGATGTCGATTGCGCAGAACCTGCAGGTGGCGCAGCTGGCTGCCAATCGACCGGTTCTATTCGTGCGGATGAACGCTGCGAAGGATCTCGCGCGGCAATGGATCGAGCAGCTGCAAATTCGCGCAATCGATGGCGATGCGCACGTGACCGAGCTGTCGGGCGGCAATCAGCAGAAGGTGGTGATTGCGCGATCCTTGGTCCAAAAACCCAAGTTGGTCATCTTCGATGAGCCGACCCGCGGTGTCGACGTGGGCGCCATTGCTGAGATTCACGCGCTGATCAGACGGCTCGCCGACGAGGGCTTGGGTATACTCCTGATTTCGTCGTATCTGCCGGAAGTGTTGAACCTATCGGATCGAATCCTCGTTTCGCAGCGCGGCCGCATCGTCGAGGAGTTCAACGCCGCCGATGCCGACGAGGAATCGATCATGTATGCGGCGGTCCATTGATGAGGGTGTTGCGATGATGAGTCCACGCAGTGTTCCGCCGGCGAGCCATCGCAGCGAGCAGGATTTTCCGTTCGTTACCATCATGGACGGCGTCATGGTGCAGGTCGTGCATGCGGACGTCAAAGCGGGACTTTGGGTGACCCGGATGCGCGCGCAGCCCGGGGTCACCTTGCAGCGGCATAAACATACCGGGGAGGTATTCGCGTTCACCCTGGCGGGTTCCTGGTGCTACCTCGAGTATCCCGAAATCAATCGTGCCGGGTCGTATCTGCACGAGCCGGCCGGATCCGTGCATACCCTGCACGTACCGGCCGGCAATACCGGCATCACCGATGTCTGGTTTGCGATCCGCGGAGCGAATATCTATTTGGATGATGCCGGCAACGTGACGTCGGTGACGGATGCTGCCAAGGCCGTCGATCGCTACTTGCAGGCCTGCGCCGAGGCCGGCCATCCGGCGCCCGACGTCATCGGCTGCTAAGCCGGGATACCCGGGATCCAAGCCGCTTACCGGGCCGTATAACCCCCGTCGATGACGAGTTCGCTTCCGGTCACGAAGGCAGCCTCGTCGGATCCGAGGTACACGATGGCGGCCGCCACCTCCTGCGCGGTACCCAGGCGCCCCAAGGGATGCAGGTCGGCGATGCCCTTGCGCTGCACGTCGACCTCGGTGCCTGATTCCTTTGCGAAGCGCTGCAGGCTCGCCTCGACCATCGGCGTTGCGATGAATCCGGGGTGAATCGAGTTTACGCGGACGTTCCAGGACTTTGCGGCGCATTCCAGGGCGGCTGCCTTGGTGAGCGAGCGGACGCCGCCCTTGCTCGCCCCATACGGAGCCGCTTCGGCCATGCCGACCAAGCCAAGCACGGAGGACACGTTGACGATCGACCCGGAGCGGTTTCTGGGTCGCGCAGGTAAGGGCCGCATGGCCTCGATCCCGATGCGTGTGCCGAGAAAGACGCCATCCAGGTTGACGCGCATCACGGCCCGCCAATCCGCCAAACTCGTATCGAGCAGCGACTTGGTCGTACCGATGCCGGCATTGTTGACCAAGATATCCAGATGAGCGAATTCACGGAGCGTGGCGGCCATGGCGAGCTGCCAGTCGCCCTCGTCGCCCGCATCGTGCCGCAGACCAAGCGCTCGTACACCAAGCGCACGCAGGGCCTCAGCGACCGACTCGGCGCCCGCGAAGTCGACGTCCGTGACCACGACATTCGCGCCCTCTTGCGCGAGTGCGATCGCCGCAGCCCGGCCTATCCCGGCGGCTGCGCCGGTCACGAAGGCGACCTTGCCTTCGAGGCGATTCATGCGCGGTGTCCGATCGACACGTGCGGCCGCAGGCTACTTGATGCTGTAGCTGGCGGTGATGCCATAGGTTGCCGGCATGCCGGCGTAGCGGACGATCACGTCATTGGCGGCGTTGACACTGTTCCAGTAGTACTTGTTGAACACGTTCTTGCCCCAGAGAAATACGCGCCATTTGTCCGACTGCACGCCAAGCTGCATGTTGACGAGCGCGTAACCGTCGATCCGGAAGAGGGGATCTCCGGTCGGGTACGCGGCCGGCGGGTTGATGTTGCCGCCGATGATCGCGTAACTCTCTGTTTGGTAGGTTACGCCGGCGCCGGCGAAACCGTTGAGTCCCGGGCTGATCGGTACCGTATAGTCGCCGCTCAGCGATAATTGATGCTTCGGCGTGTACGGCATCGGCGTGTTCGCAAAATTTGCCGCGATGCCGCTTTCACTGATGCCGGTGAACTCCGTGATCTTCGCATCGAGAAACGTGTACGCCGCGCTCAGGGTCAAGGCCTCGGTAGGCCGTCCCGTGAGTTCGAACTCGGCACCGCGGACGGTGGACTTGGGGATGTTTTGCAGAATGTCGAGCGCGCCGAATACGGGATCGATCGTGCGCGAGCGCAACTGCTTGTCGGAGTAATCATAGTAAAACAAGGCGCCGTTCAGCTGGAGCCGCTTGTCGAGCATCGTCAGCTTGAAGCCCGGCTCATAGGAAAGGATCGATTCCTGCACGACCGGTACGTACTGCGTGAACACCGATGCACCGACGGTCGGAAAGCCGCCCGCCTTGTAACCTTTGGAGATGTTCGCGTAGAACAGCATTCCGGGGACCGGTTTCCAGTCGGCACCGACGTGCCACGATACGTTGTCCTGATCGAGCGAACCGGCGAATTCCCCCGGCTGACCGGGCGTCACGCCGTTGACGGGTGTCTTGAAGTTATTGATCGGAAAACAGTCGCCCGGCACATAAGGGCCCGATAGTCCGCCGGCGAGGATGTCGTAGAACAATTGTCCGGCATAGTACGGTGGCGTCGTGTCCGTGCCGCAACCATGCATATCCTCATCGGTGTCGGTATAGCGGGCGCCGGCTTTCAAGGTTACCGTGCTCGTGATGTCGTCCTCGACGTTGGCGAAGCCCGCGATGCTGCGCATCTTTTGATCGCTGAAGAAGGGGTTCTCCGCAACGGGCAAGCCGATTCCGGCAAGGGACAGGGGAGTCGAGGAATAGCTGTAATTGAAAAAGAAATACTGGTCGACCGTATCCTTCTCCCAATTCCCGCCGATCAGCCAGCGCAGCGAGTTCGAGGCGGCATTGGCAATACGAATTTCTTGCGACAGCGTCGAGATCGTCCCGTCATCCGCGGGGAAGTCGTCCTCCGGCACCGGCACGCCGCTCGCCGAGACGGCATCCGTCTGATTGTAATGCGCATAAGCCGTGATCGAGGAAAGCGTTATGTCGTTGACCAAGGTAATATCGCCGCGCAGCGAGGTTTGAAAAAAACCTTCGTCGTTCTTCGGCAGATTCGGGGTCCAATCTGCAGCCTGTGGATTGTTCGGCGAGAACGGGGTCGCCGCGACCACCGGATTGAGAAAACCCGGGTGCTGCACGTTGACTCCGATGAATTGACCGGCCTCAGGCTGGCTCTGGTCCTTCCAGCCGTTGAGGTTGAACTCGAATTTGGCGCCATCCGAGGGATTGAAGTCGACGAGAATGCGGCCCATTTGATTGTCGATGGAACCGTTGCTGTCGCCCGGCCGTGAATTGCTCCGTTGCCAGCCGTCGGCCGTCTCCGTGCGCTCGGAGACTCGCACTGAAACGGTGTTCGACAGCGGACCGGAAATGAAGCTTTCCTGATCGACCGCGTTGAATCGTCCATAAGTCAGGCTCACTCCCATCTCAAAGTCGTTGGTCGGCTTTGCGGCGACGAAGTTGATGGCGCCACCCGTCGAGTTCTGGCCGAACAGGGTGCCCTGCGGGCCTTTCAAGACCTCGACGCGCTCCAGATCGAAGTTCGTGTGTGTCGCGAGCACCGGAAAAGTCAGCGGGACTTGGTCCATGTACAGCGTTACCGCCGGATAAGCCGACAGCGAGGTCTCGTAATAGCCGACCCCGCGCAGGGTGATGATCGGAGTTCCGGTGAAGGAATTGGCGTAGGTCAGCGACGGCACCGCCTGGGTCAAGTCGGCAAGGCTGCTGATCTGGCGCAACTTCAGGGCGTCACCGGACAGCGCATCGACCGTCAGCCCGACGTCGTTGAGCGACTGTTCGCGTTTTTGCGCGGTGACGACGATCTCTTCGAGTTGTGGCGGCGCAGTCGTCGCCTCCGTGTCCGCCGCGAGACTCGGCATGCTCATGACGGATGCGGCGCCCAATAGTGCGGCAACGTAAGACAAGGGTCCTGGTTTTTTCATTTTCGCCCCCCAGCGAGTTGTAAGCCCTGCGTTTGGGGGTCGACGAGGCTAGCTCTTGCCCCGGTCCGCGACTCAATCGCCGCTCCCCCAATACAAGATATTTGTCTAGAGTCGATTTATATTCGACTTTGGGGGGGTTCGTCAACCAGCGCACAGAGGGCGGGCAGTCATCCCGAAGGGTTAAGAAAACCGAGCAAAATAGGCTATTTTTGCGCGAAACGTGTAGAACCCGAAGTCGCGGTCGAGAAGCCGGAACGCGGATCGGCGAAAATTAATCTAGAGAATTCGTCGGGAAATGCGGCGTCGGACGGTGGATGGCGTCGCGATCCCTGCGATGCGGGCGGTGCCCGAAGTCGCCCGCGGGAGGCTATCTCAGCCCCGCGGGCGACTATCTCAGCGGAGTTTCACCTTGCCGGGCCTGCTGGATGCGGCAGTCTTGCCGACCGGCATCTCGCCAGGCTGCAGGAGTCGCATCGTGCGCTCGATCACCGATGCAATCGCCTTCATCAAGTCGCGCGGCTTGCGATAGAGCAGCCAGACCATGATGATCTGATTGACGCTGCCGTTCAAAATCGCCGCCGTTTCATAGTGATTGGGGCCGGCGGCCCATTCGCCGTTCGCCTCGCCCGCGCGGATCAGATGCACGATCACGCGCGCATAGTCATCGATGCTATGGCGTACGGGCGTCTCGCTGACCAGCACGCTCGGCCAAATTTCGAGGTACAGGGTTCTGGCCCATTCGGGGTTTCGTCGGGCGAAGTCCGCGGCCAGCCAGAGATAGATCCGCAGGCGCTCCCGATATGTCTTTTGGCCCGCGGAAGCCGCAGCGTACTCGGCGAAAAAACGAGCGAGATGCTCTTGCGGAACCGCGTACGCGAGGTCTTCCTTGCTCGGGAAATAATCGTAGAGCGAGGATACGGGCATGCCGGCTTCCGAGGCGATGTCGCCAATCCTCGCCCGCGAGATACCGTCCCGCGCGAAGACACGCAAAGCCGCGCGCAGAATCTCTTGCTCGCGGCGCTTGCTGCGCGCTTGCTTGCGATCGCCCGTATCCTCGGACCACCGCTTGACCAAAGTAGCCGTGTAGGCCGTCCAAGCCTCTTCCTCTTCCGCAGACGTCGCCTTGCTACGCAAATTTTTCGCCGGAGCCGATTGCATCAGTTTCTGAGCGTATTCCGTTGCCGTTGGCCGCATTCAATAGCGGCCGCCCGTGATATGCAAGACCTCTCCGCTGATATACGAGGCGCGATCCGAAGCCAGGAAGGCAACGCTGTCGGCCACATCCTCGACGGTGCCCAGGCGGGGAACCGGCGTCGTCTTTTCGGCATTCTCGCGCACCTTCTCGAAATGACTCAAGCCGCGGATTGCAGCCGTATCGATGATACCGGGCGCCACGGAGTTGACCGTGACCCCATATTTTCCGTTTTCCAGCGCAAGAGCGCGCGCGAAGCCGAGCAAACCCGCCTTGGCCGCGGAGTAATTTGCCTGACCCGGATTGCCGAGGTGTGCGCGGGACGAAATATTGACGATCCGGCCCCATTTGGCACTCAGCATGCCGGGCAGCACGGCTTTGCTGCACAGGAAAGCGCCCTTCAACACGACATCGACGACCGCGTCCCAATCGTCCTCGGACATGTTGACGATGCGCTTGTCGCGTTGAAAGCCGGCGTTGTTGACGAGAATATCGATTTGTCCGAACGACTCCAGGACCTTCGTGGTCATGGCCGTCACGGCGGCCGCGTCGACGACATTGGCGGCGATGCTCATGGCCGTGACCCCCTGCGCCGCGAGGCGAGCCGCTTGCTGCTCGGCCCGTGCCGGATCAATATCGCAGACGACAGTCTTTGCGCCCTCGATACCGAGGCGTGAGCAAATGGCCGCACCGATCCCGCCACCCGCGCCGGTCACCAATGCCACCTTGCCGAAAAGACCCAGGTCCATGACGCTTACTCCTCGGGCAGATATTCCAGATACCCATTGCGGATCACGGTCGCATCGCGCTCGACGACGCGTGCCTCGACCAAAGCCTTCCCGACGGCAAGATGCCAGACGAGAATCTCAAAGGTTTCTCCCGGATAGACCGGGCTGGAAAAGCGCACATCGAGCCGCCGCAGCCTGCGCGGCTCGCCGCCGCACAAGGCACGCACGACCGCCAGACCGACCACACCAAAACTGGCCAGACCATGCAAGATCGGCCGATCGAAGCCGGCCGCCGTCGCGATTTCGGGATCGACATGCAGCGGGTTCGGATCGCCACAAAGACGATAGATCAGCGCTTGTTCCGGCCGTGTTGCCTGCATCGCCCGCAAATCGGGCTTGCGCGCCGGAGTTTCCTGCGGCGGGGGCGTCGCGTCCGCCGGGCCGCCGAAGCCGCCATCGGCACGCAGCACGTTGACTTGACGCACGGTTGCGAGCAATACGTTCGTCTGCGCATCGAACAGTCGCCGCGAGAAACAGACGAGCGCACCCTTTTCTCTGCCTCGGTCGTACAATGCGTCGATGGTCATCTCGCCGCGGATCGAGCCTTCCGTCGGGATTTCGGTGTGGATCTCGACCGACTGGTCCCGGTGCAGCAGTTTGCGCCAGGAAATGCCGTACTTCGGATCCTGAGCCCAGAATCCCGGATAGGCGAGCATGGTCGCCATGGTCGGCAGGGCGCGGAGCCGCTTTTCGTAGACAAAATTCAAGCAGGCAGGGTCCGCCGCCGCCGCGATGCCGGCGCCGACGCCAAGGGCGTAGAGCATGGTATCGCGTGACGTCAGGTGTTGGGCGGTCGCGAGCGGCGGCAAGCCCATCAAATAATTGTAATCGAGTGCCATTGGTGTCTCTGCGAAGCCTCGATTATGCTCCCGCAGAAGCCGAAGTCAATTCGAATCAGGTCTCGGCGAGGGATTCTTGGGAGCGTCCTAACCGCGGCGTCGCGGTGCTGCGCCGATGGCTCCCGGGGAGCCCTCCCGCGTCGTCGTTCTAACGCTCGGAATCAGCGGAAAAAAAGGCGAAAAATTGGTTTCGTCGGCGCCAAATCGCCGCCGCGACGGCGTGCGGCGGCCGTCGAAACATCGCCAAGACCCGCACTGCGGCGCGGCCATCCAAGGCACGGGCAAATTTCAATAACCGACAAAACCTCGACTTTTTTTCTTGACAAGCGATTCGCCCGGATGGCATATACGCACCGTGGGGGACGGCCTCGAATCCGAGAAACACAAGATGAATACCGGCAAGGTTGCGGCGATAGCCTCCGCACAAACCGAGCTACGCACGGCGTGGAGCGGCGCTCAGCACATCGATCTCATTTCCGCGGTGGTCACCCAGGTCTTCAAAGGCACGGGATTGGATCTCGATGACGTCGATTTTGTCTTGAATTCCGGCAGCGACGTGTTGGACGGCCGCAGCATCTCCAACTGCGGCTTCCTCGGCGCGATGGGGGCCCATCACAAGGAGGAGTCCCGCGTCGAAGAGGACGGGCTTTGGGCCGCTCTTTACGGCGTCACGAAAATCGCATCGGGCGCGGCCGACGTCGGGCTCATCCTTGCCTATTCGAAGCCGTCGGAATCCGACGTGAATCTGTTCTATTCCTCGCAGTGCGAACCGTTCTATCAGCGCCCGGTCGGGTTCGATCATCGCGCCGCGAGCGGTATGCAGGCCCAGAGCTATCTGCGTGCCCATGGCGTGACCGAAACGCAATTGGCGAATGTGGTCAGCAGGCGTTGGCAGGATGCGGCGCAGCGCGGTCGCGTTGCGATCGCCGCCGTGCCGGATGCCGAGGCCGTGCTCGCCTCGGTCAACGTGGCGGCGCCGCTGCGGAAACTCATGATGTCGCGGCCGGTCGATGGCGCGGTCGCCGTCTTGCTCGCGTCCGAGGACATCGCGCGCCGCGCGGCGCGCACGCCCGTGTGGTTCACCGGGATGGGAGCTTCGATGGACCGGCACGCCTTCGCAGCGCGTCAACCCGGCGTGCTCGAAGCGTGCTCCGTGGCCGCGCGGCGCGCCTATGACAATGCGGGGTGGAAGTCCGTGCGGCCTGCGGTAGCCGAGGTCAGTGCGTCGAGCGCTGCAAGCGAGCTGATGGTGCTCGAGTCGCTCGGCCTCGCGGCGCCCGGTCACGGTATCGATCTGCTCGACGGCGCCGATGTGGCCGTCAACCTTTCGGGCGGCGCCTTGCCCGCGGACCCCATCATGGCGACGGGATTGGTGCGGCTCAGCGAAGCGATGCGCCAGCTGTCGACACCGGGGTTGTACGGTCTCAAGGCCCCGACGGCGGCAGTCGTTCACGGCGCCGGCGGCGTCGGGATGCAGACCCATTGCGCAATGACTTTGGAGGTTTGAATCATGAGTCGCCATGTTGGCATCGTCGGCGTCGGTCAAACCCATCACGCTCGCCGCCGTACGGATGTGAGCCAGGCGGGTCTCGTGCGCGAGGCGGTAGACCGCGCGCTCAGCGATGCCAAGCTGACGATCGAGGATATCGACTCAGTGATCGTCGCGACCGGACCGGTGTTGTTCGCCGCGGTTAATCAACCCGAAAAATGGGTCGTTGATGCGATCGGCGCCCAATTGAAGCCGGTCGTGAGAGTCACGAGCGGTGGTGGCACGGGCCTCGCCGGAACGCTCGCGGGCTATTATCAAATCGCCGGCGGCCTCGTCGATCGCGTGCTGATCGTCGCCTATGACAAGTTGTCCGAGGGCGCCCTGCAATACTCGATCTCGACGCTCTACGATCCGTTCTGGGGCCGTGAATTCGCCGTTGGAATCATGGGATTTTCCGCCGCCTATTGGCGTGCGCGCATGGACACGCTCGGCCACACCGAAGAGGCGGCGGCAATGGTGGCCGTCAAGAACCGTCACAATGCAATGAACAACCCGTATGCGCACGTGAAGAAGGAAGTCACCGTCGACGACGTGCTGAAATCCAAGCCGCTCGCATGGCCGATCAAACTCCTGGATGTGCCGCCGATCTCGGACGGAGCGGCGGCGGTCGTGCTCTCCTCGGAGCGCATGGCGGCCAAGTCGACCGACCGACCCGCCTGGATCCACGGCATCGGCTACTTTTGCGAAGCGGACAACGCGCCGTCGCGCTCCTTGCTCGTTTCGGAACCCCTGGCGATCGCGGTTCGCCGGATCTACCGCACCGCCGGCATCACCAATCCGCGCCGACAGTTCGACCTGGTCGAACTGCAGGAACCGTATACTTGTTTCGAGCTCAGCTACTACGAGTCGCTCGGCCTCTGTGCGCCCGGCGAGGCTGCTGAGTTGATTCGGTCCGGCGCCACGCAACTCGACGGCGATATTCCGGTCAACCCGTCCGGCGGTTGTGCGGGCGCCAATCCGATCGGTGCGGCGGGTTTGATTCGAGTCGTCGAAGCCGCGGCGCAGGTGATGGGCAAGGCGGCCGGAAATCAGATACCGAACGCCAAGCTGGCGCTCGCGCAAGCCGGCGGCGGCTGGGCCAACCTGCGCGGCGTCGCCGTCTTGAGCGCCTGAGGAGAGCGATGATGTCAGGCATTCCCGATACCTATCCGATCGACATGGCTCCGCTCAAGAGCGACTTGAAGATGCCGTACACGCTGACCCCGGGCAGGGCGGCAGGCACCTTCCTCGCCGAAATCGTCTCGAGACGCATCGTCGGCACGTCGTTCACGAAGAGCGGCACGGTCGTCGTTCCCGCGCAAGACTTTTGTCCGTCGAACGGCGATGCCGAATTCGAGTTCATCGAGGCGCCCGAGACGGGCGTGCTCACGGCGTTCACCGAAACCGAGGCCGGTTTGATCGGCTTGATCCGCATCGATGGCACTGACGTCGATTTCCCGCACCGCATCGTGGGTGCCGGGTATGCAGACTTGTCGGTAGGCTTGCGAGTCCAAGCGGTCTGGTCCGACAACGGTGCGGTCGGCATCCTCGCGATCGCGGGCTTTCGCCCAGCCCCCGAGGCGCCGATCGGTGCGATCAAACCGCTTGCGAACCCGGCGAAGCCCCTCGAAGTGGTCCCCTACGAGATGACTCTGCATTACGAGCATGCCTTCGGTCCGTACTACGGACGCTTATTCGATGAGATCAAGACCAACCGCCGCATCATGGGCGTGCGCAGCCCGAGCGGCGACGGCGCGATGATTCCGCCGCGCGAGATTTGCGACATCACGCACAAGCCCACGGGAACCTGGGTCGAGGTTGCGCAGACCGGCACCGTGCGGGCGATGTCGATCATTTACCTCGAGTTTCTTGGGCAGAAGCAACCGCCGCCCTATATCTATGCGGAGATCATGCTGGACGGTGCATCGACGCGCCTGATCCATAACGTCGCGGGTCTCGACATGAGCCGGGCCAAGGAACTCGTGAAGCCCGGTACGCGCGTGCGCGCCGTGTGGCGGGAGACGCGGACGGGATCCTTGGACGACATCTCGCACTTCGAGATCATCGACGCCAAAGATTCCTAGGCACCAGCGCCGCCCATGTTTCAAGTCTACTCCCTGAAAATCGGCGAGCTCTTGATTCCGGAGGACGGCGCCCTGCTGTTCGATCCGGTTCACGTCTGGCTCGTGACCGACGGCAAGACGCGCATCCTCGTCGATGGCGGAATGCCGGATATTGCCGAGGTCACGAGGCGCTTGCGCGTAAACGGAGCGGCGGGAGGCCATGCGGCACTGCGCGCGGCGCTCGCGGCACACGCGCTCACGCCGGAGCAGATCGACTATGTCGTGGTCACTCACCTGCATTTCGATCATGGTTCGAATCTCGATCTCTTTCCGAACGCAGCCGTCATCCTGCAGCGGGACGAACTCCTCCACGCGGTCGACCCCGTGCCGACACAACGGCTCTACTACTTCAAGGAAGCTGCGCTGCATCTCATGAGCCGCAAGCGTCCGCAGAGACTGCATCTCGTCGATGGCGATCTCGAACTGCTCGACGGAGTGCGCCTGCTGAAGGTGCCCGGCCATACGCCGGGCATGCAGGTCGCGATCGTCACGACGGCGCGCGGTCGGGCCGCGATCGTCTCGGACTTGGGTGACCACTACCGGAATTGGTATCCCGCCAATCCGCGCGCGACGCGCCACCCGTTGAACTATCTCGGTGACTCCTTTTTACCGGGCGGTATCCGGAGTGAGAGTGAAAGAGTCTACCTCGCGAGCATGCGACGGACCATGGACGCCGCTGATATCATCATTCCGGCGCACGATACGCGCATCCCGATGCAAGTGCCGCGCGATTGGTTCGACTTGCCGCCGGAGAGCCAGCCGGAGCCGCCGTTATTGCCACTGTCATGGCCAACGCAGGGGACGAATGCATGAGCAACGACACCATTCTGTACGACGTTGCCGGCCGCGTCGCAACGATCACTTTCAATCGCCCGGACGTGCTCAATGCGACCAACGATGATTTCTACAAGGAGTTCGCGCGCCTGCTCAGCGAGATCGCGGAGGACGTGCGCGTCGGCTGCGTGATCATCACCGGCGCGGGCCGCGCATTTTGCGCAGGCGCGGACGTCAAGTCGATGAATCCGGACATGAAATTGCTGGCCCGCCGCAAGCGGCATCGTTGGATACTGGCCGACGTCCTGCGTCCGCTCATCAATCTCGAGAAACCGGTGATCGCCGCGGTCAACGGCGCAGCGGTCGGTGCCGGGTTCAACATTGCACTCGCCGCCGACATCGTAATCGCCAGCGACAAGGCTGTATTCAGTCAGATCTTTACGAAGCTCGGATTGGTTCCCGATCTCGGCGGTTTGTACTTGTTGACGCGGGTCGTGGGCCTGAACAAGGCGAAGGAATTGTGTTTCACCGCGAAGAAAATCGGCGCTGCCGAGGGCGCGGCCTTGGGCTTCGTGAATCGGCTCGTGGCGAGCGAGGAACTGCTACCCGCGGCGACGGCTCTGGCGCTCGAGATTGCGGCCGGCCCGCCGACGGCGCTCGCCATGATCAAGACGCTGTTGAACAAGTCCTCGAACAGTTCCCTGGAGCAGATGCTCGAGTACGAGAGCTATGCACAAACGCTCGCGTATACGACACCGGAACATCGCGAGGGAGTCGCTGCGTTCCGCGAGAAGCGTGTCCCGGATTTTCACAAGGCTGAGGATTGACGCGTGGATTTTTCGTACAGTGCCGATGAACTCGTGTTTCGGGACGCGATCCGCGCCTGGCTCGCAAGCAATCTGCCGCCGGGTTGGGGCCGGACTCAGTTCGAGCCCGAGAATGAGGATGACCGCGCGCACTTCCGCTTGGATTGGGAGCGCAAGTTGTTCAACGGCGGCTGGAACGGGATCAACTGGCCCAAGAAATACGGCGGTCGCGGCGCAACGCTCGTCGAACAAGCGATCTTTGCCGAGGAGATGGCACTTGCTCGCGCGCCCGAGGGCCTCAACATCATCGGCCGCAACTTGACCGGCACGACGTTGCTGCATCATGGTACGGAAGCACAGCGGGAACGGTTCCTGCCGCCGATCTTGTCGGGTGACGAAGTCTGGTGCCAGGGTTTTTCCGAACCCAACGCGGGTTCCGATCTTGCGTCCGTGCGCTGCCTCGCTTTGCGCGACGGCGACCACTTTGTCGTCAACGGCCAGAAGGTCTGGACCAGCTTCGCCCAATACGCACAGTGGTGCATTCTGCTTGCGCGTACCGATACCTCGCTGCCGAAGCACAAGGGCATCAGCTTTCTGCTCGTCAACATGAATACTCCGGGCATTTCGATCCGACCGCTCAAGCAGATTTCCGGCGAGAGTGAATTCAACGAGACGTTTTTCGACAATGTCCGTGTTCCGGTCGAAAATCTCGTCGGCGAGTTGAACGGCGGCTGGCGGATCGCGATGACAACCTTGGCCTACGAGCGCGGTCCCGAGGATACTTTGGGGCGCCAAATCCGCTTCAAACAGGAACTCGACCGGCTCCTGGTCACGCTCGCGGCGCTACGCCGCGGCAATGGCACGGCCATTGACGATCCCGTCGTGCGCGACAAGTTGGCCCGTGCAGTCGTGGAGGTCGACATCATGCGGCTCAATTGCTTGCGCAGTTTCAGCCAGGCGCTCCGCGGCAAGCCGCTCGGTGCGGAAGCATCGATGATGAAACTCAATTGGAGCCACATGGCGCAGAACATGTATGAGACGGCACTCGAGGCATTGGGACCCGAAGCGCCCCTCGTGCGCGGCGATCCGCTGTCGCCGGCCGGCGGCCGGTTCCAGCTGAGCTATCTGCATTCGCGCGCCTTCACGATTTATTCCGGTACCTCCGAGATCCAGCGCAATATCATCGCCGAGCGTGTCCTCGGCCTGCCGAAGTAAACGCAACATGGATTTTGATTTCAGCGCCGAGCAATACGCATTTCGCGACTCCATTCGTGGGTTTCTCGCCGATCGTCCCGCCGCGACCACGGCCCCGCCCGCCGCCGAGGATGCCGCGGCCTTGCGTTCAGGTCTTGCCGATCTGGGCGTATTTTCGGCGATCGTGCCCGAAGAGCACGACGGATTGGGGCTCGGTTTCGTCGACTTGGCCTTGATCGTCGAGGAGTTCGGGCGATGGCTCGTACCGCCATCGATCATCGAAACCTTGACCGCAACCGACGTCATCGTCGCGTACGGATCAGCTGCGCAAAAAAACCGATTACTGGGCGGGATTGCCGCGGGCCGCTTGTCCCTGAGCACTGCGATCGCCGAGGCCGATGCGGGCTACGCCTCCGAGTCGATGGCTTGCATACTGACGCCCGGCGGTTCGACCTGGCGCTTGAACGGTGCGAAGATCCTGGTCGTCGACGCGATGGCTGCCGATTACTTGCTGGTGGCCGTCAAATGCGGCGACGCGCCGGTTCTCCTGATCATCGAGCGCGGCCGCGCCGGAATCCGCCTGCGCGAGCACACCACATTCGACCTCGGGTCAATCTACCACGAGGCGACGTTCGAGGACGTCGAGATCCACGCGACGGATTTTCTCGGCGGCTCCGAGAATCCGGAAGCGCTCGGCCAGCTCCTGGATGCCGGTGCGGTGAGTGCGGCGACCTTCATGACCGGCATCGCCGGCAGGGTGCTCGACACGACTGTCGACTATGTCAAGCAGCGCAACCAATTCGGCAAACCGATCGGATCGTTTCAAGCGATCAAACATAAGTGCGCAGATATGGCAGTTGCCGTGGATTCGAGCCGGTCGGCCGCGTATTACGCGGCATGGACCCTCTCGGGCGAGGCCTCCGAGCGCTCGAAGGCCGTCTCCACCGCCAAGTCCTTTTGCGGGGACAGCGCCCGGTTCGTCTGCAATGAGGGCACGCAATTGCACGGTGGGATGGGGTTTACCTGGGCGCTCGGTCTGCATCTCTATCTGCGCCGCGTGAAGATGCTGGAATATGCGTACGGCGACGCGAATCATCACCGCAGGCGAGTGCTCGCGGAAGCGCTGCGTGCTCTGGGCGTGGGTCAAGCGGTTGCGGTCGCGAGCCGGTAGACACGCGCCGCATTGTGCATGAACAAGTCGCCCTTCTCCGCCGGCGACGCGCCTGAGGCCAGGTGTTTGAACGCGTTCCAAAGCACGGGATAGGAAAACATCGCCTTATCGACCGGGAAGTTGCTTTCGAACAGGCAACGCTGCGTACCGAACGCGTGCAGCGCCACCTCGACATAGGGCCGCCAGGCGTTCGCGAGATCGGTTGAACTCGGCGGCCTTGCGCCGAGGTGATAGTCCGCGCCCGTAATGATCATGCCGAGGCCGCCGAGTTTGAGATGCACGTTCGGGCAGGTGGCGAGTTCAACGATGTCGCGCTGCCATTGTGCAAACGTTTCCTCCGGGTGGTCGCGATAATAGCCGACACCGAGCGGGCAACCGTAGTGATCGAGGACGATCGTCGCCTCATCGACCGTCCGCGCGAGTGCGGTCAGTTCGGGAATCTGTTGGTGGTACAGCATCGCGTCAAAGCTGAGTCCGCGGCCGGCTATGCGGCGCAGGCTGCGGCGAAAGCGCGCCTCGGCGAGCATCCCTGCAGGCGCCGGTCTCAGGACGATTCCGTCGGGAAACCGGCTGTCGCGGGCGACGCTCTGCCGGACGCCGCGAAAGTGCTCGGGCGATGCGGCGACGTGTGCATCCAGGACTTCTTCGAGGCAGGTCTCCGTGGCGAGGAGATCCGCAAAACCCACGATTCCCGCACAGGCATGGGACTGCGGCCGCCGCGCCAGCGCCTCGGTACGAACCGCTTCGATTGCTTCCGTCTCACCGACACAACGCAAGTGTTCGGGGCCGCGCTCGCGATAGGCATAATGACATTGCGCGAAGACGGTCGCGACGATGTTGTGACCCGAATCGAGGTCCATGAGAAACTCATCGAGCAAATAGGGTTTGCCGGGTTCGTTCCAGATGTGGTGGTGAGCATCGACGATCGGCAGCGCCGGTTCGACGATCTGTTCGCGGTGAAGGTCGAGCCACGCGATGTCAGGCGCGGGATACCGATATTGGCCGGCGACGTCCAAGCTCATGCAGCGGCGCTCCTGGGTGCCGATATTCGATTCAGCGGCGCCGCCGAGCTGCCCCGGCGTTCGTTACGCCACAGTTTCCGGCCCTATGCTAACCGATTTATATGCTGGTCTTGGGCGAGTGCGCTGGAGTAGCATCGTGACCCAAAGGACGTCCAAGATCCCGCGCGAGGACCACGACATGGCGTGCACGCCCGGCTCGAAGCGATCGCGACGCCTGCCCGGCGTCGCGGCGATCATTTGCTGTATCGCCGGACTACAAGGCTGCGGCTACCT
>Ga0116230_10000312_pt1 | contig 41487 bp, 33 predicted proteins | sample S1TSphfallax_3_FD_88678 | JGI IMG/M metagenome (GOLD analysis project Ga0116230, IMG submission 88678) | Host-associated microbial communities from peat moss isolated from Minnesota, USA - S1T2_Fd - Sphagnum fallax MG | ecosystem: Host-associated > Plants > Peat moss > Unclassified | place... | reverse complement strand
TCGCCGCCGCGAGAGCGGCCAGGCGGCTCATCACATCCGCGTGTGCGGCGGTTGGTGCGGCGGCGGGCGCCAGGCGCATGCAGCATTGCTTGTATTTTTTGCCGCTGCCACAGGCACAGGGATCGTTGCGACCCGGCTTCATTGCCGTCGCTCCGGCTGACGTCGCACAAAGTGCTCGAGATCGACGCGCACCCGCCGGATGACGTCGTCCCAACCGCCGCGCTGCGTCTGACGGTACACCTTGAGCGTCGGATACCATGGACTGTCGTCACGGTCGCACAGCCACCGCCAGCAGCCATCGAAACGATTCAGCAGCCATACCGGCTTGCCCAGCGCGCCCGCCAGGTGCGCCGTCGACGTATCCACGGAAATCACCAGATCGAGTTGCTCGATCAGTGCGGCCGTCTCCGCGAAATCGGTGAGTTCCGCGGTATGGTTCACGAGCGTAGGCCCATCCCAGCCGTCCGCGAGCAGATCGTTGAGTTCGCCTTCCGCCGGTTGCCCCTTCTGCAGACTGTGGAACTCGATGTCCGGGTGCTTCAACGCCGCCAGCATGGCGAGTGGAATGTTTCTGCGTCGATTCACCGCCCACAGTTCCGGTTGATCGGGCCGAAAGCCGCCGGACCACACCAGCCCCACTCGCGGTCGGCTGCGTGCGCCCAACTTCTGCTGCCAGTACCGGGCCCGCTCGGGATTCGCGCGCAGGTACGGCGTTTCACAGGGCACGGTGGCGAGCGTCGTGGCGAATGCCAAGGGCAAACTCAACAGCGGACAATGGGTGTCGAACGGCGGCAAGGGTTCGCCGCGCAGCACCCAGTGGCTCACGCCGTCGAGCGAGGCGAGTAGTCCACGCAGCGCGGGCGGCACTTCGAAAACCACCCGCGCGCCGAGCGCCGCCAGCGGATGCACGTAGCGGCAAAACTGAATCGTGTCGCCCAATCCCTGCTCGCAATGCACGAGAATGGTCTTGCCGTCGAGGCTCTCGGCGCCGAACCACTGCGGCTGCGCAAAGTCGCGCTTCTCCCGGCTGGTGACACACTGCGCGCAGCGCCATCGCCACTCGAACTCGCGAAAGCCTGTCAGCAGATCGCCACGCACCAGGCACACGAAGGCGCGCGTGAAATGCGCCAATGCGTGCTCGGGGTCGATGGCCAGCGCGCGATCGAGGCTCGCCAGCGCTTCCTCGTGGCGGCCCAGATCGGACAACAGACTGCCGCGGTTGCAATGCGCATCGGCATGGCCGGGATCGAGAGTGATTGCCCGGTCGTAGCTCGCCAGCGCGGCAGCGAAACGTTCGAGTTCCGCGAGCACATTGCCCCGGTTGACGAATGCCGCGGCATACTCGGCGTCGGCGGCAATGGCCTGATCGTAGCTCGCGAGCGCCGCGTCCAGGCGCCGCAAGTCCTTGAGCACATTGCCGCGGGCGTAGTGCGCCTCGGCATAGCGGGGTTCGAGGTCGAGCGCCCGCTCGAAACTCGCGAGCGCCGCGTCGTAACGATTCAGGCCATGCAGCGCCAGACCCCGGTTGAAATGCGGCTCAGGCATCCCGGGCAAGAGCGCGATCACCCGCTCGTAGCTTAAGAGCGCAGCCTCATGCCGCTCGAGGCAGCGCAGCGCATTGCCTCGGTTGTTGTGCGCCTCCGCGAGGGTGGCATCGAGTGCGATCACCGCATCGTAGCTCTCCACCGCCTGCGCGTGCCGGCCGAGCCGCTCGAGTGCCTTGCCGCGGATGAAATGGGCGCCTAAGTACTTGGGGTCCACCTCGAGCGCCCGCGACGCGAGTTCCTGCGCCTGCTCGAAATCATCGGCCTGGTAGGCGAGTGTCCCCAGAAAATTGAGCGCATGCACGTGCCGCGGCTGCCGCTCGAGCACCCGCCGGTAGGCGGCCGCCGCGTCGTCGAGGCGCGCCTCTCGGTGCAGCATCAGCGCCTCGCGAAAGGTGTCCTCGACCGGCGCATCGGCCGCCTCGCCGCCGGGCCCGCAAGGCCCCAACCACAGCGGCGTCGACAACGATCCCACCGGTCGCCAGGTTCCCTCGTGCAGCCGGAGCAGCGTGCGAGTCTGGGTATCGATCAGGCAATCCTTCGGAAACAGATACGCCACGCGCGGCTGCCAGAGTGCGGCAGCGTGAATTCGCGGCTTACCGTCCAGCTCGTCGAGCGGCACGAAGCCCTGTCCCGACCCGGGAAACTCCGGGTGGTCGATGACCGGGCGCTCGTAGATCCACCACGCATAGCGGGCGTACCGCTTCTCCAACCACGCCGCTCGCAAGGGCGGCGACTGCGGTGGCAGATTGTTGAAGGCAAGGTCCAGGCATTTATCGTCGGCACGTCCCGGAGCGCGCTCGAGCACGCTCTGCCACGCGCCGAGCAAGCTCCGGGCCGCAGGGGATTTGCGGTACCACTGTACGGCGCCGCTACACAACAGTTGGCTTTCGCTGCGCTCATCGATGCTGTGGGAAAAGCGGTAGTAGCGACCGTAAGGCTCGATCTCGGCACGCACATAGGCTTCCGTGTGTTCCTCGGCCAACCAATTGAAGATCGCGAAGTCCACGTGGTCCGCGAGCAGCCGATCGATGCGCTCGGGCCGCTCGGCGATGACGCAATCCACATCCACATAGAGCACGGGCCGGTCGTAGCGCTCCAGCAGGAATTGCACGAAGTTCGCTTTCGTATAGCGCAAATCATCGCTGCCTGCAGGGCTGATGGAACGGTGCACCGACGGCACTTCGAACAACGCGAGGTCGAGCCCGTGTTCCCGGCACGAGGCCGCCAAACGCTCGCCGAAACGCGCGTGGCTCGGGGTCATCATCGCACCCACGACATAGCCTGCGCGCACGCCGCAGGGATCCGGATCGCAAACGGCTCGCAAGAACGGCAACGACAACGGCATCACCCTTGCGCGAGCCTTCGCAGCGGTGCCAAGAAATGCTCGTAATGCCGCCACCGGGCCACGGAGGCGTTACTGATCGGCTGGCGTGCCTGCCACTTGCTCAAGGTGCTCACGGTGCGGGTGTTGCGATGGAATTCCAGGCACGCGGGATCCCAAGGCAGCTCGATGAATTCCAGCATCCGGCGCACCGCGCCTTCCGGATCGCGCACCAGGTCCTCATAGGACACGTCGAGCAACACCGACGGTGGCAGCGTGCGGCGCCAGTGGTCCATGACCCGCACATACCCTGAATAATAATGTGCGAGATCATCGAGGTCATTCGCATAGGCGTGCCCGACGCCAAAGTTTTGAAAATAAATTGACACACAGGTATCGAGCGGGTTGCGGCGCAGATGAATGATACGAGCATGGGGCAACGCCGCATGAATCAGCCCGAGGTACATGAAATTCCCCGGCATCTTGTCAACCACGCGGAGCGCATTGCCTGACACCCGGCAGAGGTCGGTCAAATAGTCCTCGGCCAGCCGCTCGAGCTCGATCCGCTCGACGGCGCCGCCTGTGGACGGGGTTCTGTACCGGGCGGCGGCGCGCGCCCAAAAAGACAGTTCGCCGGCGCCGAATACGGCGCCGTGGGATGCCAGCATTTGCTCCGCCAACGTGGTTCCGGAACGCGGCATGCCGACGATGAACACGGCACGCTCCGACCCGCTGCCATCGATGCGGTTCCGGTCGAGCCACGGCCGATCCTGGGAAGCGATGAGGCGGTCGATCGCCCGGGTGACCTCCCCCGGGTCGTACGCCTGCCCGCCCGCCTTCACGAGTTCGTTCGCCCGGCGATAGTTATGGAATGCCCGGTCGTAATCGGCGACGTCATCGAAATACTTGCCGAGCGAGAATCTGAGGTGAATCTCCCGGCGCGGCGCCAGCGGCAGACCGACCACGCGTTCCGCGGCGGCGAGCCACGCCGGGTCGCCATCGACCAGTTTTCGCCAGCGCACCAAGCCGGCCCACGCCTCGGGCATGTCGGGTTCGATCACGAGGGCGCGTCGCAACAGCTCTTCGGCGGCCGCGAACCGGCCATGGGCCGCCTCGAGTTCGGCGAGTTGCACGATCGCCACGGTGAGCGCGGGATTCAACTCCAGCGCCCGCCGGCAGCTGGCCGCGGCTTCCTCGAGGTGGTCTTGCTGGGCCAGCACGTTGGCCAGATTGCTGTGCGCCAACGCGAACGACGGTTTGAGCGCCACGGCCTTGCGGAAGCTTGCGCTCGCTTCCTCCAGCCTCCCTAAGTCGAGCAACGCGCTGCCCAGATTATTATGCGCCTCCGCGTACCCGGGATTGATCTCGAGCGCCCGCCGATGACTTCTCACGGCGTTCTCGAACTGGCCCGCCGCGCGCAGCGCATTGCCGAGATTGCCGTGCGCTTCGGCGTCGTCAGGCAGAAGTACGGTGGCGCGTTGCAGATACGGCAGCGCGTCTTTGCCTTGCGCCCACAGTGCCAGCGCCAGCAGCTGAGTCGTGACTCCCGACTGCGGATGGCGCTCCAGCAAGCCGCGGGCGGTGGCCTCCAACTCCGCATGCCGGCCTGACTTAGCGAGCGTCGCCATCCGCTGCACGTCGGCGGGTTTCACTCGCTGCACCCGCACTTCGGCCAACACCGACTTGTAACCTGGCCGCGATAGCCTTCCCGCCCGAAAATCATCGCCGCCTCCGCTTGCAAGGTCCTACCACGTGCGCCATTCATCTAGTACCCGCTCCTACGCTGCATCCGCTTACGACGACGACATGTGCTTGAAGCCGACGCTGCTGCTGTGGCTGGCCGCCCTCTTCCTCTCCAAGGCCATCACGCTACCCATCGTGATCGGAATCGGGCACATCGCCGGCGTCAACACCGATGCCATGACGCTGCTGCGCGATTACTGGAGCAAAGACCAATTACTCCCCGCCACCTTCGCCTTTCCCGTCCTGTACGCCTGCTGCCGCCGCGTTCCCGCGGCATCGGATGCGGTGCGCTGGATCTGGTCACGGGGCCGCACGTTGCTGTCGCTGGCCGCCGTCATCGACATCGCGTTGGCGTTCACCTCGCAATTCTGGCACCGCGAACCCGACCAAACGCTCGTGGGTAGCATCTTTTCCGCCGGGGCGGACCTGTACTTCCTCGTCTACATTCTGGCCGCACGTCGCGTGCGCGATACCTTCGAGCGCTTCCCGCCACGTTGAATCGCCGCATACGATCGCGATTCAATGTGACGATTGCATGAAACGCTCACGTCACGCGCGGTTTGTAGGCAATCATGTTCAAACTGATCGGGATGTCGTGCAGCGCCAGACAGCTTCCATCGCTGAATAGTCCGAAGCCATTGACCCGCCGCAGGCCCGTGAAGCCGGCGGCATGTAGGAACCCCGTGAGGAACTCCTCGTTGAGTCCCACGAGATGATAGTCGTACCGGTCGGTGTGGCCGCCAAATATCATGCGCATGACCATGAACCGATCGGGCATCGTCAACCGCTCCCGGTCCGTCACCAGCCGTGCCAGGATGTCGAGGTCCGGCACGCTGACGCATAAGCTCCCGCCCGGCACCAGAACGCGGTGCCATTCCTTGAGTGTCAGGGTGAGCTGGTCGCGATAGTCGAAATGCTCGAGCACATGGGATGCATAGATTTGCTCGAATGACTCGTTGGCGAAAGCGCGGAGGTCGGACGCATTGCAGACGTGATCCACGTGCGGCCCCGGATTGACGTCCAAAACTTCCCAGCCAGGCGTCCTGACCTGGCCACCGATATGAAGTTTTCGTGTCATTGCTGGCTGCATGCCTCGATGCAGAGCGCCGCGGGCGGCAACCCGTCCCGGTACCGCGTACTCATCGCCGTATAGGCAGATTCCAAATGACGAGTGTAGCGGGCGGTATCGAACAGCGGGCTGGTGCCGCGAAGCACGGCCAATTTTTCCCGCAGCGAGGTCATTTTTTGCGGGTGCCGAGCGAGATCGAGCGCGATCGATTCATAGTCCTCGAGGCTGTCGGCGATGAGTTCCGGAAGCCCGAGCGCCGTGAGCAGGCTGGCTCCCACCCGGCCGGCAAAGCTTCGCCCGCGACATGTGAGCACGGGAAGGCCGGCCCAGAGCGCGTCGCACGCCGTCGTGTGGGCGTTGTACGGCAACGTGTCGAGAAAAAGATCGGCCAGGCGATGCCGGGCAAGGTGTGCGTCACTCGACTCCAAGGTCTCGGCAAATACCAGCCTTTCGGGTTCGACTCCGGCGCTCGTCGCCTCGCGCAACAAATTCTCGCGCGCCTCCGCCACCGGCGTCCGCAGCCACAAGACGCTGTCCGGGACCCGCTGCAGCAGCTTGATCCAGATGCCAAACATTTCTCGGGTGAATTTGGCGGGATTATTGAAGGCGCAAAACACGAAGCCGCTTTGCGGCAGCCCGGCGGCTTGGCGGGTGATCGATTCGCCGTCAATCGTTCGCCGACCGTCCGTCGGTAGATAGCAATGCGGCAAACGCACCACCTGCTCGCTATAGCTCTCCTCTTCCCCGACAGGGATCACCACGGGATCGCCGATCAGATAATCCATGTAAGGCGCTCCGCTCGTCCCGGGATAGCCCAAATAGCCGACCTGCACCGGCGCACCGCGGTGAGCGAAGATGCCGGTGCGCTGTCCCTGGGTGTGGCCCATCAAATCGACGGCGATGTCGACCTCGAGTTCCCGGAGGCGTGCCGCGATCTTCAGATCTGAAAGCTCGGTGGCGTCGACGAACACGTCGAAAGCCGCTTCGAGCCGCCGGCGCATCGGCCCTTCGTTCTGCCGGCCCCAGCCAATGCCGAGGGTATCGAAGCGATCGCGATCATGCCCCTCGATGACGGCCGCCAGCAGATGGGAAACGGCATGCTCACCGAAATCGCCCGACAAATAGGCGATCCGGATCCGTCGAGGCTCAGCGGGCGGACACCGGGCGATGCACGCAGGCGCAAGCGGCCGGGCGGACGAAGTTTTCGCGGGATAGCGCGCCCGCACGAAGACCCGGGCGCACATGAACTGTAGCTGCGGCGAGTCAGACAGATACAGGAAGGACAGTGGCATGTCCTGAAGTTCACCGCGCTGCACCGCTTTTGTCAGCCGAGCGCCAAGTTCGTCCGCCATAGACCAATCGCAGCAATTGCGGCGGGCAAACAGCAGGTTGCCGAGCGCGCACTCGAAGCCCGGCGCGACGGCGTCGAGCCGCTCGAAGGCCTCGCCTGCCTCGGCATAGCGCTTCAAGCGCAGCAGGGCGGCACCGCGGTTGGCCAGCGCTTCCGTGAGATCCGCGCGAGCGGTAAGTGCGCCCTCGAAACTGTGTAATGCCTCGGCCACGCGATCGAGATCGAGCAGGGCAAGCCCCAGATTGTTGAGCGCCATCGCATACGCGGGCTGACACGCGAGCGCGCGTGCCAGGACGCCGAGCGCCACTGTCGGTCGACGCAGCATGCGCAGCGAGTGCGCTAGGTTATTGAGCGCGGCGGCGAAGCTCGGCGCCTCGCGTACCGCCCGATCGTAACTGGCGATCGCCTCCTCGTGGGCGTCAGTGAGTTGCAACGCGTTGCCGCGTAGAAACCAGGCATGCGGGTTGACGGGATCGCGCTCGATCACGGCGTCACAGCACGCGATGGCGCCAGCCGGCTCGCGCTTGTCGATGAGTGCCCGCGCCAAGTTGCACTGAATCTCTGTAGCGGCCGGATGCAGGTCAACTGCCCGCCGCAACAGCGCGATGCCCTCATCCAGGGCACCGCGTTGAGTGGCAGCGAGACCGCGAAAATGCAGGGCGTCGATACACGTGGGGAATACCGAAAGAATCAGGCGATAGAGTGTGTCCGCCGCACCGGTTTGACCCCTTTGATGCAAATCCATCGCATGCGCCAGCTGGTCACGCTGTTCTCGAGGCAATTGGCCAGCGGTGAAGAATGGGGAGTTTTGTTTCGTCAAGACAGCCAAATGTCACCACAACTGCGCCTGCAGCATCCCCGTTCAACGTGACGAACGCGTGACATCGAACGTATGACAAACGCATGCGAAATGAACCCACCAATGCTGCATGTCGCCAATCGGGGACAGTTTGTAACGTCATCGTCACCACGTACTCTGCGCCGCGCTCTGGTCGGTGGAACTTTCTAGCGAGATGTCATATGGCGATGTCGATTCCCGAACGTCATCCCCGGTCGACCGGGGCGCTGCTGATGGCATCCCTTGCCCTCGCGGTCACGCTGTCGCTGTGTGCCTTCACGCCCCGCGCCTTTGCCGCGGGCACCCGCTCGATCAGTGAGTGGGTGACGTGCGGCGGCGGCACGGACCAGACCAGCGGGGCGATGGCGGCGTTCGCCGCCGCCCGCAACCAGGCCTTCACTCTGGTCGTCGACTGCGCGATCCATTTGCATTCGGGTCTCGCGGTGGACCGGGGAATTTTCATCGACAACGGCACCACGGTGCAATTCACCGGCGGCGGAAAATTTTTCGTCGACAACCTGTTCCATCCCGCCTTCGTGATCGCCAATTCCAGCAATATTTCGCTGCTCGACTGGAACGTCGAATGGGACGGCAGCGTCCCGGTCAACCCGAACTTTGGCGGCTACACCTTGAACGGCCAATGGATCGCGGTGAGCGGCACCGTGCAGCCGGCGGCCGGATTCAACGATGTGGTGCTGACCAACTGGCTCGAGGCCAATCGCGGCATCAAGTTCGACGAGTCCCGGGGCTGGAGCAAATCGATTTGGGTTGGCGGCATCAATCCGGCGGCGGTATTTTTCATTACCGGCGCATCCACCAATGTGGTGGTGAATGGGATGAATCTCTACGTTCCCCCCACCGCGGGCGGTAATGCCTTCCTGCCGATGGCCTTTTCAACCTCCGCCAACTGGAAGAGCAATCAGACGGTGACCGCGCTCACCCGCGAAACCACACAGTATGCCGCGGTGCCTCATTTGCTGACTTTCGAGAACATCACGTTGGATGGCACCTTGATGGGTTGGCAGGGCAACCTGGAGAACACCACGTTCGACAATATCACCTCGAAACGCTACGGCGACGTGCAGGACGTTAACGGCAACAACGTCGGCGGCATCGGCAAGTGGTTTCCGCCGCCGCATCTTTTCTATCTCAATACCCAGGCCGCGGACCCCAACCTGGCCAACCACGGGATCGCTATGGCAAACATCGATGACGAAGGGATTCGGATCGGCGTCGCGCGCGACAAGGGCGGTAGCGACAGCCAGAGCGGCTACGCCGCCTCCATCAAACTGAGTTGTGTTTCGTGTTCGATCGTCAACTACATAAGCCGCCGCCCGGACGGCTTCATGGATCTCGAGACGACCAGCAATTTGACCGTCAACGGCGCGTTTGCCTCCTTCGATTCGGCGTTTCTGAACAATCTATACCCACCCGGCATCCGCTTTCCGAGTGCCGGCTACTCTTACGTGAAAATCGAAAACGCCGGGTTCGTCGACACCGCGGCCGTGACCCTTCACGGACCCTTCGGCAACGCCACCAGTCCCACGAACCAGGACATCGACATGGCGAATTTTCAGATCTATCTGACCCACTGGTCGGGCCCAGATCTACCGTTGCCCACCATGGCGGGCACCACCAACGATATCGATTTGGATTTTTCGATCACCAGTCAATTGATGACGGTGACGTATCTGCAAAACGGAACCTTACAAACGACGCTCAAGGGCACCCCGACCACGGTCAATCGGGGCGCCGCGACGGCACTGGCATGGAGCTCCGTCGGCGCATCCGACTGCAGCGCCAGCGGCGCATGGGCAGGGAATCTTGGAACGAGCGGCTCACGGATCATACCGATGGCGACGATCGGCAGTTACAATTTCACAGTCAGCTGTGCCAGCGCCAGCGCGGCAGCGAGCGCGACGACCCGAGTCTCGGTTCAGTAGCTGCGTGAGGTCAACCCACCGGGGCGAACCAAGGTCGACCGCGCTTGGGGGACCCAAGAACCGGCGCGCGCGCGCGCTAGCCACGTGACGGTGTGGGCAGCGACTGGCACACGCACATGCCGTGCCGGAGCGCTGCCGTCGGCGGCCGATACCGCCAGCCGTCGCTGCAATTCATGCCACGGCTGACTCCAAAGTTCGGTGATGTCGTTCATGCCGCCTGACCCGCCGGCAACGCCAGCGCCGGAATCTCGATCTCTCTGCGCAGCGCCGGCCAGTCGATCAGCCTCAGGTGCCCGTTCATGTCCTCGACCAGCGACGTGCAACTCTCCACCCAATCGCCGTCGTTGCAGTACAAAATTCCATTGATGTCGCGCATTTCGGCATGATGGATGTGGCCGCAAACCACGGTATCCACACCGCGCTTGCGGGCCGCCTGGGCGACCGACTCTTCGAAGCTGCCGATGTACTGCACCGCCTTCTTGGCTTTGTGCTTGAGGTAGGACGACAGCGACCAATGCGGTAGATCGAACAACCGCCGCCAGTAGTTGATGTACGGATTGGCCGCCAGCAGGATGTCATACAAACTGCTGCCGAGTTTCGCCAGCCACGGACTGCATTTGACCACGCTGTCGAATTCGTCGCCGTGCAGCACCAGCATCCGACGGCCGTCGGCTCCCTGATGGATGTATTCGCGATGAATTTCGAGGTTACCGAACACGGCACCGTCGAATTCGCGGAACACCTCATCATGATTTCCGGGAACGAAAATCACCTTGGTGCCGCGCTTCGCCTTGCCGAGAATGGTACGCAGGACATTGTTGTGCGACTGGGGCCAGAACATGGTCTTTTTCATGCTCCAGACGTCGATGATATCGCCGACCAGGAAGAGCACGTCCATCTCCACGTGGTGCAGGAAATCCAGCAACAGTTCGGCACTGCAGCCCTTGAATCCGAGGTGGATATCGGAGATGAAAACCGTGCGCAACCGCAACGGCGAGGGGGCATCACCATTCGCCATGAAATCCTCCAAACCTTTCATACCGCATGCAGATTGACCATCGGATGTGACGGCGGGATGACTCGCAGGAGAAGATTTCTTTACAGCAAGCCTACTTAGGCACGGAATATCGCGTGAAATACCACTTTATGTGAACAAGTGCTCACTGCGGGGGGGCGGGTGTCGGCATGGGCGCCGGCACCGAGAACCGGTAGCCGAAGCCGCGCACGGTCTGTAGATAGGATTCGCAGCCCGAATCCGCCAACAACTTGCGCAAGCGTTGCACGTTCACATCGACGGTCCGTTCATCCACATCACTGTCCACGCCCCAAATGCGCGCCAGCAATTGTGCGCGATTGAAGGTTCTTCCCGGATGGGACATCAAGAATTCGAGCAACCGGTATTCGACCCCCCGCAGATGCACCAGGCGTCCGTGCGCGGTGACCCGGTTGCTGGAGGAATCCAACGTCAAATCGCCGCCGCTGAGTTCATGGTTCTCGGGTTGTTCCCGGTAGGTGCGCAGCACCGCGGACACGCGCGCCACGACCTCGCGCAGCGAGTAGGGTTTGGCAATGTAATCGTCGGCCCCGAGGTCAAGACCCGCCACCACGTCATGCTCACCGCTCAACGTGGACAGAATGATCAAGCGCACCGGCTGCGGACCGCGTACCGAACGAATACTCTTCATCAGCGTGAGCGCCGCATGCCCCGGCATGTTCCAGTCGACGATGACGAGATGCGGCGGCGTGGTCGCCATGGCGACCATCGCGGCAGCGCCGTCGGTGATCGCGCGAACGGCGAAGCCTACGTCGCATAGTTTCTGACGCAGTGCCTCGATCGCTGCTACATCCCGATCGACGATTATGATTTGTTTGGTGGTTTGGGTGGCGTGCATAGAAGCACCGCTATTAGAGGCATGAAGCTTTACAATCAGTTGACGCTTTTGTGACCCTCGCAATTAAAATTTGTCGTGCAGGTACTCATCCGCGAACGCCCGCGTTATTCGCGCAACGCAGTCACGCGCGCGAGCGCGCGCACCGAGACCGGCGTGTAGCCGCGCAACGTGGCCGGTCGCGGTTGCATAGCGGGTGGTTCGGCATCGTTGTCCGCTGCATTCCAGGCGGCCAACAGCACCCCGAGCGCCAACCAATTGAGCGATGTGGGATGACGCTCGAACCAAAAGCGCCGGGGCGTGTTGAATGTGACCTGTATCTGCCTCGTCATCATGCCGTTTCCTCGTTGACTGAACGAGAAACACTATCGACCTCGAACATGTCCGAACACCTGACCGAATGGGGGCAAAGCGGGGCGAGATCATGATGAATTGTGGCGGCGCGACCGAAGGCCGGCCTCGGGTTGCGGTGGATGGGCTATGATTTCAGCATGAAAAAGCTCATCGCCATCGTCGAGGACGAACCCGCTTTGCGCGATAACTATGCCGCTGCATTCGCGCGTCAAGGCTACCAGGTGAAGACCTACGCCAACCGCCGACAGGCCATGCAGGCGTTTGCCGCGCATTTGCCGGATCTCGCGATCATCGATATCTCCCTTGAGGACGAGGCGGAAGGCGGCTTCGATCTTTGCCGCGAACTGCGCGTACTGTCGGCCGGATTGCCGATTATTTTCTTGACGGCACGGGATAGTGAACTCGATGCCGTGTCGGGTTTGCGCCTGGGGGCGGATGACTTCATCACCAAGGACGTCAGCCTGCCGCACCTGGCGGCGCGCGTAGCCGCGCTGTTCAGGCGCATCGATGCCCTGAAGCGGCCCGACGACGCGGCCGAGGTGGTGCGGCGCGGCGCACTCGCCATCGATGTCGAAAAAATGCAAACGACCTGGAACGGCACGCCCGTCACGTTGTCGTTGACGGAATTCTGGATCGTGCATGCGTTGGCCCGCAATCCCGGCCACGTCAAGAATCGCCAGCAGTTGATGGATGCCGCCAACGTCGTACTCGACGACAACACCATCACCTCCCACGTCAAACGCGTGCGCCGAAAATTCCAACAATCGGATGCGACTTTCGATGCCATTCAGACCGTGTATGGAATGGGTTATCGCTGGGTCGAGTGAGCATCCGCCTGCAATTGTTGTTGATAGCGCTCACCACGCTGGTGCTGCCATGGGCCGGTTGCGAGTACGCTCGCGAGCTCGAAACCACGTTGCGCAAATCGCAAGAATCATCGCTGCAGGCCGCCGCCGGGACGATCGCGTACGCACTCGCGGCGGAGCCGCAGCGGGTGCTGCGCGATGTTGCGGACACTCAGCCGTTTGCCGCTGATCTCGGCGATTTCTATGTCTATCCGCTGCACAATGAGCCGCTACTCGATGGCTACCGCGAGGATTGGGGCCTCACTGCGGAACTCTCGGCGCTGCCGACGGCGACCGATTACCATGCGCGGCTTATTGCCGGATCCGTGGACCGCTACCTGTTTCTCTATATCGAGGTCGACGACGCCAGGCTCGATCCCGAGCCGGCCGACGTGCACCCGGAACATGACCATTTCGACCGGGTCGATCTCACCTTCCAGTGGCCGGATGGCGCGCTGCAAGCGTATTTCTTCGCCACCGCGGCGCAAGGTCTGATCGAAGCCCAGACCACCGTGCGCAGCGAGGACGGCACCGATCACGCGGCGCCCGAACCCCGGATCCAGGCGTACTGGCGGCAGAACTCTCATGGCTATCACCTCGAGGCGCGCATCCCCCGCAGTCTGGTGGGCGGGAGATTGTGGATCGAGGCCAGCGACGGCGGCGGCAACGCCAAGGCGGGATTCTTAGGCAGCGATGCGCTGCGCGGCGGGAGGATGTTCTCGTTGACGGCTGGCCTCAGCCAGCGGCTCACCACGTTCATCGGCGCGGGGACGGAGGCGACCGTCGTCGACGAGAATTCGTTCAAGCTCGGGGTTGCCGGCGCGGTATCGCCGACGTCGATCGAGGGGCAACCCGCGGCCGGAACGACTTGGTTCCGGCGATTCATCGCGGATGATACGTCTCAGTGGCCGCTGCAGGTGGTCACACCGGACCGGCTGACAGGCCGCGACGTCTCGGCGGCGCTCGAGGGACACGGCGCCGCCGAATGGCTGCGTGCCGCCAGTAATCAGGAGGCACTCCTCTCGGTGGCGGCGCCACTGCTGATCAATGGTCAGATTCGCGGCGCGGTGATCCTCGAACAAGCAGGGGATCGGCTGCTCGATCTGCGCGATCGTGCCCTCGAGCATTTATTCGATCTGACCTTGTTGGCAACCGCGCTGTCGTTGAGCTTCGCGTTCGGCATCGCGGGATGGATCAGCATGCGGATCGGGCGGCTGCGCCAAGCGGCCGACGGCGCCATCGGCAGCGACGGGTCGATCCGCTCCAGGATGCCCGAAGCATCCCGGCGCGACGAAATCGGTGCGCTGGCGCGCGGCTTCGAGCGGCTTCTGGCGCGCCTCAACGAACATACCCAGTATTTGCGGACGCTGGGGGGCAAGTTGTCGCACGAACTGCGCACACCGCTCACCATCGTGCGCTCGTCACTCGACAATCTGGAGTCCGAAGGGGTCCGCGCCGATCAGCGCGGCTACGTGACGCGGGCGCGCGAAGGGATCCTTCGCCTGCAGACCATCTTGAGCGCTCTCGGGGCCGCATCCCGGGTCGAGGAAAGCATCAAACAGGCCGAACGGGTCAATTTCGATGTCCGCGCGCTGCTCGTATCGGCGGTCGACGCGTACCGTGACGGCTTCCGCGGCGCCCGGATCGAACTCGACACACCCCCCGACGCGTGCTTCATGCGCGGCGCGCCCGACCTCATCGTGCAGATGCTCGACAAGCTGGTCGAAAACGCGGTCGATTTCTGTCCGTTATCGGGAACCATCCAGATCCGCTTGAGGGTCGTGGCGGGCAACTACGAATTGACGGTGGAGAACGACGGCCCGCCGATTCCGACCGCCATGCTCGGCCTCTTGTTCGAATCGCTGTTCGAGCATCGCCAGGGTGTCGATGACAAGCCACATTTCGGGCTCGGACTGTATATCGTGCGCCTGGTGGCCGAATTTCATGCCGGGCGCGCGACCGCCCTGAACCGCGCGGACGGCAGCGGCGCGGTCTTCGTGGTCAAGCTACCCCTGGTATGATGCGCGGACCATGTACGACCTCTATATCGCCAACAAAAATTATTCCTCGTGGTCCCTCCGGCCCTGGGTTCTGATGCGCGAATTGAACATCCCGTTCAACGAGCATTTGCTGCCGTTCGGCCATGCTCTCTCCTGGGAGGCCTACCGAAAGATCTCGCCGAGCGGCAAGGTGCCGTGTCTGGTCGACGGCGGAACCGCCGTCTGGGATTCCTTGTCCATCGTTGAATATCTGGCGGAGCGCCATCCAGGAGTGTGGCCGGCCGATCCCGTCGCACGCGCCTGGGCGCGAAGCGCCGCCGCGGAAATGCACTCGGGATTCCACGAACTGCGTAGTCGCTGTTCGATGACCTGTGGTGTGCTCATCAGGCTCACCCACTTTTCTGAAGCGCTGGTACACGATGTGGCGCGACTCTCCACGCTGTGGGGCGACGGGTTGCATCGCTTCGGCGGCCCGTTCCTGGCGGGTAATGCTTTCACCGCGGTGGACGCTTTCTTTGCGCCGGTGGCCTTCAGAATCAAGAGCTACAGCCTCGCGTTGGAATTGCCGGCGGCCGAATACGCAGCTCGCCTGCTGGCCCGGGCTAGCATGCAGGAATGGTATTCCGCCGCGCTGCAGGAAACCTTTCGCGATCAGCCGCATGAGCAGGAAATTCTTCAAGCAGGCGAGATACTCGAAGATCTGCGCGCAAGATAGAGCTCTCGCGACGCAGCGCTTCGCTCAGTGCAACCCTTCGTGCGCCAGCAGCCAGCGCTTGCGTTCGACTCCGCCGCCATAGCCGGTCAGCGATCCGTCGGCACCGATGACGCGGTGGCACGGCACCAGGATCGAAATAGGATTGCGGCCGTTGGCCAATCCCACCGCGCGCGAGGCGTTGGGATTACCAATGCGCTTCGCCTGCTGACCATAGCTCCAAGTCGCACCGTAGGGAATTTCCTGGAGCGCCTGCCACACGCGCCGCTGAAAATCGGTACCCTCGAGCCGCAACGGCAAGTCGAAATCCCGCCGCCTCCCCGCGAAATACTCGTCGAGTTGCCTGGCCGCGAGCGGCAGCGGGCCGCCATCCGGATCCAAGGTCCATGTTCCGACGAGCGATGGCGATCCGGGTATGTCCATGTGGAGCCCGATCAAGGCCACGCCGTCCGACTGCAGCAACAACCGGCCAATCGGGCTGTCGACGAAGGTATAGATAGTCATACGAACGCTCCCAAAGACTGCCATAAATAATGAGTCGCATACGCTCGCCATGGCCGCCAGCCTTCAGCGCGCACGTGCAATTGCTTCGCCGTCATCTTCGCCGCCCGCAGCAACATCAGATCCGTGCCGGGAAATGCGTCGGGCCAATTGAGCGCCCGCATGGCGATGTACTCTGCAGTCCACGGCCCGATACCGGGCAGCGCTTGCAGATGGGCGATCTGGTCGAGGGGCTCGGCTGCGAAGCTGAGCGTCACCCGCTTGTCGACCACGGCACGGGAGAGCGCCACGATACCGCGAGCCCGGCTGCCCACCACGCCGGTAGCCGCGATCGCGTCGGCCGCCAGATCGGCGACGAGCGGTGCGGCCGGCGTCAGTCGATTCAATTCCGCAAACGGAGTCACGATCGGTAAGCCAAAGTTGGCGGCCCACCGACCGGCCAGAGTGGTGGCCGACTTGACGGACACCTGTTGCCCGAGAATCGCGCGAACTCCGAGTTCGAATCCGTCGAACGCACCGGGCACCCGCAGGCCTGGCAGATGACGCACGATCGGCCGCAACATCCGGTCCTTCGAGAGTAGGTCGCTCACCGCATCGGGCACCGCGCCGAGGTCGAACAGGTTCTTGACGCGGCCGATCACCGCACCGATGACGGGTGCCAGAGACTGCGACATCTCGAGCTTGAGAGCGGCACCGCCTCTCTCCAGCGACACGGCGATCCAGCCTTGGTGGCTCGCGAGTTGCACCGTGCGACGGTAGTGGGTGGTATCGACGCTCTCGACTCCCGGAATGGCCCGCAGCCGCAAATACGCCAATAGATTATCGAAGGCCAAGGGGGGCCTATAGTCGAGCCGGCAGCACAACCCGGCAACCGTCTCACGCTGACCGCGCACTGAGCGCGGCGTCAAGCCATAGCGCGATTTGAATAGTGCATTGAAGCGGCGCACGCTGCCGAAGCCGCTGGCGAACGCGACCTCGGTCGCGCTCATCGAGGTGTCGCTCAATAACCGTTTGGCCAGCAACAACCGCTGCGTTTGCGCGAGTTCGATCGGCGACACGCCGAGTTCGGCTTCCGTGACGCGCCTTAAATGTCGATCGCTGACGCCGAGCGACGCCGCCAGTTCGCCAACGCGGGCGGAGGACAGGGCGTGCTCTTCAATACCGGCCATCGCGGCCCCAACGAGCCGGCCGACCGCATCGACGGTCGCGAGGCCGGGGGCACGCTCCGGACAGCACCTGAGGCACGGCCGAAATCCGGCGCCCTCCGCAGCGGCCGCGCTCGCGAAGAAGCGCATGTTCTCACGCTTCGGCGGCCGTACCGGGCAGATCGGTCGGCAGTAAATCCTGGTCGACGACACGGCGACGAAGAAGCGTCCGTCGAACCGCCGATCGCGGGCGCGCACGGCATTGAAACAAGCTTCGGGGTCCAGCACCATGGCGCCAGAGTAGCCAAACCTAAAGGCGAATACTCGCCGTTTTCGGACCTCGTTGTCAGGCTACCCTGGCGCACCGCAATGCCCGGTTCACGCGCTCTTCTTGCCGACGCCGTCGCGGATCAATCCCGCGAGGAGCACATCGACCAGGCTGCCGCCATTGCCGCTGGCGCCGCCGGCAACGATATCCGGTACCAGCTTGGCTCCGGACTTTGCCAACGCGTCGGCAACCTGCACGACCGCGTAATTACCTGCCTCCATCGAGTTGATCTTCAAGCGAATGACTTCGGCTTCGGCCGCGCCGACCGCCTTGGTCTTCGCCGCCTGCGCATCACCCACGGTACGCAGCACCGTCGCGTCCGCTTCCGCGTTGATCTTCTTCGCCTGCCCCTCGCCTTCCGCCGACTTGACCGTGGCGCGCGCACTGAATTCGGCGATTGCCACCTGGCGTTCCGCATCGACCACCTTGGCCTGCGTCGCGGCCAGCGCCGTCGCCTGTTCGAGTTCCTGCCGCACGGTCTGAGCCAGACGTTGCGTCTCATACGTGACTCGCTCTTGCTCGGCGATCTTGCGATCGGTCAGCGTCTTCATGAGCTGTTCCGGGGGCACGATGTCGCCGATCAAGGTGTCTACCGCGCCGACGTTGTATTGCGCCAGCGCCGCGGAAATCGCCTCGCGCGCTTCCGTCTGCCGCGCCGACCGATGCTTGAGGAAGTCGATGATGTCGGAGCCCTGCGCGGCGTTGCGGAAATAGTTGCCGATGGTGGGCTCGAGCACCTGCGTCACCAGCGCCGACATGTCGCCGAAACGCGCGATCACCTTGGGCGCATCGCTGCGCGGGATGTGAATGATCTGCGATACATCGAGATTGAATTTGAAACCGTCGGCCGAGCGCACGGTGATGGTGGACAAATTCGCATCCAGCTTGTGCGCTTCGGTCTTCCCCGTCGCCCAGTTGAGTACCACGTTGGCCGTCGGCACGTTGGACACCTTGTGGGTGTACGGATTCAACGGATATCGGCCCGGATCGAGCGGCGATACCCACACGCCGCGTTCGCCTTTGACCACGAGATTGCCGTGACGGAACGATTCACCGGTCACGTCCACGCCCTCCTTGCCGACGAAGGCGATGACCACGCCGACATTGGCAATCGGCACTTCGACCATGTCGACCAACTCCACCGTCGCGAACCGGGGATTGATGAAGTAACGGCCAGCCAGCAACACCTGTTCCTGGAGACCCTTGCTGCCGCCGGCATCGACGAAGGCTTGCGGGTTCTGAAACATGTCGTGGCCGCCCACGGTCGGCCCGGCGATCTCTCCCGCGGCCAGCGGCGCGCCTTCACGCGTCATCACCACCCCCACCTTGTCATCCGGAACGTCGACGACGTCGGCCAGCGATACGGAGAACAGAAACGGATTGATCCGATAGGTACCGGCGGACATCACCGCCATCTGCGGACCGCGCTCGCCACCCTGATCGATGAACGCCTGCCCATTTTGGAAGCAATCGCAATCCACCTGGCGCGCGATGATGCGGCCGTTCGATAGGGGTTTGCCGTCGCGCGCCTCGACCACGCCAATCTTACCGGGGGGCACCGTCACCGCATCGACGATGTTCACTTTGAACAGCAGCGAGTTGATGCGATACGTGCCGGGCGGAATGACGGTCATTTGCGGACCGCGCTCACCGCCGCCGGTCAGGAAGCTACGCGCATCCTGGAAGGAATCGCACGCCACCTCGCGGGCCACCATGCGTCCACTCAGCAATGGTCTGCCGTCGCACGCCTCGACGGCGCCGACCTTACCCTGAGGCACGGTCAGAAATGCGGCAAGGTCGACGGCGTATTGCCAGGGCCACAGTCCGATGTGCAATCCCGGCGAGAGCGTGGTCGCTTGAAATCCCGCCTCGCCGTTCAAGGCAACGATCCGGCCATCGGGCAGCGATCGATGGCTGCCGAACAAGACGAATTTCTTGGTGACCATGCCCACCGAATCGTCGGGCACGATGATGACGCCGCACAGCCACAGTACGAATCGATAACAAACCAGAAGCACGATGGCCACCGCAATGGCCACCCACAGCTGCCAATGATTTAAGAGCACATCCATGATCGCATCCATCCTTAAGACTTCGAATTCGAAATGTCAGCGCATGCAATCGTGGGAAGTCATAAGGTGAGGCCAAAATCGCATGCGCCCCGGCTCGAATGGCCGGTAACGCTCGCTCTAGTTTTTGTGAGGCCTACATAAGTTGCCGGATGGCCGACATCGGTCGGCATCCGACGGTCATTATTATACCACCTTGGCGAACGCAGTGAATTAATGGCCAACTTGACCTAATGCGCGGCGTTCGGCCTCACGCCCAAGTAGCGCAAAATGCCCGTGGCGGCTTCACGTCCCTCGAAGACCGCGGTGACCACGAGATCGGAGCCGCGCACCATGTCGCCGCCGGCAAAGATTTTCGGATTGGTGGTTTGAAAGCGCGACTCCGGCGCCGCGGATACGCGTACGCGGCCGTTGCCGTGCAGCGCGATTTGCTGCTGCATGAACCAATCGGGCGGGCTCGGCAGAAACCCGAACGCGATGATGACGGCGTCGCACTCGATGGTCAGTTCGGTGCCCGGCACGACCTCCGGCACACGACGACCGCGCGGACCCGGCGCGCCCAATCGCGTTTCCACCAATTTGACACCCTGCACCCGGTCGGAGCCGACGATTTCGATCGGCTGGCGATTGAACAGGAAGGTGACGCCTTCTTCCTTGCTGTTCTTGTAGTCGCGGCGCGAGCCCGGCATGTTGTCCTCGTCGCGCCGATAGGTGCAGGTGACGCTGGCGGCACCTTGGCGAATGGCCGTGCGGTTGCAATCCATGCCCGTGTCGCCGCCACCCAATACCACCACACGCTTGTCCTTCATGTCGACGAAGCCGCCGGTCGCGCCATTGACATCGACCAGTCCGAGTTCGCGGTTGATGTTAGAGATCAGGTAAGGCAACGCTTCGTGCACGCCAGGAAGATCTTCGCCGGCGAAGCCGCCCTTGACGTACTTGTAGGTCCCCATGCCCAGGAACACCGCATCGAAATCGCGGGTGAGTTCCTCGAAGGCCACGTCCCGGCCGACGTCGACGTTGAGCCGGAACTCGACGCCCATGCCCTCCATGATTTCGCGGCGCTTCTCCACCACCTCTTTCTCGAGCTTGAAGGGTGGAATACCGAATGTCAGCAAGCCGCCGATCTTGGCGTAGCGGTCGAACACGACGGGTGTGACGCCGTTGCGCACCAGCACATCGGCGCAGGCCAGACCCGCGGGACCGGCACCGATGATGGCCACGCGTTTGCCGGTGCGCACCACATTCGACATGTCAGGCGTCCAGCCCTGCTTGAACGCCTCATCGGTGATGTATTTTTCTATCGAGCCGATGCTGACTGCGCCGATACCGTCATTCAGCGTGCAGGCGCCTTCGCACAACCGGTCCTGGGGACAGATGCGGCCGCACATCTCGGGCAGTGAGTTGGTCCGATGGGACAGCTCCGCCGCTTCGAACAGTTTTCCCTCATTGACCAGCGCCAGCCAGTTCGGAATGTAGTTGTGCACCGGACATTTCCATTCGCAAAATGGGTTGCCGCAGGACAGGCAGCGGCCCGCCTGCTGGGCTGCGATGTCGGCACCGTAGGGCGCGTAGATTTCGCGGAATTGACTGATGCGCACTTCAACCGGGAGCTTGTCCGGATCCTTGCGCGGAAACTCCAAGAATTGCAGGGTTTTATCGGCCATGATGGATGCGCGGTGGCGGCCTTATGCGGCGCGCCGCAGATTGACGAGCAACGAGTCGATGGCAGCCGCCTTCGGCTTGACCACCCAAAATTTTCCGATGTACGTGCGCAGATCGTTGAGCAGCTGCACGCCCCAGACGCTGCCGGTGGCGTCCACGTGCTGCTCGATCAGGCCGCGCAGATGCTGTACGTGAGTGCCCATGCCCTCGGGCGAAATCCGGTGAATGTCGATCAGATCGTGGTTGTAACGATCGACGAAGTCGCGTTCCAGATCGAGCACGTAGGCAAATCCGCCGGTGAAGCCGGCACCGAAATTCACGCCGGTGCGGCCAAGCACGCAGACCACCCCACCCGTCATGTATTCACAGCAATGATCGCCGGCGCCCTCGACCACCGCGAGCGCGCCGGAGTTGCGCACCGCAAAGCGCTCGCCGGCCGTTCCCGCGGCATACAGTTCACCGCCGGTGGCGCCGTACAAACAGGTGTTGCCCATGATCACGGTCTCACGGGCGACGAAGGTCGAGCGGCTGTTCGGCTTCAAGACGATCTTGCCGGCGGCCATGCCCTTGCCGACGTAGTCGTTCGCCTCACCCTCGAGATGCAAGTGCAGACCTCCGGCGTTCCAAACGCCGAAACTCTGCCCCACCGAGCCTTTGAGGTTGACGATCAGCGGCGCCGTGATCATGCCTTTGTTGCCCCAGCGCTTGGCGATCTCGCCGGAGATACGGGCACCGATCGAGCGATGGTAATTTTTCACCTCATAGGAGAACTCACCGCCCGACTTAGACTGGATGGCATCGCTCATGTCGCGCAACATCTGTTCGGCGAGCAGACCCTTGTCGAACGGTTCGTTGCGCGGGTCGATGCAATATTGCGGCTTGTCGGATACGAGGCTCGAATTGGCGAGCAGCGGCTCGAGGTTGAGCTTGCGCTGCTTTGCGGTCTCCCCGGGCAATGCCTCGAGCAGTTCGGTGTGGCCGATCAGTTCGGCAATGGTGCGTACGCCCATGCCCGCCATGATTTCGCGGCACTCCTCGGCCACGAACTTGAAATAGTTCATCACCATTTCCGGCAGGCCGACGAAAAACTTGGTCCGCAGCACCTGGTGCTGCGTGGCCACGCCCGTCGCGCAATTATTGAGGTGGCAGATGCGGAGGTACTTGCAGCCGAGCGCCACCATCGGTGCCGTTCCGAAGCCGAAACTCTCCGCGCCGATCAGCGCCGCCTTGATGACATCCAGCCCGGTTTTCAGGCCGCCATCGGTTTGCAGCCGCACCCGGTGCCGCAGCTCGTTGGCGCGCAGTGTCTGGTGCGTTTCGGCCAACCCCAATTCCCAGGGTGTGCCGGCATACTTGATCGACGACAGCGGGCTTGCACCGGTGCCGCCATCGTAGCCTGAGATGGTGATGAGGTCGGCATAGGCCTTGGCCACGCCCGCGGCCACCGTGCCGACGCCGGGCTCGGCCACCAGCTTGACCGACACCAGCGCCTGGGGATTGACCTGTTTCAAGTCGAAGATCAGCTGTGCCAGGTCTTCGATGGAATAAATATCATGATGCGGCGGCGGCGAGATCAAACCGACACCGGGACGCGCAAATCGTAGACGCGCGATCATGTCGTTGACCTTGTGGCCCGGTAATTGGCCGCCCTCGCCCGGTTTCGCGCCCTGCGCAACCTTGATTTGTAGCACTTCCGCATTGACGAGGTATTCCGGCGTCACGCCGAATCTGCCCGACGCCACCTGTTTGATCTTGGAATTCTTCTCGGTGCCGTAGCGCTCTGGATCCTCGCCACCCTCGCCGCTGTTCGAGCGCGCGCCCAAGCGGTTCATGGCAATGGCAAGCGCTTCATGCGCTTCGGGCGACAACGCCCCCAACGACATGCCGGCGCTGTCGAAGCGCGAGAGAATGGCCGTGACCGACTCGACCTCCTCGATCGGGATCGACCTCGCGCCCGGCGTCAACTTCAGCAGATCGCGAATGCACGACACCGGGCGTTCATTCACCAAGGCCGCGAATTGCCGATACTGCGCGTAGTCACCGTTCATCACCGCGGATTGCAGCGTGGCGATCACGTCCGGGTTGTACATGTGGTATTCGCCGTTGTGCACGTACTTGAGCAGACCGCCCTGTTCAACGCCCTCGGTGGGATCCCATGCGCGCCGGGCGAGATATTCGGTATCGGCCTTTAGGTCCTCGAAATCGGCGCCCTGAATGCGGCTGTCCGAGCCCTCGAAACAGAGCGACACCACGTCGTCTCCAAGTCCCACGATCTCGAATAACTGCGCGCTGCGGTAGCTCGCGATGGTGGATATGCCCATCTTGGACATGATCTTGAACAAACCCTTGCGGATGCCGCGGCGATAGCTGCGGCCGAGTTCCTGGCGCGTGCCCGCGTCCATTTTCACTGCACCCTTGCGCATCAGGTCGAACAGCGTCTGGTACGCAAGGTAAGGATAGACGGCAGTGGCACCATAACCGATCAGACAGGCAAAATGATGGGCATCTCGCGCGGTGCCGGTCTCCACCAGGATGTTGCAAAGACATCGCAGACCCGCATTGACCAGGCGGTGATGCACGGCGCCGGTGGCGAGCAGCGCCTGGATGGGCAGCTTGCCCTTCACCAGGTAACGATCCGACAGCACCAGCACGAGCTTGCCGTTGCGCACCGCCGCCTCGGCCTGGTCACAGACGGCGAGAATCGCCGTCTTGAGGTCGAGCGTCTCGTCGTATTGCAGATCGATGAATTCGTTCGGCACACCGGAATCTTCCAGACCCATGATCTGCCGCAGCTTGCGCTGCGAGAGAATCGGCGAACTCAAGACGATCTGTTCCGCGTGCTGCTGCGCCGGAACGAAGATGTTGGCTTCCGCGCCGATCTGCGTCTGCAGCGACATGACGATGCTTTCGCGCAGCGAATCGATGGGCGGATTCGTAACCTGGGCGAATTGCTGACGAAAATAATCGTACAGCGAGCGCGATTTCTTCGACAACACGGGCATCGGCGTGTCGTCGCCCATGGAGCCCACCGCCTCGCTTTCATCCTCGGCCAGCACCCGGATGATGTCGTCGCGCTCCTCGGCCGAGACGTTGTACATTTTCTGAAACAACGCCAATTTGTCGCGATCGAAGGGCTCCGCCGCCAGACGCGGATCGATTAGATCGGTTTGTAGATAGCGGACGCCCTTCTTGAGCCATACCTTGTAGGGATGGCGGGATTTCAGCAGGTCGTCGACCTGCTTCGTGTCCATCAGCTCGGACGTCTGCAAATCGAGCGCCAGGATCTCGCCGGGTCCGAGTTTGCCCTTGCGTACCACGTCCTCCGGCAGGTAATCCCACACGCCAGCCTCGGAGGCGATGGTGATGTGACGGTTTTTGGTGATGACCCATCGAGCCGGGCGCAGACCGTTGCGATCCAGCGTGCAGCAGGCATAGCGTCCGTCGGTCACCACGATGCCGGCCGGACCATCCCATGGCTCCATATGGGTGGCGTAGTACTCGTAGAACGCCTTGAGGTCGGGATCGATCATATCGACCGACTGCCAGGCCGGCGGCACCAGAATGCGCAGCGCCTGCATCGGATCCATCCCACCGACGAGCAACAGTTCGAGCATGTTGTCCAGCGACTGCGAATCGGATCCGGTCAGCGAGACGACCGGCAGCACGTCGCTGAGATCGGGCAATACGGGCGAGCGAAACAAAGGACCGCGGGCCACCGCCCAGCTGCGGTTCCCTTGCACGGTGTTGATTTCGCCATTGTGCGCCAGATACCGATAGGGATGCGCGAGCCGCCACTGTGGCAGCGTATTGGTGGAGAAGCGCTGGTGGAACACCACCGCGGAAGCCTCCAGCCGCGGATCTTTGAGATCCGGGTAGAACTCGGCCAAATACTGGGGCATCACCATGCCTTTGTAGACGATGGTACTGGCAGACAACGAGGGGATGTAGAACACCGGATCGATGGGTTCCAAGATCTTCTCGGCGCGGCGACGGGCCATGTAGAGCTTGCGGTTCAGTGTAGGCTCGTCGACACCGGGTCCGCCGGTCACGAACACCTGCACGATGGTCGGCAAGGTTTTCAACGCCTCGGAGCCGCAGGCGGAAGCGTTCGTCGGCAACGACCGGAACCCCGCGACATGCAGCTTTTCCCGCTCGATTTGTTCGGTCAGCACCCGCCGCGCATGCTGGTCCTTGGCCACATCCCGGTTCAAGAAGACGAGACCGGCAGCAAACCGCGATCCCAGGGTAAATCCCGCTTGGGCCGCCACCGCACGCAGAAACCGAGTCGGCATCTTGATAAGGAGACCGCAGCCGTCTCCGGTCTTGCCGTCGGCAGCGATCGCACCGCGATGGGTGAGACGGTTGAGCGAACTTATGGCCGTTTCGATCACCCAGTGGCTGGTTTGATCGTCGAGGCTTGCGATCAAACCGAAACCGCAAGAATCACGTTCATAGGCGGAGCGGTATAGGCCCCAATCACCGGTACGCGGATCTGCGCCGCCACGGCTGGTGGGGGGCGTGGAATTCGACAGTTGGTCTTTCGCCATTATAAGGAGCCCACAACGTCACGCGCCCCGCGGACGATCCGCAGAACCTTTGAAAAACAATGACTTAAATCGGTTCTAGGCGCTCACGAAGACGTTCGCGCACAGGGGGCCCAAGCGCCATTAGGCGTGCCGGTGTATGTCTGTCATGATACCTGCGTCGTCACCAGCGTCAACCGGGCGCAGAGCCTTTACCCAGCGATATAGCGCTCCAATTGCTCTATCTTCTCGTTCTGCTCCTCGATCACGGCTTTGACGAGATCGCCGATCGACAGCATGCCGACCACGCGACCCGATTCGAGCACGGGCAGATGCCTGAAACGGCCCTCGGTCATGAGTTCCATACAGTGATGGACCGTATCTTGCGGGGTTACGGTGACCGCGGGGGCTGTCATGATGTCCGCGACCGGCGTGTCATGAGAAGATCGATTCTTGAGGATCACTTTACGGGCATAGTCCCGTTCCGAAACGATGCCGAGCAACGAGCCTTGATTCATGACCAGAAGCGCGCCGATATGCCGAGTAGCCATCAATTCGATCGATCGTAGCACCGAATCAACCGGCGCCACCGAGAACACCTGACCGCCTTTGACTTTCAGCAACTGGCCAACCGTCAGCATAAGTCACCTTGTCGCAGCAATTTGCCGCTTTCTGAGCGTGCGTCTGAAGCACACCTTGTCCGATTTACTATACTCCCGCCTCGTCCTAGGACAAGAGATATGCACAAACCCCGAATCCAGCCCCCGATGGCCCCGTCGAGTGCATTTACGGTCGCATCGCCGCATGGTGAACGCCTCGATCCCTATTATTGGCTGCGGGATGACGAACGAAAAAATCCGGAGGTTCTGGCCTACTTAAACGCCGAAAACGCCTACTACGCACAGCACTCCGAGGACGCCAAACCGCTGGAGGAGAAGGTGTACAGCGAGATCGTCGCCCGGCTGAAACAGGACGACTCCACCGTTCCCTATAAAAAGAATGGCTACTGGTATTACATCCGCTTCGAACCGGACCGGGAACATCCCATTTTTGCGCGGCGCAAGGCGACGCTGGATGCTCCGGAACAGGTGATGTTGGACGCCAATGAATTGAGTTCGGGCCACGACTACTATCAGATTGGTGAAATCGATATTTCACCCGACTCGCAATGGCTGGCTTTCTGCGAAGACACGGTCGGCCGGCGTCAATATCGGCTGCGCTTCAAGAACCTCATGACCGGTCAGATCCTGGCCGACGTGATCGACGATGTCGAGCCGGACCTCGCATGGACCAACGACAACCAATCGCTGCTCTACATAGAAAAGGAGCCGGAGACGCTGCTGGGGCTGTACGTGAAGAAACACACCCTCGGTACGGATCCCCGGCTGGATCCGGTGATATTCGAACAAAAGGACAAGACGCTCTACACGGGCGTGTCCAAATCCAAGTCCGACCGTTTCATCTTCATTCACATGGAAGGCACACTAACGTCGGAGTGGCACTACGCGGAGGCCAGCGACCCCGGCTTGTCGTTCAAAGTGTTCATGGCGCGGCGGAGCGGGCACGAGTACGAAGTGGAGCACTTGGACGATCGTTTCATCGTTCGTACCAACTGGCAGGCGCTGAATTTCCGCATCATCTCCGTGCCAATCGGCAGCGAAGGCTCGTTCGAGCATTGGCAGGATGTGATTCCGCACCGCGAGGACACGTTCCTCGAGGAATTCGACGTGTTCAGGGACTTTTTAGTGCTTTCCGCGCGCACCGGCGGGCTGCGCAAGCTCGCGGTCCAGCCCCTTTCGCCGCCGGGCGCGGCACAATTTTTCATTGCCAGCGACGAACCAGCCTACACCACCTCGATATCCGCCAATCCCGAAATCGATACCGACCTGCTGCGCTACACCTACTCGTCGCTCGCAACCCCGACGAGCGTTTACGACTACAACATGCGCACGGGCGAAAGGTCGCTGCTGAAGCGCGATCCGGTGCTGGGGGGCTACGATCCATCCCTATACCGAACGGAGTTTCTGTTTGCGCCCGGCCGGGACGGAGAGCGCATCCCGGTATCGCTGATCTATAAAAAGGACCTGAAGCGGGATGGCTCGGCACCGCTGTTACAATATGCGTATGGCTCCTACGGCTTCTCGATGGATCCCGTCTTTGCGTCGGCACGTTTCAGTTTGATCGACCGGGGTTTCGTCTATGCCATCGCGCATGTCCGGGGCGGCCAGGAGATGGGCAGGACCTGGTACGACGAGGGTCGCTTGCTGCACAAGAAGAATTCGTTCAATGACTTCATCGACGTCACCCGCTTCCTGGTCGCCCAGGGTTACGCAGCCGCGGACAAGGTGTTCGCCATGGGCGGCAGCGCCGGTGGACTGTTGATGGGCGCGATCGCCAACATGAGCCCGGAGGATTATCGCGGCATCATCGCCCAAGTGCCGTTCGTCGACACGGTGACGACCATGCTGGACGACAGCATTCCACTCACCACCAACGAATACGACGAATGGGGCGATCCGGCGGACAAGGCCTACTATGACTACATGCTGTCCTACTCACCGTATGACAATGTCCGCGCACAAGACTATCCGGCCATGCTGGTCACGACCGGATTATGGGACAGCCAGGTTCAATACTACGAACCCGCCAAGTGGGTCGCAAAGCTGCGTTCGCTCAAAACCGACGATAACGTGTTGTTGCTGCACATCGACATGGACGCGGGCCACGGCGGTAAATCGGGACGGTTTCAGCGCTATCGCGAGACCGCCATGGAATACGCCTTCATCCTGAATCAGCTGGGCATCAGCGAATAACCAGCGGGGCGATCAACCCGGAGACGGCGCAACCACGATGCAGGCTTCGGATTTGGCCGCGAGGGTACCGCAAATCGACCGCGCGCGTTTTTCCGTCAAGCCGACGGCCTGCAAGCGGTACAAGCTGCCGGAGGTGGTTTTCTTCGGCAACACCTTGGAGGACAGTCCCGCCAGCACCGACGGATACTCTTTCTTGAGCTGTGACCAGCGCTCATGCGCCGCGCCCGCCCCCGACTTGAATGCGCCCAGCTGCACCGCATAGGTTCCGGACGCCGCCTTTGCCGCAGGCGCGGGTGGCGGCGGAGTCGCAATGGCAGCGGCAGCGGGTGGATTAGGCGCTGCCGCCGTGGCGGGGACGCTAATACTCGAATCGGCGGCAGCCGAGGCGGCAGTGCCGCTGCCGGAGGGTGCCTGCGCCAAGGTGAAGTTCTCGACGCGAATGCGCGCTTCCTCGGTCCATTTGCCTTCCGGGTACTGCTTCAGGAAGGCTTGATACGCTTCGGGTGTATCAAGATCTCGCGCCTTTTGCCAATCGCGTTCCTCGTACAATTCCTTGACCCGCGCCTCCGCCTGCGCAGTGAACTCGCCGGTGGGATACTTCTTCAGGAACTGTTCATACGATTCGGTGGTGTTCGTCTCCCGGGTCTTTTGCCAATCGCTTTGTTGGCGGCTACAGCCAAACAGTGCCAGGCTCATCGCACAACAGACACTCAAAACCCATTTATTGCTGCTCATTGTTGGTCGCCCGACGTAAGGATTGACTCCGGGATTCATTCTACTGCGATTTTGCCCGTCTGTCGGCGACGCCAAGTTCGTCACAGCAGCACAGACAGCAAATGGTGTATGAACCCGGCATGAGCGAGCCGAAGCGCCGATTCTTGGAGCGCACGTTGCAGTCATCGGCGACGGCGACCTTCATCGCTGCCGATGCCGTGTTCGTCGGCAACCTTCGTGGTCGGGGTCAATTTGTCGTCTTCGGCGAGGTCCAGGGTGACGGCGATCTCGACGGCGGACTCAATCTGTCCGCCAAGGGTCGCTGGCACGGAAACATTCGCGCCCGCGAAGCCATCGTCGCAGGTACGATTTTGGGGTCGCTCGAGGTCGGGGGCAAGCTCGAGATCGGCAGCACCGCGGTGATCCGCGGCAGCGTCAGCGCGCGGACCATTGCCATCGCCAAAGGGGCCATCATCGACGGTAAAATCGTGGTGACCTCGGGCAACGCAATCGTCGAGTTCGAGGAAAAGCGCGAAAGCCGCTAGACTCGTGCCATGATGAGAATCGCCTCGCTGACACTGCTGGTATCGTTCGCGCTCGTCGCGCATCGCGTGCGCGCGGACGATTATCTGAGCCCAACCGACGAACGTGTCCGAATCTCGATCGGCGCAACGTATCTGACCTCCGCCACCACGCTTCAATCCGACAGCAGTGCAGGCATGGGCGGTACGCTGGTCAGCGGCGAGGACGAGTTCGGTCTGGACAAGTCCCGCTGGGAGCCTGACTTCCAGGCGTTGGTGCGTGTTGCCACGCGGCAGCGCTTGAGCTTTGACTACTTTACGCTCGACCGCAGCGGCAACAGCATCGTCGGTGCCACCCCCATCCTCTTCGGCGACGCGACGTTTCTGCCTGCCGATCCGCTGCAAACCCAACTCAGCCTGCGCACGCTCGGCATCACGTATGAATATTCCTTCTGGCACAGCGAAACGGTCGAGCTCGCGGCCACCCTCGGCGTGCACGCCACGGACATCTCGTCAACCGTGAAGGTGCAAACGGAGACTCGCCACGTCATCCAGACGGAGGACGAGTCGGGTCCGGTACCGACCGTCGGCCTCGATGGAACGTGGGTCATAAGCAAGAGGTTCTACGTCGACGGTCGCGCGCAGTACCTTCATGTGCACGTCGACAATGTCGACGGCTCACTCGGCCTTTATGAATTTCAGGGTCTTTATCGCTATCGTCCTAACGTCTCGGTGGGGCTGGGCTCTTCCGAGATCAGAGCCCATATTGCCTCGACTCAAGGGTCGACCCCCGGACTGTTCGAATTCAATACCAAGGGACCGGAAATGTTCGTCAGAGTCTCGTTTTAATCAGAGATTGGTTTCGGTCCAGAACTCGACCCGGTTGTTGGCAGCCGCGGCGCGATTCCACTCTCCCGCCGTCACCGAGTCGTTGCGCGGCGGATAAGGTGCGACGCCCCGACTGGCGCCGGCATTTTCAATAATCACGGTGATCGCCCCCGACGTTCGCTGACGCACGCCGGCCACCAAATTGGCGAATGCCAGCGACTGGCGTTGCTGCGCTGTGAGCGCCTCTTCGAACGGGTTGCCGACGAGGTCGCACTTGTTGAGCAGCACGTTGGGATTCGCCAGTACAAATCCGTCGGTGGCGTTTCCCATGAGGCAGAACAAGCCTTCGGCGCTGGTGATCTTCACCACACCATGAAAGTTCTGCGCCTCAAGTTTCGCGAGCAGCTCGCGCAGCGCGTCAAGACGGCCTCGATCGAACGGAATCTCTCCATAGGGTACCGGCTCGACGCGGGCCGCAACCGCCGCGCTGGTGGGAACGTCCGGAGCGGCGTTCGCCGCGCTGGCCGCCAGAGCGGCGGTGAGTTCCTTGTTGCCCGCGGCGAGTTCATCGCGGGCGTGACGCAAATCGGCGTCGGCTGCCTCGAGTGCGGCGATGTCGGCATGCGCTTCGGTCAATGCTTCGCGGCTCAGTGCCCAGGACACTGCGCAAACGACGGCGACGGCAGCCATGACGCAGAACGCGAGTATCCACGGCCAGACCCGCGCCGGGGGCGGGACAGTGAGCTGCGGCAACGGTTCGGCAGCCGACGTGGCGGTCACTTCGCGGACCTCGCTGACGATGCGCGCGGCAAAAGTGTCGAGACTCGCAACGATGAAACGGCGCATTTCGAGCGATTGGTCCTTGACCGTCGCCTCCAGCCGGCGCGTGTCGGGGCCGGTGGGCTTGGTCTCGACGACGGTGGCGGTCGCGTCGAGTTCCACGGGCAACAACGCAGAATCGCCCATGGCGCGCCGATCCGGCAGCAAATGTAGTTCGTACAAGACCTTCGACACGTCGACCGGACGCACTTGCTTCGGCAATACGCCCATGGCGCCGAGAGCACGGGCTTGACCGACATACAGTTCGCCTTCCTGCGAGGTGTACATCATGATCGGAATCATCGCCGTCTGTGGATTGCTCTTGATCGCCTGGACCGCCTGCAGGCCGTCCATGCCCGGCATCAAATGGTCCATGAAGATCGCGTCCGGCCGATTTTGGTTCAGATATTCGATGGCTTGTTCGGCCGACTCGGCCATTTCCACATCGATGCCGTACTTCTCGAGCATACGACTCAAGATCACCCGAGCCGATTTCGAATCGTCCACGACCAATACACGTTTTCGGGCCATCTGGACCGCGAATCCCCGAAATCAGCCAGGGTCTGAACTTGATTGTTCTTTGTTTTGTGCGATCCAGGTCAACGCAGACTCGACATCGGCAAGTTCGCTGGCAGTGAACCCTTCGATTCGCACCCCGGTGGCCTCCGCCTTCTTCTTGGCGAGTTCGGCACCGGCAACCGTATGTATCCACACCAGGCCGCGGCGCACCTTGGCCGTGAATTTTTGCTGTTTCTCTTCGGTCATCGTTCAACTCCTTCAAATGTTCTGGCCCTGTGACGGCACGATACACGACTGGAGCGGCAATGAGGAACCTTAGGTCCCGGAACCCCGGGCGTGACCGTCGCCGCTGCCGGCGGCCAAATCCAACCGGTCACTGTAGGCATTGAGCGCGTGTGCGACCACTCCTACATACTGATTCGCCTGGTCCCAGTGACGCTCCTCGATTGCCTCGCGGATCCCGGGCAGCGTCTTCACGCCGTACCCCGTGTTGAGGCCGGGGGCATACATCATGTGCTGATACCACTGGCGCCCGGGCAAGCCTCGCGGATCGGTCAATGCCGATTCGAGTCCCGACAGCGCGGCGTTCATGCGAACGCGCGCCGCGATGTCGCGCGGATCACCGCTCGCGGCAACACGCAGGTACTCTGCATCGAACGCCTTTGCGCTCGCTTTCAACCGGTCCACGGCATGGTCCAAGTCGGCAAAGTCAAGCTCGGGTACCTCGGCCAGGCGGCTCGGCGGCGCGCGCGGCAGACGCGGATTTTGCGCGAGCGTGTAGGCGCCCTCGCCGAGTAGCTTGTCGAGGTCGCGCGTCTTGACTCGAGTGCCGTCGAGCAGCTTGTGCAGTTGCTCGTCGTAGCCGGACACGGAGGCGGCAAAATCGCTTTCCCTCGCCGGCAACAGGCCAGCATCGGCAGCGCGCAGCATCATTCTGCCGGCAACCTCCGCGAGCGCGATGCCGTATTCGAACGTTGGGTCGACGAAACGGCGAAAGTGATCAAATGAGTCATACGCGGAGTGATACACGCCGTAATCGGCCTCACCGCGAAACTCTACGTTTAACGATGAAATTCCGAGATGCTGCAGGAACGGCGTGTAGTCCGAGCCGGAGCCGAGCGCGCCCAATTGAATCTCATCGGCCTCATCGGTGGGCTCCAGCGGATGGCCCGCATCGTAGGCGGCAACCCGCCGGGCCGCGCCGGCACGCACCAGCACCGTTGCACCAGTTTCCGGGTCCTTGACGTCCCCTGCAATCTGGGAGATCGAGTGCTGCAGGCTGTGGCTGCCCTCGACATCCAGGATGCCGCGGCCATTCGTGTCCGAATTGATATACAACGCCGCCTTGGCCTTGAGTTCTTGGGCGTGCGATTCGACCCATTCAGTCGAGCCCAGCAGCCCCGGCTCCTCTCCGTCCCAGCTCGCGTAGACCAAGGTGCGCCGCGGTCGCCACCCTTCCTTGGCCAATTTGCCGAGGGCGCGGGCCTCGGCCATCAGCGCCACTTGACCCGAGAGGGGATCGGTCGCGCCGAACACCCAGGCGTCGTGATGGTTGCCACGGATTATCCAGTGGTCGGGCTCTTGTGAACCGCGCAGCTTCGCGATCACATCGTAAATCGGCGTCTGCTGCCAGTCGGACAGCACCTTGAGATGCACCACGGCCGGACCGGGTCCGAGGTGGTAGGTCAGCGGCAATCCGCCGCGCCACGCGGCGGGGGCAACCCGGCCGCCCAAGGCATCGAGCAGCGGCGTTGCGTCGGCATAGGAAATCGGCAGCACCGGAATCCGCAAGATGGTCTTGGCGTCGCGAATCGCCAGGCGCTTCGCCGTCTTGGTCGCGCCCACGCCGGGTGTCAGCGGATCGCCGCTGTACAGGGTGAGGTCCTGTACCGAGCCGCGCTGCACGCCGTCCGGCGGTCGGTAGCCGCCCTTTGGATAGGTGTCACCCGCCCCATACCCGTCGTCGCGCGGATCGGAGTAAATCAAACAACCGACCGCGCCGTGCTCGTAGGCAAGTTTCGGCTTGAGCCCGCGCCAGCCGCCGCCGTAACGCGCAATCACGATGCGGCCTTTTACCTGAACGCCCTGGCGCTCGAGTTCGGCGTAGTCATCGGGCATTCCCTGATTGACGTAGACGAGTTCGGCCGTCACATCGCCATCGGCACCGTACACATTGTATGGCGGCAACTCGTCATCGGTCTGGTTGGAGGTCGCGTCACCTTCCACGGCGGGTTCTCGTAGCCTGGCGACGACGTGGGTCGGCGCCACGAGTTCCAGCACTTCCTCCCGCGGGGTCGGATACAGTACGGAAAATTCCTCGAGACTGGCGTCCCAGCCCCAGTCGCGAAATTTCTGCAGGATGAACTCGGCGTTCGCCTTGTCGTGAGCGCTGCCGACCTGATTCGGCGCGGATGCGAGCTTCTGCATCCAATCGCGCATGTCCGCGGCCGAGAGGTCGGAATCGAAGCGTTGTTCGAGTTGTCGCTCGTTGACGGCATCGCGCGCCGAGAAGCCCTGGATCTCATCCCCGCCGGGCGGCGGCTCAGCCAAAGCGCTGCCGATCATGCAGCTGACGCAGATCATTCCCACAAGCCGCGCGCCACGACCACCGCTCACTTGAGCCACCATACTGTATCCCTCACTCGCGGATGCCCACGCCTCGATTCATCAGGGTCAACGCCAGGACGAACATCAGAACCACGGCCGCAATCATGATGCCGTACGCCAGACGCAGATCGACGTCCGAGGTACCGAGAAAACCGTAGCGGAAGGCGCTCACCATGTACAGGATGGGATTGGCGCGCGAGACGACCTGCGCCCACGCGGGGAGCATCTTCACCGAATAGAACACGCCGCCCAGGTAGGTGAGCGGCGCCAGCACGAAAGTCGGAAACCACGAGATCTGGTCGAAATTCTTCGCGAACAGCGCGTTGATGAAACCGCCGAGCGCGAACACGATGCTGGTCAGCACAACGGCGGACAGCACCGCAACGATGTGCAGCAACGCGAAATGAGTGAAAAAAAATGCGACTACGGTAACCACCGCTCCCACCAGAAAACCCCGCAACATGCCGCCGGCGACATAACCGATCAAGATCAGCCAATTCGGCAACGGCGACACCAGGAGTTCCTCGAGATGCTTGCCGAACTTCGCTCCGAAAAACGACGACACCACGTTTCCATAGGAATTGGTGATGACCGTCATCATGATGAGCCCCGGCGCAATGAACTGCATGTAATCGTAGCCGCCGACCTGACCCACCCGCCGGCCGATGAGACTGCCGAAAATCACGAAGTACAGGGTTGCCGTCACCACCGGCGGCACGATCGTCTGTCCCCAGATGCGCACGATACGATTGAACTCGCGAATGACGATCGTGCTGAAGCCGACCCACTCGGCGCGTGCGCGGGAAGCGGTGGCCATCGCTCACGCACCCTTGAGTGCGGTCGCACGGGCGCTGACGTCGACCAGACGAATGAACAACTCCTCGAGACGGTTGACCTTGTTGCGCATGCTATTCACCTCGATACCCCGGGCGGACAGCTGGGCAAAGATGTCATTCAGGCTCTGGCCCTTGGAGACTTCGACCTCGAGCGTATGGTCGTCGGGGAGTGTGGTGTGGTAACCCGGCAACGCGGGTGCTTCAGCCAGCGATTCGCTGAGATTGAACACGAAGATCTCGGTCTGCAGTTTGCGCAGCACGTTGGCCATGGAATCCCGCTCGATGATCCGGCCACCCTCGATGATGGCAACGTTGCGGCAGAGGTTTTCCGCCTCTTCCAGATAATGAGTGGTCAATATGATGGTCGTGCCCGCATCGTTGATATTGCGCAGAAACTCCCACATGGAACGGCGGATCTCGATATCGACGCCGGCGGTCGGTTCATCCAGTATCAAAAGCTTCGGTTCATGCATCAGGGCCCGCGCGATCATCAGCCGACGCTTCATCCCGCCCGACAGCGATCGCGCGATCGAATGCCGCCGGTCCCACAGTTGTAGCTGCTTGAGATACTTTTCGGCCCGCTGCTTGGCCAGGGTGCGCGGTATGCCGTAGAAGCCGGCCATGTTGACGACGATCGTGAACACCGTTTCGAACAGATTGAAATTGATTTCCTGTGGCACGATGCCGATGCAGGACTTTGCCGCTTCCAGCTCGCGATCGATGTCGTGCCCGAACACCTCCACCACGCCGCCGGTCTTGTTGACCAGCGACGTCACGATGCCGATGGCAGTGGTCTTGCCGGCGCCATTCGGACCCAAGAGGGCGAAGAAATCGCCCTCATCTACCTCGAGATCGACCCCTTTCAGTGCCTTGATCCCGTTCTTGTAGGTCTTGGTGAGCTGGCGGAGGACTAGGGCTTGCATAAGAGCGGCGTAGACTAAACCTCACGAGGCTCCGGCCGCAACCCGCCAGGGAAGCTAAGGCGCCCGAGGCAATTGCATCGCCGCCGCCAATTGCAGCCCGGACATCTGAATGCGGCGCAGGACGGCTGTGTTGGAGCGCGATGCGGCGCCGGTCAGCGCAGCCCAGTACGCCGCCCGGTCGCTCCATCTCGCAGTCAGGTGGACCGACTCGGTCATGGCGAGAGCGGGAATGCAATCGATCGTGATCGAGCGGAAGGCGGCCACGGTCATTTCGTTCATGCCCGTCAGAAACCGCGCCGCGAGGCTTGCCGTCGCGGCGACATGCCATGCGAAAAACAGCGCGAGGCGCACGAACTCGAGCGTCTTCTGGTCGCCGGCCGTGGCATCGCAAACAGCCCACTGGCCCGCGCTCTGCAGCCGTGCGCGCCAATATCCATCGTCGTGGAAGCGCAGATCGAACAGCGCGAAGGGACATCCGGCAATCGCCTTTCGCTCGGCCGCCGACAGGGACGCCAACTGCCGCGACAGGTCGCCCGGCCAACCGGGTCCCTGCGTGGCATGCCAGTCGCCCGCGGAACTTCCAACCAGATCCAAAAAACGATGGTTCAACTCGCGCAGTGACTCGAGGATCTCGAGTGAAAGTTGCGACTCCCGGGCCCACCCACCGACGTTTAGAACTTGCATGTCCGCCTCCCTGCCTGCCGATCCAGTGCGCCACGAGGCGCAATTTCGCATTTCGCTGCAAACGCAGCGGCTATCTCAACGAAGAATCACTTGGCAAGTACGCTAACTTTGTGATTAATTTCTGTCAAATTATTTTCTAGTTGAATCGTGTGAATTGCCAGCCGGAGGGAGATGACCATGAGAGTGTCCGACGATCGATATACCCGCGACCGACAGCGTTTGGATCTGGCGCTGCGTTTGATCCGCCATGAGGCGCGGACATTCACGATCCGTCAGTGGACGGGATTGAGTGACGACCGCATCCGCAAGCTGTACCGCAGCTACGTCATGAACCATGACGCGGAACGAGTTCTCAGGCATCGCGGCAAATCGCCGCGACAGGCGGCATTCTTCTTCCGAAATGCCGAATTGAATTTCCAGGCGGTACAGCTGGCGAGTTTGTTCGTGGTCTACGGGCTGTTGCAGGGGTCGGATCGCGGAGTCGAATCGCGCTATCGCGTCGGCTCGCTCGAGTCGGGAACGCTGCTGTGCCAGGCATACGAATCGTATCTGGCGTTCCACACACCGGTGACGATCTCGTTCGAGCACGCCTGTTTCCTGTTGATGGCGCTTGCCCGACGCGATGAACTCGGGGTGGCCCGCTGTGAAGCCTGCGGCGGCGTACGCCTGAGCGACCTGTTGTCGAAGCGCCGGTTTGGCTGCGGAAATTGCGAATCCAGCGGGTGGCCCGCGACGGGGTAGGAACGCCCGCGCCCTGTTAGAATCGCGCCATGCAGAGAAGCAACGTATTCGCCGGACCTTACCTGGATCGAGCGGCTCACCTGCGGCAGGATCCGGGCTGGTTCGCGGAGGCCCTGGCGGACGCCAGAAGTCGGGTGGTTCCGGTGTGGAATTCCCGCAGTTTGCTGGCGTCCGGAACATCGCCGAGAGCCGCTTTCGTCGACCTCGAGGCTGTTCCCACCGACCGGCGCGGCAGCAACGATCTGATTCTCCTCGGACGGGTGGGCGAACTCAGCTATTTCGCCTGCGACTTCGATTCGGTCGAGCCGCCGCGGCTGGCCGACGACGCGCGCTTCGAGGATCTGCGGCACGTTGCCGCATTGCTGCCGCCGGAGGAGGCGGGAATCCTAGGCTATGCGCGGGCGTTGATCTCGTGGCGACGGCGAAATCGCTTCTGCGGAAGCTGCGGCACTCCCTTGATTGCCGCGAAAGCGGGCCATGTGCTCGTGTGCACCAATCCGGCCTGCCGACATGAGCAATTTCCCCGCCTTGATCCCGCCATCATCGTGCTCATCACCGACGGGCCCCGCGCACTGCTCGGCCGGCAGGCGTCCTGGCCGGTGGGTCGTTACTCGACGATCGCGGGCTTCGTCGAACCGGGCGAGTCACTAGAGGACGCGGTGGCACGTGAGGTGCTGGAAGAGACCGGCGTCGTGGTGGATGGCATCGAATACCATTCTTCTCAGCCATGGCCTTTTCCGTCTTCGCTGATGCTGGGGTTTACGGCGCTCGCCGTGACCGCAGAGGTACAGCGACGGGACGAAGAACTCGAGGATGTGCGGTGGTTCACACGCGCGGAGATCGCCGCCGGCACGCCGGTATTGCCCCCGCTCACCTCCATCTCCTTTCGCTTGATCGAACATTGGTTCGACGCCGGCAGCGCACGCCCCTTGAGCGAATTCCACGAATCCCAGCCCTGGCCTTAACCGCGCTCCCAATGCCCGGGCTTCATCCGCCAGCCGTCGCCCTGTCGCACCCATTGATGAGCCACCCAATGCTTGCCGGGGCGCGGCGCCTCCCAGTGACCAGGCACCCACTCGTGCCGATCACCCACCCAGGCCCAATAGCCGCTCAACCAGACGTAACCTGACACAGGCGCAGCCCCAATGACTTCTTCCCGCGGCGGCGGCGGCGCCACCATCACCACGCCATCGGCATAATGGCGCTGGTCAGGGACGATCACGCACGCCGAGAGGAGGAGGGCAAGAGACAAGTAACAAGCCAGGCGTGGTTTGAGCGATGACATGTCGGCAACCGGAATTTCGAGGAACGTACCCGCCGGCGATTGGTTGACTTAACTCTACAAGCCGATTGCACGCGCTTATGCTCGGCACTAACTGCTAGTTTATCAAAAATACCCCTGGTTGGGACAGTACCTTATCAGGCCCCGGAACCTTTCCTGGATTTATCGTCGCGACGCCGGGAAGGCGCAACGGACCGGTTTCGACGCATGCCGCCGCCGGCCGCCTGGGCCTTTGCGCGATACATCGATTCATCGGCAAGATTGAGGAGGTCAGCCCCCATTTCCGCCTGGTCCGGATAGATCGCGATGCCGATGGCGGCGGTCATATGCAGTTCGATTCCGTCGATTCGGTAAGGCACCGTGAGCCGCGCTTGGATGCTGTCGGCGATCCGGGCCACGGCCGCCGCGCCGGCCACGCGCGGCAGTATCACCACAAACTCGTCCCCACCATAGCGACACACGAAGTCCGCAGTCCGCGCCCGCGCCGCGATGCGCGACGCAACCGTCATCAGCAGCTTGTCTCCCGCCGCATGCTCGAAGTCATCGTTCACCCCTTTGAAGCCGTCGAGATCGATAAACAGCAGTCCGACACGGTGGTCGTGCCGGGCGGCATCCGCGATCGACGTATCCAACAGTTCGAGCATGCGCCGACGGTTATACAGTCCAGTCAGACCGTCGCGGTCGGCCAGTCGCAGGGCTTGGGCCTCGCGCTGCTTCAAGACCTCGATTTGCCGCACCAGATGAGCATTGATCGACCGCAGGGTGTCGATTTCACGGGCGGCGGCGGCAAGATCCAGCGCATTGGTGCGCTGCGACACGGCGGCCGCTGCCACATCGCCCTGTTGAGCAACCTCGCCGTTATCGTACAAACTACTTCGCCCGTCAGCCATTTGCCGCCCCTCGCATCGAAATCTCCATGAAGGAGACTTGTGCTAATGGGATAACTGACCGACGCCACCGCCTGCAAGTTCAGGAAATCGGCAAATAAATCCATGCCGTCCATCCGCTCAGGCTGACCGCCCCCCGCCGCGTACGTCCCCGAGGGTCACGGCGCGCCCCCTCTCATGGGGCCGATACGCGCCTGACGCTACCTTAGAAAGTACTCACGCCGGGACGGGTTCCGTCTCGGAATGCGCCGGCTCGGGCAGCGGCGTGTGTTCCGTCTCGGGTAATTCCGTCACGGGGGCTGGCACTACTGGCGCCACCGTCTTAGGCTTCGCAGCCCTTTTCTTCGCCACTGTTTTCTTGGCGACAGTTTTCTTGGCGACCTTCTTCACCACTTTCTTGGCTGCCACCGGCTTCGCTTTGCTTTTCGTCTTGCTGTACGAGGCCGCCTTGGTTGCCTTCTTTGCGATCTTCTTTTTCGCTGCCTTCTTCTTGACGACCGTGCGCTTCGCTTTCGCCACAGGACGCTTCTTCGCTTTACTCTTCTTCTTTGCCATGATCACTCTTCTCCTCGCAGTCTTACGGCTACTCGCAGTGAGAGTAGCCTTGAAAAAGTCTGCTGTCATCTGCGCGTGATGCTGGAGTCGGTCTCATCTATTGCGTAGGCTGCTCGCGTGATACCCACTGAACCCATTCGACCGCTGCACGATGTGTGGCTCAGGCCGCGTCGTGTATTTCGCGAACTCGCCTCGCAACCCCTCGGTGCGCCCGACTACCTGCTAGGCGCCGCACAGGGTGTCGTTGGCTGGCTGGCGCTGAGTCGTGCGGAGAATTGGGGAGCGGTCGAGAGCATTGCAGTAATCTTCGGCAAAGCCTTGGTTGTCGGCAGTATCGCGGGCATTGCGAGTCTGTTTCTGATGGGTGCCATCTACTCCCGCCTCGGCACGGAGGCCGGTAAGGCAAAGTCTCGCGACCGGGTGATCCATGTTCTGGCATACGGCAGCGTACCGGTGGTCGCGTCGTTGGTGATCTGGGTGTTTGCCGCGCTGCTTGCCGGCGAGGCCACCTTCGAACAGGTACCGCAGACGGAACTCGAAGGGTTCATCGCGCTGCTGCTGCATGCGCAGTTTTTCTCCTACCTCCTGTTGCAGGTGTGGGGGATCGTCATCCAAGTCATGGGCTTGAGCGAGATCAAGGGGGTCTCGGTACGCAGAGCACTGGTGCTATGGGTGCTCGGCCAGATCATCGGCTTTCTCGGACTCTTATTCCTGATGATCGTGATTGCAACGCTGCTGCCGAACGCCGGCAGCGGTTGAGGCCCGGGCGAGAGCCCGACGTTGGGGAACGAAAAGGCACCAATTCCCGCTCGGCTGGCTCTCGCCACGGACCGTGGCAGAACTGCCAGACACCAGGCACATTCGATAGCCTGTGCGTTCAAGTCATTGAGTTGACCGGCCGGTGTTCGCTTAGGG
>Ga0116230_10000307_pt1 | contig 41761 bp, 52 predicted proteins | sample S1TSphfallax_3_FD_88678 | JGI IMG/M metagenome (GOLD analysis project Ga0116230, IMG submission 88678) | Host-associated microbial communities from peat moss isolated from Minnesota, USA - S1T2_Fd - Sphagnum fallax MG | ecosystem: Host-associated > Plants > Peat moss > Unclassified | place... | reverse complement strand
GATCCAGCGGCTTTGCTTGAGGCTGTCAGCATCGAGCCGACACGCCGCGCGGAAGAAATCGATGTCGCGGGATTTACAGGCTTGGCGCAGAAGCTAGCCGAGCTAAGGGGAAGATAGACTATTACACTCGACGTAATGCTTGCACTCACTCTTCCTTCAAGAGCTTTTCGACGAATGACGCGATCTGTTCTTTAAGCCGTGGCGCCCGGCTGCGCTCCGCTGCGAGGATCGACAAAAGATCGCCGAAGGTACGCTGCAAGTCGTCATTGACGAGCACATAATCATATTGCGTCCAGCGAAGGATTTCGTTGCGGGCATTGTCGAGGCGTTTGGCTATGGTCTCCATTGAATCTTCAGCGCGCCGTTCGAGCCGCGCCTGCAACTCCTTCATCGACGGCGGCAAAATGAAGATTGTCACGACATCATTGCTGGCCTTTTGGCGGACCTGCTGAGTACCTTGATAATCAATATCAAAAAGCACATCACGGCCTTGCACCAAAACGCGTTCGGCTGGCTCGCGCGGTGTGCCGTAGAAATTGCCATGAACCTCCGCCCATTCAAGCAAATCGCCTGAATCGCGGAGGGCTTCGAACTGTTTCTTTGTTATGAAGTTATAATGGATGCCATCGACTTCGCTCGATCGCCGCGGCCGTGTTGTCACGGAAATCGAAAGCGTGAGGTCGAGATCCTTAGTCTGCAACAGCATGCGCGTCAGCGTCGTTTTGCCGGCACCGGAAGGAGACGACAGGATCAACATGAGACCGCGCCGCTCAGGGGGCATCGTAGCATGAATGATTGCTGGGTCTTGCACGGCGCTGCTCCCTTCGCCTTTTGGCGGCGATTGCGCAAGATTTTCAGCCGTCATCAAAGAGCTCCGCTAACTCAATGATGGCAGATTCGCGCTTAACTTCGAAGCAGCTGAACCCGAAAGTGCTCAGAAAAAATGGAGCGTTCCCGCGCTAACGGAAACGCTCCACCACAACCTATACCGTTAAGCGCAGCTTATATGCGGCGGGCGACGGATTTCACGAGGCCCATATAATCCTCGTCAAGCTCCATATCGACCGCCGGCATGGCGGCGAGCAAGAGCGCCGCGATGAAAGACTGATCGTCGCGCGTTTCGGCCAAGGCGCCCTTGATCGCATCGATCGTCAATTCAGGATCTTTCAAAGCCGTTTTCTGCTGAGCAATAATCTCTTTCCACTGCTCCCGATGCCATTTCGCCAGGGGCACCGTCAGTTCAACGACGAAATTCGAACCGCGTATCTTTTCCAGAAAGCGGAGGCCAGCGTTCCAGGTATCCTTCGGCGCGAAAATCTTATCTTCAATGAGGTTCCTGCCGATCATGCCAATATGATCGTCGAGCGTTTCTGGCTTCTCACAATCCTGACGGAAATGCCAAAGCGCGAAAGAGCCAGGATAATTTTCCCCGTATTTTTCGGAAAGGCCCTTTTCAACAATGTTAATCGCCGCAGCATCTTGCGCCATCGCGGCCATGATACAAAAGGAGAAGACGGAGTCGTTGGCGATCGTCTGGACGCCGGTCAGGTTATAATCCGATTTCGACAAAGGCGGCACCGAGCCGTCTTCCGTGGCCTTGATACGGCCGGCGCGCTGGCCCATGATGTAGTTTGTAATTTCGAGCCAGCCCTCTAGGCTTTCAATAAAGAGATGCGGGTCCACCTGAACGATGGAGGCATTCATCGGCCCTTTTCGTGAAGCTACGTCGTTACCCATTGTCTTTCCCCGGCACTTGATAGCTCTGCCGCGGTTCAGCCTGCGGAGCGCTTGACTTCAGTCTCTTCTAAATGGCCCGCCCGCGAACAGCCGCTACGGGAATGCACGAGCCATCAAAGCTATGATGCGCTCGTTATATGTCCTAACCGCGTCGCCGCGCGAAACTAGAGAGGCAAAGATTACGCCAGCTTAAAGCGCATCACACCGATCTTAGCTCGCGACAGCTTCATTCGCAGCTTGTCCTTGAACAGGACCCGAATCCTTACCGCGCGCCGTGACATCGCGATCGACAAATTCAATAACGGCCATTGCCGCATTGTCACCATAGCGGAAACCCGCTTTCAGAACGCGGGTATAGCCGCCTTGACGCTCCTTATAGCGCGGCGCCAAAACCGCGAAGAGCTTATCGACAAGGCCGACATCCTTGATCTGAGCAATAGCTTGGCGGCGGGCATGCAAATCGCCGCGTTTGCCTAAAGTTACCAGCTTTTCGACCACAGGCCGCAAATCCTTCGCCTTCGGCAAAGTCGTGATGATCTGCTCATGCTTGATCAAAGCTTGGGACATATTCGCGAACATCGCCTTGCGATGCTCAGCCGTCCGATTAAAGCGCCGTTTGGCGCGTCCGTGGTACATGGCTCTCTCCTTCGGAGTTTTAAAAACGGCCGCCGTGCCAAGGTACGGCCGAGGTTTATTATTCCGCCCTGCTTTTCGGGCCAGTATCACGCGCGGAGGGCTGTAAGTGCTCCCGAGCGCGCCTATGTTACGGCCTCCAAAGGAGGGCTACTCTCAATAATGCTCTTCGAACCGTTTGGCGAGCTCGTCGATGTTTTCCGGCGGCCAGCCGGTGACTTCCATGCCAAGATGAAGTCCCATCTGCGCCAGAACTTCCTTGATCTCATTGAGAGACTTGCGGCCGAAGTTCGGCGTCCGCAGCATTTCAGCTTCGGATTTCTGAATAAGATCGCCAATATAGACAATATTGTCGTTCTTCAGACAATTCGCCGAACGAACCGAGAGTTCGAGCTCATCGACCTTCTTCAGAAGCGCGGGATTGAACGCGAGCTCTGGGATCGAAGGCGCAGCTTCTTCACGGCGCGGTTCCTCGAAATTGACGAAGACGTTGAGCTGATCTTGGAGAATACGCGCTGAGAAGGCAATGGCGTCATCTGGTGTGAGCGCACCATTCGTCTCGACTTGAAGGGTCAGCTTGTCATAATCCAAGTTTTGACCTTCACGCGTATTTTCAACACGATAGCTAACTTTCTTCACGGGTGAGTAGAGGCTGTCGATCGGAATAAGTCCGATCGGCGCATCTTCGCCGCGATTGCGATCCGCGGCCACATAGCCTTTGCCCGTATTAACGGTGAACTCCATACGGATTTCTGCACCCTCATCGAGCGTGCAGATAACCAGATTGGGGTTCAAGACCTGCACATCGCCGACAGTGGCAATATCGCCCGCCAGCACCTTGCCCGGACCCTGTTTCTTCAACACCATCCGTTTCGGGCCTTCGCCCTGCATCTTGATGGCGATGTCTTTGATGTTCAGGACGATATCGGTCACGTCCTCACGCACGCCAGGAATCGACGAGAATTCATGCAACACGCCGTCGATATGCACGGAGGTGATCGCCGCGCCTTGCAGCGACGAAAGCAAAATACGGCGCAAAGCATTGCCCAGCGTCATGCCGAAACCGCGCTCAAGCGGTTGTGCGATAATGGTTGCAAAGCGCTTCGCGTCATCGCCAGGGGTAACTTCGAGCTTATTGGGCTTAATCAGTTCCTGCCAATTCTTTTGAATCACGACTTCACCTTTCAGTGATGCGTTCGAACCGGCGAAAGACCGGCCCATTGGTGGAAAATCTTCATATAACAAAAGCTATAAGCCGCTTTGTGAGCGGTCTTTATACGCGTGATCTGTCCCGAATAACTGATACTTCCGGGGACCCTGCGCTCTTCAAAGCATGACCTTATTCCAAAAGTCTGCAACTTTTGGAAATCATGCTTTACACACGCCGGCGTTTGCGCGGACGGCAGCCGTTATGCGGAATTGGCGTCACGTCGCGGATAGAGGTCACTGTAAAGCCGACCGCCTGAAGGGCGCGCAAAGCCGATTCACGGCCAGACCCTGGCCCGGAAACCTCGACCTCAAGCGTTCTCATTCCGTGTTCCGCCGCCTTGCGGGCGCAATCCTCAGCTGCCATCTGCGCAGCATAAGGCGTCGATTTCCTGGACCCTTTGAAACCCATGGTTCCAGCAGAAGACCAGGAAATCGTATTGCCCTGGGCATCCGTAATCGTAATCATCGTATTATTGAACGTCGAATTCACATGGGCCACACCGGAGACGATATTCTTACGCTCGCGGCGGCGGACCTTTGTACCCTCTTTAGCCATTTTTTGGATCCTTCAGGCGCACCCGTAATGCCAGGTGCTCGGATAAGCTAAGACCAAGTTGCGTTTGGCCCCAGCGTTAGGAAATCGTTCTATCTCAGCTTTTACTTCTTCTTGCCGGCGATTGGTTTCGCCTTACCCTTGCGGGTGCGCGCATTCGTATGCGTACGCTGTCCGCGAACCGGCAGCTGACGCCTGTGGCGCAGGCCGCGGTAGCAGCCAAGATCCATCAAACGCTTAATGTTGATTGCCACTTCGCGCCGAAGATCGCCCTCGACAAGATAGTCACGATCGATCGTTTCGCGAATCTGCAAAACTTCCGCGTCCGTCAATTCCGCGACACGGCGTTCCGCGGGAATATGCACCTTTTCACAAATCTCCTCGGCCTTTTTCTTGCCGATGCCGTGAATATATTGAAGCGCGATAATCACGCGCTTGTTCGTCGGTATGTTGACGCCAGCGATACGAGCCACAAGGCTTCTCCATTTGATCGTTTCGGCCTGCGAAACGGAGAATTTCCCCGCGTCCGGTGGAGACCGGCCCTCGCGGGGCGAGATTCGAAAGGCTGATGCCCAACGATGCTCGAATGAGAGGTTTGAACTATTGTTACTAGAGGCGTGTGCCCGAGGCGTCAACCCAATATAGGGGTTGTCAAGGAAAATTCATGGGCGGGACCTAGATGGATTAGGACTCCAAAAGCTTATCTATGGCCAAGGATACTTCTTCGATCGGCGCCATGCCATCCACAGTCTTTAGAGCGCCCTTTTCCGCGTAGTAATTCGAGACTGGCGCCGTTTGGGCCTTATAAGCCTCCAGGCGGATTTTGAAAGCATCTGGATTGTCGTCGGCCCGGACGGTGCCGCCCGCCTTGAGCGTTTCATCGGCACGTGTCTGAATACGATGAAGCAGCGCCGCTTCATCGACCTTGAGCTCAATCACAGAGTTCAGATCCATATTCTTCGAACGCAGCATCTTATTCAATGCTTCGGCCTGCGCGACGGTGCGCGGAAATCCATCAAGGATGAAGCCTTTCTTGGCATCGGCTTCGTCGATCCTTTCGGCGACAATGCCAATAACGATATCATCCGAAACGAGGGCGCCAGCGTCCATGACGGCTTTGGCCTTAAGACCGATCGGTGTCTGCGCGGCGACCGCCGCGCGCAGCATATCTCCGGTCGAGAGCTGAGGTATGTCATATTTCTGCGTGAGACGCCCGGATTGTGTGCCTTTCCCGGCGCCCGGCGGACCCAGCAGAATAAGCCTCATTTTCGTTTCCCTCGTAATTTGGCTTTTTTAATCAAGCCTTCGTATTGATGCGCCTGAAGGTGGCCATGAACCTGCGCGACCGTATCCATCGTAACGCTCACGACAATTAGAAGCGAGGTCCCGCCAAAGTAAAACGGCAAAGCCGCATAAGAAATGAGTATTTCTGGTAATAGGCAAATGATCGCGAGATAGGCAGCGCCCAACACAGTCACGTGCATGAGAATCGTATCGATATATTGCGCTGTCCGCTCTCCAGGCCGGATACCCAAAATGAAACCGCCATGCTTCTTCAGATTGTCAGCGGTTTCAGCCGGATTGAAAACGATCGCCGTGTAGAAAAAGGCGAAAAACACGATCAACCCGACATAAGCGACCATATAGAGAGGCCGCCCGTGTCCCAGGTAACTAGCGATCGTTGCAACGATGCCCGTACCGCCCGAGGCCTGTGAAAAATTGGCAATGGTTGTCGGCAGCAGCAAAAGCGATGACGCGAAGATCGGCGGGATGACACCCGCCGTATTGAGTTTCAACGGCAGAAACGATGTCTGCCCTTCATAGACGCGGTTGCCTTGCTGGCGTTTTGGATAGGTGATGACGAGCCGCCGTTGCGCCCGCTCCATAAACACAATGAAGGCGATGACGCCGATCGACATCACAATAACGGCAAGGATAATGCCGGTCGAAATGGCACCCTGCCGGCCAAGTTCGAGTGTGTTTGCGATCGCCGACGGAAACGCCGCTACGATACCCGCGAAAATGATCAGTGACGAACCGTTGCCGATACCGCGTGATGTAATCTGTTCACCTAGCCACATCAGGAACATTGTGCCGCCCATCAGGGTGAGCACCGTGCTAACGCGAAAGAGAAGACCAGGATCGCTGACGACCCCGGCCTGCCCCTCAAGCCCGACCGAAATACCATAGGCCTGGAACGCGGCCAGAACAACAGTCAGATAGCGTGTATATTGATTGATGACCTTACGTCCGGCCTCGCCTTCCTTTTTCAAGGCTTCAAGCGTTGGAAATACTGAGGTGAGAAGCTGGATAATAATCGAAGCCGAAATATACGGCATGATGTTCAAGGCAAAAATTGCCATGCGTTGCACGGCGCCGCCTGCGAACATATTGAAAAGCTCAAGCACCCCCTGTTTGTTGCCGGTGAAATTGGCCTCAAAAGCGGCCGGATCAATGCCAGGCAGCGGGATGTAAGTTCCAAGGCGATAGATGACCAGCGCACCTAGGGTAAACCAGATCCGCTTTTTGAGTTCCTCGGCCTTCGAAAAGGCACCCCAGTTGACGTTTGCTGCAAGCTGTTCTGCCGCCGATGCCATTGAATGCTCCGCCAGGACACGGACCAAGCCGCGATTGCGCTCATATAACCCAAATTTGGGACATTACAGGGTTGAAACAAAGAAATCTTCGCCGAAAAATGCCTCGCTTGAAAAGAGACAATCGGATAAAGGCGCCGGATGGCTGTGTGATACTTAGTTTAACGCATCTTGGGAAATAAAGACGCCGGCGGCCGCCCGGCTAACACTCACCCGAAGCTTCCAAGTAAAGCAGAGTCAAGCAGCGGCGCCCCCGGAAATCAATCGCAGAAAACGATTGTCCCGGCGGCCTATAAGACCCACACCGGGAGCTGATAACCAATACGATCAAGACACGGTTTCGGCAGGTGCCTTCGGCACCGCCAGAAGCGTGATCGAACCGCCGGCCTTTTCAATCGCCGCGACCGCGCTTTTCGAGGCCGACGCGACTTCGAAGGTCAGTTTCGCTGTAAGTTCGCCAACACCCAGGATCTTCACACCATCGCGCGGCTTCGAACAAATACCAGAAGCCACCAGCACATCAATCGTGACCGGGGTTGCAAGATCGAGTTTACCCGCATCGACAGCGGCCTGAATTCGGCCAATATTGACTTCGTTGTAATCCGTCGAAAACAGATTATTGAAGCCGCGCTTCGGCAAGCGCCGATGCAATGGCATCTGACCGCCTTCAAAGCCCTTGATTGCGACGCCTTCACGGGCTTTCTGGCCCTTGACGCCGCGCCCGGATGTTTTGCCTTTGCCCGAACCGATACCGCGGCCGACACGCATACGCGATTTGGACGAGCCGGGATTGTCTGAGATTTCGTTGAGCTTCATCACCCTGCCCTCACTCGCCGTCCACAACGCGGACGAGATGCGCGACTTTCGCGATCATACCGCGTACCGCAGGCGTATCTTCTACAGACGAGCGCCGCCGTATTTTATTGAGACCAAGGCCAATCAGCGTCGCGCGCTGCGCGGCCGGACGTCCGATCGGGCTGCCGGTCTGTTCCAGCGTGATCTTGGATTTTGCGTCAGTGGTCATGTCGCAATCCTCTCTCAGGCTTCGGCCGCAGGTTCGGTCTCGCCGCCTTGGCGGCGGCCCTGCAATGTCGAGACCTTGATGTTGCGGCGTGCCGCTACAGAGCGCGGCGAATCCTCATGCTGCAAAGCGTCGAAGGTCGCACGAATCATATTATAGGGGTTCGATGAGCCCTGAGATTTTCCGACGACATCGTGCATACCGAGCGACTCAAGGACAGCGCGCATCGGACCACCGGCGATGATACCCGTCCCCGCTGGCGCCGCGCGGAGCACAACCCGCCCTGCCCCATGGCGGCCATTAACATCATGATGCAATGTACGGCCTTCACGCAGAGGCACTCTGATCAGCGAACGCTTCGCCGATTCAGTTGCCTTGCGAATAGCTTCCGGCACCTCGCGGGCCTTGCCATGGCCGAAACCGACGCGCCCCTTCTGATCGCCGACGACGACAAGCGCTGCGAAACCGAATCTCCGGCCGCCCTTGACGACCTTGGCAACACGATTGATGTGAACCAGACGGTCCACAAACTCGCTATCGCGTTCTTCCCGATCGCCGCGGTCGCGCCCGCGGCCGCCGCCTTCACCTTCACGTGCCATTTTCACTTCCGTCACTTACGCGGCAGCCTGACTTTCAGCAGCCGCTCGCTTCGAATAAGTCCAATATCATCACCCGATCCCGAGTTGTCAGGCTGGTGATTTTTAATTTAAAAACTCAAACCGCCTTCACGCGCACCATCTGCGAGCGCTTTGACGCGGCCATGATACATATAAGACCCGCGATCGAAGACAATCTCTTTGACCCCAGCTTGAATGGCCCGTTCGGCAATGAGTTTGCCGATGATTTTCGCCGCTTCGACCGTGGCACCCGTCTTCAAGGCTTCCCTATTCGCTTTTTCAAGTGAAGAAGCCGAAGCCAGCGTCTTGCCTTCCTTATCATCGATGATCTGACAATAGATCTGCTTCGACGATCTAAAAACGGAAAGCCGCGGTTTGCCATAGGCGTTCGCCTTAAGCGCACGCCTTACGCGAGCCTTGCGGCGTTGAGTAACCTGATGCTCGTTTGCCATGACTTAAAGACCTGCCACTTACTTCTTCTTGCCTTCCTTACGGAAGATAAACTCGCCAGCATATTTGACGCCCTTGCCCTTATAGGGCTCTGGCGGACGGAAAGCGCGAATTTCAGCCGCGACCTGGCCAACCGCACGCTTATCGATCCCCGTGATCGTCACCTCGGTTGGCTTACCCGTCACGATCGCGATCCCTTCAGGGATCGCAAAATTCACATCATGGCTATAGCCGAGCGAGAGCTGCAGGTTTTTACCTGCAACCGCGGCCTTATAACCAACGCCGGTGATCTCTAGCTTCTTTTCAAAGCCCTTGGAGACCCCAATAACGAGATTATCGACCATCGAACGCGACATGCCCCAGAGCGCACGCGCCTTCTTGGTCTCCGATCGCGGATCGACCTTGATCTCATTGTTCTCCAAAACGACACTGACATCGTCCGGCACGGTGAACTTGAGTTCCCCCTTGCCGCCTTTCACGGAGACCAGCTGACCATCAACGGTCGCTGTGACGCCGGACGGAATAGGAACCGGCTTCTTTCCGATACGAGACATTATCTTTGCTCCCCGGTTCAGAGTCCGGTCCCAAACGAGACCGCCCACTGAAATAATTCAACGCATGATGTGACCCGAAAAGTTTGAAACTTTTCGGAGATCACGCTCCGGTCAGAAGACCTTGCACAAAACTTCGCCGCCGACATTAGCTTCGCGTGCCGAGTGATCGGCCATCACGCCTTTCGGCGTCGATACGATCGTAATGCCGAGGCCGTTGGCAACGCGCGGCATAGCATCGACCGCGACATAGACACGGCGGCCAGGCTTCGAAACACGCTGAATTTCACGGATCACCGGAAGGCCATCGAAATATTTCAGCTCGATTTCGAATTCGGTCCGGCCGTTGCCATATTCCGTTGTCGAATAGCCGCGGATATAGCCTTCAGACTGAAGAACGTCGAGCACGTTCGCACGAAGGCGAGAGCCCGGCGTCTGCACCTTTCCCTTGCGGCGCATCTGAGCGTTACGGATACGGGTGAGCATATCACCCAACGGATCGTTCACTGCCATGACCCGCCCTCCTTACCAGCTCGACTTCACAAGGCCAGGGACGAGACCCTTCGAACCCAATTCCCGCAAAGCGATACGCGACATTTTCAACTTGCGGTTATAGGCGCGCGGGCGGCCAGAAACCTCACAGCGGTTACGAATTCGCACAGCCGCCGAATTACGCGGCAATTCCGCAAGTTTGAGACGCGCCGCGAATTGTTCTTCCAGCGTCAAAGCCTTATCGTTCGCAATCGCCTTCAATCGCTTACGGCGAGCGGCGAATTGCTTCACGAGCTTGATGCGATGGTTGTTCTTCTCGACTGAACTTTTCTTCGCCATGAAGATCCCTCTAGTTTCCGCGTTTGAGACGCTTTTATCTCACTGCCGGAACGGAAAGTTGAAAGCGCGCAGCAAAGCCCGCGCCTCGTTATCGGTTTTAGCCGTTGTACAAACGATGATATCCATGCCGAGAATACTCTCGGCTTTGTCATAGTCGATCTCGGGGAACACAATATGTTCCTTGATGCCCATTGCGTAATTACCACGCCCGTCGAAGCTCTTTGGATTCAGGCCGCGAAAGTCACGGATACGCGGCAGAGCAATCGTCACAAGCCGGTCCAAGAATTCATACATGCGGGTCTTCCGCAAAGTGACTTTGGCGCCAATCGGCATGTTCTCACGCACTTTAAAGGTCGCAATCGCCTTGCGTGCACGTGTGACCACTGGTTTTTGACCAGCGATCAAGCTAAGATCCGCCGCTGCGAGCGTTGCCTTTTTCGTGTCGTTGACCGCTTCACCGACACCCATGTTGAGGACGATCTTTTCAATCGTCGGAACTTCGAAGGGGTTCTTGTAGCCAAACTCTTCGATGAGCTTCGGCCGCACGACCTCGTCGTAGAATTTTCTCAACCGCGGTGCGTAATCCTTCGGCGAGGCAAGCGCTTCAGCCGATGCCGTTGCAATATTGATCTCGCGATTGCTTCCACCGCCGCCGGCAGCTGCCTTTTTGCCGCCCGTCTTCGCAGGCGTCTTGGCACCGCCCTTCGCGGGAGTCTTTGCGCCGCCTTTTGCTGGGGTTTTTGCGCCACCCTTGGCAGGTGTTTTAGCCATCGATCAATTCCCCAGAACGTTTGGCAACGCGGACCTTACGGCCGTCATCCAAAACCTTGAACCCGACGCGCGTCGCTTTGCCATCCTTCGGATCGGCGAGCGCGAGATTCGACAAATGAATCGTCGCTTCCTTGGTGAAGATACCTGCCTCTTGGCGCGGCGTCTGCTTTTGATGGCGCTTCACCAGATTGACGCCGCGAACCACGGCGCGGTCCTCTTTCGGCATGACCTGCAGCACTTCTCCGGCCCGGCCCTTGTCGCGCCCCGCCAGAACGACGACCTTGTCGCCTTTCTTAATCTTCGCGGCCATCACAACACCTCCGGCGCGAGCGAAATAATCTTCATGTGGTTGCGGGCCCGCAATTCGCGCGGCACCGGTCCGAAGATACGGGTGCCGATCGGCTCTGACTGATTATTGATCAGGACAGCGGCATTGGAATCGAAACGGATTACAGAGCCATCGGCACGCTTGATGTCTTTCGCCGTGCGGACGACCACAGCTTTCATCACGTCGCCCTTTTTCACGCGGCCGCGTGGAATGGCTTCCTTAATCGAGACGACAATAATGTCGCCAACGCCGGCATATTTGCGCTTGGAACCACCAAGCACCTTGATGCACATCACGCGGCGCGCGCCCGAATTATCGGCGACGTCGAGGTTGGTCTGCATCTGTATCATGGCATTTCGCCTTTCTACTCAGATCGGTTTCCGGCTTTGATATCGCCACCGGACTTCGCCTGAAGGAGGCCACGCCTCCTCGCTTGTTTCGCTCGAACACCCCAAGAGGAGTATCCCCGTTCGTTTTTTACCGGCTCAAGCTTTTGGCGCCGTCTCAATGACAATCCAGCGTTTTAATTTGGAAATCGGCTTGGTCTCTTCGATTGACACCGAATCTCCTACCTTGAAAACCTTGTTCTCATCATGAGCATGGTAGTTCTTTGAACGCCGGACCGTTTTCTTCAACAGAGGATGCGTAAAACGCCGCTCGACCTTCACGACAATGGTCTTTTCCTGCTTGTCGCTAACGACGGTGCCCTGGAGAATACGTTTCGGCATGATCTTTCCTATTACTTGGCGGCGCCGCGCTTTTGCGCAGCGAGGGTCATTGCACGAGCGATCTCGCGGCGTACGACGCGCACACGAGCAGTATTCTCAAGTTGCCCCGTAGCGCGCTGAAAGCGCAGATTGAATTGCTCTTTTTTGAGGTTCGCGACCTCGTTATCCAGCTGGTCTTCTGTCATGACCTTGAGGTCGGAAAGACGGGATTTAGATTTCATCTGTTCCTCCTCATTCCACAATGCGTTGAATGAAACGCGTCTTGATCGGCAATTTCGCAGCGGCAAGCCGCAAGGCCTCACGCGCGAGATCAACTGGCACGCCATCAAGCTCGAACATGATACGGCCCGGCGCAACGCGGCAGCACCAATATTCCGTGCCGCCCTTACCTTTACCCATGCGGACTTCGACGGGCTTTTTCGAAACCGGCACGTCCGGGAAGATCCGGATCCAAACGCGCCCCGCACGTTTCATATGGCGTGTCATGGCGCGGCGGGCTGCTTCGATCTGGCGCGCTGTGATACGCTCCGGCTCCATGGCCTTCAGGCCAAACTGGCCGAAGTTCAGCTCGAAGCCTCCCTTGGAGGCACCGTGGATGCGGCCCTTAAAGGCCTTTCTGAATCGTGTGCGCTTCGGTTGCAACATTGTCTAATCTTCCGATTGAGCCAAGCCTCTGATCAAGCCGCGTCGCGATCACGCCGGCGGCGATTGTCGCCGCCACCACCGCCACCGCCGGCATGTTCTTGCTCGGCCATCTTCTTATCCTGTGCCATTGGATCATGCTCAAGGATTTCACCCTTGAAGATCCAAACCTTAATTCCGCAAGTGCCATAGGCCGTATGCGCGGTCGCGACGCCATAATCGACGTCAGCGCGCAACGTATGCAACGGCACGCGGCCTTCACGATACCATTCGAGGCGCGCGATTTCGGCACCGCCGAGACGGCCCGAGCAGTTGATACGAATACCTTCCGCGCCAAGCCGCATCGCCGATTGAACGGCACGCTTCATCGCACGCCGGAAAGCGACGCGCCGTTCGAGCTGTTGTGCGATTGAATCCGCGACAAGCGTCGCATCGATTTCCGGCTTGCGCACTTCGACAATGTTGATGACGACTTCAGAGTCCGTCATCTTCGCCACCAGTTTACGGATCTTGTCGATATCCGCGCCCTTCTTGCCGATGACAACACCGGGCCGCGCTGAATGGATCGTCACGCGGCATTTTTTATGCGGCCGTTCGATGATGATCTTCGAAACGGCCGCCTGCTTCAATGTCTTCATAAGGGACTCGCGGATCCGCATGTCCTCATGAAGCAGCTTGCCATATTCATTTTTGCCGGCGTACCAGCGCGAGTCCCAAGTCCGGTTGATGCCGAGACGAAGGCCGATCGGATTGACTTTCTGACCCATGCTCTTCTCCTCAGGCCTCAGCCGCCGCTGGAACACCCACCTCACGCACAACAATCGTCAGATGCGAAAACGGCTTTTCCACCCGGCTCGACCGGCCTCGCGCGCGCGCCGCGAAACGTTTCATGATGAGCGCCTTGCCCACGAAGGCCTCAGCGACGACGAGATCGTCAACATCGAGACCATGATTATTTTCCGCATTCGCGATCGCGCTTTCCAACGTCTTTTTCACATCGTGAGCGATACGCTTGCGCGAGAACTCAAGATCAGCAAGCGCCTTATCGACTTTCTTGCCGCGGATGAGCTGCGCCAGAAGGTTTAATTTCTGCGGGCTGACGCGAAGCATGCGGGCAACCGCTTTAGCTTCGTAATCTGCGAGCGCGCGGGGCGTCTTTTCCTTGGACATAATCAGCCCCTCTTGGCTTTCTTATCAGCCGCATGACCGTGAAAGGTCCGGGTCGGCGAGAACTCACCGAACTTATGGCCTATCATGTCCTCAGTGACATTCACCGGCACATGCTTATGACCGTTGTAGACACCGAACGTCAGGCCGACGAACTGCGGCAGGATGGTGGAGCGGCGGCTCCAGATTTTGATGACTTCGGAACGGGCAGAACCGCGGGCTGTTTCTGCCTTCTTGAGCAGATAGCCATCGACGAAGGGGCCCTTCCAGATAGAGCGCGCCATGATCAGCCCTTCTTCTTGCTTTTGTGACGCGAGGTCACGATGAATTTCGTCGTGGACTTATTGGACCGCGTCTTCTTGCCTTTAGTCGGCTTGCCCCAAGGCGTCACGGGATGCCGGCCGCCGGAGGTACGGCCTTCGCCGCCGCCATGCGGGTGATCGACCGGGTTCATCGTAACACCGCGGTTATGCGGGCGGCGGCCCAGCCAGCGGCTGCGGCCGGCCTTGCCAATCGAAGCATTCATATGGTCAGGATTGGAGACCGCGCCCACCGTCGCAAAACATTGCCCATGGATCAAACGCTGTTCGCCAGAGTTCAAACGCACGATCACATAGCCCTGGTCGCGTCCTACGACCTGCGCGTAAGTGCCAGCCGAACGCACCATAGCCGCGCCCTTGCCGATCTTCATCTCAACATTATGGACGATCGTCCCGATCGGCATGCTCGCGAGCGGCATGGCATTGCCAGGCTTCACATCGACCTGCTGACCGGAAATAACTTCATCACCCACACCGAGCCGTTGCGGCGCGATGATATAAGCGAGTTCGTCATCGGCATAACGGATCAGCGCGATAAAGGAGGTACGGTTTGGATCATATTCAATCCGCTCGACTTTGCCCGGGATACCGAGCTTGCGGCGCTTGAAATCGATGATCCGATATGTCTGCTTATGACCGCCGCCACGGAAACGCACAGTGATACGGCCATTATTATTACGGCCGCCAGAGGAAGACTTGCCTTCCGTCAAAGACTTGACGGGCTTACCCTTGTAGAGGTCGCTGCGGTCGACAATGACGAGCTGGCGAAGGCTCGGTGTGATCGGCTTGAATGTCTTGAGTGCCATGGCGCGATCCTCAGAGTCCTGTCGTCACATCAATCTTGTCACCCTCAGCAAGGGTAACGACTGCTTTCTTAAAGTCCGATTGGAAGCCGCGCGTGCCTTTGAACGTCTTCCGCTTGCCTTTGCGCAGCAACGTATTCACGTCCAGAACTTTCACGTCGAAAAGCTTTTCGACAGCCTTTTTGATTTGCGGCTTCGTCGCAGTTTTAGCGACCTTGAAGACCACCTTATTTTGCTCGGAAGCAAAGGTCGCCTTTTCGGTAATAATCGGCGCGACGATAATGTCGTAGAGCCGCACGTCTATGGCGGATGGCGAAGTCATTTGAAGCGAGCCTCCAGCGCGTCAAGAGCGGCCTTGGTCAGTACCAGCTTGTCGCGGCGCAGAATGTCATAGACGTTGATGCCTTGAATCGGCAGCACATCGATTTGCGGAATATTACGCGCGGCGAGTGCGAAGTTGATCTCCGGTTCCGTGCCGTCGAGGATCAAAGCGCTGGTCAAACCGAGCTTGGTAAAATTAGCCAGCAAGGATTTGGTCTTGGCCTCAGCCAGCTTCGTATCGGACCAAATGATCAATCCGCCGTCTTTGAGCTTGGCGGACAAAGCATGTTTCAGCGCGAGCGCCTTCACCTTCTTCGTCAGCTCATGTTCATGCGAACGCATGACCGGACCATGCGCCTTGCCGCCGCCGCGAAACTGCGGCGCGCGCGCCGAGCCATGGCGGGCATGGCCCGTGCCCTTCTGCTTGTAGATTTTCTTACCCGTCCGCCAGACATCGGCGCGGCCCATCGCGACATGCGTCCCGGCGCGGCGTTTGGCGAGCTGGTAACGGACCATGCGCGCGATTAAATCTTCGCGCGGCTCAAGCCCAAAGATTTCGTCGCTCAGTTCGACCGAACCGGCCGCGGCGCCATCAAGGGAGGTGACATCGATCTTCATGGTCTCAGACCTCCGCTGGTGCGGTTTCGGCAGGAGCCGGATCACCGCCTTCAGCCAAACGGAACTTACCGGGCAAAGGCACATCCTTCGGAAGCGCCTTCTTGACCGCGTCACGAATGAAAATCCAGCCTCCAGACGTGCCCGGCACAGCGCCTTCCACCAGGATCAAACCGCGCTCGACATCGGTTTGCACAACACGAAGGTTCAAGGTTGTCACCCGTTCGACACCCATATGGCCGGCCATTTTTTTATTCTTGAAGGTCTTGCCAGGATCCTGACGGCCACCGGTCGAACCATGCGAACGATGCGAAAGCGAGACACCGTGGGTCGCGCGCAAACCGCCGAAGTTCCAGCGCTTCATCGGACCAGCAAAGCCCTTACCGGTGGATGTACCCGTCACATCGACAAATTGCCCGACAACGAAATGATCCGCCGTGATCTCAGCGCCAACCGGCAGGAAGGCGTCCTCGCCCACATGAAACTCAGCGAGTTTCAACTTGGGCTCAACCTTGGCAATTGCAAAACGTCCGCGCTCAGCCTTGGAGACGTTTTTCACTTTAGCCAAGCCGATGCCCAATTGGACAGCGCTATAACCATTCTGCTCTTTGGTCCGATGCGCGACGACTTGACAGCCATCCACCTTCAGCACCGTGACCGGCACATGTTCACCTGCATCAGTAAAGACGCGGGTCATGCCAAGCTTCTGCGCGATGACACCTGATCGCATGCTGTTCGTCCTTCAAGGCCTGGCATGACGCCCGCGGCCCGGTTCATTTCTTTAATCGTCTTCACAGCATCTTCTTTGAGATGATGCCGTCAATTTACTGTCACCACATCGTCTTCAAACGATGTTTAAAGTTTGATCTCGACATCGACACCGGCGGCGAGATCAAGCTTCATCAAAGCATCTACCGTCTGCGGGGTCGGATCGACAATATCAAGGACGCGCTTGTGAGTTCTAATCTCAAACTGTTCGCGCGACTTCTTATCGACATGAGGAGAACGGTTGACCGTGAACTTTTCGATCCTTGTCGGCAAAGGAATCGGACCACGAACCTGGGCGCCTGTGCGCTTGGCCGTAGAAACGATCTCTTTCGTCGATGAATCGAGAATCCGGTGATCAAACGCTTTGAGGCGGATGCGGATATTCTGGCCGTTCATAAATTCAATCCTTGTTGAGCAGCCATCATCCTGCCCCGCTGTTTTCTGACCGCTTCGTAAAGCGGTCAAAGCTTATTTATGCATCGATCAACATAGTCCGGAAAGTCTAGGGCTCTCCGGAATGATGCTATTCCGTAATCGAAGCGACAACACCCGCGCCAACTGTCCGGCCGCCTTCGCGAATAGCGAAACGCAGCTTTTCTTCCATGGCGATCGGCACGATCAGTTCGACATCCATGGTGACATTGTCACCGGGCATGACCATTTCCGTACCTTCCGGCAGCGTGACCACACCTGTCACGTCGGTGGTGCGAAAATAGAATTGCGGACGGTAATTCGTGAAAAAGGGGGTATGACGGCCGCCTTCGTCCTTGGTGAGGATATAGGCCTCAGCCTTGAACTTCGTGTGCGGCTTCACCGAACCGGGCTTGCAGAGCACTTGACCGCGCTCAACGTCTTCACGCTTCGTGCCACGCAGCAGCGCACCGATATTATCTCCGGCCTGGCCCTGATCGAGCAGCTTGCGGAACATTTCAACGCCGGTGACGGTGGTCTTGACGGTCGGCTTCAAGCCAACGATTTCAATTTCCTCACCGACCTTGATGATGCCACGCTCGACACGGCCGGTCACGACTGTACCACGGCCAGAGATCGAGAACACGTCTTCAACAGGCATCAAGAACGGCAGATCGACCGGACGTTCCGGCTGCGGAATATATGAATCGACCGTTTCCATCAGCTTCAGAACGGCGTCATGACCGATTTCAGGATTGCGGTTTTCAAGCGCGCAAAGTGCCGAACCCTTGGTGATCGGAATATCATCACCAGGGAAGTCGTACTTCGACAGGAGCTCGCGAACTTCAAGCTCGACGAGCTCAAGAAGCTCGGCATCATCGACCATGTCCACCTTGTTCATGAAAACGACCAGCGCCGGCACGCCGACCTGACGGGCGAGCAGAATATGCTCGCGGGTCTGCGGCATCGGACCGTCGGCGGAAGACACGACCAAGATCGCTCCATCCATCTGGGCGGCGCCCGTGATCATGTTTTTCACATAGTCAGCGTGTCCGGGGCAATCGACATGCGCGTAGTGACGGTTCTTCGTCTCGTACTCGACATGCGCCGTGGAAATCGTGATGCCACGTGCCTTTTCCTCAGGTGCTTTGTCGATCTGATCATAGGCCGTAAACGTCGCGCCGCCGGACTCTGCCAAGACCTTGGTGATCGCCGCGGTGAGCGACGTCTTGCCATGATCGACGTGTCCGATTGTACCGATGTTACAATGCGGTTTGTTGCGTTCGAATTTTTCCTTGCCCATCGTACGGCTCCTTTAAAACCTCAGGTATTGCAGGCGCTCAGGCGTATTTCGCCTGGACCTTTGCGGCTTCGCCCGCGGGGACCTGTTCATAATGATCGAATTGCATCGAGTAATTGGCACGGCCCTGGCTGAAGGACCGCAACTGGTTCACATAGCCAAACATATTAGCGAGTGGAACCATGGCATTGATGATCACGGCATTGCCACGCATATCCTGGCCTTGCACCTGACCGCGCCGCGAAAGCAGATCTCCCATGACGGAACCCGTGTAGTCCTCGGGTGTCGTCACTTCGACCTTCATGATCGGTTCAAGCAGAACCGAACCGCCTTCCTTCAATGCGCGGCGGAAAGCTGCGCGCGAACAGATTTCGAAGGCAAGCACCGAGGAGTCAACGTCGTGGAAAGCACCATCGATCAAGGTCGCCTTAACATCGACAACTGGGAAGCCAGCGAGAATGCCAGAGCCCATGACGCTGTTGATGCCTTTTTCAACACCGGGAATATATTCCTTCGGCACCGCGCCGCCGACAATGTTGGATTCAAAGCTCGATCCAGCGCCCGGCGCGTTCGGTTCAAAGATAATCTTGACGCGCGCGAACTGACCCGTGCCACCGGTCTGCTTCTTGTGTGTTTCGTCGATCTCGACGCGCTTCGTCAGCTTCTCGCGGTAAGCGACCTGCGGAGCGCCGATGTTCGCATCGACCTTATAGGTGCGGCGCAAAATATCGACCTTAATGTCGAGATGCAGTTCGCCCATGCCCTTCAAGATCGTCTGGCCGGACTCCTGATCGGTGGAGACACGGAAGGACGGATCCTCCGCAGCAAGCTTCGCCAGAGCGACACCCAGCTTTTCCTGATCGGCCTTAGATTTCGGTTCGATCGCGATCTCGATGACTGGATCTGGGAACTCCATGCGCTCCAGGATCACGGCTTTGTTAAGGTCGCAGAGCGTATCGCCGGTTCGCGTATCCTTGAGACCCGCGAGCGCGACGATGTCCCCCGAATAGGCTTCCTTGATGTCTTCGCGATTGTTCGCGTGCATCAAAAGCATGCGGCCAATGCGCTCTTTCTTATCCTTGGTCGAGTTCAGCACGGTCGTGCCGGACTCGATATGGCCAGAATAGACACGCGCGAAGGTGATCGTGCCGACGAAAGGATCGTCCATGATCTTGAAGGCGAGCATAGAGAAGGGCTCATCATCGCCGGGCAGGCGGACAATTTCCTCACCGGAATCGACATCAATACCCTTGATCGCTTCACGATCGACCGGCGACGGCAGATAGAGAACCACCGCATCGAGCAAAGGCTGGACACCTTTGTTCTTGAAGGCGGAGCCACAGAAAATCGGAATGAAGGTGATCGCCCGGACCGCCTTGCGGATCAGGCCGTTCAGCACCTCTTCCGACGGCTCCGTGCCATCGAGATAGGCCGTCATCGCATCATCGTCGAGCTCGACAGCGGCCTCGATCAGGATTTGGCGATATTCGAGTGCCTTATCCTTGAGGTCCGCCGGGATCTCTTCGTCATGATATTTAGCGCCAAGGCCTTCGTCTTCCCAGACGACCGCCTTCATGCGGACGAGATCGATAATACCTTTGAAATCGGCTTCGGAACCGATCGGCAGTTGCGCACAGATCGGACGGCCGCCAACCTTGGTCTTGATGTCATCCACACAGCGATAGAAATCGGCACCGATCTTATCCATCTTATTGACGAAGACGATACGCGGCACGTGATATTTGTCGGCCTGACGCCAAACAGTTTCAGTCTGCGGTTCGACACCCTGGTTACCATCGAGCACGCAAACAGCACCGTCGAGCACGCGGAGCGAGCGCTCGACTTCAATCGTGAAATCGACGTGGCCAGGGGTGTCAATAATATTCAGGCGTTTGCCGTTCCAAGCCGTGGTCGTCGCAGCGGACGTAATCGTAATGCCGCGTTCCTGCTCCTGCTCCATCCAATCCATGGTCGCAGCGCCGTCATGGACTTCGCCGATCTTATGCGACTTCCCGGAATAATAGAGGATACGCTCCGTCGTCGTCGTCTTGCCCGCATCAATGTGGGCCATGATGCCGAAGTTGCGGTAGTCCTCAATCGGATGACTGCGTGGCATGGTAGAATCCTTTCGAAGCTGATGCTTCGTCCTTTACCAGCGGTAATGCGAGAAGGCCCGGTTGGCTTCCGCCATCCGGTGCGTATCTTCCCGCTTCTTCACTGCATTGCCCCGGTTATTCGCGGCGTCCATGATCTCAGCGGAAAGCCGGTCAACCATGGTCTTATCGTTTCTGCCCCGCGCGGCAGTGATGATCCAACGGATCGCGAGAGCCTGACGGCGTTCCATACGCACTTCCACCGGCACCTGATAGGTGGCACCGCCAACACGCCGCGAACGGACTTCGATAGCCGGCGCCACATTCTCCAAGGCCTGCTTGAAGACGGTGAGCGGTTCGGCCCGCGTCTTCTGCTCGACGACCTCAAAGGCACCATAGACAATCGTCTCAGCGACGGACTTCATACCGTCGTACATGATCGAATTCATAAACTTCGTCAGCACGACGTCGCCGTACTTCGCGTCGGGAATGATCTCCCGTTTCTCAGCCCTGTGGCGGCGCGACATATATTTCGTCCTCGGCTATTTCAGCTTGACCCAAAGGGCCCGCTCACGAATGAAATCTAAATCTTACTTCGGCCGCTTCGCGCCATATTTCGAACGGCGCTGCTTACGGTTCTTGACACCTTGCGTGTCGAGCACACCGCGCAGGATGTGATAGCGCACGCCCGGCAAATCTTTTACGCGGCCGCCTCGGATCATGACGACGGAATGTTCCTGAAGGTTGTGACCCTCGCCAGGAATATAGCCGATGATCTCAAACCCGTTGGTGAGACGCACCTTGGCAACCTTGCGGAGCGCCGAATTCGGCTTCTTCGGCGTAGTCGTGTAGACGCGCGTGCAGACGCCGCGCTTCTGCGGGCAAGCCTGCATATGACGCGCTTTTTCGCGGTAGATCTTTTCTTGCCGCGGCTTGCGGATCAACTGGCTGATCGTCGGCATATTCTTTTCCGTAACCTGCATGTTGAGCGGGACACCTGCCCCGCGTCATCTTTAATTTCATCCGCCCAGCCCGGTTAAAGGCTGGGAAAGGTACTTAACCAAAGGTTTCGAGCATGTTTGGGAAAAGCCGCAGGGCTTTTCCCAAACATGCTCAGCATCCCAAATCTCCGCGGATCCGGGTGACACGACGCAAACAAATGAGCGCCTTCAGCCTAAAGGCTTCCGGCGCTGCGCCATGCAGAGGATCGTGAAATATCACGGTCTTGCGATGATAATCCGTAATCGCCACGTCAAGGACGGTTAGGATCAAATGACGTTTCGTTCGCTGAGGCCGACAGCGTTTAGATTTCACCGATTCAAAGCGAGGCGCTTCGAACATGTTTGGAATCTATTGCCTGTCGAAAGCTCGCGGAACTTAGTCAGACGAGCTTGACCCGTCAACCCCTTGTATCGGCTTTTTATCTATGGGGACATCCGCTCTGCTTGAGCTGCCGCTGCCAAACAGGAATGCAACAGCCTAATATACCCCGCCAATACGTCTTACGGCGCCGCGAGGGCCAGAGGTTTCACCGCCGTTAGAGAGCTGGTGCTTTGGCTCCTCAGCCGGATGTTCATTTAGCTTTTCTTCCTGATTTTCTTTGGGGCCGCCTGACTCATCTACGGTTTCGTCCTTGGCGGCTGGGGGTTGAGCCTCATGCGATTCAAGAACCGGGTGGCTCAAACTTCCCATTCGCGGCCAAGGCCGCGCGTAATTCAGGGGGATCGCAGCTGGAACAGGCAGAAATCCCGTCGCAGTCTCATCCGGTGTTGGCAGATGCCGGAATTCAGCGGGAAGCGGTGGCAGGAAGCGTGCGGAGAGCGGCGGCACCGGGGCGTAATTCGGGCCGCCAGCCGCGAAGGGCGCGTGTTCAATAATCGCGCGTTCATCTTCGTCTGGTTCCGGAAGACCTTGAAAATCATAAGGCTCGAACCGCGCGGGCGGGTCGGGCGGTGCTCCGGCGCTGGCAAGAATCCGCCGCGCATCAGCAATATGCGGCCCTTCTGGATAGCGCCGCATATAGCTCCAATAGGCGTTGGGCGTGTTGACGCGCCGCGCCCAGCTCCAAGTGAGTGTCTCACGCCGGTTCGCGAGCAAGGCTGTTACACGCGGCGCGATCGGGTAGTCGCCAAAGGCCGCCACAAACTCTTGATAGCCGGACAGCGTGTCGATCTCCATAGCCGCGGCATAAGCATCGTAGCCGCCGGAAAACTCCCGGATTGGCTCAGACTGGAGTTCCGCAAGTGTTTCGAGCGGCTGCGAAGCTGATCCCTCCGGGCTCATCGCCGCCAGCAAAACGAGCGGACTTGTCAGTTTGGACACGTCCCAGGGCACAAAGGCGCCATGCGTATTCTCATTCACGCGCAGCCGCGCGCGCGCGAAAACATCCTCAATGGACACGCCGCCATAGCGCAGCATCTCAGTTAATGCCAACGCATAGGCGCCATAAGGACCCTTATCGACGGGCGCGATTGTGCCAGGGGCCGCATTGATCGCATAGAGCGAGCCCTCCTCGGCATCGACCGGCGCCAAGCCGCTCGCCAAGGGGGCGCCGCTCGTGGCGAAGGGATTGTCGCGCGCCGCGTCGAGCACGATGATCCTCGCCTGCGACGGCAGGTGAGCAAGGGCGTGCGTGAAGTCCGATATGCGGACGGCCTCCAGCGGAATATCTGTGTCGTGCTTTAATGCGGCACCGGCTGGAATGAAGTAATTCTCGCCTGCATATTGAAGCCCGTAGCCTGCTAGATAGACGAAGACTGCCGCATGCGGACCCGCCGCTTCGATTTTCGTCAAAAACTCTTTAAATGTCTGCTGGATCGACTCTTGATCGAGATCGGCCGCGCCAGTCACGTCGAAACCTGCCGTACGCAGCGTTTGCGCAATCAGGCCCGCGTCATTGACCGCCGTGGCCAATGGCGTTTGCTCATAGGCGCTATTGCCGATGACGAGAGCGAGACGCGGATCTTTTGAGATTTCTGGGCTTCGCGCGCGGACAGCCAGTGGCATCACCATCACGAATGTGATGATCAGCAAAATCGCTGCGATCGGTCCAGCTGCGCGCATGCCCTGCCCCACAAAGCGCGAAACGCGCCCAGGATTCAATTTGACTCAATCCCGCTTAACGATTCGATACGTTATCTGACTTTGTGACCGGGCGAGTCCCTAACAAGCGGCTTCACGGTCATGATCCCGGATTGATTCAAGCCGGAGCCTGCCCGGCTTGAATCAAGACCATCGTGATTAATGCTGCTCGCCGGGCTTCTCCTCGGGTTTTTTCTCCCCAGGCTTGGGCGCCGCCGCAGGATGAGCGGGCTGCGGGGCGCTCGCGGCCGGCGGCTTTGGCGGTTCCGCGTGAGGCACGGCCTGAGGTGCCGGGTGCGGCGGTTCCTGATGCGGCGGTTCCACGTGAGGAGCCGGTGGCGCGACGGCCTGGGGCGCAGGGTGTGGAGGCTCAGCATGTTGAGGTTCAACATGAGGGGCTGGCGGCGGAGTGACATGTGCGGGGGCGGCCTGCGGCGGCGCATGGAGCGGTTCGGCATGAGGCGGTTCGGCATGCGGAGCCGGGGGCGTGACGGCCTGCGGCGCAGGGTGTGGAGGCTCAGCATGTTGGGGTTCAACATGAGGTCTCGCCTGCGGAGTCATATGTTCCGGTTCAACGCGCGGAGCCGATGGCGTGACCGCTTGCGGCAGCGCATGCCCTGGCTGGACCTGCGGAGCAGCGGGAGTCGCGGGCGGCACAGCGCCAGGGTGCGGCGGCTGCCCAGCAGTCCCAAGCCCGCCAGCTGGACCGCCAGGGAGCTGATGCGCCGGCGCGCCTTGAGGCTGACCCGGCTGAGCGCTTGGCAGCTGAACATTTGGCGCCGGCACGGCGCCACCAGCAGGCGTGCTGAGATTGGGCTGAGCGAAGCTGCCCGGCCGCGCGGCGGGCTTTGCAAAAGGCAACGGTATCGCCTCGGGCGCGGGCAGACCGCCCGGCGCATGCGGCTGGGGCGGCGGCATGCGACGGAACTCCGCGGGCGGCGGCGGCAGAAAGTCCGGCGGCGGCGGCGGTGCCGGCGGATAATCCGGTCCGTCAAATATAAGGACGGGCCGATCGACAATTTCATATTCGTCTTCAGGCGGCGGCGGCAGACCCTGGAAGTCATACGGATCGAAACGCGGCGGCGGTTCGAGCGACACCGAGAAAGGCCCAAGACGGCGGCGGGCATCGTAGAAATGCGGTCCGCGCGGATAGCGGCGCATATAACTCCAATAGGCGTCTGGCGTATTGGCGAGAACCGTCCTGTACCAGGTTATAGATTCACGCCGGGCCGCCAGAAGCCCCCGGACGCGTCTCGCAAGCGGGTCAGACGGATAAGCTGCCAAAAACTCTTGATAAGCGGCCAGCGTATCGATCTCGACAGCCGCCGCATAGGCTTCGCTTGCATCCGGAAAATCGCGAATATGCCGCGACCGTAACGCTGTATAATCCTGCGTGGCTGGTAAAGCCGCGGATTCAGAATTCCCTGCAAGCAGCACAATCGGGTGCGTCAGCTTTGATTGGTCCCAGGGCACGAAGGCGCCATGGGTCAATTCATTGACCCGAAGCCGTGTGCGCGCAAAGGCCTCATCTATGGGCACGCCGCCGTAACGTAACATCTCCGCCAAAGCCCGCGCATAAGCGCCATAGGGGCCTTGTTCGACGGGCGCTATTGTGCCGGGCGCGGCATTGAAGGCGTCGAGCGCTCCCGCTTCCGGATCGGCATAAGCAAGGCCGCCTGCGAGCGGATTGCCTTTCACAGGAAATGGATTGGCCCGCGCGGCATCGAGAACGAAGATGCGCCCGTCCAAGGACAACCCGGCGAGCGCGCGGGTGAAATCAGAAACCCGGATCGCTTCCACTGGGATGCCGGTATCGCGTTGCAACGAGGCATCGACGGGCACAAAGTAATTTTCACCCGAATATTGCAGACCATAGCCTGCTAGATAGACGAATGTGATTGCATGCGGACCGGCGGCCTGCACTTTGTTCAAAAAATCGCGGAAAGCGCGCCGCATCGAATCTTGATCGAGATCGGCGGCGCCCGTCACATCGAAGCCCGCTGTCGTCAGCGTCTGTGCGATCAACCCCGCATCATTGGCGGCGGTCGCCAAGGGCGCATCACGATATTTCGCATTGCCAATGACAAACGCTAAACGCGGTTCAAGAGTCTGAGCTTTTACGGCGCTCCACGGGACAGACGAAATCTCGACAAGAATACAGATCGAAACGAACCATTTTTTCTTAAACATGCACCACCTTGGGATCTTCAACTTTTCGTGATCATCGAAGACCTTTGTGGCTTAAGCACGGCTGAATGCAAGCAGCTTCAGGGTGCGTAATGCCGGTATCAACTGGCAATCGCCTTTAAAACGGCCGCGCGCATCATCGGCAAAACCTCTGTCTCAAACCAAGGATTGCGTTTCAGCCAGCCAATGTTGCGCCAGGATGGATGCGGCAATGGAATAATGCACGGCGCCTCACCGATAAAATCCCGCCGATTGCGGATCACTTCATCGAGCGTGATTTTTTTCGGCAAGGGACGCCCCGCACGCTCGAAATGATAGGCTTGCGCGTAACGGCCGATTGCCAAAACTGTTTCGATTTGGGGCATGAGCGCGAAGAGTTCGTCGTGCCAATTGGCGCGGCATTCGGCGCGAGGCGGCAAATCGCCCTTCGTTTCGTTTTGTCCGGGAAAGCAAAACCCCATCGGCACGATCGCAATCTGCGACGTATCGTAGAAGGTCTCACGCGACACATTCATCCAGTCCCGCAAGCGATCGCCCGAGGCATCGTTGAAAGTAATGCCTGTCGCATGCACTTTCGTTCCAGGTGCCTGACTTGCAACAAGCAGCTTCGCTGTCGCCGAAACACGCAGCACGGGCCGCGGCTCATGCGGCAAAGGGTTTTTCAGCGGCGCTTCAACACAGATGCGGCAGGCTCTGATGCGGGCTGCAAACCCGTCAAGCGCGGAGGCTGCGGGTTCAGAGGTCGCGGGGTCAGAGGTCAAATGATCTGCCATCAAACGCAATCGAAACGCCCGCTGCCTCCATCTCATCGGCCCGTGCGAGCGCTGTCTCGCCAAGATGGGTCAAAACGGTCTGCTTCGCGGTAAAATCCGCAAGATGCGATTTCAACTTCGGCCAATCCATATGATTGGGAACCGGCAGATCGCCAGAATAGCATTCGACCAGAAAAAGATCGGCGCCGGCGGAGAGCTCAATCAGGGTCTCGCTCCAGCCCGTGTCTCCCGAAAAAGCAAAAATACGCTTCCCGTCGCTGAGCCTGATACCAGTCGCAAGACCGCCTGAAGGATGCGAGACCTCAAAGGTCTCCAAGGTCAGACTGGCCGCCTTGAATACGCGGCGCGCCAGAATTTCATCGGCCTGCCATGGAAAATTCCATTTGAATTTCAAAGCATCTGGAAAGAAAATCTCAAGTAAAGCTTCAAGCCTGAGTTTAAAGCCTGGCGGCCCAATCATCCCCAAGGGTTTCGTCCGGCGGGTCACGAATTGGCTATCGAGCAGAAAAAACGGCAAGCCGCCAAAATGATCGCCATGCAGATGCGAAATCACAATGAGATCGACATCGTTGAGGTTCAATCCAAGTTTTTTCCAGCTCGTGATCGATCCAGCGCCGAAATCTACAACCGCTGTCGTTTCGTCAGACACGATGCGAATGCAGGTGTGCGCGCGGCCGCCCGTTCCGAAGGCGTCTCCCGATCCAACAACCGTGACTTTCATGTCCACACCCCGCGGCGGCGCAAGACACGGATATTTTGCGGCGCTCTGCAACTCAAGGGCAGCTCTGGCCGAACAGGCTCTCGCGCAGGGCAAAAAATCATGAGAAGTTGATGATCAACGGCTGGCTGCGAGAACCCAAAATCCGTCAATAGGATCTGGTAAAGTCAGCAAACAACAGCGGAATAATAAAGGCATCTTCCATCCTGTTCTGCGTGGTAGCACAAAATTGCGAGCAAGAAACCGTCTTTGCCACAGTCCTTAACGGCAAAACTTAAATTCTGGAGGAAAATGGAAGCAATCTGTGAGGCTATCGTTAATCTTTATGCGGGATGGTCTTCCAATTCTTTCCAGAAAAGCGACAATTGCGTAGGCTTACCTGAAGATGACCGAAGTCACCGCGGAGATGATCGAGCGCGGGCGAGGCGCGGATCCCAAGGTGGCCGCGGAGCGCCGCCGCCTCGCCGTCAAAGTCCGCGAGGCGCGTGAAAAATTAACCTCGACCGAAACGGGCCACCGCGCCTTCGACGTGCAATTGCTGCAACTCTACGCGGAAGGCCGGAGATCGTCCGGGCCGACGATGATTGCTTTTGCGACAGCGATCGCAGCAATCGCAACAGCCTGGATTTCCCTTCAAGTCAGCTTGATCTGGCTGGTGTTTTCCTCAGCAGCCCTTGCATTGTCCTGCGGCTTGGCCGGCAAATTCGCAGATGATGCAGCTTCAGCTGAGACGAATATTGGCCGCTGGCGGCGCAAATTCATTTTTGCCGAGACACTTCAAGGCCTGATTTGGGCGGCGCTCGCTGGCTATGTCGGCCAGGTTTATGAGCCTTGGGCGAATGCCTTTGCCTTGGTGCTCTTGCTTCTCGTCGCTGCTATGAACACGCCAGTGACGGCATCGATTCCCTACGCCGTCTATGGCCATTTAGCTCCCATTACACTTGCCATTTTCGCAGTCTTGCGGCCCGCGCATTTCGCCGATCGCATCTTCTTTTTAACTGCATTGGCGTGCGGAATGCAGCTATACTTCCTGGTGCTGGCCAATAAACTCTATCAGACGACGCTCAAGTCGCTTCTGTTCCAGGCCGAAAAAGACGAACTGATCGCCGAACTTGAGCAGGCGCGAATCAATAGCGATATGGCGCGGCGGCGTGCCGAGGAAGCCAATCTCGCAAAGTCGCGCTTTCTTGCCACGATGAGCCATGAGTTGCGCACGCCGCTGAACGCCATTCTCGGCTTTTCGGAAGTCATGAAAGGAGAGTTGTTCGGAACCCACAATGTTCCGGCCTACAAGGAATATTCAAACGATATTCATTCGAGCGGCGAGCATCTCCTGATGCTCATTAATGAAATTCTCGATCTCTCTCGCGTCGAAGCGGGCCGCTATGAATTGCGCGAAGAATCCATTGCTTTGGTCAATATCGTTGAAGATTGCAGGCATCTTCTCACGCTGCGCGCCAAGAAGCGCAACATCACCATTACCGAGGCCTTCGAGCCGCAATTGCCGCGCATTTGGGCCGATGAGCGCGCCGTGCGTCAGGTTGTCTTGAACCTTCTCTCGAACGCCATCAAATTCACGCCGCAAGGCGGCACGATCACGATCAAAGTGGGCTGGACCGGCGCAGGCGGCCAATATTTCTCGGTGCGCGACACGGGCCCCGGAATTCCCGAAGACGAGATCCCGGTGGTCATGTCCTCCTTCGGGCGCGGCACGCTCGCTCAGAAAAATGCCGACGAAGGATCAGGCCTCGGCCTTCCCATCGTCAAAGGGCTCGTCGAATTGCACGGCGGCACCTTCACATTGAAATCCAAGATTCGCGAAGGGACCGAAGTCATCGTGGTCTTCCCGCCTGAGCGGATCATGGATGCCTTGCCAAGATTGGACCCGACCAACTCGGCTCCGCCGCCCGCGCCGAAACAACGCCACCCCGTGCGCAACGTGGCGTAACAGGCGATTGCCTCACGAAGCTTGCTTTTAAATTCACGTATTCCTGATCTCCTTGCCTCGCGAAAATCATGATTGGCGCTCATAGGGGTGCGCAACGGTGCGAAGCATTCAGGAGAAATATGTGGTCCCTGCCCTCAAGACGGCCTCCGCCCGCGGTCTGATCCTTGTTCTTGGACTGTCCGGTTTCATGCCCGCCGCGCAGGCCGAGGGAGACCAGCCCGGCAAATCGCCAGAGCCGCATCACCATGGGATGCAAAGGCCGGAAACGCAAAAAACAGACGCACATGCCAACGTCTCTACCGCCGCGCCCAATCCCCTGCCCGCCGCCTCTGTTACATCACATGAATTGCAATTGCCTGGGCGCACCTTGCGCTTCAAAGCGACAGCCGGGGCGATCCGCCTCAACGACGGGCAAAGCGGCAAGCCCATCGCTGATCTGAGCTTCGTGGCTTTCGAACTCGAAGGCGCCGATAAAGCCAAGCGGCCTTTGACTTTCGCAATCAATGGCGGCCCAGGCGCGAGTTCAGCGTGGCTCGATCTCGGCGCCCTCGGACCGTGGCGGCTGCCGCTCGACGGAACCGTTCCCTCAACACCTCCGGTGACGATCGACAATGCCGAAACCTGGCTCGATTTCACCGATCTTGTTTTTCTCGATCCGCCTGGGACTGGCTACAGCCGCATCCTGAGCGACAATGACGAGGTGCATAAGCATTTCTATTCGATCAATGGCGACATTGATGCGCTGTCAGTCGCGATCCGCAAATGGATGACCGAGCACAAAAGGCTCGATAGCCCGAAATTTATCGTTGGCGAAAGCTACGGCGGCTTTCGTGCGCCAAAGCTGGCGCGCAAACTCGAAGATAAAGAGGGCATCGGTATCTCGGGCCTCATCCTCGTGTCGCCCGTTCTCGATTTCGGCTGGTTCGAAAGCGAAAATAATCCTTTGACCTTTGCGACCCATCTGCCCTCGATGACCGCGACAGCGCGCGGGCTCATCGGCATTAATAGCCGCGCCTCTTTGGCGGATGTCGAAGCCTATGCGCGCGGCCCCTATATCGCCGATCTGCTGCGCGGCGAACGCGACGCCGAGGCACAGGCCCGGATCGCCGGTAAAGTGGCGGCTTTCACCGGATTGGACGAAGCTCTTGTGAAGCGGCTCGGCGGCAGGATCGATCCATCAACTTTCGCGCGCGAACGCGCCCGCGCGGAGGGTAAGATCGCCAGCCAATATGATAGCCTCACGACAGGCTTCGATCCCGAGCCGCATGACGCATCAAGCAATCACGCGGACCCCGTGCTCGATGCCTATAAGACGCCGCTTGCAAGTGCGATGGCCGATATCACGGCCAACCGGCTCGGCTGGCCGGTCGAAGCGCGCTATGAAATTCTCAACGAAAGCGTCAACCATCAATGGGATTGGAGCGGCCGGCGGGAGGCGGAATCACTTGGCGATCTGAAACGATTCTTAGCGCTCGATCCGCATACGCATGTCTTGATCGTGCATGGTTTGACCGATGAGGTGACGCCTTATTTCACCTCGCAGCTTCTGATCGATCAAGTGCCGCCAATGGGCGATCCGAACCGGCTGCGTCTCGCCGTCTATGGCGGCGGCCATATGGTTTATGCGAAAGACGCATCCCGCGCAGCGCTGCATGACGAGGCGCGTAAATTGGTGACGGGCGAATAGACCGCGCTGGCCTGCTCACTATTCCTCGGCATCCGTGAAAAGCACGACCTCGTCAGGCAAGCCAACCGTCACGCTCTTTTCGAGGTTCAAACCTGCGATACGCGCAAACGCGCCATCTGCCTCAAGAAGCACGACAGCCTCGCTTGGCATGTCTTGAAGCTTTTCGATCAACTGCGCGACCGTCATTGCCCGTTCCCTAAATCGTAAATCCGCGCGTCCCTTAACACAGGTCACGCCCATTGGGACAGGTTCAAGCGCGTCTGCTGATGGAGAGGCGCAGGCCTGTGCGCTGATGCGCAGTGTCAACTTGTCCCATCGCCTGCGACGTTCCTGTCATCGCAATGCAGCAATCAATCGTCTATATCCAAAGACATAATGAATCGGTTGTTCGAAAGTATCGGTTCATAGAAAAAACCAATCATCCAATAAAAACTCTAACTCGTGAAGCAAATGTGAAGCATTTGCTTACGACAACTCTGGAGACTCACATGGCTCGTAAATTCTATATTGCGTATGTGTCCCTCACCGCTCTTGCTCTCCTTGCAGGTGCTTTCGCTTTTACAAGCAGCTTTGGTACAAAGGCGCATGCTCAGGAGTCGGTTAAGGCATCCAGCGTCCGCTGCTTCATCGGCTACAAAATGGATCGCCCCGATCAGCATATGAGCCGCGGCTGGGTTTGCTTGCAGGAGTCCGCTCCTGCCGTGATCAATTGATCCAAAGCCGCCGAAGCACCCCAGGTCTCAAAGCCTGAAAGCACTGAGCGGGGTTGTTACGAACCCCGCATTCTTTCCTATCTGTCGCGTTTCGGCGAGATCGTTCATCCGGTCTCGCCTTTTTTATGTTTGCTGAAACGCAACTTTCGAATCGAACCGCTTTTGATCGAATGGCAAAAAGGCGGCGGACTCATAGTCCGCCGCCTTGACCTGCTCCGTTCACGTGTCTCGCGGGAAACGGAGGGGTTCTTGAAACCTCAACTTTTGTATCAGAGCCCAGCCAAATATTGCGTTGGATCCACAGGTGTTGATCCCTTACGCAACTCGAAATGGAGCTGCGGCGACGCGACATTTCCGCTTTGACCCGATTTGGCGATCTGCTGGCCGCGTTTGACCGTATCGCCGCGCTTGACCTCAATGTCGCTATTATTGGCATAGGCTGAGACGAACCCGTTCGGGTGCCGGATCAAAACCAGATTGCCATAGCCTTTGAGTTCGTTGCCAGCATAGGCAACGACACCTCCCTCGACAGCCTTGACTGCTGTCCCTTCAGGAACGGCTATGTTGATGCCGTCATTGCCCCCGGCTTTAAATCCTTGGATGATACGGCCATGCGCCGGCCAGCGAAACTCCGGATTGGCACTCTCCGGCGCTGCTGCGGTTTCCGTGCCCTTGCTAGACGGCAAGCTTGCTGTTGGCGTCGGATCGACGCTTTTGTGGACCTCGTTCGTTTGAATCTCAGCTTTCGCCGTTTTGATGGGTTCCGGCTTAGCAGCCTCGGGCTTTTTCTCCACAGGCGCTTTCGCTAAGTGCTCCTTCGATGAAGGCTCCTTCGTCAGCGGCTTCTTCGCCGAGGACTCCTCCTTCATCGCCATTTTCATCGCGGGTTCTTTAGCCGCCGCTGTTTTGGCGCTGATCTCCTTGGTCTTATCCTTGCCCTTTTCTTTGTTTGGCTTCGCCGTTTCTTTAAGAGCGGCAACATGCGTCTCAGCTTTGCTAGCGGGTCCAGCACCCTTCACGAATTTCAGCTTTTCGCCATGAGACGCTTCTGATGGGGCAACGCCGCTCGATGCCGCGAGCGAGGCATTATAAACGGGGATCACAAGCCTTGTGCCAGGCCGGATCTCGGAGGCGCTGGCAAATCCGTTGGTGTGAATGAGAGCATCGCGCGGAATGCCATAACGTGTGGCAATCGTTTCGGCAGTCTCTCCCGTCGCTACGACGACCGGCGTTCCGCCCGTGGCAGACCAGCCAGCCATGCCCCCAGCGTGGCCGACGGAGCCCGTCGTATCCGTATGTGGCGCGGCCTGGGCCGACGCGAGCTGCGGGCTTTGGTGAGCGGGAGCGCTGTAATTATTGGCGGCCGGGCCAGGTGACGCCAACGGACGCGATTGAATGGGACCGCCACTGGGCACCGGATTGACTGTTCCAGTGGACCCATGATCAACGCGCGACGATGTCTTGTAGGGATTAGCGAACGGATCGTCACTGCTGCCAAAGCGCCCGGAATCGGCACATCCGGCAAGAAGACCAGCCCCCAAACCTGCGAGGGCCAAGCGAATGACAACGCGGCCCTTAGAACCCTCGATCACTTTACTCATAACGCATACCCGTCAACAGCCCGGAACAATGGCATTAAGGCGGATGCGAGTTAAGGGAGAGTTTAAGATGAACAAGCATTCAATAAAAAATCGAAAATATTAATCTTGACCTTCAGTAATCTTGACCTTGGGTCATGAACACAGCCACGCGCAGCCCAGAAGCAGGCGCATGGCAAAAACTGAAATGTTTTTCAAAGGGCGCGCGCTAATCCCGGCAGCATGGCTTGCATCCGGCAGGGGGACACGATGGTCTCGATCAAATCTCCGCCACGCCGAAGGAGGCTCACCATTTGCTGCCGCGTTGAGGCTTCACGATCTCGCCGCGCGAACAGCAGAATACCGTCTTCCGCGAGAAGCCCTGTAAAGCGATCTATTCCGCCGTCCAGCAAGCCTTCGACAAATATACGGTCGAAAGGCCCGATCTCAGACGGCACAGCCAGCCCATCGCCCCAGACGACACCTGCATTGTCGATGCCCATTTGTCCAAGCCTGGCGCGCGCCTCGGTGGCGAGGCTATGGTAGCGCTCGATCGAAATCACCTCGCCAGCGAGCTGCGCGAGAATCGCAGCCGTGTAGCCGGAACCAGCACCCACTTCGAGAACATGATGGTGCTTTTCGAGCCGCAGCGCCTCCATCATCTGTCCGACAAGACAGGGCTCGGTGATCGTTTGCCCGCAGCCGATCGGCAGAGCGACATCCTTTTGTGCAAGATCGGCGTAACGATGCGGAATGAAGAGCGCGCGCGGCACGAGTTCGAGCGTCCGCAAAACAGCGAGATCTTGAATGCCGCGCGCACGCAAACGCATATGAAAGGCCGCGCGCTCCTCGGCATTTGAGATCTCCTCGCCGAGAAAATCAAACAAGGTCGGCGGTTCGGCGGACATAGGTGGAAGCTTCCTGACGGCAGGTCTTAAATTCAGGCCGTCATTACGAGCGCAAGCGAAGCAATCCAGAGATAAACTTTAAGCGATCACTGGATTGCTTCGAAGCGATGCTCCTCGCAATGACGAGCCTCCAAGCTCTACAATGCGCACAATTAATTAAAGACCTGCGCATAACGCGCGAGGGAGGATTCATCTGTCATATCGATGCGCAGCGGCGTTACTGAGATGCGATGTTCGCGCAGCGCCTCAAGATCGGTTCCCGCGCCGACAGCGGCTGTGAAACGCTCGAAGGCGATCCAATAATATGGATTGCCGCGTCCGTCATGACGCGGTTCGATCTTCATGGTTTGCGCATCGCGCCGCCCCTGGACGGTCACAGAGGTGCCTGTCACCTTCTCCGCCGGGCAATCGGGGAAATTGATATTGATGAAAATATTGGGCGCGATGCCAGCCTTGAGGATTTGCTGGATCAGCCCCGCCGCATGGGTTTCGGCGCAGTCCCAATACATCGTATCTGTATCTTCGTGATGCCCATAGGCTTGCGAGAGCGCAATCGACGGAATGCCCAGAAACGTGCCTTCCATCGCGGCGGCGATCGTGCCGGAATAGGACACATCCTCAGCGATATTCTGGCCGCGATTCACGCCGGACAGCACGAGATCTGGCGGTGTGCCCAGCATCAGCGAACGCACGCCCATGATGACGCAATCGGTCGGTGTGCCTTTGACGGCGAAATGGCGCGGTGAGATCTTGCGCAGCCGCAAAGGATCGTTGAGCGACAGCGAATGCGCGACGCCCGATTGATCCTGCTCCGGCGCGACGACGTAAACATCATCCGAGAGCGTTTTCGCAATGCGTTCCAGCACAGCAAGGCCCGGCGCGTGAATGCCGTCGTCATTGGTGACCAATATGCGCATTAAGCCTTCTCGATTTTTGTGAGCCCGCCCATATAGGGCAGCAGGGCCTCCGGCACTGTGACGGAGCCGTCTTCGTTTTGATAATTCTCAAGCACTGCGACCAGCGCGCGGCCGACGGCGACACCCGAGCCGTTGAGCGTATGCACGAAAACCGTGTCTTTTTTGCCTTCCGGCCGGTAGCGGGCCTTCATCCGCCGCGCCTGGAAATCGCCGCAAAGAGAGCAAGAGGAAATCTCGCGATATTTGCCCTGCCCCGGCAGCCAGACCTCAATGTCAAAAGTCTTTTGCGAGGCAAAACCCATGTCGCCGGTGCAAAGCGTCACGACGCGATAAGGCAACTTGAGGCGCTTCAAAACCTCTTCGGCGCAGCCCAGCATGCGCTCATGCTCGGCGCTGGATTGTTCAGGCGTGGTAATCGAGACCATCTCAACCTTGGTGAACTGATGCTGACGGATCATGCCGCGCGTGTCGCGCCCGGCCGAGCCCGCCTCGGCCCGGAAGCATGGCGTGCAGGCGGTGAGCCGCATCGGCAGCTGCTTCTCGTCGAAGATCGACTCGCGCACGAGATTGGTGAGCGGCACTTCGGCGGTGGGGATGAGCCAGAGGCGCCCTTTTTCCGTTTGATATTTTTCTACCAGTTCGAAACCTAGGTCTGTGAATTCTTCAGGCATTGAATCAAGCGATGAGTCTTCAAAAACGAAGAGATCGGACTCTAGCTTGCCCCCGACGAATTTTAATTCCTGTTCATCTATAAAATCGAACATCATTTGCTTAAATTCGTCATCGCTTAACTGACGCGCGGTAACAAATTGATCTTCACGAAACTTCGGCAATTGCGCCGTGCCAAACATCGCCTCGTCTTTAACGAGGATCGGCGGATTCACTTCCATATAGCCATGCTCGCCCGTGTGCAGATCGAGCATGAAGGCGCCAAGCGCACGCTCCAGCCGCGCCAGCGAGCCTTTGTTCACGACGAAACGCGCGCCCGACAACTTCGCGGCCGTTTCGAAATCCATCAGGCCAAGGCCTTCGCCGATCTCGAAATGCTCCTTCGGCTGAAACTCGAATTGCGGGATTTCGCCGACTTTGCGCAGCTCCGGATTGTCGTTCTCGTCATGCCCGAAAGGCACATCGGCGAGCGGCAGATTCGGGATCTTGGAAAGCTCCTCCTCCAGCGCCGCGATCGCCTCCTGCTCTTCCTTCTCAAACTCTGGCAGAGCATTTTTGAGATCGGCGACCTCGGCCTTCAAAGCCTCCGCCTTGGCTTCATCCTTAGCCTTCATCGCCGCGCCAATTTCCTTGGAGGCGGCGTTGCGGCGCTCCTGCGCGGCCTGGCTTTTGGCGATGGCCGCGCGGCGTTTATCGTCTAGCGCGAGCAGCACCTCGGCCAGCGGCTCCAGCCCGCGTCTTTTACGGCCCTCATCAAAGACGGCGGCGTTTTCGCGAATCCATTTGATATCGTACATGGCGCAATCTTTTAATTCTCTGGCGTTCAATGCCGATCACCCGAGCACCGTCTTGCGCGGGCTTGACCCGCGCATCCAGGCATAGGCGCCGAAAGCGAAGGTGTGCTTGGATGCCCGGCTCAAGGCCGGGCATGACGCGCCCGGAGGATAAAGCTAGCTCCCGCTCGCCGCCTGTTCCTGCGCGCGTTTCTTCTCGATGATCTCGACAGCGATAATTGATGCCTCGTAGAGGAGCAAAGCCGGAACGGCAAGTGCCAGCATGGAGAAGATGTCAGGCGGTGTCAGCATAGCTGCCACGACAAAGCAAAGCACGATGGCATAGCGCCTTTGCGCCCGCAGGAACGCCGCGCTGATGATCCCGACACGGCCCAAAAGTGTCAGGACGACCGGCAGCTGAAATGTAATGCCAAATGCGAAGATCAAAGTCATGATCAAGGAGAGATATTCGCTGACGCGCGGCAAAAGCTCGATCTGCGCCCGGCCCGGCTCCTTCGCCTGCTGCATGCCGATGAAAAACCCTAAGAGGTTCGGCATGACCACGAAATAGACGAGCAACCCGCCAAGCGCGAAGAAAAAGGGTGTCGCGAAGAGATAAGGTGCGAAGGCGCCGCGCTCATGCTTGTAGAGCCCTGGCGCCACGAAGGCATAAATCTGCGAAAAAATGATCGGACAAGCCAGAAAAGCCGCGGCGAAGATCGCCACTTTGATCTGGGTGAAGAAATATTCCTGCGGCGCGGTATAGATCAGCTTAGCGTCGGGCCCAGCCACATGCTCGAAAGGCACCAAAAGCAGATTGTAAATGTCCTTCGCGAAATAAAAACAAATGATGAACATCACGATAAAGGCTAGCAAGGCCCGAATCAGCCGCGAGCGCAGCTCGATCAGATGTTCCATCAGCGGCGCGCGCGTGGCCTCAATATCGGCGTCGGTCATACAGCGCCGCTCATAGCGCGGACGAGGTGGTCTTTGGCACCTCGACGCCTTCGGTCAGCCCCTCTTCCAGGTGCGATTCGATCATCGGCCCCTTCATCGGGCCTTCCTCTGGAATCATTGCGCGCGATTCGGGCGGCACGGTTGCGTCACCTGCATGCAGGGCTTCTGTCATGTGGGCTTTCACTTCACGGACGGGGTCATAGGAAACATCGATGCGCGCTGCCTGCGACAGTTTCTCAGCTTCGGCCCTGAGTTCCGCCATGTCGGCTTCGTGCATGGCATCCATGAACTGTTTTTGGAAATCAGCGGAAATGCGACGCAATTTGCCCACAGCCTGGCCGACCTGGCGCAGCACGCGCGGAAGTTCCTTCGGCCCGATGACGACCAGCGCCACGATCCCGATGATGAACAGTTTACTGACGTCGAAATCGAACATGGATGTGACGCGGGGCGGCTTTAGCCGGCCTTATGCGTCTCCGAAATCTTGCTGGCCTCGGCAACGGGCTGATGATCGAGGCTGCGAACAGGCACCTCGGGTGCGCGAGCGGTTTCTGTGCTCTCATCTTCGCTCAAGCCCTTTTTAAAGGACTTAATCCCTTTCGCGACATCACCCATGATGTCCGAAATCTTGCCTTTGCCCCCGAACAGAAGCAGGACCACGGCACCAACGATGATCCAGTGCCAGATCGATAAACTTCCCATAACGGAACTCCAATGGCGGGACGGCCTCTAAACTCATGCTAACCTATGCTCCGCACCCTCCAAAAACAAGCAGAAGCTAAGGATATGGGAAATGCTAGGCCATTTTGCCGTGTAAAGGCCGGTTAAATGCGCAAAATGCCGCTTAAGCGGAGCAAAAGGCATTTTCTGGACGGCACAAATGATGCTATGACTTGTTTGATAGGCGTTGGGCGTTCAAACGGACTCGTCCGAAGCAGTCATGCGCGGACTTGATCCGCGCATCCAAGCACAATCGCCGATAATGCCTGGATGGCCGGGTCAAGACCGGCCATGACGTAATTGAAAGTTCAATGCTCTAGAACCGGTCACAATTGACTAGAGGACTCAATGCCGCTCCACGCCTTTCACTGCAATGATTGCGAGAACGAGTTCGAAACCCTTGTCCGCTCCTCGGACGTCGAACCGCCGTCCTGCCCCGCCTGCAACAGCGTCAACCTGCAGCAGGAGATGTCAAAAATCTGTGGCAACATCACCTATCCCGCCATTGCCCGGTCATGGCGCCGCGCCGCTTACGCGGAGGGCCACATGTGCAATGTCGATGCGAAGGAGCTGAAAAGCCTCGGCGCAAAACCCATCAAGAAATAAAATTGAAGCCCGGTCGCGCCGCTCAGAACACCGCGACGGTCAAATTTGAGGGCACCTTGCGTTTCATTTCGCAGGTGCCCTTTGCTTTTTGAGTTTGGCTCGTAACGCTATTTTAAGAGCATGAATCGCAGCGGGCCTGCCGGTCAAGATAAAGAGCATCCCATGAGTTTATCAGCCGATGCCGTGGTGCGCCGCATCCTTTGCGTCTTTCCCCGCTATGTACCGTCATTCGGAACCTTCGAATATGCCTATGGCCTGATCGGCAATGTGCAGGCCTTCATGCCGCCGCAAGGGCTCCTCGTGATCGCAGCTGTTCTGCCAAAGGCCTGGGAGGTCCGTTTCATCGATGAGAATATGCGCCGCGCCACCGAGGAAGACTTCATCTGGGCAGACGCCGTCTTTGTCAGCGGCATGCACATTCAACGGCGGCAGATCGACGATATCTGCCGGCGCGCGCACGCTCAAAATAAAGTCACTGTGCTGGGCGGCCCATCGGTCTCGGCCTGCGCCGGACACTATCCGGATTTCGATTATCTGCATGTCGGCGAACTTGGCGATGCGACGGATGAATTGATCGAGATCCTCTCAAAAGATACAGCCCGGCCTGAGCGGCAAGTGATCTTGACGACAAAGCTCCGCCGCGATCTCACCGCGTTCCCCATTCCCGCCTATGAGCTTGCCGATATTCCGCGTTACTTTTTGGGCAGCATCCAGTTTTCGAGCGGCTGCCCCTATCAATGTGAATTCTGCGATATTCCCGGCCTCTATGGGCGCGTACCGCGGCTGAAAACGCCTCAGCAGATTACCGCCGAGCTCGACAAGCTCGTCGCCTGCGGCGTCAACGGCTCGGTCTATTTCGTCGATGATAATTTTGTCGCCAACCGGCGGGCGCTGCATGATCTTCTGCCCCATCTCGTCGAATGGCAGAAGCGCAACGGCTATGCGATCAGCCTTGCCTGCGAGGCTACATTAAACATCGCGCGTTCGCCTGACATTCTCAAGCTGATGCGCGAGGCGGCATTCGCGACAATCTTCTGCGGCATCGAAACGCCCAACCCGGATGCGCTCGTAGCGATGGACAAAGAACATAATATGCACTTGCCGATTCTCGATGCGATCGGCGCGATCAATGCGCATGGCATGGAGGTGGTGTCGGGCATTATTCTCGGACTCGACACGGATACGCCGGAGACAGGTGAGAAGCTCTACGAATTCCTCGAGAAATCCCAAATTCCAATGGCGACGATCAATCTGCTGCAGGCCTTGCCGCAGACGCCGCTCTGGGACAGGCTCACGCGCGAGGACCGGCTGCACGGTGATGAGGAACTCGAATCCAACGTCATCTTCCGTCTGCCTTATGATGTCGTCTTGTCGATGTGGCGCGACTGCATGGCGAAAGCTTACGCGCCGGATAAGCTCTTCGCCCGTTATGAATATCAAGCGCGGGCAACTTACGCCAACCGCTTGAACAAGCCGAACAGCAGGCAGCGGCTGTCACCGGCCAATATCCGCAAGGGACTGCATATCCTCGCGAAGATCGTCTGGAAGATCGGTATTCGAGGCGATTACCGGCGCGTCTTCTGGGCCTTCACGTTACGCCGGCTCATGCGCGGCCAGATCGAGCCGATCATCGCGGTGGGCCTAGTCGCGCATCATCTCATCATGTTCGCCCGCGATGCTACAAACGGACGCAGCAATGCTTCGCATTATTCTGCGAAGGCGCGTGTTTTAGACCTCGACACGCCAGCGCATGCGAAGGTGTGACCACCTACAGCGGCCGCACCTTCCTGCTGCGCGGGCTTCAAAACTCTTCCCGGCCGACGTCACTGGCGCCATTTGATGCCTTTGTCTCAGCTGAAACAAGCATTGACAGATTTGTCGAATTCCGGCGGCGGCGACACCATTTTATCCGGACGGCCGCGCCCAAGGGCGCCTGTCGAACGGGCACGCAGATAAATATAGATCGGATCGATATAACACATCACGTTCTTGTTCTCGCCGAAACTCGGCATCACGAGATCGCTTGAGTTGTTGACGTCCTTCTTACCGGCGATGACGGTCGCCGTGAATTGCGCATAGCTCAGCGACTTTAACGCATCGACCAGCGATGGCGCATAGCTTGATCCCAAGCCGTCCGGCCCGTGGCATGACAAGCAATTGGCACCATATTGGACAAAACCAACGTTTGTGTACCAATCAACGGTCCCGTCTTTGGCGATATTGTAAGTCGGCGAGCCGTTCGCATCTTGATATTCGCCATTGGAGTTGCTGACAGCTTTCGGATCGCCTGGCGGATCAGCGAAAGCCATCGTATTTGGCAACATCGCGACGCCGGCAAGCAAGCAGATCATACGTAAAGCAGAGTTCATGGGTTTATCCTTGGGAGCCCGATCGTTTCTGAATCCACGAGAATCCGGGGCGGACCTCGTGTTGAGGCGGCTTGGAAAAGCCGCTGTGCCCGCAGGAAATAGAGCGCTTTTTGAAAAAAGGGAGCTGTCCTGCCAGAGCAAAGCCTTAGCTTCCCAATAAGGCCTGGAAAGACTTACAAAATCCCAATAGAATCAACAAGTAAAATAAAGTTGTAAAAGAATGGAGGCCTCGCCCGGAATCGAACCGGGGTGCAAGGATTTGCAGTCCTCTGCGTAACCACTCCGCCACGAGGCCTCGATACGCTTCGAGCCCTAAGGCATGTCCAGGAAAAGGTGAAGGCTTTTCTGAAAAGGACATGCTCCAGATGTGACCGGAGCCGACGCATATTGGCTATAGCAAAGGAAGGGCGATAGCCGCAAGAAAAGCTTCGCGTCTATCCCGCGGCAAGTTGGTTTGACAATTCCCGCTTTGCAAAGCTGCCAGCTCCTTGCTATATGCGCCGCACCGCATGCGTGCGTGATCCCTGATAGCTCAGCTGGTAGAGCAATCGACTGTTAATCGATCGGTCGCAGGTTCGAGTCCTGCTCAGGGAGCCATTTGGCCTTTGCAATCATTTGCCTCTCCGTGCGGCTAACGTTTGCTTACGTAGCACCGGTCTTCGGCTCGGGCTTTTGGAGCAAAGGAAGACGCCCTT
>Ga0116230_10000305_pt1 | contig 41806 bp, 33 predicted proteins | sample S1TSphfallax_3_FD_88678 | JGI IMG/M metagenome (GOLD analysis project Ga0116230, IMG submission 88678) | Host-associated microbial communities from peat moss isolated from Minnesota, USA - S1T2_Fd - Sphagnum fallax MG | ecosystem: Host-associated > Plants > Peat moss > Unclassified | place... | reverse complement strand
GTTTGGGGGCAGCGATCGATCGGATCCGAACTTCTTCCATAAAGTAGTCACTTAAGACGTCGGCCTGATGGAAACTGGACTCGGGACAGATGATTCGGAGGGGTCTCTTCTTACCGGATCCGGAAAAGAGGACAGGCCGAATCGTTCCTTTCTTCTTCTGGAACTTACTCATCGTTTCTAAGGTCGCCTTGTCGGTAACGGCTCTGATCTCCCCCATCTTTTCCGGATCACTGGTCGGATTGGGAACAGGCCGAGTTACGACAGGTCGTTCAGTATGGAGGTTAAACTTCGGAAAGTACGATCGCATCTGATAGATCTCGGTCGAAACGGTTAAAGGGACCGTTCCGATCTGATCGAAGAGGACCCGGGGTGGTAGAGACGAGTACCGGTGGTACGGAAAGCCGATCTGCCCAGACAAGATGGCTTCAATCAAGAACTTCCGGAGATCATCGGGGGTAAAGTCGGACGTCCGGATCGAATAGGTAGATGGGTTGGTAATATCGGGGACGGAGATCGTCTTCTCAGAAACTTTAGAAGACGACATTTTCTCTACGAAGAAGATCAGGGGAGAATTTCAATTAACTTATCTGTTCTCAGATAAGTTGGTCCGTTAACGACGGTGAGAGGCTCGAGCGACCGGTTTTACTGGGACTTTCAGAGGTACAGGGGCAGGATCGAGGTCTTCGTAGTCGTCCCCTTCGGGGTCCCCTTCCGGGTCCTCTTCAGAGTCGGGGTCCCCTTCCGGGTCCCCTTCGGGGTCGGGATCTTCATCCCCTTCGGGGTCATCCCCTTCGGGGTCGTCCCCTTCGGGGTCCCCTTCGGGGTCGGGGTCGGGGTCGGGGTCGGTTTTCTTCGACTTTCCTCTTTTGGAAGGACCTTTAGATAGAGATTTGGGAACCATGGTCTTCCGGATCTTCTCCATCACAAGGAGGAGTTTCTCTGGACTGATATGTTTCTCTGTTAAGATCTGGTCTTGGTCGGCTCGACTCTGGAAGTAGAGACCCATGATGTCCCACGGATAGAAGGTGGCCTGTTGACGATGGAAGTGGTTCGGATCAAACTTGACGGTCTCCCTCTTCGTTGACAAGCCGAGCCAGAAGATTCCCCGTTCCAGTTCGGATAGGAGTTCGAAGTAGTCGACACCTGTAAATTCCCGAGTAAACGGTTCAAAAGGCTCTATTTCCGGAATCTTACCTTCGAGTTTCCCTCTCATATCTCGGATCTTCGGTTGATAGTACTTCTTGTACTTGACGAGGTGACGGAGGACCCGTTCTGTCCGGTTAAAATTCATGACGTACTTCGGACCCTGTTTGTAGATCAGGTCGAGGCCCTTGAGAAGGGCTTTAAACAGGATCTTCTCTTGATTTTCACTCAGGAAATCAGCCCCTCTCTTCCGGATAAGGGGTTTATCTTGCGTCGGGACTGACTTTCTCTTCCTAGAAGATTTAACACTTTTCTTAAGGATCGGAGCTTCTTTTTGTGGAGAGACTTCTTTGGTTTCGTCTTTTGCTTCATCTTTAAGATTTTTGGGGGACTGAGATCCGTCTCTTCGGGTGGGGGGTTTAGGCCCTTGCCTGGGACTTCTCCTAGGACTTTCGGCTCCGTCCCTAATAAGTTTCTTCTTACCTAAGGATACCGGTAGAGGAGTAAGAACGTCTTTCTGGACCATCGATTGATCTTTTCCACTCTGGATCGGAGAATCTTTCGTTTGTCCACCTTTCTTAAGACTGGATTGGAGTGTAGGTTTAGGTAGGAGGTCATCGTTGCTAGTCGCCTCGTCCTTCTGGATCGGTATACGTCTGGTCGTTCGGAGCACCATTGATAGGAAAGAGATTTAAGGGGTAAAAGAGGATCTGGACGATCAGTTTTTTGCTTCTTGTTACTCGAGTAACAAGAAGGGGGATGTGGCACCCTTTTTCCTAATAGCTCTGCTTTAATAAGCTCTAATATTTTTGTAAAGGCTCGAATTTCTTAAGCCTTTCTGGTAGATCGGCTTCTCTAACCCTATTTTCAACCAATCCTATGTGTTTCAGAGCCGTTAAATTTTCAAATGCGGGGATCTCTTCGATCTGATTGTTATCCAAATAGAGGAAATGCAGGTTCAGAATTCCTGAAAAGTTTGGTACTCGACGTAGACTGTTACGACTCAGTCTGAGTAACTTCAGGTTTGGAAGACCTGAAAAATCAGCGACTTCCCTAATCCTGTTCTTAAATAAGGACAAGGCAGTCAGAAGGGGAAATGTAAGATCCGGAACCTGATCGATCAGATTATCATTCAGATCGAGGTAAGAGATCAAGAGGTGTACGTTTCAGCAGTCTGAATCTTTTCTGCTATGTCTTCCATCTTAACTTAAGGAAAGAAGAACGTAGTTAATCATTTTTTTTAGACTTTTCCTGCCAAGATCTTCCATTGGCTTAATCTGGGGTTCCGCTTAACATCCGTATTAAGAAGTCGAAAGGACTTACCTTTTTTAAAGATAGTTTAACCAGAATTTTTAATGTCATGACGTCGACCCCTTAGATTTTTAAGGGTAAAAAGAGTGAAAACTTATCTGATCAGATAAGTTCCTTTTTCCTTTACATCAGAAAACTGCGTCGATGGACTACTTGGACCACTACAAAATCTTGGCAAACCAGGATACTCCGGCGTCTTCTCCTGAGAAGAGACTGAAGGGTTCGAAGCTCCAAAAACGATGTAAAAAGGTAAAGAGAGGGAAGTCTCTCCCTAATCAGTTGGTAAAACGGGTTCCTTTCTACAGGTTAGAAAACTTCTTCCGTTCCGATAGAGGTCGGCGGGAAGAGATCTTCCTCTTCCGGTTAGAAGAGAAGGTCTGTCTCCAGTTACAACGGCTATCCTTAACCGATAAGGATAAGCTTCTGGAAAGTCGAATCCGAGAAGTCCCAGAGGAAGAGATAGAAAAAGAACCTCTCCCCGAAGATCTTACCACCGTCGTAGAAGCTCAGCTTCTACACCTCTCCCTCCAAGATTCCTAAGGGAACACCGAGTAACCCCGGCCCGCAGTCGTTTCCGATCGTGACCTGGTGACTAACCCCATCAGAACCGGGAGCGGGGAACGTACCGACATATTCAGCCAACTCCATGTTGGACATAAAACCAGAGATGAGGAGGTGTTTAAACTTATGGATCCGCCAACAGGATCTCTCTTCCCTGGGAGAAGAGACGGCCGTCAGACCGTTGATGTACGTTAAATGGTGATTTAACGACAGGTTAAACTTTCCTCTCCCTGTAACCCGGAGGATCGTATCCGTGAGGATCGGTTCCTCCGACTTTCCTCGAAAGAGAGTCAACTTCAAGTCTTTTGGCTCCGTGACTGTGGCTGTCAACGTCTGACTCTGGAAGACACAGGTTTTGAGGTTAAACAGGTTCAGGTAAGACTTCCGGTCCAGATCGGAACAGAGGTGGAACTTACTGTTCTTCAGATAGATGGTAGAACAGTCCCCCCGGAAGATCGTCCACTGGTAGAAAAGGATCGTGCCAGCCACCGTACAGTCGGTAAAAGAGACGTAACTCCGCTGAAACTGGAAGAAAGCCTTCTTCTGTCTTTTTTTCCTCTCTTCTAACCACTGATCGGATGAACGGTCTTTCTTCTTATCCTTCCGGATTAAGTCCGAAATCTGATCTCTACTGGGGGTAGGGGCCCCTAGAGGCGCAGGGTCGTAGAACGGTTGGATCATAAACTTAACAGCCTTACATTCGATGGAAACGTCAGAAAAATCGATAAACTCAGTAAAGATCGTTAGATTTTCGATAGCGTTCTGTTGGCCTGGTTTAAAAAAAGTAAGGCCAGAGATCTCCGAGAAGATTGATCCGACGAGCTTCTGTCCGGGATATAAGAGGAACTGAGCCGGTCCCTTCGGTTCATCGATCTCTCTATCTGATCTCTTGACGGAGGTTCGTCGATAATGGCCGTTGCCCAGGTAGATCGTGCAGGGGAATCCCGTCTGATGCCCGTAATCCAAGGCTTCCTGGAGATCGGTGAAGATCTGGGCTTTGGCGTCTGTCCGCTCAAAGTTCATGTCAACATATAAGTTGGTTGTTAACATAGGTATTTGGGGGAGAGTAAAACTTAATACAGGGTTACAATTAGAATGTTTGGCTGAATTACTGGAAGGAGCGTTGATGGGGAGATATAAAAAGTTACCCCTATTAGAAAGATTACCCCCTTAATGTCTTCAGAAACGTCAGTCTACCAGAAAGTAAAGTTCCGGATCCGGGGGAAGAAGTATGAAGGGGTCTTTAAACTGAGTAATCTTCCGTCCGGTTCTACCGGGTATACGGGGCCTACCGGGTTGAACGGGAGTCGGTTCTACGCCGGTTCTACGCCACCCACTTACGGGGTCAATCCCCCCACGACCAGTAACGGAGACACGTACTTCGACACGACAACCAACCAGTACTACCAGTTGATCAACAACGTCTGGACCCCTTTGAGTGTCCTCTTAGGAGCCACCGGGCCGACAGGAGCCCCGGGAAACGGAGCCACCGGGCCAACAGGGTACACGGGCTTACAGGGGGCTGGTTACACGGGAGCCACTGGCCCAACTGGGCCTACGGGAGCCCCGGGTCAGACGGGGTTCACCGGTATCACAGGGGCGTCTGGATTAACCGGCACGCCCGGGTCCCTAATCTTCTTCGGAACGAGTATCCCGTCAGCCGGTAACCCGCCTGCCCCCAACGGCAGCACGTACATCAATACTGTTAATGGTAACGTCTATACGTATAACGGGACGACCTGGATGTACGCCGGCATCAACTTGAGTGGAGCAACGGGGTATACAGGGCCAACGGGGTATACGGGAGCGACCGGAGCCACCGGTTTAGCTGGCAGTCAGATCATGTATGGGGTCAATCCTCCAACTCCGAGCAGTAATCCAGCGAATAACGGGGATCTGTATGTGGATACGACGACAGGAACGATCTACACGTATACGAACGGAGCCTGGCAACCCCTCGGCGTGAGTCTGATGGGGGTGACCGGAGTGACCGGCTATACGGGATATACAGGGTATACGGGAGATACGGGTCTAATCGGACCTCAAGGTTTATCCGGAGCTACGGGGGCCACCGGGGCGACGGGCCAGACCGGCGCGACCGGAGCGATAGGGTCACAAGGCTTTTCTGGAGCCACCGGAGCCACAGGGCAGACGGGGCAGACGGGGCAGACCGGAGCGACCGGGTCGCAAGGGAGCCAAGGGCCGACCGGGTATACGGGCCAGACCGGGTATACGGGCCAGACCGGCTACACGGGTCAGACGGGGGCCACGGGAGCCACGGGGGCCACAGGCGCTCCTGGTACGACGGGGGCCAACATCTTTGTCGCTCCGGCCGTCTTATCCGTCTATCCAGGCCAGACCGCATCGGTCAACTTAGTAACCTTGAATCCGACCTTCCCCTACCCGATCAACTCCGTGACCCTCCCTGTCGGCTTCCAAGCTGGTACAGAAGCGACGACGACCCTGACGTCTCCAGCCGGTCTCTTGACGGTAGAGATGGGGTCCCGATATCTCTCCCCAGCCGTCGGCGCCTACGAGCTGTCGGACAACCTGGGTCACTCCGGTATCGGTCTGGTCAAGATCTTGATGAACTTGTCCTACGCCACCAGTCCGGCCGTCCTCGTCTCTACCAGCTCGACCAGTCTATCCCTCGTCAACACGAGTACAGGTTCCGTGACGACATCGCTCGTCACCTTCTCTTCTGCTGTCGGCGCTATCGCCACAGATCAGAACGACCAGTTGATCTTCTACGTCACGACGGCCAATCCTTTGATCCTCTCCTGTTACGACTACATCTTGGGTACGACGTTCCAACTGATCAACTTCGGGACGATCGTCGGTTCAGGGACCAGCCAAATAGCCAGTCTCCAGTACTCTAATAAGAATAACCTCTTGTATATCGGCTTAAATCAAGGAAGTTTCCTCTTTATCCTCCATATGCAACCGTATACGCGGTATCCTGCTTCCGTCACTCCCGTCTACACCTTCTCCACCCTTAACCTCGGTCAGTCCGTCTCCCAGCTCTTCCCAACCAGTAGTTTCACCGTTTCTTCTATCGCTCTGGACGATTCGATCGGTAATCTCCTCTTGGCCTGTAACAAGGGAACGGGCCAAACGGCGACGTCTCAGATCTTACTTGTCGATCCGTCCGGTAACCTCTTGGCCTACAGTCCGATCGGCTACCAGTACCAGCGGTGCTGTCGAGACAATAACCAGACCTTTTTTGCCATCGGCCAGACGAGTGGCGGCACTGGCTCCGTCAACCAGTTCTATCCGATCAGTTTCTCTGTCAACTCGTCTAACCAGATGACGTTGACCGTGGCGACAACGGCCTCGATCACACCGACGTTACCGAACAGTGTTACGGGAAATGCTGTCCCCTTCTACGGTATGTAAGGTAATACCAGATAAAAGATCTGATTCATCAAACTTAAATGTAAGTTATATTGATTAGCAGATAGATTCTAATACCTAGCCAATGTTACTCAGAACCTTTCGGTTCAGAATGGCCAGGCAGGGTCTTAAAAGACCCAATTTAAGCCGAAATCCAAGTCCTCTTAAAGGCTTCGGGTCTCTTCCTGTCTTCAGATGTAAGTCTGAAGACAAGTTAAAATATCAAAAAAATTAAAGGGATCTATACATCCTTATAAATGAAGGACTATCGGTCGATAAAAGTTCCTCTACGTTCGGTCCTTCTTTATCCTCAGAAGGATCCTAAGAAGAAACCGAAATAAAAGAGTCCTAAAAATGAATGTTTAAAGGTTATCGAAGAGGCTGTTATCCGTGTTAACACCTTGGTTACTCGGGTATCTGAGTTCCTTCATGCCTATTATACGAAGAAATCTCTGCAGAAGGAACCCTTTCCTCCCATCGATCTTAAGTTGATCCGGTACCTCTTTACCCTGTTCGGTATTAAAGAGGATAAGAGAGGAAACCCTACCTCTTTCATTCTTAGCGGAGCTGACTTCCTTTTACACCGAACATTTTAAATTGATTTATCCGGATAAAATTCCTCTGAAAGGCTTAAACTACATTTTAAATAAGGAAGCCGAACCATCAACGTATCTTTGTGAACCGAGACCGAAATGCTTCTCAAAACATCTTGACTTGTCTTCAGACTTACATCTCTGAAGACAGAAAGAGACCCGAAGCCTTTACTCGGATTTCGGCTTAAATTGGGTCTTTCAGACCCTGCCTGGCCATTCTGAACCGAAAGGTTGAGAGTAACATTGGCTAGGTGTTAGAATCTATCTGCTAATCAATATACCTTATTTATAAGGTTGATGGATAGACCTTTCTCCAGAGGAAGAGATCCGGATTTTAATAACTTTCTTACTAAAAGAGCTATGTCGACCCAGAAGATTAAACTGAAGATCAAGGGGAAGAAGTATGAGGGAACGGTGACGATTCCGGATACCCCCGGCTTAACCGGTCTGACGGGGGCGTCGGGCCTGGCCGGAAATCGGGTCTACGCCGGGACGAATCCCCCCGTCTACGGTATTAGTCCCCCAACGGAGATGAGTGGTGACACGTACTACGATTCGTCGACCAACCAGTATTATCTCTTGTCGGGGACGACCTGGGTCCTCTTGGCCACGTTGGCCGGGGCGACGGGGCCCATGGGATCGGCCCCCGTCGGCTTTACAGGCTACACAGGGGCTCCCGCCCTCCCCACCTTTGCCACAACCGGGCCGACCGGGTACACGGGGTACCCAGGTCCGACCGGGTACACGGGGTACACGGGCTATCTGGGGTATACAGGAGCGTCTGGAGCGGCCGGTTCCTCCATCCTGATCGGATCTGGACCCCCCAGTTCCAGTCTACAACCGACCCCGCAGAGTATCTACATCGACAGTACGACGGGAGATATCTACGAATACACGTCGTCCGGCTGGATCTACGCCGATATAGGTCTGGCGGGAGGGACGGGCCAGACCGGTCAGACGGGAGCGACGGGAGCGACGGGAGCATCAGGCCAAGCCGGGTCGCTGATCCTCTTTGGAACTACGGTTCCCGTCCCGGGTTCTCCCAGTGCTACCCCTGGTACTATCTACCTGAATACGGTGACTAACGTCTACTATACGTTCAACGGGATGACGTGGACGTCGATCAACGTGGATTCGGACGGTTCTACGGGATATACGGGACAGACGGGGTACACGGGGTACACGGGACCGGCAGGGCCGGCCGGCATCACGGGCTTAACGGGAGCAACGGGACAGACGGGGCAGACGGGGCAGACGGGACCGGCAGGGCCGGCCGGCTTAACGGGCTTAACGGGAGCAACGGGGCAGACGGGACAGACGGGACAGACGGGCCAGACGGGAGCGGCAGGAAAAGTCGGTGTAGAAGGTCTGACAGGGTATACGGGGTATACGGGCTATACGGGGTATACGGGCTTAACGGGAGCCACGGGGCAGACGGGAGCGACCGGAGCGACCGGTCGCTTCGCCACCAACGGGGCCAGTCTCCTAGTCCAACCGGTCGTTCTAACGGGATATCCAGGCACGTCGGCCACAGCCAACCTCGTTACCCTGAACAGTCAACTCCCCTATCCGATCAGTTCCATTACTTTATCGGCCAACTTCCAGAACACGTCAGAGGCTAACGCCACCTATAACAGTAGTACGGGTATCTTAACGGTTCAGTTGGGATCGAGGAACTTCACCCCTGTCATCGGCGAGTACACCCTGACGGATACGAAAGGGAACGAAGGTTCCGGCGTCATCAAGTATCTGATCAACCAGTCTTACGTGACGACTCCGGCCACCCTGATCGTCAACGGAGGAAACAGTATCTACCTGACGAATACGACGACAGGAACGTCGACGATAGTCCTGACGAAACCGTCGTCGATCCCGGGAGGGGTCAATGAGATCGCCACCAACCAGAACGATCAACTCATCTACATCTGTCCTGCCGACGGCACGTTCCATACTATCTACGCCTACGACTACATCTTAGGTACATCGTTTGAGATCGTCAACTTCGGTTCCGCTCCCTTCAACCTGTCGTCGACGAACAACATCAAAACGATCGAATACCTGAACAAGACCAACACCTTGTACGTCGGTTTCCTCAACTACGGTTTCATCTTCCTCCTCAACATGGATCCGTACGTCCGATATCCGGCTTCCAACACGCAGACGTACACTTTCTCCACCCTCAACCTCTATCCATCCTTAGTCAACCTCTTAGGTGTCAACGAAATCAACTTCTCTGACATCTCCTTCGATGAGGGGACGGGAAACATGGTCGCCTCCGTTAACAACAGTAGTAACTCCTACCTGATCGCCCTCTTCGACTCCAGAGGCAACCTGTTAGCCTCGACGACGAACAACAACAGCTACTACTACACCCAGTCCTGTCGGGACAACGCACAACGGTACTTTGCCATCGGCAGACAGGGAAATACTTCGGGGGGAAATATCAATCAGTTCTATCCGATCAGTTTTACTGTCGACTCGTCCAATCAGATTACGCTGTCTGTCAATACGTCTTCCCCTGTTACCGGGTCGCTATTCCAGAGTGAAACGGACAGCGCACCCCCGTTATTCGGGATGTAAGATTATTCGTAGTAGTTAAAATTACCGGTAATGTCTACGTCTGTTACCTATACTAAGTCGTTCTGTCAAGCCAACTTTACGGTCTGTAACAGTTACAGTGTCGCTTCAGGTGTAAACTTTGCTAGCATCTTGTTTCCCGCTTACGGGAACTACCTGCTACAGTGTACTGTTCTAAGTCAGAACACGAGTAACACCGTTCAGGAAAACATGTACACGTTCTACATCTGTCTCTTCTTTTCTAGTACGAGTGCAACAATCTCGGGAGTCATTAATTTTCTCTCTCTATCCACAGGCGAAACGTACGGCTCCGTTCTCTCAGCTGGTAACTTTACGGTCTCTACTGCCGTAAGTGGAACGACCGTCACGGTGGCCATCTCTTGTACTCAAGCGACGTCGTCCAACTACACGACCTATGTCCAAATCTTTCAGCAGTAGAGATTTATAACCTGATCGTCATCTCTAAAGATGACGAATAATATTCATGGATGTTAAAATTTTGGTAAATGACGACGGTCTATACTAAATCGTTCAGTCAAAATACCTTTACTGTCTGTAACAGTTACAATATCAATTCCGGACAGTACTTTATGAGTGTCTTTCTGCCAAGTTATGGGAACTATCTCTTAACCTTGACGATCTTATCACAGAATTCGAGTAATACCAGCCAAGAAAATATGTATACGTTCAACATCTATATCTATCTGAACAGTACGTCGACTAATGTTACTAATATCACCGATTTTGTGTCTCTAGCTACAGGGAATACCTACGGCAGTGTCTTAAATAGTGCGAGTTTTACCCCTGTTTTGGCCCTGAATGGGATAACATCTTTCGCGTTAAACATATCTTGTTCTCAAACTATAATATCAAACTACACAACCTACATCAAAATCTTTCAGCAGTAGATGGTTAAAACTATAGATAGAGATTAAATCTGGATCAGAAAGGTTACTGCTGTAAAAAGTAATCGTTCTGTCTATAACAGCTATGGAGTGAATTTCAATATTTTAACCAGTTCTTCAAGAAAGGTTTCTAATCGTTAAATTTTACATCTCTAGCCATCAGAGCAACGCCTTAACAAGACGTAGCTTTTCGATAGATTGATGAATCTATATCACAAGCAGTTGTAACTAGATGATATCCAATTTTATAACGTAAATTCATACGTTGAAACAGAACAGAGATTTTAATGTAAGTTTTTCACTTACATTCTTACAAAGTCGGTTCTAAATACGGATCTAAGACCGTCTCCGACAGGTCGAAGAGGGGATCTTTCTTGTCTTCCGACTTCTTTTCCGGAAGATTAGGCAGGAGGGGTGTATAAGAGTGGATGGGCGAGTCGGATAAGTAGGGGTTGTGAGCCTGAAACGGATTCTTGATCGGACAGGGACTGGACACTGCGACATCGGAAGGTCGACTGGGAATCGACATCGGTTCCGAATCTTTCAGAATAACAGGATTACCGATAAAGCCTTGTAAGTATGTCCGGTATTCCCCCAACTGGATGTCGATCTTCCCCACTAACGTCGATAGGTCTGCCCGGATCAGGTGATCCTCTTGATACGTCGTCGTTAGGTTAATAATCCCGATCTTGGCGTGGGCCAGATCGGTGATCAGGTAGCGGAGGAAAGGAACTTGGTGTTTGTAGACGGCGATCAGCTCAATGGCTCGAATAACGACGTCTTTCAGGAAACGTAACGTGTTGTTCCGTCCTTCCCCGTTCAGGCTCCGGTAGTAGGCACTGTACCAGGACGTTCCGTTAACCAGCGTCATGTTGGTCGTATTGATCTTCTGACCCTTCTCTGTCATGGCGATGAACTTCAGTTTGACTAGGATCTCTTCCAAGTCACGCGGAAAGACCAGACACGGCTGAAGATCGGTCATTTCTTAGGTTTTCTTACACCCTTTAGATAAACATCTGACTTAAATAAGTAAGATGGGGTTCGTTCTAAGAAATATCCTTAGGAAAGGATCTCATCACTATTTTTATCACCTTTCCAAAAAGGTTGATATATTAACCAATGATTAACAACAGTATTATAATGTAGAGATCCACAATTAAAATTAGGATTTGAATAAAGCGATTGAAAATTCACAATCCCATCAGGACCTTTTTCACTTCTAGGCATTCTAAATCCTAAATCTCTTAATGCGTTTAATATTGGAATATCTCCATTCTTTGCAGCGATAAGAAAAGGATCATCGCAATATTTATTGATATCTGGATCTCTTCCTAATCTTTTCACTTCTTCTGTATCTTGATTAGATATAGCTTGTAAAAAGTTTTCCATTTTTTTTTCCATTTATTCAAGCTATAACTAATCTTTAAGGAGAGATCAGTTTATCTTACTTTTCTTCAAGTAAGATGATTAGTAGGCCTCCATAACATCGTCGAATAACCGAGAAAACTGTGCTTTTTCCTCGTTCGTCAAGATGAAGCAGCTACTGGGAAAAGTGGCCTCGATCCGAACTTCCCCGTCTTGATATCCGTTCGTATCTACGTAGTAGTAGCTGTTGGCCGGCATGACCTTGTAGGTAACGAGAAACTTGTCCGCTTTCCGTAAGAGTTGATGACCTTCCGCTTCTTTCGCCACGCCCTTTATGCCTTTCTTTCCGTCCCAGTTGGGGAAGATGACGTAGAAAGTAACTTTATTCCGGGATTTTAGAGCCGTCAAGATCTTCTTGGCCACTTCCAGTAGGACCGATTCGACGAAGGGGGGATTAACGATGGTTCGCCCCACAAACGTCTGATCGAAGAAGGAGCCCCGACTGCCAAAGACGCCTTCGATATCGGGGAAGAGGGAACAGAACTGTCCGCGTAAAGGCAGAATCTGACTGTTGAAGACGGAAGCGAACCCTTCGAGGGTAAAGCGGTACTGGGAATAGAGGAGCTGGTAGATCTTCCCGGGGATACTCCACTGCTGGCCCCTCGAACTGGTACTAGCGTACCGACAGACCGCCTTACTGATAGCCCCCAGGGCTTCCGTTTCGTATTTGCGTCTTGTTTTCTCTGAGATTTCCCCTCGGATCTTCTTCCCGTACGTCAAGTAGGCCGTAACTAAGGCCGTTAACCGGTCAGGGGTTAGATTACGGCTATACAACCCAACGGGGCTCTTTAAGGTAACGGTGATAGCTGGGCCTGTCTCCACCATCACATCCGGTTGAATAAAATCTTCCGTTTGTAAGAACGTTTGAACCTCCCGATTGACGAGTAAGAGGCTCCGTTTCCCGTTCAGGTGGTGACTTTCCAGTTCCCTCTGTAGTTTGACCATCATGGGCGCCTCCAGATCGACGTTGTCTAGACTGAAGAAGAAGTCCATAAGTTCCAGTTTTTCTGTCAGCTTCCGCTTCATCTTTGCCAGCTTGGTCTTCTTAATCTCGTCGGCCAAGATGTTCCGTTTCAACGTCTGATCTTCGATACAAGCCATGATAAACCGTTCTAAACAGTCGGCCGCCTCCTTCTCCTGTCGGCTGGTTGCTTTCTTTGTCAGTTGACGAAGGATCTTCTCCACCGTCAGATAACGGGTAAAATCGATGGCGACAAGGAGGACATCCGTCTTGGGAATCTTGATTTTGACGGTCCGATTAGCTAATTGGGCCGCTTCTTCCTGCAGTTTTCGCCTCAAGTCTTTGATTGATTTTTCCGTAATTTTCTGCCCCGTTGCATCGACATCCGTGTCTAGCGCCATACTGATGATCCGGTTGGTCGTCTTGCCGGCTTCGATCTGGATGTCACAGAGACTGATCAGAGCTAGGGGTTTCGTCTTCATCAGCGTCGTCATTCGCGGTTCACTATTCCCTAACGTGTACGTCTCCCGATTGACCAGATCTTCGTAGACGGCCCCCTTCTCCTTCCGGAAGAAGATTTTGTCGGCGTAAGCCTTGTCGATCAGACAGGCTCGAGCGGCCTTAATAGCCCCTTCAATGGTGAAGTTGTTGATCTCCACGTTCAGATTGATCGGATTCCGCCGACAGACCTTGACACACTTCCGGAAGACTTCGAAGAACTCTTTGACCTTTTTGTTATTCAGAGAATTGTCGTTACTGAATTCGCCGATCTTCTTGGACAGACTCAGGTCTCCCTTCTTCACTTTGACGTAGTCTGTCTCAATAAAGAGTTTCCGGGCCATCTTCAGACAGGCACTCAGATCGTCTGAACTGACGAATGCCTTCAGTTTACTCGTCGCTTCATCGGCTTCGGCCTGAAAGTCAGTCAAGATCTTAAAGTTCTTCCGATTCGGAAAGAAGAAGTAGGAGCCGTTGTAGGCGTCGATCAGACTGGCCACAAGTAAGCCGATAAACGGGGGATACTCTAAGCGGAGCCAGTTGAAGAAGAAGCGGGAATTTCGAATGTCGAGGGGGAAGATGGGAGCGAAGAGGCCGATGTCTGTAATCTCCCCCGTCGGTTCAATCATCTCTAACCGTTCTAACATCTGTAAGGCCTTCAAAATTCGGCCTTTGTCCGCCCCGATAATGGTTGTTTCTGGATCTAACCCCACACTGAGGAGTTCGATACTGACCTGGTATAGGGGGACCCGGTCGATCTCGAACGGGCGGTGGTCGATCAAGGTCGAGTAGAATGCTTCTGTACACATCCGGTAACAGATTCCGTTACACGTTCGGCCCGTGCGGCCTCGCCGTTGGTTAGCCGAATCTTTGCTGATCCAGTGGAGGTTGAGACGAGAGCCACCGGATTCCGCCGTTTCTAACCGCTTTTCTGTCAACGTATCCACGACAAAACCACAGTCGTCGACAGTAATACTGGCTTCGACCGTATTCGTTCCCAAGATGATCTTCCGCTTGAACTGACCTTCCGTAGCCGGATCGGCTAAGAGACTGGTCGGATAGTCTGTCAAGACTTTCACGTTGTCCTCCCGGGTTGTGGCCGAAGAGATCAGATAGATCTGATATGTGGGAGGTTTTGTAGCCAAGAGTTTGGTAATCTCTTTAAAGAGGAAGTCGATCTCCGCTTTTCCCGGCCCAAAAACGATCATGTGACCGTCGGCTAACGGGCGGGTTAAGTGGAGTTGACAGGCGATTTTAGCCGCATTGACGTACAGGGTCTTGGTGGCATCGGCTAGAGGATAATTTACCTCCGTATACATTTCTGTCACTTTCCACGGCGAGATGACCTGGATATCGATGACACGAGGTGTAGGAAAGATGGGGATAGGCGCCGGGGTGCCTGTCGCGATGATCAGTTTAGGTGTCTTGTTCCCCGCCTGATACGACAACATCCAGAGACTCAAGATGATCGTGTTATCTAACGTACCCCCGTGGGCCTCATCAAGTAAGAGGATATCACAGAAGTCGAGGGGAGCAAAGACGCCGTTTGTTACGTAACTGAGGAGTTTCCGTCGTAGATGTCCTGTCGTACAGTAGACGATCTTGGTGGCAGCCCGGTAATTGATGTTACTCTCTGCTGCCGAACCGACCGTATTCGCAGGTAAGCCTCGTTGATCTTGGATGATCTTCTGGTAAGAATAGAGCCCGTTCACGGACGCCACGGTCGGTTCGGTGATGAAGACGCGGAGACCGAGGTGACAGATCAGATCGGGGACACCGATCGACTTTCCTGATCCGGTTGGACTCTGGAGACTGATGGTAGGGACGTCCGGATCTAAGATCAAAGCTTCGATCTCCGGTAGATACTGGTTAATTAGAAGCTTCCTATTCGCTTCAACCGGAACTAGCGGAGGTCTACCTTCAGGTTTATCGGATAAGGGAAGGTCCGATAGACTCGTCATCCTTTTAATGAACAGAATTTAAAGCTCTTCATTCAATTACCGGAAAGATTCATCTTCCTTTCTCTTAAAATAATTGATTTTTATTAGAAAAGCAGGAAAATAACTGATTTTTCTCTTCGACATCTTAAATTATTAAGATGTCGATTCTAGCTTATTTAGCTTTTATGCGTGAAGATACCGTAAAGTTAGATGTTTCTTATAGAAAATTAACAACTAAAGATTTAGAAGACGTTATCGCTTATCTTATCGAAAAAGATTGGTCGTTACGACCTCTTAACTTTTCTCATAACCAAGTAACGGAGATTCCTGCCTCATTAAGTAACCTGACTCTTTTCAATACCTTGATTTTTCTCATAACCAAATAAAACAGTTACCGAGTAGTCTACGAAACCTAAGAAATCTAATAACTTTAAGGATCGAAGGTAATCCTCTGGATCTGGATCCGATCATGCTCCGGTGGGTCTCTCAGTTAAAATATACGAAGCCAAATTCAATCCTTAACGATAGTCAGAATATTCACGATTCTCATATTATCTTAGCGATAAGGGAGAGTATTAATCGTCTCATTGACCTGAAAGTTTACGACACGAACGTAATTAAAAAGCTTATTACCGACTTAGATCTGAGTTCTCAGTGTATTCAGAAGCTTATCGCCTATTCTGAAGACCCGAGTGTCCAGAGTGCCTTAGGCGTCACGTTTCTCGATATTTTAAGTATGGTTTACCCTCTTATCCTTCAGTTACCGAAGCCCTTAGAAGCTAAGAAGCTCTTGGAAGCAGAGATAGAAGCTACCGGAGGTATATGTTTTACCGGGAAGATCGTTCGCCTTCTCAACGTCTTAAATGGCCTTCATCCGGCTGTCCGTATTCAGATTTAGGATGAGGTCTTTGACTTTTTCTTCTTCACTTGAAAGATAAGCTTTGAAATCTACCAAAAAAACTCAAAGCCCTGATTATCCAGACCACCTCTAATTTCAATCTCAAATAGATTGTTTATCTGATCTTTATCCGATAAACCTTAGGTAAGAACTAAACCCTACCCTTTTCTATTAAAAAAGAAAAGAGGCTTTAGAATGATCCTCAAAGTTATTTTAAAATATTGCTCTGATAGGTAAATGGATCTGAAACTCGATCGGACCAACGGTTTTCGTACCTCAGAAATCAGAATCTTACCTGATCTGGATCAAGGAAAGCAGATTACCAACTTAAGATTGACCTTAGACATCCGGAACAACTCCGGTTATGATCTCATTTTAGGCGATCCGACGTCCCTGGTTGAAACGTTCACTATGGCAGTCGTTGAACCGGAACCAACCAGGTCCGGGACCCCAAATAGAAGAGAAGTCTATGTTTATTCGCCTTTTCCTGCCTTCCTCCTCTCCGCCCTCTACCAGGATATGGGGGTAGATCACCCGGTTAAGATCGAAAAAGTTAACCGGATACCCGAAGATAAGGCTCTCGCTCAGTTCTGCGAAGTTAAGCTTACGGAACCTCAAGAAACCGTTTGGTCTCACATCTTGGCGGTGCCGGCGAATCAGGAGATCAGAGTTGAGATCGATCTGACGGCTGGAACAACCTTCTTTTCCCGGCCGTGTCGGTCTGAGCTGACTTGTCACCTGAGTCTGAACCGGATCTTTGAACTGAAGGAGATCTTCCTCCGCCGAGCTACCTTAACTGTTCAGACCGATGACCGATCCGATCTTGATCTTGACCGATCCGACCTGGATCCAGACCAGGCAGAGAAGGAGACCTATCTAACCTTTGATCTGTTCGATCGGTGGATCTCCGACGAGGAAGAATTAGTAGAACAAGAACTTAGCTTTGGAACCTACGAAGCTCTGATTCTCATCTACTATTATACTATCATGCGAGAAAAAGATCTGATTAGCGAAGATCTGGTCATTTTTTTCAGTGACACCGACCAGATCGATCTGAAGAGCTTACTAATCGGAGATAACGTCTGTTACTACTTCCGGGATTCCCCCTACACAACCAGTATTGCCGATGATTTCATCCGAGTTAACGTTTACCGTCGATCTTACGACCCGGAGACCGGGCGTCAGACCGGACGTCAGACCGGGCTGTTTGAAGACGTTACGTTTATCGAACAGCCTTCGCCTGAGGCCTATCTGATCGAGGAGAGTTCAGATGAACTCTTAACGTCGGAAGATATCTTAAACTTACAGAAGGAAAGTCCCTCCTTCTTTATCGATCCGGATGATTATCAGGAAACCTTCGATCTAGATGATCTGCTGGATCCTTCCTTACCAGCTTTTACCTTTATTAAAGAAGTTACTTCTACAGCGCCAGAGGTTAAAGCAGACTTGGAGGCTAAAGCCGAGACGAGCCTATCCTTCTGTAGTATCCAGTAAGGTGAGAAGCCCCTTTAAATCTAACCGGGGTAGACAGAAAATGGAGACTAACCCCTTTCAGAAAGAGGCTGACGACAAGATAAGAAAGACGTTACGAAAGATTCGGAAAGAAGTCCATTGTAGTAGCGGCTACGGTGACAGTAGTGATGAAGAACGAAAGATAAAGAAAAAGATCAAGACCGAAGAAATCCTCACCTATTGCAGTGAGGATACTGACGACTATCTCCCGAATGAAGAATGGGAGATGGAGAAGAAGACCAAGCAAAACGTCACCTGTTGTAGTGAGGGTTCTGACGACGATCTCCCGAATGAAGACGAGGAACCCTGTGATCTAAAACGGGACGAATCCTCAGAGATCGACAGTAGTGATGAATATGCTAAAGAATGTCAATTTCCCGACTTTCCTTCCTTTATTGAAGAAAATATAAGAGAATATTCCGTAAATGTAGAGAAAGGGAAAACCTTTACCTTCTTAGAAAGTTTAAGAGAAGATACGCCAGAGATCGATTCTAACGATAAGAAAGACGATCTTAACGTGAAGGTAGAGCAGACTTCGAATGCGTCTGAAACGGAGAAGATGGCAGATAAACCGTTTATGGAAGCCGATATTCCTAACTTCGCCAAGTTTATCCAAGATTTAACCGGGAAGATTGAAGCTCAGTTCTTCGGCAATTCTTCTGAAAAAACAGAACCAGATGAAGAAAACCACGTTTTTCCCGAAACAAACGACAACGATAGTAGTGACGGAGAGATCTTATACCCTGATCTCCACCATGAGGAGATCGACGCCATTCCAGAAAAACTCAAACGCTTAACGTATAAGATCGGAACAAAGTACCGTCAGTTTGTCAGTCAGAAGGTCAAAAACATCTACTGGAACGAAAAAGACTGGCGAAAAGTCTTACACGACGGAGAAACCCTCTTCTTAACGATTCCTCAACGTAATCCCACCTACTACTTCCGAGCCAAGTATGAAAACGGCTGTTACATCATGAAATTCCTACCCAAGAAGATCGTCATGTCCTTAGAGGACATCTTCCACATGTTTAACCTAAACCTGGAAGATATTCACGTCTTACGGTACGAGATGGAGAAACAGACGGTCGATCTCGTCGATCTGAAGACAGTGATGAAGAAGTTCCAGACGGCTTAACTATATTCCAGATTCCTATTAGCTAATAGAAATCTCACACAAGATCGGAAACATCCTCGCCTGGAAAGACGTCTCCATTCGTGAAGTCGGTCTCTTCCGTGTAGAGGGGCTCTTCTTTTGGAAGATCCGGAGTTGGCATGGCCTTAGCCACCGTTTCCCCTGTCTTCCTAATAAAATCGAGTTTTGTCGTAAAATCCTGCATCATCGCCTCATCCGGTTCGTAGGCCAAGCTACTAGCCATCTGTTTAAAGAGGGCCACTCCGTCCACTTCGGTTCCAAACTTCTTTAACAGGTCGATAAGATTACTCATATTTTTACCAGAAAAATTTCTGTTTAGACATCAGAGGAAAATTTTCCTGAAAAGAAAAGATGTCGAAGGATCTTAACTACCACGATGAGTATCATAAGACGTTGAAGGCACAGTTGGAAGCGTTGAGACAGCAGGAGAAAGAACTGAAGAAAGCCAAAGAGACAGACATCTTTGGGGATAAGCTTACAGGAAAAAGCCGGAAGACCCTGAAACCGGAGGTTCCTAAAGTCCCTGACGTCCCTGTAAGGAGAGGGAAAGGGGTCGTCCACGTCTCCCAACAGGCGACAGGAACGTTCTACCGGCCCGATCCGTCCAGTCCAAATCTGGACGGGATCGTTGCCCCCATTCCAGTGAAGAAACCGTCGGCTAATCCAACCATCAACGATCTGGAGACGTTCTGTGCCAATAACCCGGACGATCCGTTCTGTCGAGCTTTGGCTATCGGGGAGATGGTCCAGGAGTCCGGCCTCGGTTCCGTCATCAGTTCGATCGTCGACCAGGCTCGTCTCTGTATGAACAGTCCGGACGTTACAGCGGACGGAACGTCCGAATCTCTCCTCTCCTGTCTGACCCGTTCCGGCCTCTTGTACCAGGATATGAGCGACCTGATCAACCTGGTGATCAGTTACGTCTTCCTCTTCCTGATCATCCTCTGCCTCGTCACCCTTGGTGTCCTCGTGGCTCTCCAGAAGATCTTCTTAGGAGCGGCCATCCTCTACTTCTTCTTCGTCATCATGTTGATCTACTTCGTCTACATCGGTCTCCGCATCAACATCCGGTCGATCTTTCAACAGGAGATCGTTAAGATCAACTGATCTATTCCTGTAAATAACTGATCGTCTATCTTTTGTTACCCTTATCTCCAAGAGCTTTTTGAAGAAAAAATGGCTACAATCGATCTTCGGGAACCGTTAACCGGATCGTCCGATCAGATAATGGAGTCGGAAGACCAGATCTTCTTAGAAGGACGGATCAAGGCCTTGTACACCCTGATTCTACAGGAGATCAGGGAGATTCAGATCCTTCATCCCGCAGAAATCTGGTCCGTGCAGGCGATCGCCCCCTGGTACGAGAATGGAGATCGAGTCAAAGACGGGGTGAAAACCCTTCTCCGAACCGTCCACGGTTACGACGTAGAGATCCGGTCGCTAAAGAATGCTGGACCCAGATCGGGAGAGGTCTACCAGGTCGACCTGATCCGATAGGTCAGCCGAAGTATTTTCGAAGGAAAAAGGGTCCTTTACCCCCTAAAAAGACTTATCTACAGAGATAAGTCTTCGTCTGAACATCTAGAAGAATTTGATAAGGGACGTTTCTCTCCGGTCCTGTAAAGATGTCCCTCTCCATTCCCGAACCAGTCCACGTCCGGGACGTTACGGACAGTCTCCTCGACTACGATCGTCTCGTCAAGAAGGGTCTAATCCCCGATCTCTTTGCCGACATGGCGAAAGATGAAACGTTAGCCAAGACGTACCGGTACCCCCCGTTCGTCTACAAGACGAAAGGGTACGCCTCCTTCGGTCTGTTTATCGATCTGATCGTCCGCTTAGCTTTACGGGATCTGGTTCCGGGTCCGTTCGACTTTGGATCGGCTGAGGATCTCTTCAGAGACGAGAGACCCTGGATCAAACTGATTAAGGAAGCGTACGAAGAGATGAATCGAGAGGTTCCCTTAGACTTTACGTATGCTGATTTCGTTACGTTTATCCCCCAGTTACAGAAGATCATTCAGGCTCTGGTCAGCGAATGGGGTAGATACGACCAGTTGACTGGACCCGTCCGGTATAACGTAGCCTTAACCGATCTGGAACATCCGATTGAGGGTCATCCTGACGTGGTCACCGCCGAGACAATCTTGGACATCAAGAATTCGGCTTCCTTCCTCAAGATGGCCAAGACCAGTATCCTCCAGGTCTTAGCCTACTTCAGTCTGGCTAGTAACCAGGGTTTAAAAATAAGGTATGTCGGCTTTATCCTGCCGATGCAACGTCAGATCATCCTGTACGACCTGGCAGACTGGGGTTTCCAAGGTTTCTATGCAGCTTTTCTGAAAGCCTCCGTCCGATTAACCGTCAGTCGGACTGTCAACCAGCCACCTCCCGGATCGGTTTTGGGGAGGGAAGACTACCTGGATCAGTTCGAACCGATCTCCTCCGATCCGACAGAAGATCCGTTGATCCTTGAATTCCAAGGCTTTCGACCCTTGGCCCTCCTCGGCTCGCATATTCGGAAAGGACGAGACTTGGAAACGACGTTTTCCGATTGGATCAGGGATAATACCGTCGATTTCCGTAACCAGATGGTCATACGCCCCTGTCAGATCTTCATCGCCAGTAACTTAGGTACCATGAAGAAAGAGACACCCAAACTCTTACATGAGTATGCCCGGGCCAAAAGCCTGATTGAGAATACGGGCCTGTCCGTCTTCATCCACGCCCCCTACACGATCAACCTCTGTGGTGGAACAAAATGGGCCCAGCGGCTCTTAAACGACAATTTACGAGCCGGCGCAGCCATTCAGAGTCGAGGCGTCGTCGTTCACGTCGGGGCCCGGAAGACGCAGCCTGAATCTGTTGCTCTCTTAACGATGGAAGAGATGGTCCGAACCAGTCTACCTTTCGCTTCCCCAGCCTGTAAACTCCTCTTAGAGACTCCCGTGGGAGAAGGGACCGAAGTCTGTGTAACGATCGAAGCTCTAGCCCAGTTCTTCACCCGATTTAACCGTTCTGAACAGGCCAAACTCGGCCTCTGTGTCGATACGTGTCACGTCTTTGCTGCCGGCTACCACCCTCTGACGTACCTCCACCGGTGGCTCCAGATCTCTCCCGTCCCCATCTGTCTCGTCCACTTCAACGACAGTAAAGGTGATCTGGGAAGTCACCTCGATCGACACCAACAGGTCGGTCTAGGCAAGATCGGCTTCCGGGAGATGTTCCATATCGGCCTCTTCTGCCAGGACCGGGGGATCCCCATGGTCTACGAGTAGGTCTGTTACTAAGCGTTTAGTAACAGGTTCTGTTAGATCTTCTACTTTTCAACGGGGGGTTTGGGATAGATCTGTGTCTGACCGTTGTAGATCAAGGTCAACTCCTCCTTATTCGGTAAGACGTACTTGGCAGGCGTGATGGAAGGGGTTGTTCCGTAGAGGACACTGCTCGGCCAGACGTTGACGTTCATCGTTACACCGGTTCCGTTAAAGATAGAGAAGTAGGAGATGCCTGTGGTAGGGAGTTTATCCGTGTAGATAATCAAGGTTAAGGGTGTTGTGCCCGTTCCTGCATAGGTAAAAATGACGTTTTCTCCATTAGTGAGCGTGGCTATACCGGTTTCACTTCCGACCAGACTGGCCACAAAATCAGCTCCAGATGACGTATAAGTTAACGTTGTCACCTTGGGTGTCTTACCACTCAGGTTAACGATTGGGGTCAACTGATTGTTGATCATCTGGTAGCTTGGACCCATCTGACTCAGGCTGTAGAAGATATTACTGTCTTCATCGATGAAGAAAGCCAAGCCATATCCCATCTCCAGATCGATCTTACCACTGTAGGGGGCGTTCTTGAAGCCGGAAATATAAATCTTAGACACGGCTGTTCCCTGGTTAAACAGGGTAAAACTAACGTTAGTGGGCATGTTCACAGCATTCAAGACGATGGGGGTCAGTTTTGTTGTCACATTGACCGGATTAGTGATCAGGAAGAGGGTACCGTTGATGGGGGAGAAGGTTGACAAGTCTACGATCTGTCCAGCGTAGTTGTCGTTGGTCGGCATGACCGTCTGGACTAAGGAGATCGTCTGAACATCGTTGTAAATCCCAGTCGAACCGGGACTAGAGGGGAAGAAGAAGGCCACGACTGCTAGGACAATGGCTATCAACGCCCCGATAATGGCCAAGACTCCGATTCCGATTGAAACGTTACTATTTCCCATTTTATATTTACAATTATTATGCTTGTGTAAAATATATTCGGTTAAAAAATGTCTACACAGACGAATACCGGGACAGATATTAATATTTTTGCCATGACCTGGAACGCCGCTGGGATCCGAATCTGTGAAAGTACCCTCGCCGATGAGAAGAGAGAAGTTCTTAAACAAAGGCTTTTTAAAGCTCAATCTTGTGTTACTCCGGACTTCTTCGAAGAGATCAGAGGGAAGATCATGGAGAAGAAACCCCATTTTGTTGTCGTTACGACCCAAGATGAGGACTCTTCCAACACCTACTTCCACTCCAATTATCTACAGACGCAGATGCCGGCTATGAAATACAAGTATCTACGACGGTTTACAGCTCGAGGTATTGGAGAGAAAGCTAGTCAACTCGATTATCCCGATTTATCAGAAGAAGATGGACCGAAAGGGTCGGCACTCCGTATCAGTCTCTTTATCCGGATAGATATCTATCCTGAGATTGAAGCGAAGGAAGCAGAACTGAACGAAGCTATCCCCCAAGATAAGTTGGATAACGTAACCTACATCGACACGATCAAAGCAGAAAAACAATCGAGTTACCTTCGAGGCCTACTTAAACCGGAAGGCTTAAAGTCTGGAGCTATCTGTATGTACGTCTGGTTTCGAGATGTTAAGATCGCCTTTATCGCTGTCGATTTCCCCATAGGTCGTAACGTTGTCGATTACGCTAACGATAGGCAGGCGTATCGGGTAGAACGGAGCAATAATAATCGGAGAATTATGGGAGAGATCTATAAGAAGTTCTATAGTAAACTAGATGAGAAGATCCGACCAAAACAGGTTTTCCTTCTTGGTACGTTCAATTATGACATCGATCGGTTAGATAAAGAACCGGGCGTTATCTATCAGGAGTTTGCACAGAAACCAACTTACGATCTGATTATCGACTATCTTCAACACGAACAGTTAACCAACGAAAAACTGTTAAAAGAGAGTCCTTTCTTCGGTTATAATGAGGGAGTCAACAACTATGGCCCCCAGTTCTCTATCACTTACCAGATGAAACGGAACCGAGGACCTGGATGTGTCCGGGGAGACTACAAACCTGTTAATCGAAACTGTTTCACAGATATTAATCCGAACCAATACATCTCCGTCGGTTACCATGAGCGGATCTTATACAAGACGATGGGGTTAGATAACTTTAAGAAAGGAAGCGAAGTGACAGATCTCGATAGTATCAAAGTCGGAGAATCGATCATCTGTACAGGTTACTACAGTTTCGATTACGGAAATATCAGGAAGAGTACGCATGTAGGTGTCCTCGGTTTCTATACCATTACCAACGTTGATATTCCTAAAATCGATGAAAAGATTGAAAATAAGATTAAAGAGCTCAATACTAACAGTAATAACCTAATTGGGTTGAGGAGAAAACTTACTGAAAAGATGATCGAACTGTCTAAACTGGAAGGGAAAGAAGAAAGGTACGATCAACGCAAGCTCTCTTTCTTGCTGAAGGGAACCAGCCAACAGATCGAAGGACAAGAAAGGATCGTGAAAATCCTTACGGATGAGGTTAACCGTCTTCAATCGATCAAACTGAGTAAACTCTCTTTCCTCTATCCGGCCGATAATCAGACGGTTGCTCAGGTTAATAATACCGTTAATTTTCAACAGAAAGATGAGACAGGGATTGGAGACTATATCGGATCAGGCTTTAATGCTCTCGGGCAAGGAATAAAATCTGTTGGCAGTTCTATTGGTAGTGGAGCTAAAAAATTGTATTCTTACGTTACTTCTAGCAATGCCCCGTCCGCCCTCTCTGTAGGAAAAAGTTAAATTAATTGAATTATAATCTTCCTCTTGTAAGACGATACTAGTCTATATTAAGAAGATGCCAGATAACCGAATCGTCCCTGTAGATCAGGTCCTTAAGCAGGATTTCTCTCGTATTGGTATGATTCCAATCGTTTTTCACCGGGATATGGTCTGGTACGGCCTGGCCCTCTCCAACTTTATCAGTAATCTGACGACGATCGGCGGTAGTACCGATCCGGCCGACGAAACCGTCTTTGAGACCCTAAATCGGGAGTATCAGGAGGAGACAAAGGGGTTGTTCGGTCCGATCATCAACCGGAACTACCTGGTGATTTCGGAGAAGAAGCGGTTAACCTACCTCCTTCCGATCCCTTTCGCCTTTACCCCCTCTAATAGAGGATCGAAAGCCTTCTTCGACTTCCATCTCACCGATTCGACGAGTGAGATCTCTACCCTCATCTGGATCGGGGAGAGACAGCTCGCCGGGATCGGTTCTGCTTACACCGTTTCGAGTAACGCTAAACCGTTACTCCCCCTCCTGATCAGACATCAGGACCTGATCCGAAAGTACGTGACCTTTACCAACACGGTCTACGAGACGTTCTACCCCGATCAGACGGATCCGTTCTTCCAACCGATCACGTATCCGAAGCTGAAAGTAGAGAAACAGCTCAGATACCCTCAGTTTGCTCACTTGCACCAGGACCGGTCTTTTACCTTCGTGAACCAGGTCAAGAAAGAGTTCCGGTGCTACTACTTCTCTGAAGGCCCGTCAGTCACCCTCCACTACCAGACGTCGAACCTAACTGTCACATACCCGAAACGGGACTGGCGGATCCGTTTCCACTTAAGTAACGCCCAGTACATCATCGCCCTGGGCGAAGACGATCGGAATAGTGCCATCAAAACCTATCAGATCTCTTCCCATAAGATCAAATCGATCGAAAATATGATGAAAAACTTACCCAACTTGGATTTTTCAACCATAAAGAAACGGATCGATCGCCCCGTCTCCCAGTCGGATTTACCTGAGTTCTTTACCTATCCTCCCTTAGATCGGAAGATCAAGCTGATCCTCCTGCAGCTCTTGGAAGACCATTCGACCTTACCTCAAGACCTGAAGGGTCAGCTCCTCAAGATCTTCTATCTGAGGAACTTGGAACAGTTTATCTACGATCAGGTCAAGATCTCCGGTCTACCCGATCGCCTCCACTTAGGGAGTGAACTCAAACTTCTGAATCGAATCAACTGTCTCACAGCTAAATACGGGGGTTTTGATCCGGCTTATCTGGAGGAAGTCGTAGCCGAGGTCGATAGTCAACCTGAACCGTTAGATCTCCCGTCTGTTATCCAGAAGTGGTTCGACCATCAGATCATTAACCTCAGCTAAGTCTTATTTTAATCAACATAAGACTACTCTTCAGCTAATCTTCCTAAGAGATAAGCGATCTTCTCGATGTGATCTGCCCCCATCAGGACGACCAGATCCGTCTCCGCCTGTAAGATTAGACTGGAGACATACCCGTTGATCGGCAGACAGGTGAGCTCTCCGATCCAGTCGACTAGGGAATCGAGGAGAGATAGGAGCGTCTGTACCGGTACAGACGCTGAAACCTGACCTAAGATCTGTCGGATCTCCTGGTCGACCAGGTGGATCAGATAGTCGGTATACTCTAAGATCTGTCGCTTATACGGACTCGCCCCGATCTTCCGAGCGATCTTATGCCGGCCTTTCTTCACCAGGTCTATCGGAACCTTTTGAAAAAGGAAGGGAAGGTCGTCCAAGATGGGCTTATATCTGCCTCGAATTAGCCCTGAAAGATACGGGATAAAGAGAGGTTGGACCTCTCTTACCAGAGCAAACGTTTCTAACACGGTCTTCTTACCTCTTCGGGGCCGGTCTGTCAAGACGACCACCAGCTGTAAGAGGGGATCCAAGGCTTTCTCTCTACTACCGACGTCACACGATCGGAGATCGACAAACTTAACCTTGATTTCGGGAGCGAACGGACAGGTTTCCGGATCGTAACAGGCGGCTAAGAGTTGGTCGAGGTGGAGGACGGGAGACCGTTTATACAGAAAATCCCGTCGACTTCCGGAAGAACCCCGGTAATGGTAGGGGGCTTCTAAGAGAACGGTGAGCCTCTTGCCTCTCTCCTTATACTTCCTAATTAGGGTCAGAATGAAGAGATCGACATCGTACGCACCATTTTCAACGAAAACAGGACGTCCCGTCTTCGTCAGGTGACTGTAGGCCTTAGTAATCTTGGGGGGAGCATGGGTCTCTCCGAAGAGGAAGACGTCAGCCCCGTTGACCGTAAACTCCCGACTCGTTAAGAGATCGACCGGTTTTACGCGCGGTTCCTCTTCCCTAATCATCTTTTAAAGAAATGATTAAAACGATTCTAAGATGATGATCCGTTTCTTGTTTCGAACGATCTTCTGTAAGATCTGAACATAGTTCCCTTGAAAGTAGTAGGCGTCTTTTCCGATCTCGATCTTTACCGTTTCATCGTCGTGACGAACCATAACGATCCGGGTGGAGACGTTGGGAAACCCTTGTAAGATCTGATTCTGGAAGTATTCTCGGAACTGCTCGATCACTTCATCGAAGTCTTCGATGTCGATCGACACCCGGTTGGATCGACGAACGGCTTCGAATTCCGGTCGTAGATCGATCAGATCGTCCCGCTGATTGATCCCGATCAAGACGGTGATGTAGTCCTCATAGCTGTAGACTGTGAGGTGTTGCTTCATTAACGGGTTCTCTAACCCGCATAAGATAGAAAACATAGCTAAGATTTCTATCTCCGAATAAGATTTACAGTAGGAGAAGTAGGAATCTAAAGAACATCGGTAGAGGATAAAGTCAGAGGCGATCCAGATGTCTCGCATATACTGTAGGATCTCTTGTTTTACGTCTCGGGCTTTCAACTGACGCAAGATCCCGTAGACGGGAAAGGTCCGGTGGCTGATAACGTCGATCCGAACTTTATTAACCAGGGGAATCAGAAATTTTGTGATATCAAACAGGTAGTCGTAGAACTTAGCGGCTAAACAGTAACCACTCAAAAAGATTAGGAGGACGGTATGTAAGAGGGATTTGGGTCCCGTTGACAGACTCTTATCGATCTGGTAGACGCGGACAATATCGATATTGGTGATGAAACGGAGACTGAGATCGACCCCGAGAGCAAAGACCTTACTGGTCGACTTCTCTTCTATCTCAAACTCGAAGAGTTTCTTCATATCCAAGTTTCCTAAGACGCTGATGATACTGTACAGCCAGCTGTTCTCATACAGCTGGCTGTTCTTCTCATCTAAGTGTCTGATTGAAAAATCCTTCTGAAAAGCCTTATCTTTCGTCTTATTACAGGGGATAAAGTCTAAGCTTAACTGGTCGATCCGAGGTCGGATGGCCGGATTGTAGACGAAGATGTCGACGAAGAAATCGAAGATACCGTTCTCTCGCAACACTTCGATCTCCCTACTGTTGAGGTAAGTCTGGAGGAAAGGTTCAACTTCGAGACCCTTATCAATGATGATGGAATACTTCCGTAAGATCTGGATAGGGGTCAGTTTTTCCGGGCCAAAGACCCGCTTTTCTACGTCGATCTTGTAGGTTATCGGATAGATCAGAAACTTTAAGAACGTCACCGCCAGAGCCCACAAGTCGACAGTTATGTTGTGGTCCATCTCAGCGATCAATTCCGGAGCCCGATAACCGGGCGTCACGGCTAACCGGTTCTTCGTGTACGTATTGATAAAGTTGTAACTACAGTTCAGCTGTTCGCTCAGCCCAAAATCGACGAAACAGAACTCTAGACCCTCCAGCTTGGTCAGATCAGGTTTGCTAATCAGGTCGTACGTCTCAGTTCGAAAGGTTGAAGATTTCGTTCGAACCATGATATTGTCCCCTTTGATGTCGTTATGGATGATCCCCCGATTGTTCAGACAGAAGAGGGCCTGGCCGAGCTGTTGTAACATGACGGGTAAGAGGTTGATCCGCTCCATCATTGTTGGGATCTTATTGGCAAACTCGTAGAGGGTCAGTTCATAACAGGGGAGGATGATCGACGTGTCCAGATAGTCGTTTTTGATATCGACGAAGACACGGAGCATCTGTAACGTATGGGGGATCCCTTTGATCCGACTTAACGTGGTTACTTCTTTGATGACGGAAGGGTCGATGGCATCGATCTCATGACGTTGAACGTATTTAGGTGAGAGTTTCTTCACCGCGATGAACGTCTTGTCCTGTTTATGCTGGTAGAGATCGACAGCCCCGTACGTCCCTGCGCCGAGCGGTTTAACAAACAGGTAGTCTTTCATAAATTCGGTCTGATCTTGGAGGGAGCGGAGACTCCCATCTTCGCCGATCGATCGCAAGCGGATATACTTCGTCTTTTTCTTCCGTTGGTCCTGCGTTTCCTTAGACCTCAGAGTCTGAGGTCTCAAGGAACCGATCATCTTTAGGTTAGCTCATATTTTTCTCCTATTATTAGAGGTAAGCTTACCGTCCAGTAAAAAGATCTTAAGGATTTTATCTCTGATAGTGAAATGGAACCTTTCGACCTCTTGACAAACAACTTGGATCGGAAGATCACCGATCTGATCAACGAGAAGGCAGAGAAGATGATGAGTAAGATCGAAGAACGGTTACATCGGCGGATCAGAGCTGACCTCCGAGAGAACCATCTGATCTTCGAAGATGAAAGGATCTCTGAGTTTGTCATCTACCGGGTCAATACGGTCGTTGAGACGGAGATGAGCCGTCTCTTCGCGGAATACTTGTTTAAGGTGGAAGACAACCTGAATCAGGTGGTGAAAGGGGAGGTGGAGAAGATACAGGCGACCCTCAAGGAGAAAGAGGAAGAAATCCCGCCTGAAGGTCAAACGCTGGATACTTTTCCAGACGAGCCGAAAGAACCGGGGAAATCTTGGTGGTTCTTCTGGTAATCTTACTTAGTTTCAAGTAAGATCTACATATAGGGAGCGTAAGCTAACTGATCTCCGATCAGCCGGAACTGTAAGGGGGACCAGGATCGTTTATCCCCCTTCTTTACCGACCCGTTCCCCTTCTTAAGCGTGTATTCCAGGGCATTTAGGAGGGCAGGGAGACTCTGTTGTCTCCATCCTTTCCGAACGGTCTTCTTGCGTAAGAACTTCTGCCACCGCCACTCTAAGGCTAACCCTTCGTGATGGTCGAGGAAACCTGTCAAATAGCCTAAGAGGTACCAGGGACGACCTTTCCGCGTCTTCTTAGCCCCACCGACTATCTCGCCGTTGTGTTGGCGTAACCGGTGGAACGGATCTAACGTATAACCGATGTAGAACGTCTTCCGTTGCGGCGAATACAAGAGGTAGACGACATCTTGTCGGAACATGAGTTTAAGAGGGAACCAGGAAGATTCCTGATCACTTATCCTCTCATCTCTGCTCGGTAGACCTGGACGTACGAGATGGTCGTCCAGATCATCATGGCAACGATTAAGATAAAGAGGAGGATCATGATCCAGAAGAGGAAGGCTGACAGGGGATCGTTCTGGTAGATACTGTAGAGGATGACGAAGAGGATGAAGAGGAGGAGGGTCAAGAAGAACCCCCAGAACCAGAACCGTAAGAAAGGATACTTCTTCTTAGGTTCAGTATCTAGTGGGACAACGGTAGCAACGATCTTACTTTTAATGTCTGCCATTACATGAGATAAGTCTGTTCTTGGCCCTATTATATTTAAAGATTGTTCTTGGAAAGAATTAGGATTTTTTACCAGTCTTTCACCAGAAGTAGGCACATCTTCTTCCCGTCTTTGAAGACTTTTAACAACTTCTTGCATCAGATTTTCATTTCGGATACTGGGAGATCGAGGTGGACTTGATATAGGGTTGAGGTTAAATTGAGATGCTTCTTCCGTGTTTCTAAATACGGGGGAACCAGCTCGAATGGAAGCGTAGCTACTCTTCTCTCTTTCCAACCGATCTTGAAGACTTTGAGGCATATCTTCTTCCCGTCCTTGAAGACTTTTAGTAACTTCTTGCATCAGATTTTCATTTCGGGCACTGAGAGATCGAGGTGGACTTGATATAGGGTTGAGGTTAAATTGAGATGCTTCTTCCGTGTTTCTAAATACAGGGGAACCAGCTCGAATGGAAGCATAGCCACTCTTCTCTCTTTCCAACCGATCCTGTAGACTTTGAGGCATATCTTCTCTAATATCCGATTCGATTGCAGGAGATAAAGAAGATCTTACTAGAGGAGCGAGATTCGATTCAGGCATAAAACCATCTTTCATTGCTATATTTTCGTTATCTAATTGGTTCCGTAAACTTTGCGTAATCGCTTCCCCTGTTATATCTTCGTCACTTTCGATAACTGTTGGTTGGCTAGACTTATCTGAAGCTGGACTTTTTATAGGGCCGACTTTCTGTAACGAAAGGTAGACTTTATCCTCTTTTCCCGAAGACTGAGGTTTTGTATAAGAGTTTCGAGGAGAAGAAAAGAGGTTTGAGTCTCGTAATGGGAGACTTTTAGGAAAAACTTCTTCTGGCGAATTACGTTTTGATCTTAGGATCAGATCAGGATTTAAACTTTTGATATCAGTCTTCTTCAACCGATCTGAATCAGAAGGAATAGATTGTGAGATAGAACGGTTGGATTGGAGCATCGAGTTATCTTCTTCTTCCATTGGTCTATCTATCGACTGATCTTCCTTGATCGGAGATCGACTTAAGAGTTGATCTAAAGTGTCATCGTCGACTGAGTTGATCGGAGATCGGAGACTATCAGTCTCCCCAAACAGACTGCTGTTCCTATCAGAGGGGGTTACCGACACCATCACCGTTTTATTAATAATATTTAAAGATTCATTGATTTTATTAAATTAGCTTATCCCACATAGACATGGGATTTCCTAAGATCTTGGCCGATACCAGCGATCTGGACGGGTTTGAAACTCGTCTTGAATTTGCTGTGAATCTGGGCCGGACAATCCACGGTCCAATCAGCCGGTACCGGTATCGGAAGAAACTCCCTCGGTTTTATAATCGGGACGTCTTCCCGGGGGCCTGGGACCCGTCCGGTCTGAGGACTTGGGACCCGTCCGGTCTGAGGACTTGGGACCCGTCCGGTCTGAGGACCCTAAAAGGATCCACTCCAAAGAACCGGTACCTAGAGAAGAACCGGTACTACGACGACAGCACCACCATCTATGCCGACTTAACCTACCTCTTCTTTAATAAACCCCTTCCTAAAGGGAGTTCTACGCCTAATGAGGTAGATTATCCGGAATTTACACCTAAATCCTACCTGTTTGAAGGGTTACAGGACGTTTCCATCATCTTTCAGCAGAAGAACAACCACATCACCCTCCATAACTGTGTCAACGTCGTCCTTACGTGTCATCCGATCTCAGGGTTAGACGTCATCGGTTGTACCGACGTCTACCTGACCATCCGGGAGATCTCTTACTTGAACATCGAAGATTCCGACCATATCGTCATTCACGGTAAGTTAAATCCCAGTTCCCTCTTCCATATCGCCCGGTCAACCCGGATCTTCCGAGATAAGAAAGAACTGAAGATCGGCTACGACTTTGATTTCCACATCTTTCCAACCGGCTTAGAAAAGTGTCGTCTATCTCCCGTCCATCTCTTCCCTTGTTAGGAAAATATCAGGAACCTGATATTTCTGTTAAGTTAAATGGATCTCTTGACGTTAGGCCCGACGGAACTCAGTTACGCTTACGACCTCCTGTCTCGGCTCGCCCCTATCATCTGTCACTACGCTAACCTGTACGTCTACTTTGATCAGAACCGGATCCCTTATATCAACCCGGAATACGGAGATTTCTCGGAAAAGATGAACATTATGAACGAGGAGATCAGGCGTCTCAATCAGGTCAGCGACGTCTCTGCAGAGATGAAACACCACGTCAAGAACCTCCATAAGTTGACGAAGATCCGAAATATCATCGCTCACAACAACTTTACAGATCAGACGGAGATCCTCTTCTCCACCTTGGAGATCCTACTGAGTGTCGTCAGTACGTTCGATCTCTTCCCGGAGTTTACGGATTCTCTGATCAACAGTACGTTCGTTAGCGCCCGATACCAGAATAATCCCCCAAACAACTACCAGGGCCACTTGTCCATCAATACACTCCGGTTTATCAATCTGGATCAGATCTTATATCCGGACAACAGTTACGTTACGTATGAAGACGAATTGTATAACCCGATCTCCGGCTTTATCAACAGTTTAGCCGATTTCCTCATCAACTACTCCTATCTGTTGGAACGGTTGTATAATACGGAAGTCGATCCGAACAACGTCTTCATCGGCACGATCTACGACCTTCATAACTTAGTAAACAGTAACCGGAGAAACGACTACCTGTCACATTACGTCTTATATATCTCGGATTTTCCGGAAGGGACGACGGAACAAGAGATCCGACAGGCCTACAAGAACCCTCCTCTCTTCCAAGATTTAGATCTCGACGTCGAAGCCTCCGGTCCCCCCAACAACGTCTTTATCTTGTATCGGGAACGGAGTTTATCTGTCGTGATCGATCTGTACAACGGAGTTAGGGAGATCGATCCGACAGTCGATCCGTCAGAGTTCTCCGGTCGGTTCTTTAAGAATGCCAATCGAGTAGAACCGAGGAGTAATCCGGAAAAAGGGCCTTTTCCGCCTAAGGAAGGTCAAAAAGGCCCTACTGGAGGTGGTAAAGGTCCCAATAGACCAAACTGGGAGAGACCTCCCAGGTAACCAGGTTTTTTACGAAAAAAACTTGGAGAAGAGACGCCAGAGGTTACACCTTCGATTGAAAAAGCGGAGGTGTAACCTGGAGAAGAGACGCCAGAGGTTACACCTTCGATTGAAAAAGCGGAGGTGTAACCTGGAGAAGAGACGCCAGAGGTTACACCTCCGCTTTTTCAATCAACCGTAACAGTTCAAACCGGTTGTTGAACTGGGTTTCTGTAAACCCAAACACGTCCATGATCTGTCGATCCGAGTAGTTCTGGTAGTAGTCTTCATAGTCTTCACCATTCTTCCGGACGATCTGGTCCTCAAGCGTCTCATCTGACTTCGACTCTAACTTAAAGATGATCGGAGCGATTGTCACGTTGAAGTAGTCGAAGGGATCGGGTTGTTCATCCGTCATCTGTCGGTAGTGCATTCCGTAGTCCTGTAAGATCTGGTTACCAAAAATGGTCTTCAAACCTTTAACCGGATCTAAACTCAACAGGTCAAACCGGTCGATCTGACCGGCCGTCAAGAAGAAGTCGGCCTGGATTCGACTGATCAGATCGAGGTAGTACGTATCCTCCTGATCTTCGGCCGTGGGTCCAGTCAGGGTCAAGGCGAAGAGGAAGGAAAAATACGGATCGACCAGTTTTTCCAGGTTAATTACGGAAGGGAAGAACTTCACCAACTGCCGGTAGAGGAACCCGTCTTTCTGACGGAGGGCCCGAAGGATGGCCCCCCGTTCCACCGACCTGGTCATGACAGGCCGGTACGCCCCCATGGTGATCAGGTCGAAGGTCGTTAAGAGGGTCGTTTGGTCCGCGGGTAACCGGAGGTCGGAGAAGTCCCGGTGAGATAGACGGACCGTATACCGGAAGTAGGTGAAGAGGACAGCCAAGAAGGTCGTATACCGGCGTTTGTCCTCCATGGGGAAGAAGTCGGTCGAAATACCGAAGAGGTAAGAGATAACATCTTCCAAGACAGGTCGGGAGACCAGGTTAGCAAAGATCTGTTCGTATGTCGTTCCACTGATAAATGGGGCTAACGTCTGGTAGAACTGGGACTGATGGTCGACAGGCTGGTGGATCAGATCCACCTGAGTCCAGAGGTTATGGATCTGCTGACTGAGCTTCAACTGATGGTTAAAGCGTTGAAACTTCTGTTTCAACGGCCAGACGACGACGGTCGAAGAGAATAATTTCTCATCGATACTGTTCAGTTGACGTAAGGAAGGATCGGGAAGATCTGTCTGATTGATGTATTTAAGGAGTTTCCGTAACCGACCGACGCCTCGATCGAACTGTTTCTCTAAGGATACCACGTCTTTCGGTTCGGGTTTTACGAACTTGGCCTCTTTCGAGATCTGAGGGGGCAAAGGGGGTTTCTTGTATGGGATGTAGGGTAAGATCGTTAAGGCAAAGGCGTCCGGGGTGTCGATGACACTTAAGAAGTAAGTGAAGAAACTGGTTGGACTGGTGATATTCAAGGCGGAAATCGGAACGATCTTAGGTAGATCGGAGAAAGGACCAACGAAACTGGCGACTTGGAGGTCGTAGATCGCCTGATCGATCCGTTCTGTCAACCTTTTCAAGTCCCGTTCCAACTGATCTGGATTTTCTTGACTCATCCGTTTAAAGTCCTTCAGTTGGTTGGTCTGAACAAACTGGGCCAGGTAGTCGGGGGGATACTCCACCGACGAGTAGCCTGAACGGAGGTACTGACAGAAACTCTGACCTAAGCGGAATAAACGGCCTCCGACTTCTATAACTTCTGGAAGGAACGTGATAATTTCTTCTGTTTCTTGAAAGAGATCGAGTAAACGGATGGAGAAGAAGGAGAAGAAGTTGATCTGAACCTGACTTAACAGGTAGACGGTCTCTTGTAACTGGTCGGTTACCGTGTCTCCGTTTTCGTCTCCGTCTCCGTCTCCGTCTCCGTCTCCGTCTTCGCCTTCGCTTTCGTCTTCGCTTTCGCCTGCGTCTTCCAGATTTGACTTAAGTCGGATCTTCTTCCGTAACGGTTCTCCGAACAGGTCGACATATCGGGCAAAGTCCGAATCTTCTACTGTCTTCTTCTCCGCATCTAAGAAGGTAGAAAAATTAAATTTCTGATCTCGAAAGGCCTTGATCTGTCTGATTCCCTGATCGAAGGCGGTCCGCATCTTCCCGATCGTCACCCAGGCGTAGAAGTATTGACTCTTGGCGATCAGACGCAAGATCCCCAAGACTTCCAGATAGAGAGCGAAATAGTCGAGGAACGGGAGGAACCACGTCTCTTTACCGTAGATGTATCCGATATACTCCTTTACACCCGCTTGGTCGCCTGCCGGGCCGCTAGGTAATGCGTCTTTCACCCGGTTTCTCCGGAGATACTGGTCGAACGTGTTGTGGAGATCGTATTTGAAGAGTTTAAAGACGTCGAAGTTGGCGATGGTCAAGCCTTTTTCATCCGTCGGATCGTAGATGTTGATCTCCTTCGTCTGTTTGAACACAGCATCGATCTTATCTCGGGACGTCGTCCCCTCATCAAAGATGTAGAAGATCTGTCGATCGATCAGATACCGGATTTTGGCTTCATAGATCTCTAAGCGGGTGAACTTTCCCCCTGTATAGAGGATAGAGAGGGCCTCGGCCTCTGTCAGTAACTGGTTCAGTAAGACCTTCTTATTCTGTACGGTCCTTGCATTTTCGAGGGCAAGCTTCAACCGTTCATCTAAAAGGGGTTTCTCTGGATCTGTCATTCTTTACGTATTTAGATAAATAACTGTTCTTTTAAATGAGACTTCGGGACTATCTGGTCTTAATCCCGTTGTTTATCCTTATCAGTTCCTTACTTTCCCTGATCTACCAGCAGACGTTGACCGGGGCTAAGAAGGCCGACGTCGTTTCAGATCTGATCTGTCTGATCAACGCGGTCACCTTTGTCCTCCTCGTCGCTGTAGTTACGGTCGGCGTGTTGTACCTGGTTTCCTTTACAGAGGTCATTTTCCGCTTATCTTGGGGGGTGCCCGTCATCTCTGGTCTATTCCTCCTCCTCGTGACGATCTTGGCTGCCTTCGCTACCATAACGGGGGATCAGAACGGTCTCATCTTAACCTGGACCGTCTTCTTCCTCAGTCTCATCAGCCTGATCTTCCTGGTTACCCGGTACCCACAGTTGGACATTCCCCTAGTAGAAAGAGACCCCCTCTTAAGTAAACCTCTCCTCTTAGATGGGAGAAGAGTCTGGTAGGTCTAGGGTAACAGATCGGACGTAAAGTGGAGGATCTCTCTGATAGTAAACGTTAAAAGGTAAATTCCCTACCTAGTAAACGTTTTCTCATGTACCAGACCGATCTGATCAGAGATCGACCGATCTTAGATGCCATCATTCTCTACCTGACTTTGAAGAACGAGACCGACCGGATCATATCGATTAACGTCAACGAGATTGTCCGGTCGGTTACCATCCGCTTACTGGATGATCCGGCGACAGGAACCTTCCCGTCCGGTAGGTTGGTCAACCGGACGTTCACCCTGATCGATCGGGACCTGGTCTACAACACAGAAGTGGCCGACCGGCTGTTCGACGCTGGAGAACAACATCAGACCCTAAATCAAGTGTATGATCTCGAACCAGGTAAGATCTTCTTCTTGAAGACGAATCTCCTCTTCTTTCTGACGTTCTTCTGGGATCGGAACCTGGCAAACCATGGCATTACAGGTATAACCGTCGACTTTACCCTGGCGGATCTGGGGGTTACGGTAAGTGAATCGGTCTATTTTTCCTTCTTTTCTGACCAAGATCGTTCAAATCAGACTTTACCTTACTACTACAAACTTAATGTCGATCGCTTCCCTTTAGGGGAACATCAGATCCGGGTCAACCGTCTCGACGACGGAACAGTCGAAGATCCGGTCGAACAGAAGATCTACCTGTGGAAACGGGCACCTCTGACGGAGAAGATCCGTTACCCCGACTATCCGTATCTGATCGACGGACCTTACATCTTCATCACTGTCGATCACAAGGAGAGTTCGACCGAAGTCATTCCCATCTTAAACTACGAGATCGATTCGGAGATCCTCGTCTACTCTTACCGACAGATCTCCGTAAAGACAGTCAGTCTTCTGGAATAACGGATAGATCGTATAAAACTATTTTTATACGATCCTAAATCATGGGAGACCGACCGATCGATCAGAGGGAAAGAAGAGAAGAAAAGATCTATCCAGATGGTCAAGGGTCCGATTCCGGGCTCGAGATCAGTCTGGAGAGTAACAACGGTTACCAACCTTACTTGGATCGGGACTATGGCGGCCTAGAGGGTCTAGGGAATCAGGAAGTTAGACCCATGCCGATCATCGGCATGCGAGGTCTGCCTGGAAAACAGGGGCCTCCCGGGCCATGTGGCCTGCCCGGCCTGCCCGGTCCCCCCGGGCCTCCCGGTTGTCGGGGCGAAAGGGGGCCGAAAGGAGAAAGGGGAGAACAGGGAAAACGAGGCTATCAGGGGGACATCGGGCCGAGAGGACCCCCCGGAGAGAAAGGAGAGAAGGGCGACAGGGGAAAACGGGGACATACCGGCCCATCGGGGCCAGCCGGCGGCCCACCCGGTCCAGCCGGCCCTCCAGGTCGAGACGGCTGTCCAGGAAGAGTAGGCCCCGAAGGGCCTCCTGGGCCCCCCGGCCCTCCCGGCTTAAACGGCTGTGAAGGCCCCCGAGGCTGTGATGGGGAGATGGGCCCTCCCGGTCAACGGGGACCCCAAGGGATCCAAGGCGTCCAAGGGTCTCAAGGCGTCCAAGGGCCCCCCGGCGTTCCCGGTTTAACCGGCCCTCCCGGCCCGCCCGGCCCTCCCGGCCCCATCAGCAACGACTTCTCCGTCTACACTGTCAAGCTGTCGTCCGGATTCTCTCAGATTACGACCGTACCTCAGAACATCGTTTCTGCCGGCATCGGCTCCTTCAGTCTCCAGTATCAGACGTACAACCAACCGTATAACGGGGTGGAAGCCGTCTCCTTAACCAACGACTCCTCCAGTCCCCGGTTGTTAATCCTGAATGTCGACGTCTTCAACGTCAACTCCTACGTTAAAGAGCTCTACGTGATAACCAACGGCTTGTCTGTCGATGTACCCACCTTCTCTGTTGTCAGTCAGAACAGTACTGCCGTCTTGACGTTCCCGGACAACCTGACGTACCTGAGTTACATTGGGGCTGGCACCATCTTCACTGTGACTGTTAAATGGGCTTTCCAGAGCAGTATGTGTTAGAAATGTAAGCACTTACATTTCTATTCCAGAGCGTCGAGCCAGATCGTCACTTCTTCTTCCGGAAAGTTCTTCTCGAGTAAGGCAACTCGAATCTTTTCCTTCTGGTCTTCCAGGGGTAGGTCGGCATGCATAGCTTTCAACTGGAGGAAGACGTCTCCGATCGGGTCGGGTGGGTAGATTACGACGCTGGGAGAGAGACCCGACAGACTGTTTACGATCCGAACGATCTTTCCTGTCAGACACTTCCCTTCAGCTGCTCGTATCTCACTGATCAGGATTTCTCTTCCGTTTTCCGGTTCAGGCAGACGTAGAATGATCGGATAGACCAGACAGAGGGCGTCGGCTAAACTGATCTGAAGGGCCATGTGGACGGTCGTATCTTTCAGATCTTCCCGAATCAGGTCCCGAACGTCGACCGGAAAAGCTGGATCGTTCAGGATTTCTTCCACGGCTTCCGGATCGTATACGTTCTCTTGAAGTAACCGGTCGATCGACTCTCGGGTCGTTCGGATAATCAGGGAGTCGTGGATGTTCTCCGGATCAGAGAAGAAGGTTCTGGAACTCTGCTTCTGATGCCAGATAGACCGGAGCCACCGGATTAGGATCGGATTCAGATTACATAAGCGGAGCGGGTTGTTGTAGATGGAGATTACCTGTAGATTTCGGAGGTACCGGAGCGTAGTTGGCAAGGTCCTGATCCGATTGTCGTGAAGTAAGAGGGTTTCTAAGTTGACTAACCGGTGGAGATCAGGGACTTGGTTGAGCTGATTGTTACTGAGGAGGAGGGATTTCAACTCGACCAGGTCCGTAATCTGGTCGGGAAGCTGACAGATTCGGTTATTACTGACGTCCAGATAAGCTAAGTTGGTCAGAGTAGAGCATAAGGCTGAGATGTCCGTCAGTCGATTTGAACTGAGATCGAGGTGTCTCAACTGATGGAGTCGACTTACTGAAGGTGGGAGGGTCGTTAACCGATTGGCATTAACCGCCAAGTACTGGAGGTCGGGTAGATCAGAAGAGGGAGGAAAGACGGTCAACCGGTTGAATCCCAGATCTAAAACGGTAAGGTGATCTGGAATCTCAGGCCCTTCCGTTAGCCAGTTACAACTCAGGTTAAGATACCGGATTTCGGTTAGAAAAAAGATCTCGGGAACGGTTTCTAACTGGTTGAAACTCAGATTTAGAAATCGGAGGTTCTTAAGATGTCTGAGGGGCCGGATCTCCCGTAACAGGTTGAAACTCAGATCGAGAGTCTTCAGGTTCTGAATCACTAAGTCTGTTCCAAACGGATCAGGAAGTATTTTGATCTGTCTACGACTCAGATCGAGATCCTCTATCTCGTGATCCGAGAGTAAGGGTAAACTTCCAGAGCCTCCTGTAAAGATCTCCCTAATCCGATGGAAGAAGGTGGCAAGCATAAGGGATTTACTAGTAGAATCTAATATTTTTTCCGTTGTTAGAATCAGAAACGACCTCACTGTAGAGACGACAGTGAGGCCTGTTAGAATCAGAAAAGACCTCACTGTAGAGACGACAGTGAGGCCTGTTAGAATCAGAAACGACCTCACTGTCGTCTCTACAGCGATGTCAGGAAAATACCAGGATTTTAAGTTTATAATGGAATTTAAAATCTCAAACTCTTAAAAAAGGATGAACAGTTCAAGATTGAACGAACGGGTCGGACAACCGTTTAATCTTAACTTTTCACGAAATCAACTTCAGAATTTAATCTTACAGGAGATCCAGATCTTGAATAATCTGGGGATCGGCTTAACTGGACCTACCGGTTACACGGGTATGGCCGGGGCTAACGGGACGATCGGAACGACCGGTAGCACCGGGTCTCCTGGGGTATCCGGGCCAACTGGGGCTCCTGGAATCCCCGGGCCAACTGGTTCCCAAGGCCCGACTGGAATCCCCGGAACAGCCGTAAATACCGGGGCGACTGGAGCAACTGGATATACGGGAGCGACCGGAGCGACCGGAATGCCAGGAATGGCTTCCAACACTGGAGCTACGGGCGCTACAGGCGCTACGGGATATACGGGAGCGACCGGATTTGGAGCCACCGGGGTTACTGGATATACGGGAGCGACAGGATTTGGAGCCACCGGGGTTACTGGACAGACAGGACAGACTGGAGCGACAGGATTTGGAGCTACCGGACCGACAGGGCAGACAGGTCAAACTGGGGCGACAGGATTTGGAGCCACTGGACCGACAGGACAAACTGGACAGACAGGAGCGACAGGATTTGGAGCTACTGGACCGACAGGACAGACCGGAGCTACAGGACAAACAGGGCAGACCGGAGCGACAGGATTTGGAGCCACTGGACCGACAGGACAGACCGGAGCTACAGGACAAACAGGGCAGACCGGAGCAACTGGATATACCGGGCAGACCGGAGCTACAGGACAAACAGGACAAACAGGGCAGACCGGAGCAACTGGATATACCGGGCAGACCGGAGCTACAGGACAAACAGGGCAGACCGGAGCGACAGGATTTGGAGCAACTGGATATACCGGACAGACCGGAGCTACAGGACAAACCGGACAAACCGGACCGACAGGACAGACCGGAGCTACTGGAGCGACAGGATTTGGAGCCACTGGACCGACAGGACAAACAGGTCAAACCGGACCGACAGGACAGACCGGACAGACCGGAGCGACAGGATTTGGAGCCACTGGACCGACAGGACAAACAGGACAGACCGGAGCGACAGGATTTGGAGCTACTGGACCGACCGGGGATACAGGACAAACAGGTCAAACAGGAGCGACAGGATTTGGAGCTACTGGACCGACCGGGGATACAGGACAAACAGGTCAAACAGGAGCGACAGGATTTGGAGCCACTGGACCGACAGGACAGACCGGAGCTACAGGAGCGACAGGATTTGGAGCCAC
>Ga0116230_10000303_pt1 | contig 41853 bp, 44 predicted proteins | sample S1TSphfallax_3_FD_88678 | JGI IMG/M metagenome (GOLD analysis project Ga0116230, IMG submission 88678) | Host-associated microbial communities from peat moss isolated from Minnesota, USA - S1T2_Fd - Sphagnum fallax MG | ecosystem: Host-associated > Plants > Peat moss > Unclassified | place... | reverse complement strand
GGCGGCCCGCGCCAGCAGGACTTCGGCGCCCGACTTAAAGTCGCTACCGCTGCTCCCTTCCGGGCCTGACGGGGTTCGTGACCAGTCGTCGCGAAGATGCAAACGCGAGCCACCATAGACTCGCCCAACTCAATCGTTTTCGGCCAACTATCAATTCGTCCCGGTTGGCGGAGAGGGAGGGATCGACTCGGGCCATTCGGCCCTCGCCCTTCGGGCGCCGTCGCTTGCGCTCCGGCGTCATCCCGCCCACCGCCGACTCGTCGATTCGCTCCGAATCGCCATTATCGGCCTTAAAATCAATTCGTCCCGAGTGGCGGAGAGGGCGGGATTCGAACCCGCGAACACGGTTAGGTGTTACACACTTTCCAGGCGTGCGCCTTCGACCGCTCGGCCACCTCTCCACTCGGGCCGCAAGGGTACCGGACGCTGGTCGGGCGATCAAATCGGCGCACGTGCGGGCGCTGCGCGCCGCGGTATCTAGGGCGAACTGCCTCCGTTGGGCATTTCCGCGGCGCTCTTCGCCGGCGGCGGTTCCTTGAAGCGCGGCGGCGCATACAAGCACGCGTCCTTGGGACCGGGGGGCGGCGGCGTCACTTCGTCGGCGGTGGGGATCACCAGCGCGCCGGCCACGTTCGGAGCATCCAAGCCTGCGGGCACGAGCAGCGGAGCGACCTGCTGGGCCTTTTGATATTGCTGCGGCTTGTGGCAATCGGGTTGGCCGTTGAACAAGTGACAGCCGCCGGCCAGCAGCCCGAAGGGCAAAGCCAGTAACAATCGACCTCTCGTCATGCTGCTTGATCCTTCAGTTCAATTCCGGCAGTCCGCATCGCGCGCAGGATCGTCTCCTGGTGGGCGGCGGACATTTCGACCAAGGGCAAGCGCAGCGCGCCGCCGATCAGTCCCATTCTGGCAACCGCCCATTTTACGGGGACGGGGTTTGCTTCGACAAACAAATCTCGATGCAGAGGCTGCAGCAAGGCATCGAGCGCACGGGCGGAGGCGAGATCGCCCGCAAGAGCTGCCGCGCAAGCCTCATGCATGCGGCGCGGCGCGACGTTCGCCGTCACCGAGATCACGCCCTTGCCGCCCAAGGCGACGAAATCCACGAAGGTCGCATCATCGCCCGACAGCAGCGCGAAGTCCGCAGGACAGACGTCGACGAGTTCGCGCGTGCGATGCTGCGTTCCCGTTGCCTCCTTGAGCGCCGCAATCTGGGGATGACGCGCGAGTCGCGCCACGGTGGCAGGCAACAAATCCACAGAGGTTCGACCCGGAACATTATACAGAATCACGGGCACGACGGAGACGTCCGCGGCAGCGGCGAAATGCCGGTAGAGGCCCTCTTGCGGCGGTTTGTTGTAATACGGAGTCACGAGCATGACCCCGTCGACGCCCAAGCGCGACAAGGTGCGGGTACGCGCCACCGTGTCCGCCGTGGAATTGGTGCCGCAGCCGACGATCGTTTGCGTCTTGCCGCGGCAACGCGCGACTGCCCTGCGGGTCAGTTCGTCGATCTCCTCGAGCGACAGGGCCGGCGACTCGCCGGTCGTTCCGGCGACCACGATGCCGTCGGTCCCGGCCGCGACGTGAAAGTCGAGCAACCGGTCCCAGGCGGCCAGGTCCAAGGAGCCGTCGGCCGCCATGGGCGTGACGATTGCGACTAGGCTTCCGGTGAACATCGAGGGCTCCGCGGGGAAATGACGCTACCTTAAGTGGCCACCGCCATCGTGGCAAGCAGCCGCAAGCCCGTTCACGCGCCCTGCGCGCCTCAATCTTTAGTAGAATTTGCGCCAATGAAACAACATATCGTGATTTCGGCGGTCGGCGGCGACCGTGTCGGCATGGTTCATGACCTCGCCAAAGCGGTAACCGACTGCGGTGGCAGCATCAGCGAGAGCCGGATGACCTCACTCGGCAGCGAGTTCGCAATGCTGCTCCTCGTGACCGGCAACTGGCATACCTTGGCGAAGCTCGAGGGGGAGTTCAAGAAGCTCGGCGACGCATCCGGCATGAACATCCAGTTGCGGCGCACCGAGGCGCGTGCGGCCCGCAATGATATGCTGCCCTACTCGATAGACGTCGTCTGTCTCGACCAGACCGGCATCGTCGCGGGTCTGTCGGGATTCTTCTCGCAACGCGGAGTCGACATCGCCGAACTGTCGACCCGTTCCTACGCGGCGGCGCACACGGGCGCGCCGATGTTCTCGGTGCAGCTGATCGTCAACGTCCCGAGCCGTCTGCACATCGGGGTATTGCGCGAGGAATTCATGGATTTCTGCGACCATTTGAATCTGGATGCAATCTTCGAACCCGTCAAGAGTTGAACCCCCTCATGAGCAAGATCGAAATCGGCAAGAAAGCCCCGGCATTCAGCCTCGTCGGCACGGGCGGCAAATGGTCGCTCAAGGATGGCGCCGGCAGCCACATCGTCCTGTACTTCTACCCGCGCGACAACACGCCGGGATGCACGAAGGAAGGGATCAGCTTCACGGCGAGCTACGCACACTTCAAGAAGGCGAAGACCCTGATCTTCGGAATCTCGACCGACAGCCTCGAGTCGCACGAGAAGTTCAAGAAAAAGCTCGGCTTCCCGTTCGAACTGCTGAGCGATCCGGACCAGGAGGTCTGCAAACTGTACGATGTAATTCAGGAAAAGAGCATGTATGGGAAGAAATTCCTGGGCGTGGAACGCAGCACGTTCCTGATCGACGCAAAGGGCGTGCTCCGTGAAGCATGGCGCAAGGTCAAGGTCGACGGTCATGCCGAAGCGGTACTCGCAGCGGTAAAAGCACTGTGACCGCCGCGCTGCGGCCCACCCGGGCCGTCGTCGCCAAATCGCGCAAACTCGCGCCACAACGACGGATCTTCGTGCTCGACACGAACGTTTTGATGCACGACCCAACCGCCATTTTCCGGTTCGAGGAACACGACATCTACATTCCGATGACCGTGCTCGAAGAACTCGACGCGGGCAAGAAAGGCCTCTCGGAATCTGCGCGCAACGTCCGTCAGGTCAGCCGCTTCCTCGACGAACTGATGCACGGCGCGACCAAGAAGCAGATCGATCGGGGCCTGCCCCTGCCGACCTCGGCGCCGATCAATCGCGGCAAGCCGCCGCCCGGCGGCCGGCTCTTCTTTCAGACGCAGCTGCTGGTCTCGGTGCTGCCGGCGAGCCTCCCCGGACACGGCGCCGACAACGCAATCCTCGCCGATACGCTGGCCCTGCAGCAGAAATTCACCGACACGCGCGTGACGCTCGTTTCCAAGGACATCAATCTTCGCATCAAGGCCTCGATCGTCGGCGTGCACGCCGAGGATTACTCGAGCGACAAGACGATCGAGGACGCCGACCTGTTGTCGAGCGGCGTGCAGCAGCTGCCGCCGAATTTTTGGGACAAGCACGGCAAGGGCATGGAATCCTGGCAGCAGCAAAGCCGCACCTTTTATCGCGTGCGCGGGCCGCTCGTGCAGGAGTGGAAAACCCATCAGTTTGTTTATGACACGAGCGACAACGGCGTCGAGGCCATCATCCGCAAGCTGGAGAGCGATGCGGCGATCCTCGAACTCACGGTCGATTATCGCACCGAGCGCAACAACGTCTGGGGCGTGAGCGCACGCAATCGCGAGCAGAACCTCGCCTTGAACCTGCTCATGGACCCGGAGATCGACTTCGTGACCGTGCTCGGTCCGGCCGGCACGGGCAAGACGCTGCTGACGCTCGCCGCGGGCCTCTCACAGACCTTGGATCACAACCGTTTCAGTGAAATCATCATGACACGCGTGACGATCCCGCTGGGCGAGGATATCGGCTTCCTGCCGGGCACCGAGGAGGAGAAAATGGAGCCGTGGATGGGCGCGCTCATGGACAATCTGGAAGTCCTCACGCAAAGCCAGCCGGGCGGCACCTGGGGCCGGGCGGCCACGAACGACCTGCTGCGCCATCGCATCAAGATTCGCTCCCTGAACTTCATGCGCGGCCGCACGTTCCTGAATCGCTTCATCATCATCGACGAGGCGCAGAATTTGACGCCGAAACAGATGAAGGCCCTGGTCACCCGCGCGGGTCCCGGAACCAAGATGATCTGCCTCGGCAACATTGCCCAGATCGACACGCCTTACCTGACGGAAACGACGTCCGGCCTGACTTATGTCGTCAACCGCTTTCACGGCTGGACCCATTCCGGGCACATCACGCTGGTGCGGGGCGAGCGCTCGCGCCTCGCGGACTATGCGTCCGAGGTTCTTTGAATTCTTGGGCACCGCGGCGAACTTAAGGATGAAATTCACGGTCAAACGGGCCGTATGCAAGGAGTCATGAAGCGATTTCAGGCCTCTTCGGCTTTTTTGGCCGCGTTTGCGCTGGGCATCAGCCTGAGCATCGGCTGGATAACCGGCGTGGGGGCCCAGGAGGTGCCGGGCAGCGGCGGTGCGGACACGGATCTTCCCGAACTCGGCAGTCCGGCAAATGCCGCCATCAGCCTCGAGGACGAATACGGCGCCGGCCTCATGTACGTGCGCGAGATGCGCGAACAGAACGTGATCCTCGAGGATCCGGAAGTCAGCGAGTATATCCAGTCCGTCGGTCATCGACTTTCGAGCAACGCCGAAGAGGGCCAGCACCAGTTCAGCTATTTCGTGATCAAGGATCCGACCTTGAACGCGTTCGCGATTCCCGGAGGATTCATCTTCGTCAATAGCGCGCTGTTCCTCGCAACGGAAAACGAGAACGAACTCGCCGGGATACTTGCGCACGAGACCGCACACGTGACGCAGCGGCACATCGCCCGCGGCATCATCGATCAGTCGAAGGCCGGCCTCGTCTCGGCCGCCGCGATGCTCGCGGCCATCCTGATCGGAGCGACGGCGGGCCGCGGCAATCCGAGCGCCATCGAGGCGGGCGTGCTCGGCACCGAAGGCGCCGCGATTCAGCACCAAATCAATTACACGCGCACCCAGGAATTCGAGGCCGACCGGGTCGGCATTTACACGATGTCGGCGGCGGGCTTCGATCCCCTCGGGATGGCCACCGCGTTTGTGGCGCTCGAGCGTAACTCGCCGAATCCCGACCGTATCCGTCAGGTCGAATTCTTGATCAACCACCCAGTCACGGCGGACCGGATCGCGGAGGCCCGCGACCGTGCCGCGCAGATCGGCCGGATTCGCCACGAGGACTCGCTGAGCTATGGCCTGATGCGCGAGCGCGTACGTTCGCTGGTCGGCGATCCCAAAGTAGCGGTCCAGTATTACGACGACCTGGTCAAGAACGGTGCGGGTTCGAGCCTTGCGGAACGCTATGGCCGGGCGGTGGCCTACATCGCAGCGAAGGAACCGCTACCCGCGATCCAGCAACTGCAAACCCTGCTCGTCGAATACCCGAAGGTCACGCAGATCTACGGTGCGCTCGGGCAGGCCTATCTCGTCAACGGCCAAACCAAGGAATCCACCGAAATTCTGCAGAAAGCATTGGGCTTGTTCCCACGCAACGTGCCGATCACGATCCGCTTGGCGGAGACCTATATGCATGCCAACGAGAACAAGGAGGCGCACCTCCTGCTGCTCGACCTGTTCGACGTCGTCGATCCCACACCGGACCAGGCGAAGCTGATCGCGAAGGCCGCCAACGCGGCCGGCGATACGGCGGACTCCTATTATTACCTTTCCGATTTCTACATCATGACCGGCGACTTGACCAAGGCGTCCAACCAACTGCAACTCGCGCTTGGGCTGCCGGGATTGAATCCGATCCAGCGCGCCCGATTCAGCGCACTGCTTGAAGAGGTGCGCACGGCGCTGGCGCGACAGCGCAAGACGCAAGTTGCGGATGACAACAGCGGCAATGGCGGCGGCAACGGCCGTCATTGACGACCCACATAACTGAAAACAGGGATAGATCCATGATGCATCGAACCGCGGCGCGCGCGCTGCTCTCTTGTCTGGTGGTGACGGCTTTTTCGGGTTGTGTGACGCTGCCGCCGAATGCGCCGCGCTCGCCGCAGGATCCCTACGAGAGCTGGAATCGGGGCGTCTACAAATTCAATACGACGGTGGATAACGCCGTCACCAAACCGATCGCCAAGGGGTATGTGCGGGTCGTGCCGCAGCCCATACGGACCGGGGTCAGCAATTTCTTCGGCAATCTGCACATGACGACCGTGCTGATCAACGATACGCTGCAAGGCAAGCCACTCGCTGCGGCCACGGATCTTGGCCGGTTGCTGCTCAATACGACCGTGGGTGTCGGTGGCCTGCTGGATCCCGCCACTGCAGCCGGCCTTGCGCACAACGAGGCGGATTTCGGGCTGACCCTGGCGCGCTGGGGTGTGCACGCGGGTCCCTTCATCGAATTGCCGGTGCTGGGCCCCTCTGATTTGCGCGATGCGCCGAGCAAGGTCGTCGACGCTTATACGAGTCCCATCGAGTACGTGCACAACGATTGGATCAAGTACCCCCTGGTCGCGGTGGACTTGCTCGACACGCGGGCCGGACTACTCTCACTCGAGCCGACACTCGCGACCGCCTACGATCCCTACCAGTTCGTGCGGGATGCCTTTTTGACGCGCCGCGCGTTCTTGTCGGGACATGCGCCGCCGAAGCAGGACGACACGCTCTTGGATCCGGATGCACCGGCAGATGCCGCGCCGGTCCCTGCCCCGCCGCCCCATAGCGGCGACCAAACGACGCATTGATGCCCGAGGAGCGGGCGGACTCAAACGCGCCGCCCTAGTCCCAGAGCAGCAGTTCCTCGACCTCGCTGAGCCGGGCGAGTTGCTGCAACTGGGCGGGCATGTTCTCGTAGCGCAAACTTTGTTTCGCTGCCCGCGCCACGCTGAGCCACTCGAGCAGCAGGGCGAGTCCGGCGCTGTCGCTGCCGGTCACACCGGCCAGATCGATGAAGCCCGCATGCCCCGCCGCGATGGCGTCGGACCCTTGCGGCAGCAAGGCGCCGACGGTATCGAAATCGAGCAGACCACTGACGGCGGCGCGCTCCCCGCCTTGCAGAATGAAGTTCGCCGCGTGGACCGGATTCGCCACCTTGGTTCAGGTGCCCTGCTTCGGGGCGATGCCTTCGGCTTCGAGGCGATTGATCACCTCGTCGAGCCCCTTGGCCTGGACTTCGCTGCCGACGTCGGTACGGAAACTCTTGATGTAGGAAATGCCGTCGATGACCACGTCCCAGGCCTTCCAGCCGGTGTCGGTCTTGTGCAGTTCGAACGTCACCGGAACGACCTCACCGGAGGCGCGCTTGACTTCGGTCCGGACGCTCGCTTGCGTAGCATTCGGATCCCCCTGGTAGGGTAGGATCTTGAAGCGATCGCCGGTGAAATCGACCAGTGCCGCGCCATAATTGCGCAACAAGGAATGATAGAACGCGTTGACGAAACGCGTGCGCTGATCGGGCGTCGCGGTGCGCCAGGTCTGGCCCAAAACCAAGCGCGCCGCCGTCTCGCTGTCGAAACTCGGCAGCAGCACGGTCGCCACGAGATGATCGAGTTTGGCCGGATCCTTCTTGTACATGGCACGATTGGCATCCAACTCGGTGAGCATGCGCTGCGCGGAATCGGCGACGATTTGCGCGGGTCCGGCGTTCGCAGGCAGCGGGCTGCCCGCAGGGGCGGCCGCAGCAGGCGCGGGATCCGTCGCTGCCAACGCGGCGCCGGCCGTCATCAATGAGCCGCCCAGAACGCAAGCGACGGCCACGAGTGTCTTGTTCATTTTGTTTTCTCCGGAGCTGCGGGCGCGGCGGCGTGAGCCGCGTCCCCGTTACTCTTCGCAAAATTCGCCACCAACTGTCCGATCAAATTTTCCAGCACGAACGCCGACTGGGTAAAGTCGATTTGATCGTTGTTCTTGAGATAAGTTTCCGCGCCACCCGCCGTCAAGCCGATGAACTTGCCGCCGAGCAGGCCCTGCGTGTAGATGCTGGCGTCGCTGTCGGTCGGGATCTGATTGTACTTGTCGCTGATGCTCATCTTGACGACCGCCTTGTAGATCTTCATGTCGAAATCGATGCTCACGACACGACCGATCTCGACCCCAGACATCGAAACCGGGGAACCCACCTTCAAATCCCCGACGTTGTCGAACTTCGCGATCACATCGTAATGCGGCTTGCTGCCGAACTGCAGGCCGTGCGACGTGGTCTGCGTCGTCAAGAAAAACAAGGCGCCGAATCCCAACACGATGAATAGCCCGGTTCCCACGCTCAAGGTCCGCGACTTGCGCATAACTTATCCTCTTACAGAAACATGGCTGTTATCAAATAATCCAGGAACAGGGTCATGACGGCCGATGTCACCACCGTGCGCGTCGTCGCCCGCCCCACACCCTCGGCGGTGGGTTCGGCATAGTAGCCCTCGAACACCGCGATCAGGCTGCAGGCAACGCCGAAAATCAAGCTCTTGACGATGCCCTCGTTGATATCCCTGATGCCGACCGAGGCGCGCATCTGGGACCAAAAGCTGCCGGCATCGACATGCATGATCTGCACACCGATGAGCTGCGCGCCGTAGATGCCGACCATGCTGAAGATCGCCGCCAGCAGCGGCATGGAGATCACGCCGCCGAGAAAGCGCGGCACGACGACGCGCTGGATCGGATCGACGGCCATCATCTCCATCGCGGACAGCTGATCGGTGGCGCGCATGAGACCGATCTCGGACGCGAGCGCGGTGCCCGCGCGTCCCGCGAACAGCAGGGCCGTGACGACGGGGCCGAGTTCCTTGACCAGACCGATCGCCGTCGCCGTGCCGAGGGCTTCCTCGGAGCCGAAGCGTTGCAATAGTTGGAAACCCTGCAGGCCGAGCACCATGCCGACAAACAGGCCGGAGAGCATGATGATGACCAGCGACTGGGCACCGGCATTGAAGATCTGCTCGGAGACCAGACCGAAGCGCAGCAGCGCCCGCGGGCTCCCGATTGCCAAACGCAGCAGGAAGCGCACCATCTCGCCGAGACTCGCCAGAGATTCGCTCAGACTGGACCAAAGGTCCTTTAAAACTCTCACGTTTCTCCGTCGCGACCGAGCAGTTCACCGAAGTATTCCGGCGCAGGATAATGAAACGGCACCGGCCCATCGGCAAGGCCGCCCATGAACTGCCGGACGATCTCCGACGGATACGACTGCAGCTGTTGCGGCGTGCCCGTGGCGACCACCTGGCCGCCGGACAACAGGAACACGAGATCGGCGACCGTCGAAATCTCCTGCACGTCGTGCGAAACGACGATGCTCGTCAGGCCGAGCGCGTCATTGAGCCGCCGGATCAAACGCAGGATCACGCCCATCGAGATCGGATCGAGGCCGACGAAGGGCTCATCATAGATCAGGAGCTCCGGATCCATGACGATCGCGCGCGCGAGGGCGACGCGGCGGCTCATGCCACCGGAGAGTTCGGCGGGCATCAGATCGATCGCACCGCGCAAACCGACGGCCTGCAGCTTCGTCAACACCAAATGGCGGATCAATCGCTCCGGCAACTCCGTGTGCTCGCGCAGCGGAAAGGCGACATTCTCGAAAACGGTCAAATCGGTGAGCAGGGCTCCGTTCTGAAAGAGCATGCCCATGCGCCGCCGCAACGCGTACATGTCGAGACGCGACAGCGTTTCGATGTCGGTGCCGTCGACGTGCACGGACCCGGAGTCGGGCCGCACTTGGCGGGTGATCAGCCGCAACAAGGTCGTCTTGCCGGTGCCGCTCGGTCCCATCACCGCCGTGACGCGGCCGCGCGGGATGTTCATGGACAGATCTTTGAAGATGGAGCGCCCGCTCACCGAGTAATTCAGCGCTCGGATCTCGACGATATTGGAATTCTGATTCAAGGTTTTTTTTGGCGTCAACGTCCTCCCCGCCGGACACGGGGAGGACTCGTTCGACTTCGGGAGCTCAGGCGGCCGCGTTTTCCATCGCACCATTATAGGCGCCGACGGATGCGAGACCATTCAATTTCGCGCGTTTGAACAGCGCGGCTTGTCCGAGAGCGAAGCTTGCGGCTTGTCCGGACCAGGCCAACAAGGCGTTGTCCTGCAACGCGCGGCCGTAGCTGAACGTGACCGGCCAGGGCAAAGGACCGAGCGAATTGATCAGATTCAGGTGATGCGTGGCATCGACCGAACTCTGGCCGCCCGACAAGAACGCGATTCCCGGAACCGCGGACGGCACATGCCGTTTGAGCACGCGCAGCGTCGCTTCGGCGACTTGTTCCGGCGTGACCTTTTGGCCTGACTTCTTGCCCGGCACGATCATGTTCGGCTTGAGCACGATCCCCTCGAGGAACACCTTGGCGGCAAATAAATGATCGAACACGGTGGCGAGTGTCGCCGAGGTCACTTCCTCGCAGCGCTCGATGGTGTGCGCACCGTCCATGAGCACCTCCGGCTCGACGATCGGAACGATGTTCGCTTCCTGACAGAGCGCCGCATACCGGGCGAGCGCGGCGGCGTTCGCCGCAATCGCGTAAGGCGACGGGATGCCCGCGCCGATGTCGATGACCGCACGCCATTTGGCGAACCGCGCGCCGAGCGCATGGTAGGCCGCGAGCCGCTCGCGCAATCCGTCCAAACCTTCGGTAATGGTCTCGCCGGGCGATCCCGCCAGCGGCTTCGCGCCGGTATCGACCTTGATGCCCGGCAGAACGCCGAGTTTGGTCAAATAGGCGGGGAACGGCACGCCGTCCTTCGTCTTCTGATGAATCGTTTCATCGTAGAGGATCACACCGCTGATGTAGTCGCTCGCACCCGGCGTCGTGAACAACAGTTCACGATAAGTCCGTCGGTTCTCCTCGGTGGATTCGATCTTGATCCCGTTGAATCGCTTGCCGATCGTGCTGGTGCTCTCGTCCGCAGCTAAAATCCCCTTGTTCTTGGCGACCATCGCATGGGCGATAGCTGTTAACTCTTGATGGTTCATGACTGGCTGTCTCTTGCTAAAGTGTTGATGGTGAAGACGCGGTCAGGATAACAAACTTGGCCGGTTCCCGCGCTGCGGTGGTATGGCGCGCGCACTGCGGTGGAAGTTCTTTTCAAATAGGACTAAAATCGTCCTCTATGCTGCGCATGGGAAAACTCACCGATTACGCGACCGTCGTGCTTGCCGCTCTGGCGCAGGATCCGGGCAGCCACTGCGCTGCGGCAGAACTCGCGGCCAAAACGCGTATCCGGCTGCCGACCGTAAGCAAGGTGTTGAAGGAATTACAGCGTGCCGGCATGGTCATCTCTTCCCGCGGCGCCTTGGGCGGGTATCGACTCGCGCGCCGCCCGGATCAGATCACCGCCGCCCAGATTCTCGACGTGTTCGAGGGGCCCGTGGCGATCACCGAGTGCAGCGCGGTGGCCAGCCAGTGCGGCATCGAAAAACTCTGCCGCGTCGGCGGCGCCTGGCAGAAAGTCAATGCGGCCATCAGACGCGCACTCGAGGACGTGACGCTGCATCAACTCGCGGGTCTCGATTCGGTCGGCGTGCGTGTCGCACAGCTGGCCGCGGAGATGCGCATCGACGCGGCCCATTTTGGCCGCCCCCCAACCAACGGATAGACTTTCGTGGCAAGCAAACCTTCCGACGTCGAAGCGCTGATCGGGCAAAAATACCGGCACGGCTTCGTGACCGACATCGAATCGGACAGCCTGCCCCCGGGCTTGGACGAGACCGTGGTCGCGGCCATTTCGCGCAAGAAAAACGAGCCGCAGTTCCTGCTCGATTGGCGGCTCAAGGCCTTTCGCCACTGGCAAACCATGCACGAACCCACCTGGGCGCACGTCCATTACAAACCGATCGACTACCAGGACATCTCGTATTACTCGGCGCCGCGCGCGCCCGTCGATGCGCCGAAGAGCTTGGACGAAGTCGATCCGAAACTGCTCGCGACCTACGCCAAGCTCGGCATCCCGCTGCACGAGCGGGCACGGCTCGCCGGGGTCGCGGTGGACGCCGTATTCGACAGCGTTTCGGTCGCAACCACGTTCAAGGACAAACTGGCCAAAGCCGGCGTGATCTTCTGCTCTTTTTCCGACGCCGTGCACAATCATCCCGCGCTCATCGAACAGTACCTCGGCACGGTCGTGCCCGCCGGCGACAACTTTTTCGCAGCGCTCAATTCGGCGGTCTTCTCCGACGGCTCCTTCGTCTACGTACCGCGCGGCGTGCGCTGCCCGATGGAGCTGTCGACCTACTTTCGCATCAATGCCGCCAAGACCGGCCAGTTCGAGCGTACGCTGATCATCGCCGCCGAGGGCGCGACCGTGAGTTATCTCGAGGGCTGCACGGCGCCGATGCGCGACGAGAATCAATTGCATGCCGCGGTCGTGGAATTGGTGGCGCTCGACGATGCGACCATCAAGTACTCGACCGTGCAGAACTGGTATCCGGGCGACGAGAACGGCATCGGTGGCATTTATAATTTCGTCACCAAGCGCGGTGAATGCCGCGGTCGCAATGCCAAGATCTCCTGGACGCAGGTCGAGACGGGCTCGGCGATCACCTGGAAGTATCCGAGTTGCGTGCTCAAGGGCGAAGGCTCGGTCGGCGAGTTCTACTCGGTCGCCGTCGCCAACCATCACCAGCAGGCGGATACGGGCACGAAGATGATCCACGTCGGGCGCAATACCAAGAGCACGATCGTTTCCAAGGGCATCTCCGCGGGCCACGCCGAGAATACGTACCGGGGTCAGGTCAAGATCCTGCCGAGCGCCGATGGGGCGCGCAATTTCACCCAGTGCGACTCCCTGCTGATGGGTGGACGCTGCGCGGCGCATACTTTCCCTTACATGGAGGTGAAAAATGCGACCGCGACAGTCGAACACGAGGCGAGCACGTCCAAGATCGGCGAGGATCAATTGTTTTACTGCCTGCAGCGCGGGATCTCGGCGGAAGACGCCGTCAACATGATCGTCAGCGGTTTCTGCAAGGTGGTGTTCAAAGAGTTGCCGATGGAATTCGCGGTCGAAGCCCAGAACCTCCTGAGCGTCAGCCTCGAAGGTTCGGTCGGATGATTGCGCAGTGGCGAGCGGGGGAAGCATCTTGCTGAAGATCGAGAATTTGAGCGCCCGTGTCGCGGGCAAGGACATCTTGAACGGCATCGATCTGCAGATCAATGCGGGCGAGGTCCACGCCATCATGGGACCGAACGGGTCCGGCAAGAGCACGCTCGCGCAGGTGTTGGCCGGACGCGAGGACTACGAGGTGACCGGCGGCCGGATCACGTTCGCAGGCGCGGATCTGCTCGCGATGAAACCGGAGGATCGGGCCCGCGCGGGCCTCTTTCTCGGCTTTCAATATCCGGTCGAAATCCCGGGCGTCAACAACGTCTATCTCCTCAAGGCTGCGCTGAACGCCAAGCGCAAGGCTGCGGGCCAGCCGGAAGTCGACGCCTACGAGTTTCTGGCGCTGATCAAGCAGAAGATGAAGTTCATGGAGATGAGCGAGGCGTTTCTGACCCGCGGCGTCAACGAAGGATTCTCGGGTGGAGAAAAGAAACGCAACGAGATCCTGCAGATGCTCGTGCTCGAACCGAAGCTCGCGATCCTCGACGAGACCGATTCGGGGCTCGATATCGATGCGCTCAAGATCGTCTCGAAAGGCGTGAACAGCCTGCGCGATGCGAATCGCGCGGTCGTGCTCGTGACCCACTATCAACGGCTGCTCGATTACATCGTGCCCGACCAGGTGCACGTGCTCTCGGGCGGCCGCATCCTGAAATCCGGCGACAAGTCCCTCGCGCTCGAGCTCGAAAAGCGGGGGTATGATTGGGTCAAGGCGAGCCGGGTCGCATGAGCGCCGCGGCCCGCTCCCGCCTGGATCCGCCGCAGTCCGCTGCGCTGGCCGCGTTCACGGCGCAGTGGCGGGCGCGCGACTTGGACCCCCTGCATGCCTGGCGTGAACAGGCGATGCAGCGCTTCCTGCGGCTCGGGCTGCCGACGACGCGCGACGAGAGTTGGCGCTATACGAACTTGCGACGGCTCACGGCAGTGGACTTCATCGCCGCCGATGCATCGCCCGATGAGGCGCCGCCGGCCGACGCGGCATCGACATCCGGTTTGCCGCCCGGTGCCGTGCGCATCGATCTGGTCAACGGCTATCCGCAGCTGCGGTCCTACCGGCCGGTGGCCGGCCTGCGGCTCACGAGTCTGCGGGATCTGGCACGCAACGACCCGGCGGCGCTGCATACCCGGCTTACCGCCCTGTCGGATTCGGAACATCAGCGCTGGGCGCTCCTGAATGCGGCGCTGTTCGTCGATGGCTTGCACCTCTGCATCGATGCCGAGCTCGCCACGCCGCTGCTCCTGGTGCATCGCACGCACGGCGCGACGCCGAACACCTCAGCCTTTCCGCGCATCCTCATCGATGCCGCAGCGGGCAGCCGCGCGATCATCATCGAACAGCACGTCGACACCGGACCCGCGGCGACGCTCTGCAATTCCGCGACGCAGATCGCGATTGCGCCGGGCGCGCAGCTCGAGCACTACCGGGTGTTCGCGGCCGGCGCGGCTGCGACGAACATCGATACCCTGGACATCCGGCTGGCCGCGAACAGTCGCTGCAAGCAATTCACGGTCGCACTCGGCGGCGCGCTGCTGCGGACGAATTTGGAGGCTCACCTCGATGGGGCGGGCGCCGAACTCGACAGTTTCTCGCTGCTCGTGGGTCATGGACCGCGGCACGTCGACTGTGTCAACGTCGCCGGTCATCATGCACCGCATACGCAGAGCCGCCAGACGGCGCGCGCGATCGCGGGCGGTACGAGCCGGGTGATTTTCAACAGCAAGGTCGTGGTCGACGCCGGCGCGGCCCATGCGGAGTCGCAGCAATCGAGTCGCGGACTCTTGTTGTCGTCCGAAGCCGAGATCGACACGCGGCCGCAACTCGAGATTCACACCGATGAGGTCAAGTGCGCGCACGGCGCGACGACCGGGCGGCTCGATCCGAACATGCTGTTCTACATGCTGTCGCGCGGCATCGACCGGGCGACAGCCCAGAGTCTGCTCGTCTATGCATTCCTCGCCGATGTGCTGACCGGCATGTCGGCGAGCGAGACGCGCGCGGGCGTCGAGGCGGCCTTGATCGACCAGTTACCCGATTCCGAGCTGTTGCGAGAATTCCGATGAACAAGCCTGTCACCGCGCTGCAGCCCGCGCGCTTCGACGTCGCCGCCGTGCGCGGCGAGTTCCCCGTGCTCGCCCGCACGATTCACGGTCACCCGCTCGTCTTTCTCGACAACGGCGCATCGGCACAGCGTCCGAATGCCGTGATCGCGGCCGTCGACGACTACGAACGGCACCATCACGCGAACATTCATCGCGGCGTGCACACGCTGAGCCAGGAGGCGACCGCGCTTTATGAGGGTGCACGCGACCGGATCGTGCCCTTCATCAATGCGCACTCCCGTGCGGAGATCGTGTTCGTGCGCGGCACGACGGAGGCGATCAATCTGGTCGCGCAGAGCTACGCGCGCCCGCTGCTGCGCGCGGGCGACGAGATCTTGATCACGCATCTCGAGCACCATGCGAACATCGTGCCCTGGCAGCTCGTCTGCGAACAAACGGGCGCCACGCTGGTCGTGGCGCCGATCGACGGCAAGGGCGAGGTCCACTTCGATGCGGTGGTCGCGCTGATGAGCCCGCGCACGAAACTGCTGGCCTGTGCCCACGTATCGAATGCGCTCGGCACGGTGCTGCCCGTGCGGCGCCTGGTCGCCGCCGCGAAGGCGCGCGGCATCGTGACCCTGATCGATGGCGCGCAGGCGATTCCGCATCTCCCCGTCGACGTCCAGGCACTCGACTGCGACTTCTACGCATTCTCCGCGCACAAGGTCTTCGGCCCGACCGGGGTCGGCGTGCTCTACGGTCGCGAGAGCGTGCTCGAACGCATGCCCCCGTGGCAGGGCGGCGGCGACATGATCTTGACCGTGAGCTTCACCAAGACCACCTACAACGCCCTGCCCTACAAGTTCGAGGCGGGCACGCCCAACATCTCCGGCGTCGTCGGCCTCGGCGCCGCCGTCGATTGGCTGGCCACGCTCGACCTCGAGGCGGCGCATGCACACGAGGCAGAATTGCTCTCCTACGCGACCGAAGTGCTCACCGATATCGAAGGGCTGCGCGTGATCGGCACGGCCGCGGACAAGGCGAGTCTGGTCTCCTTCGTCGTCGACGGCGTGCATCCGCACGATCTCGGTACGATCCTCGATCAGGACGGCATCGCGATCCGCACGGGGCACCACTGTGCGATGCCGGTCATGGAATTCTTCCGGGTGCCGGCGACGGCACGTGCCTCGTTCGCGTTCTATAACACCTTCGAGGAAGTCGACCGGCTCGCAGCTTCGGTAGCGCGCGCGCGGCGTCTGTTCGCCTGAGATAAGCCATGGAACTCGCCGATCTATACCGCGACGTCATCCTCGATCACAACCGCCGGCCGCGCAACTTCGGCGAACTGACGCCCGCCGATGCGACCATCGAGGGCTTCAACCCGCTGTGCGGCGATCGCCTCACGCTGCGCTTGCGCTTCGGGGAGGACCGCATCGAGGACATCCGCTTCGACGGGGCGGGCTGCGCGATCTCGACGGCCTCCGCATCGCTGATGACCGAGGCGGTCAAAGGCAAGACGCGCATCGAGGCGCTCGCCCTGTTCGAACGCATCCACCGGCTGCTGACCGACGATGCAGCACCGGTCGACGACGACGAACTCGGCAAGCTCGCTGCGCTCTCGGGCGTCCGGGAATTTCCAGCCCGGGTCAAATGTGCGAGCCTGTGCTGGCACACGCTCGCGAAAGCGCTGCAGTCCAATCAGCCGCAGGCCCCGGCCGCGGTCTCCACGGAATGACGGTCTCCTTGAGGTAAGCAATCCCGCCATGCGCTCCTATGAAAACGAACCGATCGTCGTGCAGCGCGACGTCCGCGCCGTCGCGATCCCCGCGGGCGTCGAGGTCACCCTGAAGCTCGGTCAGGTCGGCTACATCACGCAGGCCCTCGGCGGCAGCTTCACCGTCTACGTCGAAGGCAATCTGTTCCGCATTCCCGGCAGCGAAGCCGACGGCATCGGCATGACTGTCGCGAAAGCGCCGGAAGTGCCGCCGGAAGCGTCCGAAGAGGACATCAAGAACGTCGTCTGGCAGCAACTCAAGACCTGCTACGACCCCGAGATCCCGGTCAACATCGTCGATCTCGGCTTGATCTACGAATGCGACGTGCACCAGAACGAAGACGCGACCCGCACGGTCGAAATCAAGATGACGCTGACCGCCCCGGGCTGCGGCATGGGCGAGGTGCTCGTCCAGGACGTGCGCGACAAGGTGCAAATCGTCCCCACGGTTGCACGCGCGAACGTGGAACTGGTGTTCGATCCGCCGTGGAATCATACGATGATGTCGGAAGAGGCCCGGCTGCAAACGGGCATGATGTAACTCGAGGCGGCGCGCGTGAACTGGATCGACGCGGGACCGGTCGGCGAACTCGCCGAGGGAGAATCCATCTCGGTCGCCGTCGGCACTTGGCAGGTCGCCGTGGCACGCTGCGAGGGCGCGCTCTTCGCGATCGAGGATGTCTGTACGCACGACGATGCCGAACTCACCGGCGGCGCGATCGAGGGCTGCGAGATCATCTGCCCGCGCCACGGCGCCCGCTTCTGCCTGCGTACCGGCCGCGCGCTGTCGCCGCCGGCCTACGAGTCGGTGCGGGTCTTCGCAACCAAGGTCGAGGCGGGAAGGATTTGGGTACTCGGCGATTGATTCTGTTGCGGCACGGCCAAGCGCAGCCGGAAACTCCGGGGCGAGCGGACTTCGACCGCGTCCTGACGGAACGCGGCAAGCGCGAGGTCGGGTCCGCCGGCAGGCTGCTGGTCGCACGCGGGTTCATTCCCGATTGTCTGCTCGCGAGTCCGGCCGCGCGCACGCGGGCCACGGCGACGCTGGTCGCCGAGTGCTGCGGCCTGGATCCACGGGACATCGTCTGGCTGCCGGAACTCTACGTGGCAGGCCCTGAGGCGGTCTGGGCTCTGCTCGGCGCCCGCGACGCGTCCCGGCACTGCGTGCTGATCTGCGGCCATAACCCGACGTTGAGTCAGTTGGCGAGCCGCCTCGGCGAGCCGGCGCGGCGGCGCGACCTGCCCACCGCAGGGTTCGCGACGGGGATCTGGGATGCCGCCGTCGATTGGTCGAGGGCTCTGCCGGAGGGCGCGCAAGATTGCGGGTTCGCGGCTCCCGGCGAGGCCGGCCCCTAAAACGCGTAAGCTAAATTGACCGTGGTCAGCGTGTCGGTCGCCTTGCTGTCGGGCGGTGGGCTCGTGTTGTGGCGCACCGCATAGGCAACACTCAGGGACAGCTTGGTGCTCACTTTGACGGCGAGCGCCAGATCGTCCTCGAGGTAGGTATTCACGTCGGCGTAGGTGAACTTCAAATCGTCCGTGAGTTTGGTCGTCGACGTCAGGGCTTGCTCGTATTTCACCTCGCCCTGGAGGACGCCGGCATTTTCACGCTCGCCCTTCTGCTGCCCGATTTCGACGCCTGCGGCATCGTTGATCGGCTCGTACGGTCGCAACTGACCGTAACCCACGCCGAGTTGCGCGGTCAGCTTGGTCGCGCTCGAGTCGATGAGCTTGCGCCCGTAGCCCAAGGTCGCATTCGCCTGGTAGGCGAAGCCGCTGAACGCGTCGTTTATGTAGCTCAAGCCGCCGAAGACGAAACTCGCGGTGGTGAGATCGTAGTTCGATTGGAAGGCGGCATCCTTGCGATTCGCGGACGTGACGCCGCTGGTCTTCGCGGACAGGTCGTCGACGGTCAAGGTATGCTTCCACGGACCGATCTGATCGCTGAGCGCGAGCTTCGCATCGAAGGTATCGGCGTTGGTGTTGCCTTTGGCGTCGACGAAGCCGAGTTCGCCCTTGCCCGACCAACCCTGCGGAGGCGGCGCATCGTCCGCGCATGCAACCCCGGTCGACACCAGGGCGAAAGCCGTCATCAAACCACGTTCAAGCCGCCCGCTTCGCAGGACTCGTCGCATATCATCGATCCCTTCGCTGTTTTTTAGGAGCCGCGGATTATATCGGCACAAGCGGCGCGGTCGAGCCGGATATTATGTCTGGTCACGCTGCAGGCGCATGAGCCGGCGTCGATCGCGCTTGTCGGGGCGCACGTCCGGGCGTGGGCGACTTTGCTGTGCCAGGCGATGCTGTTCACGCAGACTCGCGCGCCGCGCCGCGCTCGCGGGCGTCTCCAGGTAGCACTGCGCCGCCTCCGCCGCCGGGCCCCGCCGCAGGGGCAAGCCGCGCACCTCGAATTCGGCGACGATGCCGGCCAAGGAAACGGTGATGCGGTCACCGGCTCGTACGCGGTGGGCGGCCTTGACGCGTTCCCCGTTCAAATGGACCTTGCCACCGGCGATGGCGCCCGCGGCCAGCGACCGCGTCTTGTAGAACCGGACATGGAACAGCCATCTGTCCAGGCGGTGGCCGCCATCTTGTAGGTCGTCGGCCGATTCGTCGTCGCGCATTGCCGTTATAATAAACGTTGGATCGTCACCCCGCCTCCCGAAAGGATGTCTCGTGATCGGAGAATTCCGCGAAAAACTGCGCCAGAACACCGCCGAACTCGAGAGCGCGGGCCTGCTCAAGCGCGAACGCCTGATCGGCTCGGCCCAGGGTCCCGTCGTGCAGCTCGCCGACGGCCGTGAAATGATCAATCTGTGCGCCAACAATTACCTCGGGCTTGCCAATCATCCGGCGGTCATCGAAGCGGCTCATGCCGCGCTCGATCGGTACGGCTACGGGGTCGCTTCGGTGCGCTTCATTTGCGGGACCCAGAGCGTGCACCGCCAGCTCGAGGAGCGCTTGAGCGCCTATCTCGGCATGGAGGACACGATCCTTTATTCGTCCTGCTTCGACGCGAACGGCGGACTGTTCGAGACCTTGCTGGACGAAAGCGATGCGGTGATCAGCGATGCGCTCAATCATGCGAGCATCATCGATGGGATCCGGCTCTGCAAGGCGCGCCGCCTGCGCTATGCAAACGGCGACCTCGGCGAGCTCGAGGCCTGTCTCAAAGAGGCGCACGGCGCGCGCGTGCGGCTGATCGCCACCGACGGCGTGTTCTCGATGGACGGATCGATTGCGAGGCTCGCCGAGATTTGCGACCTGGCCGACCGCTATGGCGCCCTCGTCATGGTCGACGATTCCCATGCCACTGGTTTCATCGGCGCGCGCGGCCGCGGATCGCACGAACTGCGCGGCGTCATGGAGCGCATCGACATTCTGACCGGTACGCTCGGCAAGGCCTTGGGCGGCGCGAGCGGCGGCTATGTCGCGGCGCGCCGGGATATCGTCGCCTGGCTGCGGCAACGTTCGCGCCCCTACTTGTTTTCGAACAGCATCGCACCGGTCGTGGCCGCCGGCACGTTGCGCGTAATCGACCTGCTCGAGACCTCGCCCGAGTTGCGCGAGCGCGTCCATGCGAATGCGCGACATTTCCGCGCGCGCATGCAGGACCTCGGCTTCGCACTGCTGCCCGGCGAACATCCGATCATCCCCATCATGCTCGGCGATGCGCCGCTCGCCGTGGCCCTGGCCGAGAGGATGCTGGCCGAAGGCGTCTACGTCGTTGCCTTCTCCTTTCCCGTGGTTCCCAAGGGCATGGCGCGGATACGCACGCAAATGAACGCCGCGCACACGACCCTGCAGCTCGACCGGGTCGTCGCGGCCTTCGCGAAGGCCGGTCGTGAGCTCGGCATCATTCACTGAACACGACGAGGACGCCCATGAAAGCACTGGTCAAGGCACGCGCGGAACCCGGGATCTGGCTGCAGGACATCCCGATACCCACGGTCGGACACAACGATGTCCTCATCAAGATCCGCAAGTCGGCGATTTGCGGCACCGACATGCACATTTTCAATTGGGACGCCTGGGCGCAGAAATCCGTGCCCGTGCCGATGGCCGTGGGCCACGAATACTCCGGCGAGATCGTCGAAGTCGGCAGCGAAGTGCGGGGTTTCAACATCGGCGATCGCGTTTCCGGCGAGGGCCATATAACGTGTGGTCATTGCCGCAACTGCCGCGCCGGACGACGCCACTTGTGCCGCAACACGCTCGGCGTCGGCGTCAATCGTCCCGGCGCCTTTGCCGAGTACTTGACGCTTCCGGCGACCAATGTTTTCAAACTCTCAGCGGCGATCGACGACGACATCGCCTCGATTCTGGACCCGTTCGGCAACGCGACGCACACGGCGCTCGCCTTCAACGTGGTCGGCGAGGACGTGCTCATCACCGGCGCGGGCCCGATCGGCATCATGGCGGTCGCGATCGCGCGGCATTGCGGCGCACGCCACGTGGTCATCACCGACGTCAACGATTACCGCCTGAGTCTCGCCTTGGGGCTGGGCGCCTCGAAGGCGCTCAACGTGGCGCGCGAGTCTCTCGACGACGCCATGCGCGACCTCGGCATGGAAGAAGGCTTCGACGTCGGCTTCGAAATGTCCGGTAACGCCTCGGCGCTGCGCGAGATGCTGCGCACGATGAACAATGGCGGCAGCATTTCCATGCTTGGGATCCCGCCCGGCGAGACCGCGATCGACTGGAATCAGGTGATTTTCAAAGGCCTCGTGATCAAAGGCATCTATGGCCGCGAGATGTTCGAGACCTGGTACAAAATGGCGAGCATGCTGCAGAGCGGTTTGAACGTGCGCCCGGTGATCACGCATCGCCTCGGGATTCGCGACTACCTCGAGGGTTTCGAAATCATGAATTCGGGCAAATCCGGCAAGGTCATTCTGGACTGGGCGGCGCTCTGAAAGACAGCGATGGCTGGGTGCACCAGCAATAGGCATACAGCCCGCGCGGATCGTTGAGTCGCGCCACGGCGCGCGCCTGTTCGAATACGGGATCGAGCATGCGTTCGATCTCGCTGCGCCTGGGGACGATGCCCACCGCGCGTCCGATGGACAGCGACTCGGAGCGTAGCTGCAGCAAGAGCTGCTCGCGCAGGCTGAGTTCCGGCTGGATGTAGTCGACGCCGTAGTCACCGCTGAGATCGGCCAGGCGCGCGGCCGCGGCCGTGGCGTCGGTCAGCCCGCCTAGATGGTCGACGAGACCGATGCGCTCCGCGTCCGCGCCGGCCCAGACGCGCCCCTGGGCGATCTTGTCGATATCCTCGACGCTCTTCTTGCGGCCTTCGCCGACGCGCTCGAGAAACTCCGCATAGGCGTGATCGACCGAGGTCTGCAGGATCGCGCGCGTGTCGGCGCTCAGGCTGCGGTCGAGGCGCATGCCGCCGGCGAGCGGTGTCGTGCCGATGCCGTCGATCTTGACCCCGAGCTTTTCGAGCGTGTGTTCGAACGTGGGCACGACCGAGAACACGCCGATCGAACCGGTCAGGGTCGTGGGACTTGCGAAGATTTCGTTCGCCGCCGCGGAAATGTAATAGCCACCCGAGGCCGCATAGGTGCTCATCGAGACGACGACCGGCTTGCCCGCTTTGCGCAGACTCTGCACTTCGCGCAGAATCTGCTCGGATGCGAACATGCTGCCGCCGGGGCTGTCGACGCGCAGCACGACGGCCTTGACGCTGCTGTCATAGCGCGCCTGGCGCAGCAGTTCGGACGTGCTCTCGCCGCCGATCGTGCCCGGGGGCTGTCTGCCGTCGAGGATCTCGCCCGCCGCCACGACGATGCCGATGCGGGCTTCCGACTTCGGCTTGAGCGCGCGTTTGGAGCGGACCGACACGAGGTACTGGCTCATCTCGACGGAGTTGAAAGAATGACTGTCGGCATCTTCGCCGACCAGGCTCTTGAGGTCGTCGGCGAGCTGGCGCCGGCTCTTGAGACCGGTGACCAGGCCACGCTGCATCGCCAGGCGCGCGGCATCGCCACGCACGGCCGAGAGCGCCGCCGCTTCCTGCGCGACGTAGTCGTCGAGTGCGGTCGGCGGCAGCGAGCGGGCACGCGTGACGTCGCGCTGATAAGCGCCCCAGAGCACACCGAGCCAGGCGGAACTCTCTTCTCGCTCGCTCGGCGACATGTCGCTGCGCGAATACTGGTCGGTGAAGCTCTTGAAGGTGCCGGCGCGAAACACGTTGACGTCGACACCGAGTTTGTCGATCGCGTCCTTGAGGAACATCCGGTAGTAGCTGAATCCGTCGATGTAGACCAAGCCGAGCGGATCGAGGTAGACCTCGCCGGCCTGGGCGGCGAGATAGTATTGCGTCTGGTCGAGGGAGTCCGCGGCGACGACGACACGTTTGCCGGCGGCGCGGAAATCACGCAGGGCCGCACCCACCTCCTGGAGCTTGGAGAGACCCGAGGGGGAAAGATCGCCGACATCGAGCACGATCAGCTTGATGCGGGCGTCGTCCTTGGCGGCCGCGATCGCATCCGTCACGTCGCGCAGCAGCGTCTCGGGCGCGGGACCGCCGGACGCCTGGCCGATCGCGCGGCGCAAAGGATCCGAGGACAGCTGCTCGACCAATTCTCCCTGCGGATCGACGACCAGCGCCGCGGAACGCGGGATCACCGGCAGCGAGGTGTGCAGGGCGGCGAGCAGAAAGCCGAAGATCACCAGCAATAGCACCAGGCTCAAGGCTTTGCGAATCCCGTCGAGGATCCGCCATACCAGCAGGAAAAAGCCCTTGAGTGCAGAGCCGAAACTCATTCATCGTCTCCCGGCGCAAAGACCTCCGCAACCCAGGTTCGAATCCTCAGATCTTCTCTTCGATGCGCGCGGCCTTGCCCGACAAATCGCGCAGGTAATAGAGCTTGGCACGCCGTACCGCGCCGCGCCGCTTGACGCTGACCTCGCTGATCGCCGGACTGTGCGTCTGGAACACACGCTCGACGCCCTCGCCGTGCGAAATCTTGCGCACCGTGAAAGACGAATTCAGACCGCGATTCTTCTTCGCGATCACGACGCCCTCGTACGCCTGCACGCGTTCGCGATCACCTTCGACGACCTTGACCTGGACCACGACGGTGTCGCCGGGATTGAAGTCCGGAAACTTCGCCAAGGAACGTTCGCCGTTCAACGCTTGAATGATTTTATTCATACGATCTCGACCTCATCTATGACTAGTCTTCGCTCTGTGCGGCGCTTGCGACGCGCTCGCGCTTGAATTCTTCCAACAACAGCCGCTCTTCCGCACTCATTCCGCGACGCTCGAGCATCTCCGGCCGGCGCAACCACGTGCGCCCCAGGGCCTCGCGCAAGCGCCAGCGCCGGATCGCCGCGTGATCGCCGCCGATCAGCACCCCGGGGACGCCGCCGGCGGAATCGGTCGGCGGCCGCGTATAATGAGGCCAATCGAGCAAGCCGTCACTAAACGATTCCTGCACCGCCGATTCGCTGCTGCCCAAGGTGCCCGGCACGAGCCGCGCAATCGCATCGATCACGACCAAGGCCGGCAGCTCGCCACCCGAGACGATGTAATCGCCGATCGACCAGGATTCATCGACTTCCGTGGCGATGAAACGCTCGTCGATGCCCTCGTAGCGTCCCGCCACCAGCACGAGCCCCGGCAGGCCCGAGGCCTGCCGCGCGCGGCGCTGATCGAAGCGCTCGCCGTCCGCACCCAAATAAACCCGCCGACTGCCCTCAGGCAGCCGCTGCGCCGCGGCGCGCACGGCTGCGCGCAAGGGCTCTATCTTCAATACCATGCCCGGGCCGCCGCCATAGGGGCGATCGTCGACCGAGCGGTGGACGTCGTGCGCGAATTCGCGCGGATCGACGCACTGCACGTCGACGCCACCCCGATCGACCGCGCGTCCGACGACCCCGTGTGCCAAGGCATCGCGGATCATCTGCGGAAATAGGCTGACCACGGCGATCCGCATCGCCTTAAGCCGCCGGTTCGTCCCAGTCGACCACGACCCGGCGCGAGGCCAACTCGACGCGGCGCAAATGTTGCGGCACCGCTGGAACCCAAAACTCCGCCTCACCGCGCACGACCATGAGCGCATGCGCGGGTGTCTCGATGAAATGGTCGACGACACCCAAAACCCGACCCGCCACGTTCACAACCTCACAACCGAGCAAATCGCTGCGGTAGAAGTCCTGCGGCCGGCTGTCCGGCAGCTCGGCCCGCGCCAAGACGATGACCGCGCCACGCAAGGCCGTCGCCCGATCGCGGTCATCGACCCCGGCGAGCTTCGCCGTCAGCTGGCCGCCACTGCGACCGGTCGCCTCGATCTTGTAGGTCTCGGCCGCGCCCTGGCACAGCAACAGGAGCCTGCGTTTCTCGAAAACCCGCTCCGGTGGGTCCATGTAGGAACGGACCTTGATCCAGCCCCTGACGCCGAACGGCGCACCGACGCAGCCCATTTCGACGAGTGGCGGCGCGCCAATCCCGGACGACGAGTCACTCGGCGATGAGCGCTTGAGCGACGTGTCGCCCGGCGAATCCTCGCCCATCGCGGGGAGATCGTCCCTAGGCCGCGACCGCTTGCTTGCGGAAGGTCGTGAGCAATTGCTTGACGCGGTCCGACATATGGGCGCCCTGGCCAACCCAGTGCTCGATGCGCGCCACGTTCAAGCGCAGCTTGATTTCCGCGCCGCGGGCTACGGGATTGAATAAACCCACGCTTTCGAGACTCGTCCCGCCCTGGCGCTTGCGACTGTCCGTCACCACCACGTGATAGAACGGGGTCTTCTTGCCGCCGCGTCGAGTCAATCGGATCGTCACCATGTGGGCACCTTGAGGTAAATAGCCGCGAATTGTAATGAAAATGCGACCTTGAGTGCAAGTCTTCGCCATGCGGCCGCGGACCTGCGGCCGAGCCGGCCGATCAGGGCCCGAAACCGCCCGGCATACGGCCCGCCATGCCGCGCATCATGTTCTTGAGCATGCCGCCCTTGGCCATGCGTTTCATGGTCTTTTGCATCTGGTCGTACTGTTTCAACAAGCGGTTGACCTCCGGCAGCTGCACGCCGGCACCGGTGGCGATGCGGCGCTTGCGTGAACCATCGATCATGTCCGGGCGGCGCCGTTCGCGCGGGGTCATCGAGTCGATGATGCCGATCTGCCGCTTGATCGCCTGCGGATTCACCGCACCGGCAGCCTTGGCGGCATTCGCCTGCAGTTGCGCGGGCAGCTTGTCGAGCACGGCGGCCATGCCGCCCATGCGCTGCAACTGCGCGAGCTGATCGCGGAGGTCGGCGAGATCGAAATTCTTGCCGCTGCTGATCTTTTTTGCGAGCTTCTGGGCTTTTTCCTGGTCGACCTGTTCCTGGACCTGCTCGACCAGCGACAAGACGTCGCCCATGCCGAGGATGCGTGAAGCAATGCGCTCGGGCTGAAACAGCTCGAGCGCATCGGTTTTCTCGCCCGTGCCGACGAACAGGATGGGCTTGCCCGTGACCTGACGCACCGACAGGGCCGCGCCGCCCCGCGCGTCGCCGTCGGCCTTGGTCAGGATCACGCCGGTGAGACTCAGCGCCTCGTTGAAGGCTTTGGCCGCATTGATCGCGTCCTGGCCCGCCATACTGTCGACGACGAACAGCCGTTCGTGCGGATGCAGTTCTGCCTCCAATTGCGCGGCCTCGGCCATCATGTCCGCATCGACGTGCAAGCGTCCCGCCGTGTCGAGCAGCAGGACGTCGTAGGCCTGCAGCATTGCCTGCGACAGCGCGCGCTTGGCGATCGCAAGCGGCGCCTCGCTCGCTTCGGCCGGCGCGAAACCGGCGCCGACCTGGGCGGCCAAGGTCTGCAGTTGCAGGATCGCGGCCGGGCGGTACACGTCGGTGCTGACCATGAGCACCTTCTTGCGCTCCTTGTCGATCAACCAGCGCGCGAGCTTGCCGGCGGTCGTGGTCTTGCCGGCGCCCTGCAGGCCCGCGAGCATGATCACCACGGGTCGCTGGGCGCGCAGATTCAGACCGGTGCTGGCCTCGCCCATGAGGCTCGTGAGCTCTTCGTGGACGACCTTGATGAAGGCCTGCCCGGGCGTCAGGCTCTTGATGACCTCGGTGCCCACGGCACGCGCCTTGACGGCATCGATGAAGTTCTTGACGACCGGCAACGCCACGTCGGCCTCGAGCAGCGCGAGCCGCACCTGGCGCAGCGTATCGGCAATGTTGTCTTCGGACAGGCGCCCGCGGCCCGAGAGCGTGCGTAATGCCGTCCCCAATCTTTCGGTCAGTTGATCGAACATAGTGATCTCACGAGGGGGCTAGATGAGCAAAGTTCCTTGTATCATAACGGCTGTCTACGCCACTTAGGGTCAACCTTGCTGCTCGCCGCTACTTTATTCCTGCTGTACTCCGCCAGTGCCTGGACGATGCTGCGCAGCGTGACGAACCGACGATTGGACCCTCTGGCCTGGGGGCTGACTCTGGCCGCGATTTTCGCTCACAGCGACGCAATCGTCCACTTGATGCGCCGGGTCGTACCGTTTTCGATCGGGCTGCTCGAGGCGGTCTCGATGCTCGCGTGGACGCTCGCGGCACTTGCGTGCTTGATCGCCGTCGAACGTCAAAACCGCGTTCTGACCGCGATCCTTCTCGGCAGCGCCGCCCTCGGCGCCGTGGCGACCCGCTCGGGACCTGCGTTCGCCGAGGATGCCAACTCGGGCTGGGAACTGACGGCACACATTCTTCTGTCGATGGGTGCGGCGGCCTTGTTGTTCGCGGCCGCGGTGACCGCGGTGCTGCTGTTCGTGCTCGACCGCCGCTTGCGCTCGCGCCGGCTCACGGCCCTGCCGAGCGCACTGCCGCCGGTCGACACGCTCGAACAGATCATGTTTCGCTGCATCACGGCGGGCTTCGCGCTGTTGACGCTGGCGCTGTTCACCGGCTTCGTGTTCGTCACGAACCTGTTCACGCAGCATCTCGAGCACAAGACCGTATTTTCCGTGATCGCCTGGGTGATCTTTGCGGTCCTGCTCGTCGGCCGGCGGCTCTATGGCTGGCGCGGCCGCGTTGCGGTCCGGCTCACGCTCGCCGGATTCGTGTTCTTGCTGTTGGCGTATTTCGGTTCGAAGTTCGTGCTCGAGGTTCTACTGGGACGTCACTGGGGCTGATCCTAAAGCCGGTCAGGTCATGCAACACTGGTCACTTGGGTTCCTGTTCTCGGGGCTGGCGGCACTGCTGCTGCTCGCGGCCTTTTTTGCGGGCAGCGAAACCGCGCTCATGAGCTTGAACCGCTACCGTCTCCGGCACCGCGCGAAGGCCGGCAATCGCGGCGCACGGCTCGCCGAGGCGCTGCTCGCACAGCCGGATCGGCTGATCGGCTTGATCCTGCTGCTCAGCACCGTCGTCAACGTCGTGACGCCCACCCTGGTGGGCTTGATCGCGTTCCGGCTCGGTGGCGATTTCCTGGTTGCGATCGGTGTGATCACGCTGACCTTCGTCTTGCTGATCTTCTGTGAGGTCGCGCCGAAGACCTTCGCAGCGCTGCATCCGGAACAGTTCGCGATTCCGGCCGCTTACGTCTATACGCCCCTGCTGATCCTCTTCTACCCGTTCGTCTGGGCGACTAACCTGTTGGCGAACGGCACGCTGCGCCTGCTCGGCGCCTCCCAGGAGCGGGCCTCGAACGCGCTCAGCAGCGAGGAACTGCGCACCGTGGTCGCCGAGGCCGGCGCGATGATCCCGCACCGCCATCAGCAAATGTTGGTCAGCATCCTCGATCTGGAGAAGGCGACCGTCGAGGACATCATGGTACCGCGCGTCGAAATCGTCGGCGTCGACATCGAGGATGAATGGGACAAGATCGTCGATCAGCTGCGTCAGAGCCAGCACACGCGCCTGCCGGTCTACGAGGGTGAAATAGACCGCATCATCGGCGTGCTGCACATGAAGCGCGTCGTCCACGAACTGGCGCGCGGGCGGCTCGATCGCGAGTCGCTGATCGAAGCGGCGACGAGCCGGGATGCGTATTTCGTCCCTTCCGGCACGACCTTGAACATGCAGTTGCTCAACTTCCAGCGCAACAAGCGGCGCATAGCCTTCGTCGTCGACGAATACGGCGACATCCAGGGCCTGGTCACGCTCGAGGACATCCTCGAGGAGATCGTCGGAGAATTTACGACGGATCCGGCGACCATGATGCACAAGGACGTGCACAAGGAGGCCGATGGCAGCTTCGTCGCCAATGCCGCGTCCTCGATCCGCGCTCTGAATCGCTCGATGCGCTGGAATCTGCCGACCGACGGGCCGAAGACGCTCAATGGCTTGATCGTCGAGTATCTCGAGACGATCCCGGAACCCGGAACCACCTTGAAGCTCGCCGACTACACGCTCGAAGTCCTGCAGACCGGCGACAACGCGGTCAAGACCGTGCGGATCCGGCCGCCGGCGCCGGTGGCAACGCCCACGGGGGCGGCTGCCGAAGCGCCGTCGCGCAAGCGCTCGGCGCGGCGCTAGACCGCGTCGAGCGCCTGGCTGAGGCGCGTCACACCGATGACCCGCATACCCTCAGGCGGGCGCTTCGGTACGTTCGCCTCCGGCACGAGCGCCGTCGTGAATCCGTGTTTGGCCGCCTCGCGCAGCCGCTCCTCACCGAAGGGCACGGGCCGAATCTCGCCCGCGAGCCCGAGTTCGCCGAAGGCGACGAGGGACGTCGGCACCGGCGCATCGCGCAGACTCGAGCGTGCCGCCAGCACGATCGCAAGATCCCCCGCGGTCTCGGCGAGGCGCACGCCGCCGACGACATTCGCGAACACGTCTTGGGTCTGCAGGGCGAGCGCCGCGTGCCGGTGGGCGACCGCGAGCAGCATCGTCAGGCGGTTCCCGTCGATACCGACAGCCACGCGGCGCGGATTGGCGCCGAGACTCGCATCGGCCAGCACTTGTACCTCGATCAACAGCGAGCGCGTACCCTCACGCATCACCGTGATCACGCTGCCGGGGACGGGCTCGCCGTGTCGCGACAGAAAAATCGCCGATGGATTCGTGACTTCGCGCAAGCCCTGCTCGACCATCGCGAAGACGCCGATCTCGTTGGCCGCACCGAAGCGGTTCTTGACCGAACGCAACACGCGAAAACGGCTGCCGGTATCGCTTTCGAAATACAAAACCGTGTCGACCATGTGCTCGAGCACACGCGGCCCCGCGATCTGTCCCTCCTTCGTGACGTGGCCGACCAGCAGCACCGCCGTGCCGGCGCCCTTCGCGTAACGGACGAGCGCCGCCGTGCACTCGCGCAATTGCGCAACGGCGCCCGGCGCGGATTCGATCTGCTGCGAATACATCGTCTGGATCGAGTCGATGATGAGGATGCCCGCCTGCATCCCGGTGGCCGCGGCGACGATGTGCTCGACACAGGTCTCTGCGATCAAGCGGGCTGTGGCCGCCTCGAGGCCCAGCCGCCGACCACGCAAAGCGACTTGGCTCAAGGACTCCTCGCCGGTCGCGTACAGAACCGGGCGTCCGGTATTGAGCGCGGCGGCCGCCTGCAGCATCAGGGTCGACTTGCCGATCCCGGGATCGCCGCCCAGCAAGGTCACGGAGCCGGGGACGAGGCCCCCGCCGAGCACCCGGTCGAGTTCCGATGAACCGGTCGACAGCCGGGTTTGCGGCGCCTGTGACTCGGCCGCAAGCGTCGAAATAGGCTCGGTACGGCCTGCGCGCGCGACCGTCCCCGAACGTGATGCGTCGCTCACCAATTCCGCGGCCAGTGTGTTCCAGTCACCGCACGCAGGGCACTGCCCCTGCCATTTTGGCGCAGCCGCCCCGCAGTTCTGACAAACGTAGACCTCTTTGGACTTGCGCATGGACTTCCTTTGCGTCGAATTGTGAATTTAGCATTGCTGCGCGAGCGTCCTGATCACCTATACTCCGCTGCTTATCGGTTGTGATTATGTTTACTCAATGAGAAAATTGGGCTTATTTGCAGCGCTGCTCGGCATCGCGATCCTCGTCGTTGACCTGATTCTCCGGGCGGTCGGTGCAGGCAGCGTTTGGATATGGCTGCCTGGGACGCTGCTTGCTGGCGCGGGCGCGAGCGTGGTCCTTTGGGTCCGATGGCAGACGCAGGCCGGCGCCGCGGTCGTACCCCCGGCGCGCGGGGCGCCGCTGACGGACACCGCGAGACTGCTCGACAATTTCGAACAACGCTTCGCCGAATTGAAAACGCGCAAACCCAATGCCGCCGTGCTGGGCGATCTGTATACGCTGGCGACGCAATTGGAGCAACGAAGCCGCATGCCGCAGGCGACCGCGGTTTATCGGCACCTCGTGCGCATCGACAACACCTACCGCGACGTCGCTCAGCGCCTCGGTCGCTTGATGGACGCAGAGCGGGTGGCGGGCGCCACCGCGCGCGTCGGCGGCCCTGCGGTCACGGCGGCGCGCGTTCAAGGCCGCGCGGGTGTCGCCGCACCACCGGCCATGGCGCAGCAGCTCGAGTCGACGGTTGCGCTCGCGCTTGGCGCCCGTGGCCTGGCCTCGGCCGCGGGCGGTGGTGCTCTGCCGGATGCGGCCGAAGACGGTGAGCCCCTGCCGATCCGCCAGCTCGGACGCTACCGGCTCGAGCGGGAAATCGGCCGCGGCGCGATGGGCGTCGTCTACCTGGGCCGGGACATGGCGATCAATCGGCTGGTGGCGATCAAGGCGATCCCACTCGCCGGCGACGGCAGCGAGTCGGAACTGCGCGATGCCCGGGCGCGTTTTTTCCGTGAAGCGGAGACCGCCGGTCGCCTCAATCATCCGAACATCGTGACGATCTATGACGTTGGTGAAGAAGGCGGACTCGCCTATATCGCGATGGAACATCTGAAGGGCTCGCATCTCAGCGATTTCGCGGTCTCGGACCGGTTGATGGAGCCGCGCAAGATCCTGGAACTGATCGGCCGCACCGCCGATGCCCTGGGGTTTGCCCACAAGCAGCAGGTCGTGCATCGCGACATCAAACCGGCGAACCTCATGTACGATTCAGCCGCCGATATTTTGAAGATCACTGACTTCGGAATTGCACGGATCGCGGGCGCCGGCAGCACGCGCACGGGCATCGTGCTCGGCACGCCGTCGTTCATGTCGCCGGAACAGCTGGAGGGGCGAATTGTGACCGGTCACTCGGACTTGTTCTCCCTGGGTGTTAGCCTATTCCAATTGTTGACGGGACAGCTGCCGTTCACGGCCGATTCGATGACGGGGCTGATGCAGCAAATCGCGGAAGCGCCGCATCCGCCATTGCGCGCGTTCCGTCCCGATTTGCCGGCATGCGTCGAAACCGTCATAGACCGTGCCTTGGCCAAGGACCCTGAGGCGAGATTCGACACCGGTGCTCAGATGGCGGCCGCTCTCGAAGACTGTCGCGTACGTATACCGAGCGGGATGCCATGATTGACGTTGAGAGAAGCCGCCCATGAGTCTGCGGGGCAAGATCGCCAGCGTGGCTCTGACCGACACAGGCAAAGTGCGCGAGCACAACGAGGATATGATCGGCGCCGAGCCCGACATCGGCTTGTTCGTGCTCGCCGACGGCATGGGCGGCTATAACGCCGGCGAGGTCGCGAGCGGCATCGCGGTCAAGACCATCATCAATCTGGTGCGCGATGCTGTGATGCGCGAGGACATGACAGTACCCGACCCGGAAACCGGCCTGACGCGTTCGAGCATCATCCTGCGCGATGCGATTCATCGGGCCAACAAGATCATCTATCACACCTCGAAGACCCAACCGCAGTGCGAGGGCATGGGCACGACCGTGGTCGCCTGCCTGTTTCATGACAATCGGATGTCAATTGCGCATGTAGGGGATTCCCGCTTGTACCGGTTGCGTGACAATCGCTTCGAGCAAATGACCCTGGATCATTCGCTGCTGCAGGAACTGGTCGATCGCGGCTTTTACTCCCAACAGGAGGCGCAGCGCGCGACCAACAAGAACTACGTGACGCGAGCCTTGGGGGTCGAACAGAACGTCGATGTCGAGATCCACGAGGAGCCCGTTCAGAAAAGCGACTATTACGTGCTCTGTTCGGACGGTCTTTCGGACATGATCGAAGACGAGGACATCCATTTAACAATCAGCACCTTTAGTGCTAATCTCGATACGGTCGCTAAGCAGTTGATACAGCTCTCGAACGATAACGGTGGGCGCGATAATGTGTCGGTCATCATGGCGCATGTAACTGAGCCCTTCCCGGCGCACCGGCGTATCTTCGAGAAAATATTGGGATGGTTTGGTTAAGGTAATGGAGTCTGCATGGCACGCCTGATGCTCAGCTTGGACGGTCAAGTCCTGGCGGAATACAACATGAACAAGGAGCGGTACACCATCGGGCGGCTGCCGGACAATGACATTCGGATCGACAATCCGGCGGTCAGCGGCCACCACTCATTGATCATCAACATCCTCAACGATTCCTTCCTCGAGGATTTGAACAGCACCAACGGCACCTACGTCAACGGCAAGTTGATCAAGAAGCACGCCATGCAGCACGGTGACGTGATCACCGTCGGGCATCATCAATTGCGCTTCGTCGACAGCCAGGACGGCGATGTCGAGCAGGACGAATTCGAGAAGACGATGGTGATCACTCCGAGCTCGCAGGGCGAGGACCGGATCCGCCGCGTCGGACAGGCGGTCGACCAGGCCGCCAAGGCCGTCTCGGCCAAGCGCAACTTCAACGCCGCCGCCGCAGAGGCGCCGACCGCGCTGCCGAAGGCGAAACTGCAAGTGCTCAGCGGTGCCTTCGCCGGCCGCGAACTGGAGCTCACCAAGGCGCTCACGACGCTGGGCCGGCCGGGCGTGCAGGTGGCCGCGATCACGCGTCGCTCCGAAGGCTATTTCATCGTGCACGTCGACAGCGGCAAGGAGAACGATTATCCGCTCGTCAATGGCCTTGCGATCGGCCCGCAAGCGCGCCGCCTCAACGACAACGACGTCGTGCAATTGGCCGGCGTCAAAATGGGCTTCTTCGAAAGCTGAAGCTCAGCGCAGTTCGACCGCAACCCGCTGGCTGATGCCGCACAAGAGTTCGTAGGGAACGGTGCCCGCCCAGCGGGCAATCTCCTCGACCGGCAATTGCGGTCCCCATAACACGACCGGATCGCCGAGCTGCGGTGCAGTCTCAGCATCGGTCACGTCGATCCCGATCATGTCCATCGACACGCGTCCGACCAACGAAGCGCGTGCGCCGCCCACGAGCACGGGCGCGCCGGAGCGAACGCTGCGTGGATACCCGTCGCCGTAACCGACCGCAGCGACCGCGAGGCGCGTGCGCCGCGCCGCCGTCCAGGTACCGCCGTAGCCCACCCGCTCGCCGATGGCAACGTCCTTGACCGCGATGACCCGTGATTGCAAGGTCATCACGGCGCGCAGCCTCAAGTCGGCGCCGATCGAGTCGGGCAACGGCGAGACGCCGTAGAGCAGCAGACCCGGACGCACCCAGTCTGCCCGGGACGCCGGAAAGTTCAGCAGACCGGCGGAATTGGCGAGGCAGCGCCGTCCGTCGAGCAAGCCCGTCGCCTCCTGGAAACACTGCAGTTGCGCGAGCGTATCGCCGGCATCGCGCTCGTCGGCGCCGGCGAAGTGCGTGAACAAGCCCAAGGGCCGGCCCACCGCGGACAGATCCTGCAACGCCGCCCAGGCGGCGGCGAAGGCGTGGCCCTTGAAGCCGAGACGATTCATGCCGGAGTCCAACTTCAGCCAGACCGTGCAGCGCGCGCCTGGACCTAAGGCGCGCAGCAGCTCGATTTGTTCGGGCACGTGCACGACGAGTTCGAATCCCTGCGCGACCGCAATTTCGAGCTGGTCCAGGTCGAACACTCCTTCGAGCAAGACGATGGTCTTGTCGATACCGGCTGCGCGCAGCAACAAGCCTTCGTCGAGGCGTGCGACCGCAAATGCATCGGCCTCGCGCAAGGCCGTGGCCACGGGTACGAGACCATGCCCATAGGCATTCGCCTTGATCACCGCCATGACGCGCGTACCCGGTGCGTAGTCACGCACGACCGAGAGATTGTGGCGCAGCGCCGCCGTGTCGATCGAGGCACTGACCATGGGCTTCATGGATGGAGGGGGCATGGCTGAGGGAACTTTGACGGCTGCCGATCCGGCAAGCCTACCACCGCCGAACCCGATTGCGTCATGCGATGTCGCATCCGAGCGTGCTGAACTTTTCCGAAGCGGTGTAGCCTATAGGGTCTGGTGGGCAGTCCCGCGCGACGCGGCTGGCGAAATCGCGGGGCAACGACGACATATCAAAAAAATGGAGACGTCATGATCTACGCATCCCCTGGCAAGTCCGGCGCGAAAGTCGAATTCAAGACCCAGTACGACAACTTCATCGGCGGCCGCTGGCAGCCTCCGGTCAAGGGCAACTATTTCGACGTCATCACCCCGATCACGGGGAAACCCTACACCAAAGCCGCGCGTTCGACCGCCGAGGACATCGAACTCGCCTTGGACGCCGCCCACGCTGCAGCCGATCGGTGGGGTCGCACCGCACCGGCCGAGCGCGCCAACGTGCTGCTCAAAATCGCCGATCGACTGGAACAGAACCTGGAGAAGCTCGCCTACGCCGAGACCGTCGACAACGGCAAGCCGATCCGTGAAACCTTGAACGCCGACATCCCGCTGGCAATCGATCACTTCCGGTATTTCGCGGGCTGCGTACGCGCCCAGGAGGGCGCGCTCAGCGATCTCGACGAGACGACCGTCGCCTATCATTTCCATGAACCCCTCGGCGTCGTCGGGCAGATCATCCCCTGGAATTTCCCGATCCTCATGGCCGCCTGGAAGCTCGCCCCGGCGCTGGGGGCCGGCAACTGCGTGGTCTTGAAACCGGCCGAGCAGACCCCGATCAGCATTCTGCTGGTCGCCGAATTGATCGCGGATCTGCTGCCCCCGGGCGTGCTCAGCATCGTCAATGGCTACGGGCGGGAAGCGGGCTTGCCGCTCGCGCAAAGCCGGCGCATCGCGAAGATCGCCTTCACGGGCTCGACCACGACCGGGCGTGTGATCGCGCAGGCGGCGGCCAACAATTTGATCCCCGCGACGCTGGAACTGGGCGGCAAATCGCCGAACATCTTCTTCGCCGACGTGGCGGCCGAAGACGACGACTTTCTCGACAAGGCGATCGAGGGTCTCGTGCTGTTCGCCTTCAACCAGGGCGAGGTGTGCACCTGCCCGTCGCGCGCCTTGATTCACGAATCGATCTACGACAAGTTCATCAAACGGGTTCTGACGCGCGTCGCGGCAATCAAGCAGGGAAATCCCTTCGACACCGACACGATGATCGGCGCACAGGCTTCGAAGGAACAGCTCACGAAAATCCTGACCTATCTCGATCTCGGCAGGCAGGAAGGCGCGCAACTCCTCGCCGGCGGCGCGCAGGCGCATTTGCCGGGCGAACTCGAGGGCGGCTATTACGTGCAGCCGACGCTGTTCAAGGGCCACAACAAGATGCGCTTGTTCCAGGAGGAGATCTTCGGCCCCGTCCTCGCGGTGACGACCTTCAAGGACGAGGCCGAAGCCTTGTCGATCGCGAACGATACGCTCTACGGACTCGGAGCCGGCGTCTGGTCACGGGACGGCAACACCTGCTATCGCATGGGCCGTGCAATCAAGGCGGGTCGCGTCTGGACGAATTGCTATCACGCCTATCCCGCGCACGCGGCGTTCGGCGGCTACAAGGAGTCGGGCATCGGCCGCGAGACGCACAAGGTCATGCTCGATCACTACCAACAGACGAAGAACCTGCTGGTCAGCTACAGCCCGAAGAAGCTCGGCTTTTTCTAGATGGTCGACAAGGTCATCGCAACGGCCGCGGCGTTGGAGCTGATCGAGAGCCTCAAGCTCAAACACGGTCCCGTGATGTTCCACCAATCCGGCGGCTGCTGCGACAACAGCGCCGCCAATTGTTACCTGCCCGGCGAGATCACGACCGGGGCCGGTGACGTGCTGCTCGGCGAAATCGGCGGCTGCCCGTTTTTCATCAGCAAGTCGCAGTACGAATACTGGAAACATACACAGCTGATCATCGACGTGATCGAGGGACATGGCGGGACGTTTTCGCTCGAGGGCCCCGAGGGCAAGGCCTTTCACACGCGGTCACGGGTCTTCACCGATCATGAATGGGCGGAACTGCAGGCCACCGGTACGGTCTAGGTTCCAAGGCGGCCGGAGTCGGCCATCAATCAGGAGAGTCGATGTCGCTGGAAAAAGTTTTGTATGTTGCGCACGCGAAGGCAACGGGTGGCCGTGACGGCCGGGCCGTGATCCCCGATGCCCATCTCGATCTCAAACTCACGACCGCGAAAGAACTCGGCGGCGCGGGCGGCGATGGTACGAACCCGGAACAGTTGTTCGCGGCGGGCTATAGCGCCTGCTTCATCGGCGCGATGAAATTCGTCGCGGCGCGCGAGAAGATCGCGATTCCGGCCGATGCCTCGATCGACGGCAGCGTCGGTATCGGTCCCCTCCCGACGGGATTCGGGATCGAGGTCGAACTGAAGATCTCGCTGCCCGGCGTGCCGCGCGAGGTGGCGCAGACGCTGATCGACAAAGCGCATGTCGTCTGTCCCTACTCGAACGCGACCCGCGGCAACATCGACGTCAAACTAACCCTGGTCTGAGCCGCCCTCTTGCGGGCGAGCGCGTCGCGGCCGGAAATCAGGTCGGGGGCGGTTCGACGATCAGCAGGTAGTAGTCGAGCATCGAAGTCAGCGGCAGCAGTTCCTGCTTCGTGTTCGTCTTGACGATGTAACCCGCGACGTGCAGGTCGTAAGCGGCAATCTTGTCGCGGTCGTGATCCGAGGTGGTGAGCACGAAGATGACCGTGCGCGTCAACTCCGGATCGGCACGTATCGCACGGATCAAGCCGATGCCGTCCAGACGCGGCATTTGGATGTCGACGAGCAGCAGATACGGTGGCTGCAGTTTCTCCCGGCCCTCGCCGCGCAGCATCTCCAGCGCCTCGACGCCGTCGCCCGCCCGTACCAAGCGGTTGACGATCTTCGCCTTGGCCAAACCGCGTTCGACGCTGAGCGCGTCGATGTCGTCGTCCTCGACGAGCAGCAGGGTCAGTTCATTCGCTTGCATCAGGAGCACCTCGTGCATCGCTCGCCGGGGACCAATCGAACCAGACGCACGCGCCGCGAACGGGAGCGGACTCGATACCGCAGTTGCCGCCGTGCAGCGTGACGAGCTTGCGTACGAGCGCAAGACCGATCCCGCTCGCCTCGACCTCGTCGCGACGCTTCAAGGTCGTGAACATGTTGAACACCGTCTCCCGATAGGCGGGGGCTATGCCGGGGCCGTCATCGCTGACGCTGAAGCGCAGCCCCGAGCCATGGTCGGTCACGGCGACTGTGATCGTGCCGCTCGGCCGATCGTGGTGCTTGATCGAATTGCCGATCAGGTTCTGCAGAATCTGCGCGAGCGGCGCGGGCAACACGGCGACGCTCGCGAGCGATGGGTCCTTGACGATCGCGGTTCCCGCCGGCAGCTGCAGGGTCGCGACGACCTCGTCGACGAGCCGGTCCGCCGTCGTCGCCACGCCGTTCTCGTGGCTGCCCTTGCCGGCCCTTGCATACAAGAGCACGTCGTTGAGCATGCGCTCCAATCGCCGCGCGCGGCCGGCAATCATGTTCACGCGCTCTTTCGTCTGCTCGCCGAGGTTTTCATCGTCCTCGAGCACGAACTGCGTCAAGGACACGATCGCGCGCAAGGGTGAGCGCAAGTCGTGCGACGCGGTGTAGACGAATTGATCGAGCTCTTGATTCGTGTAACTCAATTTGGCGTTGACCGCCTCGAGCTCGATCCGCGCCTGCGCCACCACCGCTTCGCTGTGCCGTCGCTGCGTGATGTCGACGATGCTCGCCTGCAGCATCGGATGACCGCCGAGATCGCGCGGACTGATCGGACTCAGCGTCACCTCGACCGGGAATTCGCCGCCGTCCTTGCGCCGGATCACGGGCTCGCCCGAGTCGAGATAGCGGCGGATGTCGGCAGCTTGCGAGTTCCGCAGCCGCTCCGGAATCAACTGCGCGAACGGGCGCGACTGCAATTCGGCGCGTTCATAGCCGAACAGGCGCTCAGCCTCGCGATTCAGCATTTTGATCTCGCCGTCGCGCCCGAGCAAGACCAGTGCGGTCGGCGAGGATTCGAAGATTCGATCGAATAAATCGAGCGACAGCTTGGCACGTCGCAAGATCTCCAGTTCGATCCCCTGGCGCAATTCTTCGGCCAGCGACAAATCGGCGCGGGACCAAGGCCGCGAGTGCCCGTGCACGATTTCCTTCCAGGCGGCGAACGACGAGCGCGGCGAGATCATGCCGGTCACCGGGTCGGGCGCGGGGTGCTTGGTCGGATCTCCGCCCCAGGTGATCGTGAGCGCCTGCTCGGGACGAAACCAGAGGATCGCATCCTGACTATCCTGATCCACATCTTTGCCGGCTTCGCCCAGCGGCAACACCAGCACCCCGCTGTAGTTGGCGGCCTCGGCGGCGAATTCAGGGTGGCGCAGCCCGAGGTCGTCTACGCCAAGCGCCGCGCGGTGACGGACCGGGCGCAGTGCGGCACCTATTGCAGCGGCGAGTTGCGGGCCGGGCGCCGCACCGAGCGAGTGATGGTTGCCGGCAAAACGGACGACCGCGCCACTCGCGTCGACGAGGCGCAGCAAGTCGTCCCCCAAAGCAAGCAGCGTCTCGATCGGGGGCGCGGCAGATGTGAGCCCGGTGAGCAGGGTACGCAGCGTCGCATCGCGCCGCGCGCGCTCGGCGTAAACCTCCGCCGTCATTTGATTGTGCAACAACAGCGAGACCACTTGGCCGATCACTTCGGCCGCAGCACGCAACTCGGGGCTCGGGTAGCGCGGCGTCAGGTGATGGCAGACGAGCATGCCCCAGAGCGTCGGTGCGGCCGATGCGCCGCCGCTCGCGAGGCCGATCGTCATGCTGGCGGCCGTGTGCATATTGCGCATGAATTCGCGGTGCAGGGGCGAGACACTGCGCAACGCGCTGTGCGTCAGGTCGATCGGGGCATGGTCACGAGCGCCCGCCCGGCCGAGCAGGGGCACGGGCGTATAACCGGAATCCGCGATCACGCCGACGGGTTGGCGCAGATATAACTGCCGTGCCTGCGCCGGAATGTCCGAGGCGGGATAGCGCTGTCCGAGATAGGGCTCGAGGGGCGCGCAGTCCTCGGCAATGACCTCGCCATGTCCGTCCGCGCCGAAGCGGTAGCCCATGACGCGGTCGTAGCCCGTGACGGCCCGCAGGCCGGTGACGGCGAGCCTGCACAAGTCGTCGACCCCGGTGGCGGCGCGGAAGGAGTCCAAAATCGACTGCACGCGCCACAGCGGCGGCCTTTGCCAGGGCTCGGTGCGCACGGGTTCGATGTCGATGCAAACGCTGCGCCCGGAGCGGAACGCGCGTAGATGCAGGACCGCGGCGCAGGGCCGAACGAGGGTGTGTGTCAGCCCGGTGGTATTCGCCGCGTGCAGACCCGCGCCGAGCAGGAGGTCGCAGGCCTCTGACCCAAGCACGCTCCCTGGGGGCCGATCGAGACAGTCCTCCGGCGCGGCGCCGAGGATCGCGGCGAGATTGGCGCTCGCGTGCGTGATGCAGTTGCCATCGGCCGACGCGACCAGCAGAGCCCCGTGGGATTGGATTGCCTGCGGCACGTGGATGGGTTCCCGCGCGCAAGGCGTCAGATCAGGCACGCATCCGACCGGGGCGCGGTTCATCCCCTATTATGAGGCAATGGCTACCCGGTGTTGCGCGTTGTCCACTGAGGACGAAGCTCAATGGCGGTTAGGGCCTTAACTGAGCTGTAAAGCGCGATCGTTCTGCGGCTCATCGGCTTCCTCACCGAGAAAGCCGCCGGTCTGGTGCGCCCAGAGACGCGCATAGAGGCCGCCGCGAGCGATCAAACTCTCGTGGGAGCCCTCCTCGACGATGCGTCCCTTGTCGAGGACGACCAGCCGATCCATGGCGGCAATCGTCGACAGACGATGCGCGATCGCGACGACGGTCTTGCCCTCCATGAGCCGGTAGAGGCTTTGCTGAATCGCGGCCTCGACCTCGCTGTCGAGCGCGCTGGTCGCTTCGTCGAGCAGCAGGATCGGCGCATCCTTGAGCATGACGCGCGCGATCGCGATGCGCTGCCGCTGGCCGCCGCTGAGTTTCACGCCGCGTTCGCCGACATGCGCCTGATAAGCCGTGCGCCCCTTCGCATCGCCGAGCGTCAGGATGAAGTCGTGGGCTTCGGCGCGTTTCGCGGCCGCCAACAGGTCGGCTTCGCTCGCGTCCGGCCGCCCGTAGAGGATGTTGTCGCGTACCGAACGATGCAGCAGCGAGGTGTCCTGGGTGACCATCGCGATATTCGCGCGCAGGCTGTCCTGGGTCACGTGCGCGATATCCTGGCCGTCGATGAGGATGCGGCCCTGGCGCAAATCGTAGAAGCGCAACAAGAGATTCACGATCGTGCTCTTGCCCGCACCCGACCGGCCGACGAGGCCGATCTTCTCGCCGGCGCGGATGTGCAAGTTGAACCGCTCGATGACCTGGCGCTCGTGATCGGCCGACAGCTTGCCATAGCCGAAGCTCACCTGGTCGAAGCGGATCTCGCCACGCTGCACTTGCAGCGTCGGCGCATCGGGGAGGTCGACGATTGCCGGTGCGCTCGCGAGCGTACCGATGCCGTCTTGCACGGTGCCGATCTGCTCGAACAGGCTCGCCACCTCCCACATGACCCAGTGCGAGATGCCGTTGAGGCGCAACGCCATCGCCGTCGAGGCTGCGACCGCGCCGATGCCGAGCGACCCGTGCGCCCAGAGCCAGAGCGTCACACCACCGGTGCCGATGATCAGTCCCATGCTGAGCGCGTGATTGACGATTTCGAAGCCGGTCACCATGCGCATCTGGCGGTAGACGGTCTGCAGAAACTCCGTCATCGCACTGCGGGCGTAGACGGCCTCACGCTGCGTATGCGAGAACAATTTCACCGT
>Ga0116230_10000301_pt1 | contig 41877 bp, 34 predicted proteins | sample S1TSphfallax_3_FD_88678 | JGI IMG/M metagenome (GOLD analysis project Ga0116230, IMG submission 88678) | Host-associated microbial communities from peat moss isolated from Minnesota, USA - S1T2_Fd - Sphagnum fallax MG | ecosystem: Host-associated > Plants > Peat moss > Unclassified | place... | reverse complement strand
GGCCGCCGACAAGTAAACACGCTCGGCGGCCGAGTACTCGTCCGCGTCCTGGAGACGAAAAATTTCACTGACCGATGCGATACGGTCCTCGACGTTGACGAGGGTCTGGCTCGTGAAGATCTCCTTGGTCACGCACTGCATGGCGGCGGCCGCGGAACGGACCGAATGGTTCGCCCAGATCACCGTGCTGATCCCTGCTTTGCGAAACACATCCGTGGGCGTGCTGTAGTACTTGGTCGGGACGATGACCAGCGGACAGCGCCGCGCCCATTCGCGCGCAAACGTCAGGATCTCATCGGGCTTCGAGAGTTTGCTGTGAATCAAAATCGCATCGGCGCCGGCGAGCCGATAGGCCTCCGCGCGCTTCAAGGCCTCGTCCATGCCCCATCCCGCGATCAGCGCCTCGACACGCGCGACGATGCAAAACGACGGATCGTTCTGAGTGTCCTTCCCCGCCGCGATCTTGCCCGTAAATTCCTCGATATCGGCGAGCGGCTGACGCTCGCCATTCAAAAAGCTGTTGGTCTTCGGAAACAGTTTGTCTTCGATGCAGACGCCGGCGATTCCGCGCTGCTCGAGCTTGCGCACGAGCCGGCGCATATTGTTGAAATTCCCATACCCTGTGTCGCCGTCCAATAGGATCGGCAGGTTGCTGGCATCGACCATGAATTCCAGCATGTCCACCACTTGCGTCCAGCTCGCTTCATTGTTGTCGCGCACGCCGAATTGCGCCGAGATGGAAAGCCCCGAGGCCCAAATGCCTTTGAACCCCGCTTCCTTGACGATTCTGGCGGAGAGGCCGTTGTGCGCTTCCATGAGAAATTCCAATTCGGTGCTCTGCAGCATTTGGCGCAATTTGCCGCTCCGCGTCATCGAGACTGGCGGCTTGGCGAAGGCCGTAGGCGAGCGTTGCAAAGACAAGCGAGAAGGGTTCATGGGTGAAATTCCAATGGTAAACAGGGTCCAAAGAATTGGCCGCAAAAGCCGCAGCCTCCGGAGAAAAAGCCAGCGTGACTAGCGATAGCGGGATGCTTGGATGTGGGTTGTTTCGAGTGGTGGCCGCTCAAGATTAATCAGAAAAACACGAAAATGAAAATCTGATGACAGCCGGCATCGAACTCTTCGCCGCAAAGTAAATCTCGATGCGGCTTCTGCGTTTACGCCTCGGCATCCGCCTGCGCGGCGGGTGCGGCGCGCTGGAACGCCTCGAGGCTCGCACAATGCGCGTCGATACGCCGTATGTTCGGGTAGGGATCCAGCGCGCAGCCTAAACGCCGCGCGTTGAAGAGCTGCGGTACCAGGCAGCAATCCGCCAAGGTCGGTGCGTCCCCATAACAGAACGAGCCACCGCGCGCCGTGCGGGTCAAGAGTTGTTCGAAGGCCGATAAGCCGAGTTCGATCCAGTGCCGATACCACGCGTCGCGCTGATCCTTTTCGATCGCGAGTTCATCGCGCAAATAATTGAGCACACGCAGGTTGTTGAGCGGGTGGATTTCGCAGGCAACGATGAGCGCGAGAGCGCGCACTTGCGCGCGTCCCATGGCGTCGGCAGGCAAGAGCCGTGGTTCAGGTGCGATTTCCTCGAGATATTCGAGGATCGCCAATGACTGCGTCAGCAGGCCATCGCCGGTATCGAGCGTGGGCACGAGCTTCTGTGGGTTGAGCTCCGAATAGACAGCGTCGTGCTGCTCGCCGCCCGCGCGCACCAGGTGTACAGGGATCGCGGAGTAGTCGAGCTGCTTGAGATTCAGCGCGATGCGGACCCGATAGGCCGCCGAGCTGCGAAAATACGTGTAGAGCCTCAGCATCCGCGCGCGGGCAACACGGTTCCTGAGGCCGTGCCGAAGCCGATGCGTACGAAGCCCTCGCGTTCGCACCAGGCGCGCAAATCGACCCGATCGCCATCCTCGAGAAACGTACGGGTTTCGGTCGACGCCAGGCCGATGCTTTGTTTGCCGCCCGCGGTGAGTTCCAGCAGGGAACCCGCCTGCTCGGGTTCGGGTCCCGACAGCGTGCCGGTTCCGAGCAAGTCGCCGGGACGCAGATTGCAACCGCCCACGGAGTGGTGCGCGACCATCTGCGCGATCGTCCAGTACGCATACGACAGGTTCGAATGCGCGAGCGCCTGGGGCGCAAGACCTGCGGCGCGCATGCGTGGCGTCTGTAAGGACACCTCGAGCTGAATATCGAGCGCTGCGGCGGCGCCGGAGCCCGCGCCGGCGAGGTAAGGGAGCGGTTGGGGATGGGACGCTGGCCGCGAGAATGGCAGGCGAAACGGCGCCAGCGCTTCCAGGCTCACGACCCAAGGCGAAATTGTCGTGGCAAAGTTCTTGGCGAGGAAGGGACCCAGGGGCTGGTATTCCCACCCCTGCAGATCACGCGCCGACCAGTCATTGAGCAAGCACAGTCCGAAGACGTGTTGCTCTGCGTTGTCGATCTCGATCGGCGTACCGAGCGCATTGCCCACGCCGATGAAGACCCCCATCTCCAGTTCGAAATCCAGCCGCCGGCTCGGCCCGACGACGGGCGAAGCTGCGCCCCGCGGCATGCTCTGACCGACGGGCCGATGAAACTCCCGACCCGATACGATCACCGATGAGCTGCGACCATGATACGCGATGGGAATCCACTGATAGTTCGGCAACAGCGGATTATCGGGCCGAAATTGCGCACCCACCGTGGTTGCGTGATGGATCGAGGTATAGAAGTCCGTGTAGTCGCCGATGTTCGCGGCGACGTCGTATTCCGCATCGGCTTGCGCCACGAGCAGGTTCTGCAGGTTTTCTGCCGCCGGCGCACCGCTTTGCAGCGCCTGCGAGAGACCGGCGCGCAGTTCCGAGGCCGCCTGATGCCCCGCGGCCATCAAACGATTCAGCGAGGGTTCGCTGCACGCGTGCAAGGTCGACGCCGCGACGTTCGGCAATGCGCCGTGGCGGTGGGCCTCCCCGAGATCCAAGATCTGGTCGCCGATGGCGACGCCGGCACGAAACGGCTCGCCTGTGCCGCCGCGACGAAACACGGCGAACGGCAGGTTCTGGATCGGGAAATCACCGCCCGGGAGGTTGGCGCTAGGCACCCAGCTGCGCAGCGCGGCGTCGTGGGTCCGATTGATCAGCGCCGTCACGACGCTTCACGTCGATCGGCGCGGAACTGCTTCGGCAGCGAACTCCAGCATTGTTGGTAGTCATGTTGCAATTCCGGCAGCGCCAGGGCGACCGGTGTCGGACATAGCGGTAGGCGAGTCTCGAACATGAACGCCATAGTGTCCCCGACATATTGCGGCTTGCTGGTATCGGCTTGCTGCGCCTTCAGAACGGTCGCCGCATCCGGGCCGTGCCCGCTCATGCAGTTATGCAGCGAGGCGCCGCCCGGAGTGAAGCCGTCGGCCTTGGCGTCATACCGGCCTTCGATCAGACCCATGAATTCACTGGCCACATTGCGGTGGAACCATGGCGGCCGGAAGCTGTTCGACATAGCGAGCCAGCGCGGCGGAAAGATCACGAAATCGAGTGCGTCGACGCCGGGCGTATCGCTCACCGACTGCAAGACCAGAAAAATCGAGGGATCCGGATGGTCATAGCTGATCGAGCCGATGGTATTGAAACGTCGCAGGTCGTATTTGTAGGGGACGTTATTGCCGTGCCAGGCGACCACGTCGAGCGGCGAGTGGTCGATCGGTGCCGACCAAAACGAGCCCAGGAATTTGGCCACGAGTTCGAACTCGCCGAGCGTATCCTCGTAAGCTGCCACCGGCGTTTGAAAATCCCGCGCTCTCGCCAACCCGTTGGACCCGATCGGTCCCAGGTCCGGTAAGCGCAATGCCGCGCCAAAATTCTCGCAGACGTAGCCGCGCGCGACGCCGTCGAGCAAATGGACCTGGAAGCGCAAACCGCGCGGAATCACGGCGATCTCCAGCGGCGCCAACTCGAGCACGCCCAATTCGGTCGCGATGCGCAGCCGTCCCTCTTGCGCCACGATCAATAATTCGCCATCCGCATCGTAGAAATAACGACCCTGCATCGACCGATTGGCGACGTACCAGTAGACGGCGCAGCCGCTGTGCGCCTGCGGCGAACCGTTGCCGCAGACGGCGACGAGCCCCTGGACGAAGTCGAGCGGCTCGGTCGGAATCGGGAGCGGACTCCAGCGCAGCTGATTCGGCGAGACCAGCTTGAGGTCTGCGGTCATCTCGGCCGAACGATGCGCGCTGCGCTTGAATGCTCCGTGCATCGCCGCCGGGCGAACCCGATAGAGCCAGCTGCGGCGGCTCGCGTGACGCGGTGCGGTGAATGCCGTGCCCGAAAACTGCTCCGCATAAAGACCGTATGGACAATGTTGCGGCGAATTCAAGACTTCGGGCAAGGCACCCGGCAAGGCCTCCGTCGCAAACTCCTGGCAAAATCCGGTCTGGTAGCGCAGCGTCACTGCGGTGCCTTCAACACGCCGCGACGAATCTGATCGCGCTCCATGCTGACGAACAAGGCGCGAAAATTGCCCTGACCGAAGCCGTCATCGCCGCGCCGGTCGATGATTTCGAAGAAGATCGGCCCGATCAGGGTTTCGGTGAAAATTTGCAACAAGAACCGGCCCTTGGCGCCGTCCAATAGGATGCCGCGCTTTTGTAAGGCCTCGATCTCCTGGCCATGGCCCGGGACGCGTTCTTCGAGCATCTCGTAATAGGTGTCGGGAGGCGGCGTCATGAACTTCAATCCGTTGGCGCGCAAGCGGTCCCAGGTGTCCAGAATGTCGTCCGTGCGCAAGGCGACGTGTTGGATCCCCTCACCGCGGTATTGCTGGATGAACTCCTGAATCTGATCGATCTTGTCGCTGCCTTCCTCCGCTTTCGACTCGTTAATGGGAATCCGAATCTTGCCGCAGGGCGCCGACAGCGCACGGCTCGTGAGACCGGTGTGCTCTCCGGTGATGTCGAAATATTGATGCTCGCGAAAATTGAAGATGCGGCTATAGAAGTCGTAAAAGAAATCCATGCGCCCCTTCCCCACGTTGTGCGTGAGGTGATCGATCTCGGCAAGTCCCACGCCCTTGGGGAAGAGCTCGGTGTTCTTTTCGGCGACGAAATCGATGTCGTAGATCGAGGGGCCCGTGTGTCGGTCGACCAAATAGATGAGGCTGCCGCCGATGCCCTCGATGGCGGGAATGTTGAGCTCCATGGGGCCGACCGTCCCCTTGAACTCTTTGGCGCCGGCTGCGACCGCGGTTTTCAAGGCATGCGCCGCATCCTTGACGCGGAACGCCATCGCACAGGCGCTTGGACCGTGATCGCGTGCGAACTGCTGTGCAAGGCTGTTCGGTTCGGCGTTGACGATGAAATTGACGTTGCCCTGCCGATAAAGCGATACGTTCTTGGAACGATGTCGCGCCACGCGGCTGAAACCCATCTGTTCGAACAGTCGGCCGAGCTGCGCGGTGTCGGGGGCCGTGTATTCCACGAATTCGAAACCGTCGGTGCCGAGCGGGTTATCCCAGACCGATTGCTTTGTCATTGCGGCTTGCCTTGCGCGAAGAGAACGAGCACCATGATAGGTAGTTGCGCGCGCAACTGTCAATGGAGTTTGCCTTGGCTCGCGATCCCATCGCAGATCCCGCCGCATTGGAGCTGGCGGAATTCGTACCTTTTCGGCTCAATCGGCTGGCGGCCGCGGTCAGCGACGATCTCTCCCAGATCTACCGCGAGCGGTTCGGCTTGGAGATTCCCGAATGGCGTGTGCTCGTCACCGTGGGCCAACGCGGCGAGTGCAGCGCGCAACACATTGCCGCGAGCACGCGAATGCACAAGACGCGGGTCAGCCGCGCGGTCGCGGGGCTCGAGCAGCGGGCGCTGCTCGCGCGTGCGCTCAACGCGCAGGACGGCCGAGAGTTGCGTCTGCATTTGACCCGGTCGGGTCGGCGCACTTACGAGGTTCTAGTGCCTCTCGCGCTCGAGCGCGAACGCAAATTGTTGTCTTGTTTGGGCGCGCATCAGCAGCGGGCGTTTCGCGAGGCGCTGACGAGTCTGGAGCAATCGCTGGGATTGAGCAGCGATGAGTGAATGGGTCATCGATCAGGACTGGAATCGCTACACGCCGGCCGAGCACGCCGTCTGGGATCGGCTGTTTGCGCGACAATGCGCGATGTTGGCGAGCCGGGTTGCGCCCGCGTTCCTTCAGGGCATCGACGTCTTGCGCATGTCGAAGCCTGGCATCCCGGATTTCGCGGAACTCTCCGAGCGCCTGATGAAGGCGACCGGTTGGTCGGTCGTCGCCGTGCCCGGCCTGATCCCTGACGAGGTGTTCTTCGAACAGCTCGCAAATCGGCGGTTCGTTGCCGGACGATTCATTCGCACGCCGGAACAGATCGATTATTTGCAGGAGCCGGACGTCTTCCATGACGTCTTTGGTCATGTGCCCTTGTTGGTGCATCCGGTCTTTGCCGACTACATGCAGGCCTACGGGGAAGGCGGCTTGCGGTCGATCAAGTTCGGCGCCATTCATCAACTCGCGCGGCTCTATTGGTATACGGTTGAATTCGGCCTGATTCGCGACGGGTCAGGGCTGAAAATCTACGGCGCCGGTATCGCCTCGTCGAACAGCGAATCCACGTTCGCCCTCGACAGCGATTCTCCGCACCGCCTGGCGTTCGACCTGAAACGCGTCATGCGCACCAAGTACCGCATCGACGACTTTCAGCAGAATTACTTTGTGATCGACAGTTTCGAGCAGCTATTGAAGCAGACGCTCGAGACCGACTTCGCACCTCTGTACGCCGAGCTCGCGACCTTGCCCGACATCGAAGTGGCCAGTGTCCTGCCGGAGGATCGTGTCCTGACGCGCGGCACCCAGTCCTATGCAGCCGCCATGCGCTCCCCCGCGTAAGGCCTCGCGCACCGGTCGGAATTTCAAGTTTCGTACCAACGCGCGGTCTTCTCGGCCACCGATGCCGGAGCTTGCAATTCCGTGATCGCGAGCGATTGCTGCACCTCCTCGGCCGTCGGCGCCAGCTCCTCGGTTGCGGCGTTCAAGACATGCGGAGAGCCCTGATCGGCGACGATGCAATCGATCGCGAGGCGCGATACGCGTCGATGCCGCAGCACGGCCTGATACAGCGAGAAATAAAGATCCGGCGAATACGTCGATACGGCTGCGTCTGAACCCAGGCGCAAGCGGGCTGCGGTATCCGCGACTTCCCGCCACAAGGCATCGACCAGCTGCGGCGAGGCATTGGCGCGATCGCGCGCATGTCGATTGTGTTGCGTCTCCGCGCGTCGCGCAGCCTCGATCGCGAGCCGCACTTCGCGCGATGGTGTCGGAACAAAGAAGCGCGTGTGCGTGGCTTTCAGCAGAGGCTCCGCTGCATCCGCGGTGACCCGTGCAAGTTCGCTGAAGCGCCCGCCGACCAGTGGCGCTTCGACGAGCAGCATGTCCTTGCCGTCGGGATGGCTCCGGACCCAACGCTCGATGGCAGCGCGCACCCAGAGGCCGGCAGCGTGCCGGATCGCGACATGGGTGCTGCCATCAACTTCAGGGTAACGGGCCAGCACCGAGGGAATTTCAAACGCCTGGCGCGAAATGTCCCACTGCAGACGGCTCACGCGACGATCGGATTGCAAGGCGAGTCCGTGCTGCTCGCGCAGCAGCAGGCTCTTGCCGACGCCGGGAATCCCGCAGAACACGACGATGCGCGCTTGCGCCGCGGCCTCTTCCAACTGGCTGCGCGCTGCGGCGAGGCCGCCAAGAGTCCCGAGCGGCGCCGGTGTTTGCATGGACGTCATCGAAACTGATCGACGCTGGGCATGTCGCCGACCGGCACTTCGATCACGGTTGGGTCGGAGGCTGCGAATGCCGCATCGAGTTCCTGGCGCAACTGCGCCGGGTTGTTGGCACGGCGGCCTCGTGCGCCAAAGGCTTGCGCGAGCGAGAGGAAATCGGGATTCACCAGGTCCGTGGCGATAACGCGACCGGCGTATTGCTCGCGTTGCATTTGCGCGACGTTGCCGAATTGGTTGTTATTGAAGAGTACGATCACGAGCCCGATCCGGTGCTGGACGGCGGTCGCGAGTTCGGCGACACAGAACATGAAGCCGCCATCCCCCGTTACCGAAACGACCGGCACGTCGGGCCGCGCCACTTTGACGCCGAGCGCGGTTGGAAATCCCCAGCCGAGCGTGCCCATGTACCCGGTCGAGATGAACGTGCGCGGATGATAGACGGGAAAAACCAGCCGACTTGCAAAGCCGACCTGGGTCAACTCGTCGACGAACACGCCATGTTCACCCAAGGCCGCGCGAATCGCCTCGAGATACTCGATCTGCGGCATCAGCACGCCGACGCGCGTTTCCCAGGCCTGCTGGGCGGCCACGAAATCGGCAAGCTGCCAGTTAGAGCGGCCGGTCCGCTGCGCGAGCGCCTCCACGAGGGGCGGTAAGGCATCCTCTAATCGCGCGGTCAGAGATCGCGTCGGCTTGCGCAGTACGGCGTGCGATGCGGGATCGACATCGATGTGCACGACCTGTAGTTCCGGTCGTAGGTCCCAGCTCTGCAAAGGGATGCGCAGAGTCGTGCCGAGAGCCAGCACGACATCGGCGCGCGGCCACAGGGCTCTGGCCGCCGGTAGGACGAAGCTCTTGGGGTTGCGGCTGTCCATGACGCCGCGGCCGGTTCGATACGAGACGACGGGTGCACCCAGTCGTTCGGCGAGCTGCCTCACCAGCGGGGCGCAATCCTGTGCACCGGATCCGACGAAGATCATGGGTGCGACTGCCGTCGACAAGAGAGCGGCGATCCGATCGAGTTCGTCGAAATCGAGCGGCGGTGCTGCGCCGACGGCGGCGACCGTCTCGCTGCCTCTGACCGGCGCGCGTTGCGCAAGCACGTCCATCGGAATCTCGACGGCGACCGGCCTTGGCCGACCCGAATGCAGCACCTCGATGGCGTGGCAAAGGCCGGCCGGGATTGCGTCCGGATGTTCCAAGCGCAGCGCCATTTTCGTCAGGCGCCTCAGAATGCCTAGCTGATCGTTGATTTCGTGCAGCGCCCCGGTCTTGCGGTCGATCAAGGCAAGCGGCACCTGACCACTCAGGAACAGCAGCTTCGCGTTGAGCGCGTAGGCCGTGGCGAGCGCCGCTCCCGCGTTCAGCAGCCCGGGTCCGGGCACGACACTGCAGACCGCGACATCCCCGGTGGCCAGAGTGGCGCCGAGCGCCATGAACGCGGCGCCTTGTTCGTGGCGCGTATGGATCACGCGGATCTGGCCACGATGATCGAACAGGGCATTGAACAGCCAGTCGTTTTGCACGCCAGGCAGTGCAAACACGGTCTTTATACCGTTCGTGATCAGCGCTCGGACGGCCGCTTCGCCGCCGGTCATCGGCTCCGCGCCGGAGATCACCGGGATTCTCGCCTGGTTCATGGTGATGCGCTCACGCGTGCAATGCCTGCAGGGTCAGGTAGGCATCGAGTCCATGACGACCGCGTTCCCTGCCGAACCCCGATGCGCGAAATCCCCCAAACGGTGCCTCGGGATTGGTGCGGGCGCCGTTGATGCTGACGCTGCCGGCGCGCAACTGCGCGGCGACGCGTTCAGCGCGCGCGAGATCCTTCGACCATACCGCGCCGGCAAGTCCGTACGCCGTATCGTTCGCGGCCTCGACAGCCTCGCGTTCGTCCCCATAGGGCTGCACCGTCAATACGGGCCCAAAGACTTCCTCTTGGACGATTTCGAGATCGGACCCTGCGACCTCGAGGACCGTCGGTGCAACGAAGTAGCCGCGGTCGGGTAGGCCTTGGCGCTGTGCGTCACCGGTGCGGGCCACAGCACCCGCCGCGCGCGCGCGCGCGATCAATCCGGCGATCTTGTCGCGCTGGGTCGCCGAGATCACTGGACCCAAGCGCGTGCTCGCCGCGAATGGATCCCCCATCCGATAGGTCAGCGCTTCGCTGACGGCGATTTCGACGGCCGCTTCGAGCTGTTGCCGGGGGACCAAGAGCCGCGTGAGCGCGGCACAGGTCTGACCCGCATTCTGCAGGCATTTGGCAAGTGTCTGACGCACAGCCGCCGGCAAGTCGCCGTCCGGTAGCACAACGCTCGCGGACTTGCCGCCGAGTTCGAGCGTGACCTTCTTGAGACCGGCGCCCGCGTTCGCCGCGACTTCGCGACCGATCGCCGTTGAGCCCGTAAACGAGACCATGTCGACGCCGGCATGCGCGACCAGGTGTCTTCCGATCTCGGGGCCGCCCAGCACGATATTGAGGACGCCTCGGGGCAGCCCCGCAAGCTGCGCAGCCTCGGCAAGCGCGCGCAGCGAGAGCGGCGCGAGTTCGCTGGGTTTTGTGATCACCGGAACTCCGGCGACGAGCGCGGGGACGATCTTGGTCGCCACCTGATACAGAGGGTAATTCCACGGAGTGATGCAGGCGGCGACTCCGATCGGCACGCGGCGGATGCGCGTCGTGCCCAGGGATTCGATCTCGGCAACGCGCGCTGCGAGGTCGGGCGCAACGGCGAATGCGCGCAGCGCAGGCTCGACTTGCAGTTGCCGCGCGCCCGCGAGCGGTGTGCCGATCTCGAGCGCGAAGCCACGGGCCAGTTCCTCGGCCCGGGCTTGGAGGTGCAGGCCGATCGTTGCGACGATTGCTGCGCGCGTGGTCGGCGCCACGGCCGCCCACGCTGCGGCCGCCCCTCGGGCCGCTGCGACCGCAGCATCGACATCCGAGAGGCTTGCGTAGGCAACGGTTGCGTGTGCATCCTCGGTGGCCGGTGCGATCAGCGTGTGCACGGTGCCGGTTGCGCGGCGAAACTCGCCGTCGATGAACATTATTTCCTTGGGCTGCATGTCGCGATCTTAGCAAAGCGTACTATCGTCTCATGGCAAAACGACTCGCTCTCCTGCTGCTGCTTGCGGTTTCGCACGTGCAGGCGTATTCGGATCCGAATGCCCTGGCATCGGCGGTCTATACGCGCGCGCCATCGCCTTTGCTATGGAGTGCCCAAGCCAAACTCACCGTGCAGGCGCAGGGACTGCTGGATGTTCTGTCCAAGGTCGCCTCCCTGGGCTTGCGTCCCGGCGATTACGACGAACCCGAGCTTGCCGCCCTTGCCGCGCAGTTGCATGCCGACTCGCCCGAATCAGACTGGGCGCTGTTCGACCATCGCCTCACGCGCGCAGCCGTGCAATTGATTCAAGACCTGCATTATGGGCGTATCGACCCGCGTGCGGCCGGCTTCGAACTGCCGGAGCCGCGCGCCGATCTCGATGTCGCGGCGGCCGTGGTGGCGCTCGCCGCCGCGCCAAACGAGGCCGCCGCGGTCGCCGCGGTCGAACCACAGTTCTATCACTATCAATTGCTCAAACAGGCGCTCGCGCGTTACCGCGCCTTGCTGCCGGATAACAGCCTGACGCAGCTGCCGTCTCCCGGGAAGCGCACGCTGCATGCCGGCGACGCCTATCCCGGCGCTCCCGCCTTGCGCCGCTTGTTGCGGGCGGAGGGGGATCTCGTTGCACCAGGCGACGCCCCCTCGGACGCCGCCGCGGCCGACACCCGCTTGGATGCAGATCTCGTTGCCGGTCTGAAGCACTACCAAGACCGGCACGGACTGGAACCTGACGGATCCCTCGGTGCGGCTACGTTCGCCGCTCTGACGACGCCGATCGCAGCGCGCGTTCGGCAAATCGAACTGACGCTGGAGCGGTGGCGCTGGCTGCCGCCGTTCGATACGCCGCCCATCATCGTCAATATCCCGGAGTTTCGGCTGTTCGCTTTCAGCACGACGGCCGATCGCGTCGCGAGCATCTTGCAAATGCCCGTGATCGTGGGCCAGGCATATGCCGATAAACGCACGCCGATTTTCGTCGGTGACCTCAAGTATGTGGTGTTCCGACCCTATTGGGACGTGCCGCGCAGCATCCTCGTGCGCGAGATGCTGCCGAAGATCCGCGAGAACCCGAACTACCTGGCAAAGGAGCATCTCGAAATCGTCGCCGGGGAAAGCGACGAGGCCAAGGTCCTCGCGCCGACCGCCGCGAACATCGCGAGCCTCGCCGCCGGTCAGCTGCGTGTGCGGCAGTCGCCGGGGCCTGACAATGCCTTGGGGTTGATCAAGTTCATCTTCCCCAACGTGCATGATGTGTTCATGCATTCGACGCCCGCGCGCCGCCTGTTTTCGGAATCGCGACGCGCGTTCAGTCACGGCTGCATTCGCGTCAGTGATCCCGGAGCGCTCGCCGAGTTTGTGTTGCGCAATGCCGCGCCGACCTGGACTCGCCCCGAGATCGACGCGGCCATGGAGACCGGCGACAACCGACGTGTTGCACTGCGCGAGCCGATACACGTGATGATCCTCTATGGCACGGCGCTCGCGACGGAGGCAGGTCCCGTGGAGTTTTTCGACGATATTTACGGCTTGGACAGCAAGCTCGAACGGCTTTTGGGACTACCGCGACTCAGTCGCGGTACCTAGGCTGCGACTAGCGTATGATCCCGCACAGCTACTATGTCAAAGCATGATCATCCGTCGTCTTCGAGCAAGCAGTCGGTCAGCCGGCGCCGGTTTCTCGCGCGCGCCGGTTTGCTTTGCGGTGCTGTATCGACGTTGCAGTGCCTGCCGGCAATCGCCGCCGGTGTCGCCGCGAGCGGGGCGTCCGACGCGGATGTCACACCGGCGCCAACACCAGACATCGCGCGCGACAACCCGCCCACGGGGGACTCGAGACTCTTAAGATTTGTTCATACTCATACGGGCGAGACCTTGACCGCGCGGTATTTCGATGGCGGCGCGTACGACGAAGCCTGCTTACGCGACGTCAATCATCTGCTGCGTGATTTTCGCACCAATGAAACGCATGTGATCGATCCGCCCCTGCTGGACGTTCTCTATCAGCTGCAGTTGCGCGCCAATCACGATGGCGTCTTCGAGATCATCTCGGGCTACCGATCGCCGGCCACCAACGCCATGCTGCGGCGGCAATCCCACGGGGTGGCGGAACACAGCCAGCACTTGCTCGGTAAGGCCATCGATATCCGCCTCGCCGGCTTCTCGACCAAGAACCTCGCCGAGCACGCCCGGTCGCTCGCGCTCGGCGGCGTGGGTTTTTATCCGAATTTGGACTTCGTTCATGTCGATACCGGCCGCGTCCGGTTCTGGTAAGAGCACGCTTTTACGGGCCGGCAAAATCTCGTAAAATGGCCGGCCAGTCCCTTGAAACAGCGGAAGCGGCATGGCCATTTACACGACCGAGCAGGTGATTGACGTCAAGCATTGGAGCGACAAGCTCTTCAGCTTTGCGACCACCCGAAATACCGGTCTGCGCTTTGAGAACGGCCAATTCATCATGCTGGGGCTCGAAGTTGACGGCAAGAAGATCGTCCGCGCCTACAGCATTGCGAGCGCGAACCACGAGGATCGGCTCGAATTCTATAGCATCAAGATTGCCGACGGCCCGCTGACCTCACGCTTGCAGCACATCGCGCCAGGCGCTCCCATCTTGGTCAGCTCCAAGCCGACCGGCACCTTGGTCTTGCGCGATTTGCGGCCCGGGAAGCGTTTGTTCATGCTTGCCACCGGCACCGGCGTCGCACCGTTCATCGGTTTGGCCAAAGATCCCGAGATCTACGAGCAGTTCGAGCAGGTCGTTCTGGTGCGCGGCGGCCGCACGGCTGCGGACCTCGCCTACGCCGACGCGGCGCTCGCCCAGTTGCGCGCCGATCCGTATTTGGGCGAGATCGTCGCAGAACGATTCGTGGATTACGCGAGCGTCACTCGCGAACCCTCCAGGCATCATGGGCGGATCACGAATTTGATCGACAGCGGCAGGGTGTTCGAAGATCTCGGTATCGCACCGCTCGATCCGGCGACAGACCGGTTCATGATCTGCGGCAATATGCGCATGCTCGCCGATGCCAGTCGCTTGCTCGACGCGCGGGGACTGCGTGTGTCCTCGCATATCGGCGTGCCGGGCGATTACGTCATCGAACGCGCGTTCGTCGAGTCGTTCGATCCCTTGCCCGGCACGCCGGCTGCAGCAGCTCTCTCCAGGCCTTAACCTCCGGCCTGACGCGAGCCTCTCAGGTCGAGGCCGCGGTTCCGCTGTGGCGTCCCTGAAGGCTTGCCGCGCGCTGTGCGCGACGCTCCGCGATCAACTGCGTGAGCTGGGCTTTCTGCTGCGGCGTCAAGACATTGTAGAGCGCGACCTGTAAGTCACTGCGCCTCTGAATGGCGTCAGCCGCGCGAGTCTTGGCCGTCTGCACCGCGGCCGCGTAATTGGGATCGCCGGGATTCGCGAGCGCTGCCATCTGCGCGCGCGCTGCCTGCCGTTGTGCAGCGTCCTTCTGCTGTGCGGCCAGCGCATCGGCCAGGATGCCTTGAACCTGGGTCTTTTGGTCCGCGCTGAGCCCCAGCTTGCGGAACAGGCGCGCGAAGTGTTGCCCAGGCGCATGACGGTGCCAAGCACGGCCGGCGGCCGCGTAACCTTGTCCGGTGCTGGTACTGGGGTCGGTGCCCGCGCTCGTGCTTTGCGCCAAGGCGGCGCCCGCCGCCAGTCCGGCGACTGTGAGCCCGATCGCGACTCGTCGAATGCTCTTGTTCATTGCTCAATCCTCTCTAGGTAAACCACGTTGCTGTGCTCCTAGACGAAACGTCGGCCGCGACATTTGGTAGACCGCTATTGGTCGGTCGTCGTGCAAAGATTCGTCAATGCGCGCGGCGCCGGCCGACCGGGGCGCCGGTCAATAGATCCCCAAGTCGATTCCCGCCGCGATCGTCGCGCCAAGGTCAGCGCAGAGCTGTAGTTGACCGGGTTCGATGGTCTTGGGTCGCAGAATATGTTCAGGCGTTTGGGCATGCGTGCAGACGATCAGAGCGGGAGCGATGCGTTTCAGCCGCCATCCGGTCGCAATGCGCTCGATTTGCTGGGCTGCGTTGTGTCCGTCGCTACCGGCGCAAATCAGCGTTGCATACGGTCTGCCGGCGATACGGTCGAGCGCCGCGTAGTAGCTGCGATCGAAGAAGTCTTTGAGCTGGCCGGAGATTGCAGCGAGATTTTCGGGAGTCGCGAATAGATAGCCGTCCGCAGTCAAGAGCTGCTCCGGGACGGCGAGCGCGGCCGGTACGAGTTCCACGTGCACCGAGACTTGTGCGCGGGCGCCGGCCGCCGCCGCCTGCGCCATTTGCAGGGTACCGCCGGTCATGGAATGGTAGACGATCAGCAGAGTTTTCATTTTAGGGTATTGTCGCTGAGGTTTGCATGGTCGTCCCAGCTAGGATACGAGCGTTTTGCAGGAATTTTCTGGCAGAATTTGGTGCGGGGGGGTTTGGTTGTTGGTGATTGCCTTGGCGTTCGGCCCGGCCATCGCCGTCGCCGCCGACACGCAAAGCTATGTCGTCGACCTGGGCACCACGGGCAATGACGAGATGGATGAGACACTCGCCGCGACCTCGGACCTCCAGAATCTGCGCGACCGCGCACCGGTGAGCCCGTTCGGCCTGATCGCCCGGGCGCGCAGCGATCGAGATCGCCTCAAGACCGTGTTGGAGAGTTACGGCTACTACCAATCGCGCGTGCTGATCAGCATCGATGGGACCGAGATCGATAATGTGCTGCTCGGCGATACCTTGAGTAAGCTGCCGGCCGGCGCGAAGGCGCGTGTCGCCATTCGATTCGAGTTGGGTCCTCTCTATCACGTGCGACGCGTCCAGATCGAAGGCACGATTCCTGACTCGGCGCGCGAGTCCTTCGGTCTTGCAACCGGTGACCCGGCCGTTGCGGCGCAGGTCCTGAACGCCGGCAATCGCTTGCTCAATGCACTACATGAGCTGGGGTACGCGTTTGCGCGTGTCGACGCGCCGGTCGCGGTCGAAGACGCGACCGATCCCGTGCTCGACATCAGTTATCAGGTCGAGACCGGTCCTGCCGTGAAGATCGGCGAAATCCATTTCGCCGGCATGAAACGCGTGCGCGAAGCGGCGTTGCGCAAGCGATTATTGCTGCACACCGGTCAGGAATACAGTTCGTCCGCGGTCGAACGCGCGCGCAAGGACTTGCTCGGTCTCGGGGTGCTCTCGGGAATCAACGTCCGTTTGGGTACCGAGGTAGATGCCACGGGCGGTGTGCCCATCACGTTTGACGTCAAGGAACGCGCGCGCCACGCACTCTCGTTCACGGGCGCCTATTCCAGTGATCTCGGCGGCAGCGTCGGCAGTACTTGGACGGATCGCGATTTGCTCGGCGGCGCCCAGCAGCTCAGCGTCACGGGTACCGTGATCGGTCTCGGCGGGAGCGCGATCACGGCGCTCGGCTATAACACCAGCATCAAGTATCTGATGCCGGATTTCGGCGCGCGCGACCAGTCTCTGCAGTTCGCGGTCGGCGCGATCAAACAGTCGCTGCAGGCCTACGATCAGAAGGCCGTAACCGCAGGCGTCACGCTCGCGCGCAAGCTCTCCAGCATCTGGAGCGCGAGCATCGGCATCGCGACGGCGAAGGAGCAGATCACGCAACAGGCCCTGACGAGCGAGACGGGCCTGTCGCATGGGCTCGCCTTGGTCGAACCCTTTACGACGGACTATACGTTGCTCATGCTGCCCCTGACGCTGAGCTACGACAGCACTGATCTGGCGTCGCCTTTGGACGATCCCCTGCACGGCATGCGCAATTCAATCAGCGTCACCCCGACGCGCTCGATCGGCGCAAACGACGCGACGTTCGTGATCACGCAAATCAAGTTTTCCGGCTATGTCGACGTGGGATCGCTGTTCCGCAGCACGGCCGGTCGCAGCGTGCTGGCCTTGCGAGGCCTGGTCGGTCTCGCGGAAGGCGCGACCGAACTCAGCTTGCCGCCCGACCAACGATTCTACGGTGGCGGCAGCAACACGATCCGCGGCTATGAGTACCAATCAGTCGGACCGATCTTCAACTGCCCCTCGAATCTTCCTCCGACCGTGTCGTGCAGCCAGACACCGATCGGCGGTACGGCGATCGTGGCCGGCACGGTTGAGTTTCGGCAACGCTTCGGCAAGAGCTGGGGCAGCGCCTTGTTCGTCGACGGCGGTCAGGTCAGCGACAGCCTGCGACTCGAGCCGGACATCTTTCGCGTCGGCGTCGGCGCGGGCATGCGGTATTACACGCCGATCGGTCCGATCCGCGTCGACTTCGCGGTTCCGATACACACCGGCAACGTGCCCCTGTCGCAAACCTACGATGAACAACGTTTTCAAATTTACATCGGTCTGGGCCAGGCGTTCTGATGCGGCGTCGTCTCAAAGTCACGGCATGGCTGCTCGGCTTGGCCCTGACCCTGTTGTTGGTCCTGGTCGCCGGCGTGTGGATCGGCGGCAATACCGAACGAGGCCGCGCACTGATCGCGCGCCTGACCGACCGGCTTACGGACGGTGAGGTCAAGCTCATCGGGCTGGGTGGCGCGTTCCCGTCGTCTCTGACCCTCGATGAACTACAGCTCAGCGATGCGCATGGCGTATGGCTCACGGCGCAGCACGTCGCCGTAGATTGGAGCCCGTTCGCGATGCTGCGCTGGGACGTCAGGGTTGCGAAGCTGCGCGCCGCGCGGCTCGCGATCGAGCGCGGGCGGTATTCATCATCGACGTCGGCCGGCGTGTCGATGCCGCATATCGAGATCGGCGACGCGGTCATCGATGTCGTCGAACTCGGCGCGCCGCTCGTCGGCACGCGCAGCTCCCTCGCCGTTCAGGGCCACGGCGCGTTACGCACGCTCGACGATGCCAACGCGGATGTCATCGCCACTCATATCGGTGGCGACGGACGCTACGAACTGCATTTCCGGTTCGACACGCGACAGATGGACGCAACACTGAAGGTCCAGGAGCCGGCCGGCGGCCCCTTGGAGAACCTTCTGCAGCTCCCGGGGCTCGGCGCACTCTCGGCGACCGCGAGTTGGCAGGGTCCGCGCAACGCCGAGCGTCTCGACGCGCAATTGGATGCCGGGGATCTGCACGCGCGGGTGCGAGGCGCCGTCGATTTAATCAAGCGTTCGGCAGACCTCGACTATCGTCTGGAGGCGTCGGCGATGCAGCCGCGCCCTGATCTCGCCTGGCGGCGACTTGCGCTCGAGGGCAGATGGCATGGCCCATTCACCGCTCCATCGGCTGATGGGCAGCTCGACGTCGAGAGTCTCCAATTGCCTGGATCGGTCAGCGTCGCCGGCATCCGCGCGGCGCTCACGGGCCGTGCCGGCGGTCTTGCGCTGGACGGTACGATCGACGGGCTGCGCATCCCAGGCCCTGCGCCCGGTCTGTTGCAGGCCGATCCGATCCACACCGTCGCGAAGCTGCGCCTCGACGAGTCCTCGCGGCCCTTGAAGCTGTCGGCGAGTTCGCGTCTCTTTTCCCTCGAAGGGCAGGCAAACACAGCCGGCAAACTGAGCGCAGTTCTCAATTTACGGCTGACCGACATCGCTCCTTTCGCTGCGCTGGCCGGCCAGTCCTTGGGCGGCAGCGCTTTGCTCAAGGGCCAGTTCACGTCTGAGTCAGGGACCTTGCGTGTCGCGATCGACTCCAGTGCGGCGCTCGCCGCGGGCCCATCGACCTTGCGTGCGCTGCTCGGCGAGCGCCCGCTGTTGCGGCTCAGCGGCGAGATCGGCGAGCGCGCGGTGCGCATCCAGGAATTGCGGCTCAATGGGCAGTATTTGCTCGCATCGCTGGACGGTTCGGCCAAGCGCGCGGATTCCGGCGCTCTGGATTCCATCGACGCAGGCTGGCGCGTCGATGTGTCGAACCTAGGCGCGCTGGCGACGACGCTGGCGGGCGATCTGCGCGTCTCGGGGCGCGTCAATGGTGCGCCGACGGCGCTCGCCATCGAGGCACAATCACACGCGACGGTCTCGGTGCACGGCTCCGCGCCCGGCACCCTCACGGGGGAATTGCATGCGCACGGCATACCGCGGGCACCGACGGCCAACCTGCGCTTGACCGGAATGCTCGACGACGCCCCGCTCAGGCTAAGCATCGCCGTTGCGCGCGATGCGCACGGCGATTTACAAGCGGCGGTTCATGAGGCGGATTGGAAGACCGCGCATGCGGATGGTGCGATCGTGACGGGCGCGACGCTGGCCCAGACCCGCGGGCATTTCGATTTTGGCGTCGCGAAATTGAGCGACTTCGCGCATTTGCTCGACAGCAACGCGGACGGTCGCATCGCGGGTCAGCTTGAATTTGCGCCGAAGGCCGGACAGACCGTTGCCACGGTTCATGTGGCGGTCACGGATTTTCTGATCGGAAAGTTCCGTGGTGATGCCGATTTGACCGGATCGGGCGTGTCGAATGCCGTGCGCCTGAAGCTTGGTGTGCATCTGCCGGAGTGGCGCGGCACGACGCTCAGTCTCGGGTCTGCGGGCGTGCTCGACCTGGATGCGCATAGTTTGCGCATCGACAGCGCCGATCTCGTCACGCATGACCAAACCGTGCGACTGCTCGCGCCGGCAACATTCTCGTTTGCGCACGGTGTCTCGGTCGATCGATGGAACCTGGGAGCGCGTCAGGCGAACCTGCAGCTGGCGGGGCAGCTATTGCCGAGCCTCGATTTGCACGTGGCTCTGCGCAACGTGCGGCCGGCACTAGTGAATGTGTTCGACGATGGTCTGTTGACTGCGGGGCAGTTGAGCGCCGAGGCTAACCTCGAGGGGGCGCCAACCGCTCCGACGGGGGTCGTGCAATTGGACGCGGTCGGCTTGCGCTTTGCCGGAGATGCGGCGACTGCCTTGCCTTCCTTGGAAATTCACGGCACGGTGCAGCTGCAGGGCGACAATAGTTTCATCGATTCCAGCCTGACCGCCGGCACCGACTCGATGCTCAAGGTCTTCGGCCATGCGCCGCTCGATCTCGATGGGCCTTTGGACCTCACGATCGCGGGTAAGCTCGACCTCGGATTGATCAGCCCCGTGCTCGAGGCGCATGGCCAGCAAACGGCCGGGCGGCTCGACGTCGACACGATCGTCACAGGATCGACCGACGCGCCCGAGATCGGCGGCACGGTGAAATTGGCCAAAGGCAGCTTGCGGGACTATGGCCGCGGTCTCAGTCTCACCGATATGGCGGCGACCATCAGCGGCACCGACGGCGCTCTGAAGATCGCGAGCTTCACGGCGCGTGCCGAGACCGGAACGGTTTCGATGACCGGCACCGTCGGCGTGCTGCAGCCCGGCATTCCCGTCGATCTTCGCTTGACCGCCGTCAATGCGCAGCCCGTCACGAGCACGCTGATCACCGCCAATATCAACAGCGATCTGCATCTGACGGGTTTGGCGCGTGAGCGGCTTGACCTCGATGGGAAAATCAGCGTCAACCGGGCGACGATCGGGATTCCCAATTCTCTGCCGCCCAATGTCGCCGTGCTCGATGTGCGCCGCCGGGGCCAGAAGCCGCCCGCACCGCGCGAGCGGTCGGTCGTGATCGGTCTGAATGTCGCGGTACACGCGCCGCGCGAGGTGCTCGTCAAGGGCCGCGGTCTCGATGCCGAGTTAGGCGGCGATCTGCAGATCACGGGCACCACCGATGCCCCCGTGGTCGAGGGCGCCCTGAATTTGCTGCGCGGCAGTTTTTCGATCGCCGGCAACACACTCACGTTCAATTCGGGCCGCGTAAGCTTCGACGGCGCCGACCCGAAGAACAAATTGGATCCGAGTTTGGACTTCACGGCACAGACGGTGCTCTCGGATACGACCGCGACCTTGACCGTGACGGGTCTTGCCACGGCGCCCAAATTCGATTTCAGCAGCTCACCGTATCTGCCGCAGGATCAAATCCTGTCGAGTTTGTTGTTCGGCGTGCAGCCCTCACAGTTGAGTGCAGTACAGGTCGCGCAAATCGGCGCGGCGCTCGCGATCCTGAGCGGTGTCGGCGGCGACGGGAGCTACAATCCGATCGTGTATCTGCAAAAAACGCTGGGCCTCGATCGTCTCAACATCGCCGCGGATCAGACGGCGCCGGGCACGACCAATTCTGGTTATAGCATCGCGGCAGGCCGCTACGTTGCCAAACGCATCTATGTCGAAGCCAAGCAGAGCACGACCGGTGCATCGCAGGTGCAGGTCGACGTCGAACTCACGAAGCACCTGACGCTGCAGACGCGCTTGGGCGACGGTACGGCGATTACGCAAGGCACGACGCCCGAGAACGATCCCGGCAGCAGCATCGGTCTGAAGTACCAGATCGAGTACTAAGGCGGCGAGCAACGCGGCGCCGGCAGCGCTGCGAACAATTTCTCCAGTGCAAGCCCCAAGGCCAGCAACTGCCGGTCGGTGCCGCTCGCCGCGTCGAACTCCAAGGACACCGGCAGACCCTGCGCCGAGAGCCCGATCGGCACGACGAGCCCGGGAAGACCTGCCGTACTGCCGGGTGCAATATTGCGCGCGATCGCAGTCTCGAACGGCAGCCTGCGGCCGCCAATGTCGAGCTCTTGGTCGACGCCGATCCGTGGCGCCGGCGTGAGCGTCGTTGGAAACACGATGGCAGCGACGCCCTCGCGCGCGAAGTAGTCGCGAAACAATCGGCGCAAAGCGGGCAGGTGCTGATCGCGCGCGCGGGCGTAGCTCGCCTCCGAAGGGAAATGCGTGCCTCCCGGCAGCACCTCCCGGCGCAGCACCGTTTGCATGTCCGGACTCGCTGCCGCAAACACGTCGTCGCAGGTCAACGCGGGAGCATACGCAGCGAGATAGGCGGCGAGTGCCGGTCGGAGATCGTGATTTTGCACGATTGCCGTCGTTGTTTGGATCAACGCGCGCAGCTCGGGCAGCTGCGACTCGATCAGTACGCCGCCTGCGGACTGGATTTGCTCGAGCGCGCGATCGGTCAGGCGCTCGACTTCGGGGTCCAGATCGCCGAACCAATAATCGCGGACGACGCCGAAGCGCAGCCCGCGCAGTGACGCGGCGCCGAGCGGCGGCTGTTGGCCGGTGATCACGGCGTCGAACAGCACCAGATCGGCCGTGCATCTTGCATGTGGGCCGACTTGATCGAACAGCGGCGAAATCGGGATGCAGGCCTGCGTCGGATAGCGTCCCGTCGTTGGGCGAAACCCCTGGATGCCGCACAGGGCCGCGGGTACGCGAATCGATCCCTCGGTATCCTCGGCCAGCCCTAGGGGTGCGAGTCTCGCGGCGACGGCTGCCGCGGTTCCGCCGCTGCTGCCGCCGGGGATGCGGCTCGGATCATAGGGATTGCGGACGCTGCCGTAGGCGCGATTTTCGCTGGTCCAGCCGAAGGACAGTTCGTGCAGATTCGTCTTGCCGAGCACGAAGGCCCCGGCCGCGCGCAGCCGCGCGACCACGGGGGCATCGGCGCTCGGTCGACAATGGCGCAGCGCCGGCGTGCCGCCGGTCGTCGCGTAGTCCCGCGTGTTGATGCTGTCCTTGATCGGAATCGGCAAACCGAACAACGGGCCCGGCGCGATGCCGGAGCGGCGCGCAAGATCGCAGGCGCGCGCATCTTCACGAACCTGCTCCGGATGCAGCGTGATGAAGGCATTCAGCGACTGGGTCGACGCGCAGCGTGCCAGCAAGGCTTCGGCGTAGCGCTCCGCACTCAGATCGCCGTTTGCCATGTGTGCGATCGCCTCGACCGCGGTCCATTGCGCGGGATCCGTGTCCGTGCCGGGCGCCGTCCCTCTCCTCACGTCCTGCGCTCGTGAGTCGCGAGGCCGGGTGGTCGCCAGACGAAAAATGAAACGACGCAGGCGAGCAGCGCGCTTGCAGCCAGCAGCGCGAGCGTCGCATCGTAATTGCCGGTCAGGTCGAAAATGCGGCCGGCGATCGGTCCGGCGATGAGCAGCGTGAAAATCTCGCAAAAGTACCAGGCACTGTAGCTGCGCGCGACGCTGACCAGCGGAAACCGGCGTCGCACGAGTGTCATGAAATAGACGTCGCTGCCGCCGATCGTGATGCCGAAGAACGCTGCATAGGTCACGAGCGCGAGCGCCGAGTGGCCCCGGTCGACGCCGATCAAGGACAGCGCCCCGGCAACGAGCAGCGCATGCAAAGCGACGCCGACCGCGCGCAGCGAATAGCGATCCAGAATCCAGCCCACGGCCAAGGAGCCGATGCCTGCGAAGCCCGCCGTCGAGCCGAGCACGATCGAGGCGAGCCGCGGGCTGAACCCCGCGCCCTCGACGACCGGTGCTTCCTGCGTCAGCAGGCCGCCGTAGGTCGCGTAAAAAAACAGCGTCGACAGTGCGATCAGCCAGAACATCGGCGTGCGTGCGAGCAGACCGAGCGAGCCCGCCAGGGCGCCATCGGCCTCCTCGGCGTTCTCGGTGCGCCGACTCGTCGCCGACTCCTCGGCGGCCGCGCCGCCACCGGCCGGGCGGTTGGGTACCAGAGGATCGCCGTCCAGCCCGAGCCCGATGTCGCGCGGCGACGCGACGCCTCTGGTTGCAAGCACGGGGCCCAAACCCAGCGTCAGCAGTCCCACCGCGATAGCGAGACAGGCGCTTCGCCAGCCGTAGCGCAGGATGATTTCTCCGGTGATCGGCGCGAGCACGAGACCGCCGAATTGCCAGCCCGACCAGACGATGCCGAGTCCGAGCGAGTAATGCCGGGAGAACCAGCGCGACACGATGTACGGCAAGGTCACCGCAAACATGACTTTGCCGAAGCCCATCGCGGCGCGCAGAAAATACATCTCGCCGAACGAGGAGACGCCGGCCAAGAGGCTCACGCAGACGGCTTCGACGATGATCCCGCCGATCAACAGGCGCAGCGCGCCGAACCGATTGATCGCCGCGCCGCCGAACAGAATCAGCGGTGCGCTCAGCCAGAACGCGGTGACCAGGCTGCTCGTCGCCGCACGGCTCCAGTGAAATTCCTCGGTGAGCGGCGGAACGAACAGCGCGAAACCGTACAGTCCTCCGCCATACACCATGAAACCGGCAAAGAACAGCGCGATGATGACCTTGCTGCCGTGGTACATCCGTGCCCGAGAACCCCGCAGCGTCGCCACCTAGTGCTTCGCGGGTTCGATCACCAGGCGAACGAGTTCGGGCGTCGCTTCGCTGAGTTGCAGGATCAAAGGCGCGCCGGCCGGCAGCGTGTATTCGACGCTCTTACGAAACAGCCGGCACTCGTGCCATCCCGTGTAGTTGACCGGTGTGATCGTGCCCGCGGGTCCGACCACGTCGATCCAGAGCGGCGAGTCGACGGTGATCCGGTACTGACCAGCGGTCGGAACCGTGACCGTCGCGAGTCCCCCCAAGGGCTTTTGCACCAAGGACTTCTTGCTGGATGCCTGCAGAAATTGCACGTCCGTTTGCGGCCGCAGTTTGATTACGTACAGGCTGCCGATTTCAAGCGGCGGAATATTGCTTTGGGATGCTGAGGCGACGACGTTTTCGGCCGTGCTCTTGAACGCCGAGATCTCCGCACCCATGCTCCAGCCGTTCATTTCACAACTGCTGCTGAGGTCTTGGGCACCTGCCGCCGCAGCGAAGAGCGCGCAAGCCGCCATCGCGTTCAGCCCCAGGACCGCCGCGCGCATCGTTCCCATGCTCATAGCCCACCTTTCGCACATATAATGATCAGGGGGCGATCCTATATGGCCAAGTACCTAGCTGCAATCGATCAGGGAACGACGAGTACGCGTTGCCTCGTGTTCGACCCGGACGGTCAGAGCCGCGGTGTCGCGCAGATGCCGCATGCGCAATTGTTTCCGCGGCCCGGTTGGGTCGAACACGATCCCGAGGAGATCTGGCGCAACACGCTCGAGGTCTTGCAGGGCGCGCTCGCCGAAGCCGGCATCGCCGCGCGGGACTTGGCTGCGCTCGGTGTCACGAATCAGCGCGAGACGACGGTGCTTTGGGATCGCCGGTCGGGCAAGCCCTTGCATAACGCCCTGGTCTGGCAGGACACGCGCGTCGAGACCTTGCTGACGAGCTGTCTGCTGCGGGGCGGACGCGACCGCTACCGCGCGAAAACGGGGCTGCCGCTCGCGACCTATTTCAGCGCGCTGAAATTGCAATGGCTGCTGCGCGAAGTCCCGGGTGCGCGCGAGCTCGCGGCCGCGGGCGACGCCTTGTTCGGCACCATCGATAGCTGGCTGATCTGGAATCTGACCGGCGGAGTCGGGCGCGGCTTGCATTTGACCGATGTCACGAACGCGAGCCGAACTCAGCTCATGGACCTCGCGACGCTCGCTTGGGACGAGGACTTGTTGCGCGACTTCGAGATCCCGCGAGCCGTATTGCCGCGGATCGTATCGTCGAGCCAGGTCTACGGCGAGGCGCGGGTTGCGCCGGTGGTCGGTGTCAACATCGCCGGGATACTCGGCGATCAGCAGGCGGCGCTCGTCGGGCAGACCTGTTTTGCGCCGGGCGAGTCCAAGAACACCTACGGCACCGGTTGCTTCCTGTTGATGAACACGGGCGAGGCGCCCGTGCAATCCCGGGCGGGCTTGATCACAACGGTAGCGTATCGGTTTGGCACGGCGGCGCCATGCTATGCGCTCGAGGGTTCGATCGCCATCGCGGGCGCACTCGTGCAATGGCTGCGCGACAATTTACGCCTGATCGGGAACAGCGCCGAGATCGAGACACTGGCGCGCGAAGTCGAGGATAACGGCGACGTCTACTTCGTGCCGGCGTTTTCCGGGCTGTACGCGCCGCATTGGCAGGAGAGTGCGCGCGGTATCGTCGCCGGTCTCACGCGCTTTGCCAACGGCGGTCATCTGGCGCGCGCCGCATTGGAAGCGACCGCCTTTCAGACGCGCGACGTGTTGACGGCGATGGCCCGGGATGCGCAGATACCGATCACCGAATTGCGTGTCGATGGCGGTATGGTGGGCAATGAATTGCTCATGCAGTTTCAGGCCGACATCTTGAACCTCTGCGTCGTGCGGCCGCTCACGCGCGAGACGACCGCTCTCGGCGCCGCCTATGCGGCCGGGCTTGCCGTCGGCATGTGGGCAAGTCTCGAGGAATTGAAGTCTCATTGGGCGATCGACGAGCGCTGGGTGCCGGCGATGTCGGAGTCGAGGCGCAATGAACTCTGTCAGGGCTGGCACAAGGCCATCGAGCGCTCGCTTGGGTGGCGCAACTAAACACCGCCGTTCGCTGTCAACCCACGCGCTGGGTCGAGCGTTGCTTCGATCACACTGGTCCCTTACTTATGGAGATTGCCGGCATGAATAGACGTCAAGCTTTGTTCGCCACTCTGTGTCTCGCGGCTGCCGTCGGTGGCGCCGTGCTGCCGGCGGTCGCGTCCGCGGCCGTGAGCGTCGACATCGATATCGCGCCGCCCGTACCACGCGTTGAAGTCGTGCCGCCGCCGCGCGTCGGTTATGTGTGGGCGCCTGGATATTGGGCCTGGCGCGGTGGCGCGCATGTGTGGGTTCCCGGACGCTGGGTGGTCGCGCGTCGCGGCTATCACTGGGTTCCCGATCGCTGGGTACGAGTCGGTCCTCACTGGCATTACGCCCCCGGCTATTGGGCGCGCTGAAGCTGTCTGCGAATAGCGACTGGAGTTGTCAAGCTTCGTCAAGACGCCGTGCATGGTGCAACTTCGTTGCAATGCCTGTGTCACATCGGTGACACTCGTTTGCCACATGTCCAGGAGTCTTGGGGGATGCAAGCACGTCATTGGTTGATCGGGTCGGCTGGTGTATTCGCGGCGGTCGTTGCCGTGTCCGCGGCCGGATTGTTGCGCTCGGTCGATCTGCGCCATGGGACGCCTGCGCGTGCCGGCTCCGCCCATTTGCTGGCCTACGGCGGCCGCAGTCTGCAGCAGCGCACTGCGGCCGGCTCGCGGCTCGACTCCGCGCTCGCGGACATCTCCCGGCACGCCTCGGTCGTGCGTCCGGCCAGCGCGGTCGCGGACCTGCGGGCATTGAATCCGGCGGCGCGCTTTCGCCAGGCCACGAGCAACTCCGCGCCCGAAGTGCTCGTCGATGCGTCGACACGCGGTGACCCGCAACAATTGAAGGCCGCGCTGGTCGCGCTCGGCCTCGAACATCCGTCCGTGTTTGCCAACGTCGTCGGCGGCTGGCTGCCTGTCTCTGCAATCCCGGCGGTGGCAGCGCGACCGGAAGTCGCGTTCATTCATGCCTCGATGCCGCACAAACGCAGCACCGGCCCCGTTGCGACCCAGGGCGATTTCGTGCAAGGCAGTGCCGCTGTGCGCGCCGCTAATCCTTCGCTGACCGGCGCGGGTGTGACCGTCGGTGTGTTGTCGGATAGCTACGATTGCTATTCCGTTTATGCGCAGAGCGGCAGCGGCGTACCGGCGTCCGGCCTCAACGGTTATGCCTCGAACGGATTTACGGCGACCGCCGAAGACGACGTCGCGAGCGGCGCTCTGCCCTCCGGCGTCAACGTGCTCGCGGAACCCTACAATGGCAATTGCCTTGACTACGGCGCGCCCGATCAACTGCCGTTCAGCGACGAAGGCCGCGCGATGCTGCAGGTCGTACATGCGGTTGCACCCGGCGCGAGTCTCGCCTTCTATACCGGTGACAACAGCGAGGCCGACTTCGCCAACGGCATCGAAAAATTGGCGAGCGCGACCTCTGCGGGTGGCGCCGGAGCCAAAATCATCGCGGACGATCTCGGTTACTTCGATGAGCCTTTTTATCAGGACGGCATCGTCGCCCAGGCCATCGACACCGTCGCGGGTGAGGGCGTTGCGTATTTCTCGGCGGCCGGCAACGACGGCGACGCCACTTATGAAAATACTGCGCCGACTTTTGCGACGCTGCAGCCTGCTGGCGCCGCGAACAACGCCGGCGAGTATTTGCTGAACTTCGACACCACCGGCGCCACCACGGCTACCTCGCTGCCCATACAACTCGCGCCGCTCATTCCGGGTGAATACGTGGCGATCGTCGTCGAATGGGATCAGCCCTATGTCACGGGCGCGCCGAACAGCGGTGGTGCAACTAGTCAGATCGATGTGTGCGTTACCGGCGCGACGTCCGGATTTTTGATTCAGGACTACGACGGCAACACGGTGACCTGTACGGGGCTCAACGCGACCGGTGTCGATTCCTACCAAGTGCTGATCGTCGGCAATCCGGCTAACGCGACCGGGAACACGGCGACGGCCAATCTCAACATCTTCGTCGGACTTGGCGCTTCCTCGCCCAAGCCCGGCCGCATCCTGGTCTCGGTCGAGACCGACGGGCAAACCTCACCGGCGCCAATCAGCAACTACGCGACGAATAGCGCTTCGATTCAAGGCCACCCCGGCGCCGCCGGCGCGGCAGCGGTTGCCGCGGCCTTCTATTATGCGACGCCGGCTTGCGGCACCTCGCCGGCCGAGGTCGAGTCGTACTCCTCTTTGGGCGGTGCGCCTATCCTGTTCGACAGCAGCGGCAACCGGCTCGCAACGCCGATCGTGCGTCAGAAGCCGAATTTCGTCGGTCCGGACGGCGTCAATAGCACCTTCCTCGGCTTCCAATTGCAGTCAGGCGACGTGGTCACGTCGATCCCACAGTGCGAGACGAATATCAATCTGCCGAGTTTCTTCGGCACCTCGGCGGCGACCCCGCATGCCGCGGGCATCGCCGCTTTGATGTTGCAGGCGAATAGCACCGTGACGCCGACGCAGATCATCTCGGCGCTCGAGACCAGCGCGCTGCCGATCGGCACGGTGCCGACGACAGGCAGCGATCCGACTTATAACTTTACGGCCGGCTACGGTTTTATTCAGGCGGGACCGGCGCTCGCGCAGATACCCGGCGGCCCACCGAGCTTGTCTTTGAGTAACAACACGATTGCGGCGGGTGGAACCGCGACGATCACCTGGTCATCGGTTGGCGCGTCGTCTTGTACGGCCACGGGTTCGGATGCGGCCGAGTGGAGCGGCACGATCCCCGCGAGCGGCACGAAAGCACTGATGCCGACGTCGACCGGTATCCTGACCTATACACTGGCTTGTACGGACGCGTCGGGCGCGTTGTCGGCGAGCAGTTCGGTAAGCTTGAGCGTCGGTGTTGTGCCGCCGGCGCCGACCTTGAGCTTGGGCGAGTCCTCGATCCCGGCCGGCGGTTCGACGACCATCAGTTGGTCTTCGCAATACGCGACGAGCTGCACGGCATCGGGAAGTTGGAGCGGTTCGCTCGGCGCGAACGGCTCGCAAACGATCACGGCGTCGACGCAGGGCACCAATACGTACTCGCTAGTGTGTACGAATGTCGTCGGCAACTCGCCCGCGACTTCCCAGACCTTGACGATCACGGAGCCAGTCCCTGCGACGCCGACGCTGAGCTTGTCCGCCACGGCGATTGCGCTCGGCAGCACGACCACGATCACTTGGTCATCGCCGGATGCGACGAGTTGTACGGCGTCCGGCTCTTGGAGCGGCACGCTCGCCGCCAGCGGCACCCAGACCTTGACGCCGACGACGACCGGCACCGACACCTATGTTCTGACCTGCGCGAATTCCTCGGGCAGTTCAGCGCAGGCCTCGGTTACTTTGACCGTCTCGGCGAAGCCGAGCTCGGGCGGTGGCGGCGGAGGTCTCGATGGACTTTCGTTGCTGCTGCTTGGCGGCCTGACCGTGGTCGGACGCTATACCGGAGGCGCTCGCGTGCCTAGGACCCGGAACAAACCTGGTCTGCGTGCACGTGCACCGAGTCGTCGCTGTTGAGGCGAATGTCGTTTTCCTGACCGCAAAGACGGTTGCTGGGATCCGCCGACCGGGCGACCCAGGCAACGTGGCCCATCCCCTCGGCGCCGGTCTACGCCGGTATCGAGGCGGCGTGCGTAAGCCAGGCCGGAATGTCGGCGGCGTCGAGCGGCTTGCTGAACAAGTACCCTTGTCCTCGTTGGCATCCGAGCTGCTGGATGACGGCAGCCTGCGCCTCGGTCTCGATGCCTTCGGCGACCGTGCTCATGCCGAGGCTGTCGGCGACGCGCGCGGTCGCCTCGAACACGACATATCGGGCACCGCCCGTCCGCTTCGCTTCCGCCATGGCAATGCTCGCCTTCTGAATGAGTGCATCTGCGTTGCCGACCGCCTCGGGTCTCTGTGCGACACCCATGCTCACGCCGCAGTGGATCTGGTGTTTACCGACCGTATAAGGTTTGCTCAGTAGCTCGAGGAGTCGTTCGGCGATACCGTGCACGTCGCCGGCGCGCTGCAGATGATCGACCACGACCACGAATTCGTCCCCATTGATGCGTGCAGAGAAGGATTCATTGGCCTCTCCGTAGCAGTCGTAGGGCCGGAGGGCCGCGCGTAAGCGCGTGGCGATGGACAACAGGACGAGATCGCCGACGGCGTGTCCAAGCGTATCGTTGATCTGGCGGAAACGGTCGCAACTCAGAAAGAGTACGGCGAATCGATCCCCGCTTGCGCCGGTGTTGCGGTCGATGATCTGCTGCAAGTCCGTGCAAATTGCAGCGCGATTAGGCATTTGCGTCAGATTGTCCGTTTGCGCCACGTCGCTCCCAGGCATCGTCGCCAGGAGCGCACGAGCCGATACGATCCTTGTCGGCCGTTACCGGAAAAGCTTGAGTCTGCGCTTTCCGCCTACTGCACGAGGTCGGTCTTGCGGCGTCCCATCGACTTTTTCTCTCCCTGCGTGATCAAGCAGGAGCTGCGATTGCCGGTGGTGTAGATCCAAAGCCAGCTGAGCGCGACGGCAAGCCGGTTTCTGACGCCGATCAAGAAATAAATGTGAGCGAGTCCCCAAATCCACCAGGCGGTATGGCCGCGTAAGCTGATCCAGCCGAAGTCGATGACCGCCGAACGCTTGCCGATCGTCGCGAGATTGCCCGAGTGACGGTAGCGAAACGGGCGCGTTTCGCTGTCGCCCTGTAAACGCAGGCGGATTGTCTTCGCGACATGCAATCCCTGCTGCTTGGCCGCGGGCGCGATGCCCGGCACCGGCTTGCCGTGCCACGCGGAGATGGTCGCGGTATCTCCGATCGTGAAGACCTCCGGATGCCCGGGGATGGTCAGGTCTGCCTCGACCTTGACTCGGTTGGCATTGTCGGCCGCGACGCCGAGCCAACTTGCCGCGGCGGAAGCGCGTACGCCGGCAGCCCATAAAATCACTTTCGCGGGCAGCGGCTCGTCGCCAAACAAGACGCCGTTGGCATCACAGTGCCGCACCGCTCGCCCGAGCTCCACGGTCACGCCCAATTTCTCGAGCGCGGTTTTCGCGTATGCGGATAACTCGGGCGTGAAACTCGGCAGGATCCGCGGACCCGCTTCGATGAGTATGACGCGTGCCTTGCGCGTGTCGATATTGCGAAAGTCGCGCGGCAAATTCTGATGCGCGAGCTCTGCGATTGCGCCGGCGAGTTCGACCCCGGTTGGTCCGCCGCCCACGATCACGAACGTGAGCAGCGCGGCGCGAACCTCCGGATTGGTCTCGCGCTCAGCGTGTTCCAACGCGAGCAGAATACGCCGCCTGATCGAGGTGGCGTCTTCCAGCGTTTTCAGGCCCGGCGCGTAGCGCTCCCATTCATCGTGGCCAAAATACGCATGCGTGGCCCCGGTTGCGATCACGAGGGTGTCGTAAGACTGTTCGCCGCCGTCATCGAAAAAAACTTTGCGATTCGCCGTATCGACACCGGAAACGATGCCGAGCAGAGTCGTCACCTCCGGCCGTTTGCGCAATAGATGGCGCACCGGCCACGCGATCTCCGAGGTCGCGAGCGTGGCGGTGCCGACCTGATAGAGCAGCGGCTGGAACAGGTGATGATTACGCTGATCGATGATCGTGATCTTCACCGGCGCGCCCGCGAGCCCGGCGGCGACGGATAGTCCGCCAAAACCGGCGCCGACGATGACCACATGGTGTGGATTCGATGATGGGTCCAATGCGTGTCGCCTCCGCCTGTTTGCGCTGGATCATAACCCGGATGGCCTCCGCCCACTGGTGGGGCTGCGCGCATAGCACCCAAGTGTGACAATCCGGCATGCCAAGACGGCCACCGGCCGTCGACAAAACTCTATACCCTACGCGGGCTGACCTGCCAAAATAAAGGATTTGGCGGCACTTGGACTCCAAAGGACCATCTTCTTGAGCGATACCCCCGTCCGGCGTTTCGAACCGTTTGGTTTCCTGCGCGATCTCGTGACGCGCTGGGATGTCATCGCGTTCATCGTCGTGATCGGTTTGATTGCCTTTCTCGGCGAAGCCGCTCGCGGCGTGTTCATTCCCCTGACGCAGCTCGACGTCACGCCGCTTTCGCTCGATCCGATTCACTTGCCGGAATACGCGGCGCGAACGACTTTGCGCATGCTTGCCGCGCTCGCGCTGTCGATGGTCTTTACGCTGACTTATGCGACCTGGGCCGCGAAGAGCGAACGCGCCGGGAAACTCTTGGTGCCGCTGCTCGACATCCTGCAGTCCGTGCCAATTCTGGGATTCATCTCGATCACGGTCGTGTTCTTCATGTCGCTCGCGCCCGGCCGCGTGCTCGGTGCCGAATTTGCGTCAATTTTTGCGATTTTCACGAGCCAGGCTTGGAACATGGCCTTCAGCTTTTATCAGTCTCTGCGAACCATACCGCACGAACTGTCCGAGGCGGCTGAGTCGTTCCGACTTTCGCCGTGGATGCGCTTTTGGCAATTGGAGGTTCCGTTCGGAATGCCGGCCCTGGTTTGGAACATGATGATGTCCATGTCGGGTGGTTGGTTCTTCGTGGTGGCTTCCGAGTCGATCAGCGTCGGCCATACGACGGTGGCCTTGCCGGGCGTTGGTTCGTATATCGCGCTCGCGATCGAACAAAAGAACTTGACCGCGATCTGCTGGGCAATCGGCACGATGCTGCTGGTCATCCTGCTCTATGACCAGTTGCTGTTCCGTCCCTTGGTCGCCTGGGTCGATAGGTTTCGTGTCGAACAGGAACCCGGCTTGCGCGTGCCGCAGTCTTGGGCTCTGACCATGATGCGCCGTTCGCGCTTGATTCAGGGCGGCAAAGTGGCGTTCCAGTCGTTCGTGCTATGGACCAGCCGTGCCGTGCCGCGCCGTGATGCCGCGGTTTACGAAGCCGCTCAACGCCGGGCGCGCCCCGGTTTCGGTTGGCTCTGGATCTTGCTGATCGTTGCCGCCGTCGGCCTGGGCCTGTGGCATATCGCGGCCGTCGTGATCGTGCATACACCCCTGCATGAGGCCTTGCACGTTGGCGCACTGGCCTGCATCACGATGTTTCGAGTATTTTTCCTGATTGCGTTGGCGAGCCTGGTCTGGGTGCCGATCGGTGTTTGGGTTGGCCTGCGGCCGAGCGCAGCGCAAATCGTGCAACCCGTAGCTCAGTTCATGGCGGCATTTCCGGCCAATTTATTGTTTCCGCTGTTCGTCTACGGCATCGTTTCCTGGCGATTGAACCCCGACATCTGGCTGAGTCCGCTGATGATTCTCGGGACACAGTGGTACATCTTGTTCAACGTGATTGCGGGAGCTTCCGCGCTGCCCGCGGAATTGCGCTACGCTTCCGATAACTTCGGGGTCAAGGGCTGGCTGTGGTGGCGTAAAGTTGCCTTGCCGGGTGTGCTGCCTTTCTACGTGACCGGGGCGATCACGGCTTCGGGCGGCTCCTGGAACGCCGCAATCGTCGCCGAGATTGCGACCTGGGGGAACACCACGATCGAGGCACATGGCTTGGGCGCGTACATCGCCACGGCGACGACTGCCGGAGATTTTCATCGGATCGTCCTCGGGATAGGCACCATGAGCTTGTTCGTCGTCTTGATCAACAGAGTATTCTGGCGCCCCTTGTATTACTACGCAGAACGCAAATATAGACTCACTTGAGGAGTCCTCGCGATGAATGGCAGTCCACTCTTGCAATGCACGGATGTCCGCAAGGCGTTCCCGAAGCCAGACGGCGGGGAACTCCTGGTCCTGGAGGGAATGAACCTCGAGGTCAATGCGGGTCAGATCGTAGGTCTCCTTGGGCGCTCCGGATCAGGAAAGTCGACACTCTTGCGGCTAATCGCTGGCCTGTCGGAGCCGAGTGCCGGACAGCTCAATTATTTGGGGCAGCCGATTTTCGGGCCGGCCGCCGGCATCGCGATGGTGTTCCAGAGTTTTGCCTTGTTTCCCTGGCTCACCGTATTCGAAAACGTCGCGCTCGGACTCGAGGCGCAACGCATGCCGAAGGCCGAAATCCGCAAGCGTTCGCTGCAGGCGATCGACTTGATCGGCCTCGACGGTTTCGAGTCTGCCTATCCGCGTGAGCTCTCGGGAGGCATGCGCCAGCGCGTCGGCTTCGCCCGCGCCCTCGTCGTGCATCCGAACATCTTGCTCATGGATGAACCGTTTTCCGCGCTGGACGTGCTCACCGCCGAGACGCTGCGCACCGATTTTCTGGATCTCTGGTCCGAGGGCCGAATGCCGATCAAGGGGGTCATACTCGTGACTCACAACATCGAGGAGGCCGTGCTCATGTGCGATCGCATTCTCGTGTTCGGCAGCAATCCGGGCCGAATCCTCTCCGAAATCAAGGTGACCTTGCCCCAGCCGCGAAATCGTCTGGATCCGAGCTTTCGCGAATTGGTGGAGAGCATCTACGTCGAAATGACCGCGCGACCGAAAGGCGCGGCCGCGGTCGGTCGTCAAGAACGTTTTCCGGGGCTCGGCATCGGCAGCGTGCTACCCGGTGTTTCCTCGAACCTGCTGTCCGGCTTGATGGAAGCCGTCGCGGCCAAGCCGTTCAACGGCACGGCCGATCTGCCTGAAATCGCCTCGGATTTGCAAATGGAAATCGACGAGTTGTTTCCTGTCGCCGAGACGCTGCAGATGCTGCGCTTCGCGGAACTCGAGGGCGGCGACTTGAAGCTGACCGAAGAGGGATTGGCGTTTGCGCAAGCGGAGATCGACGATCGCAAGCGTATTTTCTTGCGCCACTTGTTGACCTATGTACCGCTCGCCGGGCATATCCGGCGGGTGCTCGATGAGCGTGCGTCGCATTCGGCACGCAAGAGCCGGTTCATCGACGAGTTGGAAGATTTTATGAACGAAGATGCCGCCGAGCAGACACTGCGCGCAGTGATACAGTGGGGGCGATACGCCGAGGCGTATGCTTACCAGGACGATAACTCCATGTTTAGTTTAGAAAATCCGACATGACGATCGCGGCAGCCGGGGCGGCGCTGTTTCAGAGTCCGGGGCGGGTTTAGCCACTATGCAAACCTCGGCTGGCGCTGCGCCAAAGCGCTTTGGGCTGTTGCGTCTGATCGCCGTCTACAAAATCGGCAAGGTCTTGCTGATGCTGGCTGCGGCTTATGGTGTTTTGCGCATGCGGGATGCCTCGTTTCTCGCGCGCGTCTATTCGTGGGCATCGACGCTGCCCTACGGTCTCGAACAGGACTGGGTCAAGAAGGGCCTCGCCTGGTTCAGCGGCCTCAAACCCTCGCGCATCGACGCTCTTGGCTGGGTCACGCTTGCGTATGCGGCGATCTTCGCGATCGAGGGTGTCGGTTTGTGGTTGCGCAAGCGTTGGGCCGAATGGCTCACGACCGTGATCACGGGCTCATTGATTCCCTTGGAGCTTTACGAACTGGTGGTGCGCCCAAGCTGGGGTAAGGCCACGGTTTTGATCCTGAATTTGGCGATCGTTTGGTATCTCATTATTCAGTTGCGAACCTCTCGCCCGGTGGACTCGGCGCCCGAGGTGAAATGATCTTCATCTCGGTGGATATTTGGTCCGTGGGCGTATTCTGGAGCGGGATTTAACCTACACCTGTTGGAGTTGTTTATGAATAAAGCTGGAACACTGATTACTTCTGCGTTGCTGACTTTGGGCCTCGCCGCCGCTGCGACGGCTGCTGATGCGCCGAAGGCCGCTGCGCCTGTCGCTGCCGATACGGCGTCGACCACTGCGCCGGCTGCCGATGCACCTGCGAAGAAGACCAAGAAGCACAAGAAGTCCAAGAAGACCGCGGCGGCCGCTCCCGCCACCACGAAGTAAGCGCGTGGATTTCGTCCCGGCCGCCGCAAGGCGGCCGGGACTGCTTGCCTTGACTGCTCCCGCAAGCGCGCACTGCGCCGCCGGGCGGCTTGTATACTCATTTGATGAACGTTTTATCCCCCGAAACCGTGGACATTGCGCACCTGATCCAGGTCGCGCTGACGCCAATATTCTTGATTTCCGCGATTGGCGTCATCTTGAGCGTGCTGACCAGCCGCCTGGCCCGCATCGTCGATCGGGCACGCAATATGGAGAGTCGCCTTCGCGGGGAAAGCGAGTCGGCGACCGATTCGCCGGGTGACGATCAGTCTTTACAGATCATGCTGCAAGTTCTGGCGCGGCGTGCACGGCACATCAATTTTGCGATTACGCTGATCACGATCTCGGCGCTCTTGATTTCGCTGGTCGTCGTGATGTTGTTCGTCAACGCGTTCTTGCGCTGGGATCTGTCCGCTTTCATCGCCATCTCCTTTATCTTGTCCATGGCGTCGCTCGGGGCGGCCCTTACGTCGTTTCTGGTCGAGGTACGCATCGCGACCAATGCGCTGCGCATCGGCATCGACGCCGCGTCGCGTCAGCGCGGGGGCTGAACCGCGACCGCGTTCTGCTCACGCACCGGAAGCGGCACGTTGCAGACCTCGATATGTCCCGCCTTATGCAGGAACCAGGCTTCCGGGCGATTGCGGCGGGCCTCGATCAGCTGCGTAAACAACGGCGAATCCGTCCGGATGATTTCCAGGTGGGAGCGTTCGGCTGCCGGCAAGTCGCTGGCCAGCGTGATCGCGCGGATCGGCACCGGCGCCTCGTTCTTGGCATAGAAGCCGATTTCGCCGCTGCCCCGCGGTAGGCTCGACAAGAGTTCCATGCCTTTGACCACACGTCCCACCAAGGCGACGTTGCGGTCCAGGTGCCGGGGGGCATGGCCGATCACGGCGTACAGTTCCGTGCCGCTGCTCTGCGGGTCGTTATCACGGCCCACGCCGACCATGCCATAGCAATGCACGAGCCAGGTGAGTTTGAGCTTCGGATCCCGTGCGACTGGAAATCCGTCCGAGAAACCCACCATGGGTGCATAGACATCGCCGTCGGGCAAGCGTGTGAAGGGTGTCTGCGCACGGGTGGGCGAATCGAATTCGGCCGCCACGTCATGCACGTCCGGCGGCACGGGGCGCGGTTCCTTCTCGTTCGGATCGGCCCACTGCACGACATAGTTGTCCTGGACGCGAACGATCGCGAGGCCATTGAAATATCCCGCGTGCACCAAGGATTTGATGTTGGCCACGTGCAGAGGCGCGAATTGCGGCGCGAGCTCTATCACGACACGTCCGCTCGCCAGTTCGAGATAAAGGGTCTGCTCGGGGTCGAGTGGCCGCCAGTCGCGCTCGGTCGACGCCGCAAGCAACTCCGCCAGCGTGTGTGCGGCAGGCGCCGCCGCGATGGCGCGTGCCGCGACGCCGCTCAGGAACACACCGAGACTCAAGATCAGGGCCAGCTTCGGGTTAGAATGCATCTCGCGAGTATCCCATAGTTTTATCGGCGGTCGGAACGGAGGGCAGCATGCGGGGAATGAGTGTCGCGATCCTGGCAGGCGCTGCGGTGCTGCTGGCGGCGGGCATGACATGGGCGCAGATGCCTGGCGCCGGGGGTAGACCCCAGGGGCCGCAGGGCGCTCCCGCCATCGAGAGCACGCCGGGCGAGGAAAAGCCCGAGGTCGCGGCGCAGAAATGGTACAAGCAAGCGATCAAGGCACTCAACAAGGGCAAGGATTACGACAAGGACGCGGTCAAAGCAACTTCGCCCGAGAAGCGCGCCAGTGAACTCGAAAAGGCCAACGATCAATATTATCGGGCGCTGGATATGTTTACCGAAGCCTTGAGTTACAAAGCGGACATGGCGGACGCCTGGAATCAGGTCGGCTTCGTGCATCTGCGCTTGGGCGCTTTTCGCGAGTCGGTCGACGATTACGATCATGCGCTCAATTTGCAGCCGGACAATCCGGAAGGGATCATGCACCGTGCGCAGGCGTATTTGCACCTCGACCGGCTCGAGGACGCGCAGAGCGCTTACATGGATCTATTCAATCATTCCCGCGCCAATGCCGATGAGCTCATGACCTCGATGCAATATTGGATCACCACGCATCGCGCCGACGCCAACGGCATGCGTCCCGCGCAAATCGATGCCTTCGACGCCTGGGTACAAGAGCGCGCAACGATCGCGAAGCAGGCGGCGAATTAGCCGGCCCGCTCTTTGAGCGCATCGAGTTCCGCGCGCAGCTGCTCGACCAGTGTTTCCAAACGAAGGACGCGCGCCGCCAGACTCGGGGCGGCCGCGCATGATCCCGACATCGCCTCGGATGCCGGCTCAGATTCCGGTTCCGCGACCGATTCGATCATGCCGCTGAACAGGTGCACATAGCGGGACTCGCGTGCGCCGGGCGCGCGGCTCAGGCGTGCGACGAACGGGCCGTCCTCTCGCGACATCAGAGCCTTCAAAGCCGTCTCGACCTCGTCGGTATCGGCGAACTCACAGAGTCGATTGGTGCGCGAACGCAACTCGCCCGGCGTCTGTGGACCGCGCAGCAGCAACACGCAGATGATCCCGAGCTCCTGCTTCGCGAATTTCAAGGAGCCGAATTCGGTATTGCAGAATCGGTGTTTGTACTTGGTCACGCGTCCGCCGTAGCCCGCGGATTTGTCGCTGACCAGATATTTCTTGAGGAGACCGTCCAATGCCGTTTGCACGGCGCTCTCCGTCAGATCCATGACGGGGTCGCGATTGGTTTTTTGATTGCACGCGTTCAGCAGCGCGTTCACCGACAGAGGATACTGATCGGGGGTCGTGATCTCTTTCTCGATCAGGCACCCGATCACGCGTGCCTCCACTGGCGAGAGCTCGATATTCATAGCCACCTTCCAAGTCGCAGCCGGTTGTTTTAGGGTAGCGGTTTACCCGTGAGGATGTCCGCCAATGAAGACCCAAGCCGCCGTCGCCTATGCCGCCGGCAAACCGCTCGAAATCGTCACCGTGGATCTTGCGGGGCCGAAGGCGGGCGAAGTGCTGATCGAGATCAAGGCGACCGGAGTCTGCCACACGGACGAGTTTACGCGCTCCGGCGCCGACCCCGAAGGCTTGTTTCCCGCGATCCTCGGTCATGAGGGCGCCGGCATCGTCGTCGACGTCGGACCCGGCGTGAGCTCTTTACGCAAGGGCGACCATGTCATCCCGCTCTACACGCCCGAGTGCCGGCAATGCAAGTCGTGCACGTCGCAGAAGACCAATCTGTGTACGGCCATCCGCGCGACGCAGGGTAAGGGGTTGATGCCGGACGGCACCAGTCGATTTTCCATCGGCAAGGATTTGGTGCACCACTACATGGGCTGCTCGACGTTCTCGAATTTCACCGTGTTGCCGGAAATCGCAGTTGCCAAGATTCGCGAGGATGCGCCGTTCGACAAGGTTTGTTACATCGGCTGCGGCGTCACGACGGGCATCGGCGCGGTCATCAACACGGCGAAGGTCGAAGCGGGGGCGAACGTCGTCGTATTCGGTCTCGGTGGGATCGGGCTCAACGTCATTCAGGGCGCAAGAATGGTCGGCGCAAACAAGATCATCGGCGTCGATTTGAATCCGGCGCGCAAGCCCTTGGCCGAGAAATTCGGCTTGACGCATTTCGTCAACCCCAAGGAAGTCGGTGGGGACTTGGTCGCGCACTTGGTCGCACTGACGGACGGCGGCGCGGATTACAGCTTCGAGTGCGTCGGCAACGTCGAGCTCATGCGCCAAGCGCTCGAATGCTGCCACCGAGGGTGGGGCGTGTCGGTCATCATCGGTGTCGCCGGAGCAGGCCGGGAAATCAGCACGCGGCCGTTTCAACTGGTCACGGGCCGGGTTTGGAAGGGCACCGCCTTCGGCGGCGCGCGTGGCCGCACCGATGTGCCCAAAATCGTCGATTGGTATATGGACGGCAAGATCAACATCGATGATTTGATCACGCATCGACTCCCGTTGGAAGAGATCAACGACGCGTTCGCTTTGATGCACTCGGGTGAATCGATTCGCAGCGTCGTGGTGTATTGATGAACGTGGTCGAACTGGTCTCCGAGCACGCTTGTTATGGCGGCGTGCAGCGCTTCTATCGGCATGCGTCGAGCGAGACCGCCGGCCCGATGAAGTTCTCCGCGTTCTTGCCGCCACAGGCGAAGACCCGCAGCGTGCCTGTGCTGTATTTCCTGTCGGGGCTCACCTGCACCGAGGAAACGTTTCCGGTCAAGAGTCACGCACAGGCTCTGGCCGCCGAGCTGGGCTTGATCTTGGTCTCGCCGGATACGAGTCCGCGTGAACCACGCTTGCCGGGCGATGCGGACAGTTGGGATTTCGGGCAATCCGCCGGCTTCTACGTCGATGCGACGATGCCGCCCTGGAGCGCGAACTATCGAATGTACGGTTATGTCACGCGCGAATTGCCGGCGCTGGTCGCGGCGAATCTGCCTGCGTTGGCGGGACGCAGCGGAATTTTCGGTCATTCCATGGGTGGACACGGCGCGCTGATCTGCGCGCTGCGCAACCCGTCCCAATATCGTTCGGTATCGGCGTTCGCACCGATCGCAGCGCCTTCCCTATGCCCTTGGGGTCAGAAGGCGTTTACGAATTACCTAGGGGCCGACACTGCGAGCTGGCAGAACTACGATGCGAGCGCGCTGGTTGCGCAACGGCCGTTCCCTGGAACCATACTGATCGATCAAGGCACGGCAGATAAGTTTCTTGGCGAACAGCTGCTTCCGGAACACTTCGCCGCCGCGGCGACGCGCTCGGGCCAGCGCCTCGATTTGCGCATGCAGCCAGGCTACGACCATGGCTATTACTTCATTCAGACGTTCATGGCCGACCACCTGCGACATCATGCCCGCCAACTGCTCGAGAACGCAGCCGTCTAGCGGGAGTTGATCGCCGGCTCGGACGTGATGCGGCCGTCGAAGTCCGTCCAAACGTGCGTCGCAAAGTCATACAGCTTGCAGCGGCGCACGGTATTCCAGTAATACCGCCAGGTGAATACTTCCGAGTTCAGGCGCTCGTCGAGCGTCGCGGTGAGGCGGGACTGCGCCTCCTTGAGGCGATACAGCGGAATGCCCATGTTCACGTGATGCGCACCGTGTTCCAGGATGTAGTGAATCAGGCCGTCGAGCGGACGCATGAGCTTGATGTGCACGGTGGTCGTCGCGTACCCGGCATTCGCGCTCCATTCGTCGCGGCGTTCGTACCAGGCGACGCGCGGATGCGTGTGCTGCACGTACACGACGAAGCCCATCAGACAGTTCCACAGAAAGAACGGCAACGCGAAAGCGAACATCAGGAGCGATACGATGGAGCGGCCGCTGTGCAGGCCCCAGGCGACCAAGCCGCCAATCCAAAGCGCTGCGAATCCGGCAACCAGGAAGCTATCGACGGTGTAGCTGGTGCGGCGCGAGCTGACATGCTTGCGGCCCGGGAAAAAGAGTTTCTTCCACCACATTTCGATCATGTAGTAGACGCCTTGCCCGAAGCCGCTGCGATAGACGCGCTCGAGTTGCCGACGGATCCACGGCAGGCGCGCGAATTCGCTCGGCGAATAGGGCGTCCAAACGTAATCGCGGCCCTTCAGATTCGTGAAGCCATGGTGCGCCAGATTGTGGCCGATTTCCCAGAGGCTGTAGGGGGTCAGGGACGGCAGAAATGCGATCCGCCCAATCCATTTGTTCAAAGTCGCGTTGGGCGTATACGAACCGTGACAAGCATCGTGACCGATCACGAACAAGCGCGCGATCCACAAGCCGGCGACCATGGACGCCAAGATCCTCATCCACCAGGACTCGACGATCAGCAAGGTTGCGATCGCGGCGCCGAGCACCAACCAGTCGAGAAAAAACCAGATCACGGGCGCCACTGTGCCGCGCTCAACCGTGAACGGTTGCAACAGCTTGGTGAATTTGCGGCGGACACTGACCGCGGCGGCTTGCTGCGGTTTG
>Ga0116230_10000300_pt1 | contig 41960 bp, 32 predicted proteins | sample S1TSphfallax_3_FD_88678 | JGI IMG/M metagenome (GOLD analysis project Ga0116230, IMG submission 88678) | Host-associated microbial communities from peat moss isolated from Minnesota, USA - S1T2_Fd - Sphagnum fallax MG | ecosystem: Host-associated > Plants > Peat moss > Unclassified | place... | reverse complement strand
GATATTCTTGAGCGAGTCATGTCCGAAAGCAAAGCCCCGAAGTCCGACCAGCCGCACCCCGAGAGCACCACCGAAGTCTACGCCATCCACGGCGCCGAGCCCGAGGTGCTGGCCTACGCGATGGCCAAGTACTCGCGCAGCGCACTTACCCTGCGCGAGTCGCTCGCCGAGATCAGCTCGCAGCGCGCCGAGCAGTTCCTGAACACCTTCTACTTCCAGTACGGCCACCGCTCCATCGCCGACCTCGCCCACATCCCCTTCGCGGTGGAGAAGCTCTCGCTGCTCGCGGCCATCGTGCTGGTGGACGAGACCCGCTGGGACGGCCAGGAGCGCAGCACCCGCTACCAGGACTTTCGCCGCTCCGGCTGGTTTACGCCCGCGCTCGGCCCCGCCGCGCACGCCGCCTACACCGCCGCCATCGAGGCCCTCTTTGAAAGCTACAACCAGCTTTCGCTCGGCATGTTCGAGGCGCTCAAGGCCGCCATCCCGCAGCCCGAGGCCATGAAGCCCGAGGCCTACGCGCGCACCCTGAAGGCCCGCGCCTTCGACGCCGCCCGCTATCTGCTGCCGCTGGCGACCAACACCTCGCTCGGCCAGATCGTCAACGCGCGCACTCTGGAGACGCAGGTCTCGCGCCTGCTCTCCAGCCCCTTCGCCGAGGTGCGCTCGCTGGGCACGGGCCTGCGCTCCGCCGCCAGCGAGCCCGCCTGGAACATCCTGCGCGAGCGCTACGAGGAGCTGGCCGGCGAGGGCAGCCTGGACCCCGCCGCGACGCAGCAGGTGCTGGCCACGCTGCTGCCGCCGGTGCGCACCGCGCCCACGCTGGTGAAGTACGCCGAGGCCAACCCCTACCAGACCACCACCCGCGCCGAGCTCTCCCAGGCTGTGCATGAGCTGATGGCCGGCCCCGACGGCCTGCCCGCGCCCATCTACCCGGCGCCGTTGGTCGACCTGCTCGACGACGACGAGGACCTCGAGATCGAGCTGGCGACCTCGCTGCTTTACCCCTGCTGCCACTACTCCTACCGCCAGCTGCGCGGCGCGGTCACGGCGCTCTCTGAGCCGCGCCGCAATGAGCTGATCGCACTCGGCGCCGCCCACCGCGGCCTCCACGACGAGCTGCTGCGCCCCTTCCACTCCGGCCACGGCTTCCGCTTCGACATCCTCATGGACATCGGCGCCTTCCGCGACATGCACCGGCACCGCCGTTGCGTGCAGCTGATCCAGGAGTTTACCGACCTGCACGGCTACGACGAGCCGGTCTGCCCGGGCCAGCCCACGCTGGCCGAAGCCGGGCTCGCCGAGGCCTACCACGCTGCTATGGCCGCCGCGCGCACCGCCTATCGGGCGTTATCGCAAAGCGCGGAGCCGGAGGCGCTGCAAAGCGCCCAGTACCTGCTGCCGCTGGGCACCCGCTGCCGCGCCATGTTCAAGATGGACTTCGCCGAGGCGCTCTACATCGCCGAGCTGCGCTCCGGCATCGCAGGCCACTTCAGCTACCGCAAGGTCGCCTGGGAGATGTACCGCACCATCGCCGCCCGCCACCCCGCGCTCAAGCCGCTCTTCCGCATCGAGGACGTAAACATGCCGGTGGACCTGCTGAAGAGGTGAAGTGGACAAGAGTGACTATTTGGATTGAGCCTTTTCGTAATCGATACGGTAGGTCCGATTCTGAGGATCCATTTCGTATGCCACCTGCAAATGCGATAGCGCATCCCCGCTTCGATGCGCTTCCAATAATGCGTAACCGACTTGATATTGGTACACAGGATTGTTCAGTTTCGCATCCAAGCGAAGCGCAGTATCCCATTGCTCTTTAGCTTCTGATACACGAGAAACATCGTAATACGCTTCGGCAAGAATAACGTGCTCCATTGAAGTGAGCGGTGGAGATGTTCGGTCGACGAGGAGTTTAATGACCTCGCCAGAAAACTTGACGGAGTCCGACTGAGAATCTAAAAGTCCTTGAGAGAGAAACAAGATTCTAGGATCACCGAAACTTGACGGATCTTTCTTGATTTCCGCTTCAGCGATTGATGCGATTGCTTTGTCGGCTTGTTGGCGTGATTCTTTGGCCGACTGGCCATTTCCCTCTGCATCGTAGATTTCGGCGCGGAGGTAATAAGCACTCAACTCGTCTTTGTCCGCATCCAGCACTGCCTGAGTCTCTCTTATGGCCTGTTCGTATTTTCCTTCGCGCATTAGGACTAGGGCCAAGTGTTCATGCACATCTGCCAGGTAATGGTCTGACTGAAATTTCTTCTCTACCTTGTTGAGTGACTGAACTAGGGTGTGCATTGAGTCAGTCGGGGCATCAAGCTCTGCTTTGTACAGCGACAATGCAGCACGATACTCAGACTCGGCTCCTGCCAGATCGCCGCCTTTCAAAAGGGCTTTAGCGAGCTCAGTATGAGTGCTTTCTTGATTCGCGTCCATACCGATCGATTGACGGAATATGGCTATCGCTTCTGTCTGTCTACCGGCTGAGGTCAAGATTGACGCTTTATCGACCAAGAAGCCAGCCTCGTCTGGATTCTCTTGGATGATATTGTTGAGAATCTCTATAGATTTGTCGAACTGACCCCGCGCGGCAAGGTCGTTGGCGAGCAAATCTGCTGCAGCATCGTAATAATAGGGGTCATCCTCGCGGTGGCTATTCTTTAGGTATGTCTCTTCTGCTTCAATTGCAAATTCTGGATCATGGAGCGCAGCCTTCGCATAGGAAATTAGTTCCAGAAGGACCACATACTCGTCAGGATTGTGCTGTAGCCATGAGCTATCCTCATTCGCAATAGCGCGAAATGCGTTCCTCTTTTTCAGGAGGTCGATTAACTGCTTGTGAGAAGTCTTGTCCTGAGGATTCATTTCGAGCCGCGCTCTCAACGCCATTTCCGAAGGAGCTGTTGCCGGCTTTTTCGTCTGAGCAAGACAAACTGGAGCGGCCGTCAAATGAATGCTAAGCAGCATACCGAGAATGCAAGACTTTGTTCGCATCGCCATTTTCCAGACTGGTGGAGCAACTATACATTAGTTTCGCTTTTCGTTCGCAATTCTAATCGATGGAGTAAACGTCGGCATTCTTTTTGCCCCAAAATTCCAAGCTAGAGATTCTCCACCTGTCCACCCTTGCCGCCCGCAAACCGGAACGGGCTGAAGTTCGTATGCGCGTCGAAGGCATCCGAGTGCTCCGCGCGCTTCAGCCAGTTCACCACCAGGTAGGTCAGCGGCGTCGCTGCCACCTCGTAGGCCACCTTCAGCAGGTAGCCCGTGACGATGATCTCCACCATCTTGTGCGAGGTAAAGGTCCCGGCGAAGGTGATCACGATCACCAGCGTCGTATCCACGGCCTGCCCCACCACGGTGGAGCCCACCGTACGCGTCCACAGGTAGCGGCCGCCGGTCAGCAGCTTCAGCTTGGCCATGGTGTAGGAGTTGGCGAACTCGCCCGCCCAGAAGCTGATCAGGCTGGCGATGAGAATCCGCGGCAGGATGCCGAACACAGCCACGAACGCCGCCTGGTTGCGGAACTCGGGGTCCGGCGGCAGCGCGATCACCAGCGCGGAGACCGCATACAGCAGCGCGGTGCCGAAGAACCCCAGCCAGATGGCCCGCCGGCTCGCCGCGTAGCCGTAGACCTCGGTAAAGACGTCGCCGAAGATGTAGGTAATGGGGAACAGCACCATCGCGCCGGAGGTGGAGATCGCCGGCAGCCACGCCGGCCCGAACAGGTGGAACGGCCCCACGCGAAACACCTTCTGCGCCACCAGGTTGGCGACCAGCAGAATCACGACGAACGCAGTCGTCAACGCATCCAGATACTTGTAGCGGCGCATCCCGATAGCCTATCGCACTTGGATTCCGCAGACTGCACGGAGCTTCCGGGTACCGCACTCGGGCACACCGCATTATTTTCGCTTTTCCTTTGCTTTCCACCGGGCCCGGTGCTAGTATTTGCCATTGGCTATCACACCAGTAGCTATACCCAAGGAGACCCGTACCGTGGCCGACGAGCGCAGCAAAGCCATTGAATCCGCCCTGTCCCAGCTTGAAAAGCAGTTTGGCAAGGGGTCGGTGATGCGGCTCGGCGCCAAGGAGGCCATCGGCCCCATCGCCGTCATCTCCACCGGCTCCATCTCGTTCGACGCCGCGCTGGGCGTGGGCGGCGTGCCCCGCGGCCGCGTCATCGAAATCTTCGGCCCGGAGAGCTCCGGCAAGACCACCATCACCCTGCAGATCATCGCCGAGGCGCAGCGCCACGGCGGTCTGGCGGCCTTCGTCGACGCCGAGCACGCGCTCGACCCGGCCTACGCGCGCAAGCTCGGCGTCGATACCGACAACCTGCTCATCGCGCAGCCCGACTACGGCGAGCAGGCGCTGGAGATCGTCGAGGCGCTCGTGCGCTCCAACGCCGTCGACGTGCTGGTGGTGGACTCCGTGGCCGCGCTGGTGCCCAAGGCCGAGCTAGACGGCGAGATGGGCGACTCGCACATGGGCTTGCAGGCCAGGCTCATGTCGCAGGCCCTGCGCAAGCTCACCGGCACGGTCTCCAAGTCGCGCACCTGCCTCATCTTCATCAATCAAATCCGCGAGAAGATCGGCGTGATGTTCGGCAACCCGGAGACCACCACCGGCGGCAAGGCGCTCAAGTTCTACTCCTCCGTGCGCATCGATATCCGCCGCATCGGCGCCGTAAAAGAAGGCGATGTCGTCGTCGGCTCGCGCACCAAGGTCAAGATCGTCAAGAACAAGGTGGCCGCGCCCTTCCGCGACGCCGAGTTCGACATCATGTACGGCGAGGGCATCTCCAAGGAAGGCGACATGCTCGACCTCGCCGTGCTGCACACCATCGTGGACAAGTCCGGCGCGTGGTACAGCTACCAGGGCGAGCGCATCGGCCAGGGCCGCGAAAACGTCCGCACGTTCCTCAAGGAAAATGTGGAGGTCTTCAACCGCATCGACGTCGAGCTGCGCAAGAAGCTCGGCATCAAGGCGCTGGACCTGGCCGACGTCGCCGACGTGCCTCCGGTGCCGGCGGACGGTCCGGTGAAGGCGGTCGAAGCGGTCAAGTCCAAGCGCGCCCAGGCGTAGGGTGCGTCTCAGTTTGCAGGGCTTTGAAGGGGGCGAGCTTTAGCTCGTCCGTAAGCGGCGGGGCGTTTCCAGCCCTGCGCTTTTCAGATAAACTTGTATCTGTCGGAGAGTTGGCAGAGCCCGGTTGAATGCACCTGACTCGAAATCAGACATCGTCGCAAGGCGATCGGGGGTTCGAATCCCTCACTCTCCGCCATCGCTCCCCACCGTCTCCGCAATCAGCCTCCTGCAATCCGCCAAAAGAGAAAACCCCAGACCAAACTCTGGGGTTTCGTCTTTTCAGGGAGGCCATGGCGTCGGCGACACCATGCGCGATCGGCAGTGAGTACGCTAGCCGACAGACACCCAGTGCCCGCGTACTTGACCCCTGGGGCTACCCACTCCGTACAATACGGTTGCTAAGCGAACAGCTTCTTTTCGGGTCACTTTGGCGCGCCATCAATGGAGCGCTATCAATCTCGTCACCGACTCTGATGGACGTATCGCACGACAGGGTTCGCTAGGAAGAGGTCCATGCTCAACGAACGATCTGCGACAGTTCAGGGGAAGGGCAACGGTCCGCCGGTCCTCACCGAGAAGCGGATCTATGCCGAAGGGCAGATGGCCGACCGCATCCGTCGGTTCCCCTGGGAAGGCACGCCGATCGGCGCAATCTCCGGCTGGTCCGAGACCCTGCTCAGCACCGTCAACACTTTGCTGGAGAGCCAGTTTCCCACGCTTGTAATGTGGGGAGCCGAGATGGTCCTGGTCTACAACGATGCCTGCATACCGATGCTGGCGGAAAAGCATCCTCGTGCTTTGGGCCAAAGCGCGCAGGAATGTTGGCGCGAGGCCTGGCAAATCCTGGGGCCGAAGCTGACGTCTGTCCTGGAGCGGGGCGCGAAGCTCCACTTCGAAAACGAACTCATCCCGGTTCTTCGGCACGGAACGCTGACGGATATCTATTGGACGTACAGCTACAGTCCCGTTCGCGACGCGGCCGGCGCGGTGTGCGGCATCTTTGTGGTTGCCCACGATGTGACGGCGAAGCTGACCGTGGAGCGCGAGCGCGACGCCATCGCCGCCAACCTCAGGAACGTGCTGGAGAGCACGACCGATGGGCTGGTGGTTCTGGACCAGCAGGGGCGCTACACCTATGTGAACGAGCAGGCTGCGCGGATTGTCGCTCTTGGCCCCGCGGACATGCTCGGCAAGTCGCAGTGGGAGCTCTTTCCGCGCGCATCGGAGACGGAGTTCGGCAGGCAATATCGTGAGGCCGTAGAGACCGGGAGACCGCGCCACTTCGACAATTTTTATCCGGAACCGCTGAACACCTGGTTTGAATGTCACTGCTATCCGTCCGATCATGGCGTTTCCATCTACTTCCGGGATGTCACCGAGCAGAAACGGACACAGGCGGCCCTGCGGGCCAGCGAGTCCCGTTTCCGCAAACTCTTCGAGTCCGATCTGATGGGCATCGCCATCCCGGACAGGTTCGGGGCGTTCCGCGAAAGCAACGATGAGCTGCTGAGAATGACGGGCTACACCCGCGAAGATCAAGAAGCCGGCCTGGTGCGCTGGGACACGATGACGCCTCCCGAGTATGCCGAGCTGGATGCGGCGCACATTCGGGAGGCAGCGGAGCGTGGCAGTTGCACGCCATATGAAAAGGAGTACATCCGCAAGGACGGCGCTCGCATTCCGATTTTGTGCGGCTATGCCCTCCTGGAGGGTTCGGAGGACCAGTACATCGGTTTTGTGCTCGATCTGAGCGAACAGAAGCAGGCAGAGCGCGAGCTTCGAGAGCGTGAGGAGCTCTTCCGTGTCCTCGCCGATAGCCTGCCTCAACTCATCTGGATGGCAGACAAGTTGGGCCAGAACATCTACTGCAACCAGCGCTACTTCGATTACCTGGGCGTGACCGAAACCGAGAGAAGCAGAATCCAGTGGCTGGAGCTGGTCCACCCGGAGGATCTCGCCAGCACACTAAAAATCTGGAACCACTCCGTAGAAACCGGCGATCCTTATTTGAATGAATTCCGTCTGCGGCGGAAGGACGGCATGTTCCGCTATCTCCTCGCCCGGGCTGTTCCCATTAGGAACGGTCGCGGCCAAATCGAGCGCTGGATTGGAAGCCTGACGGACATTCACGACCAGAAGCTCGCCGAGGACGCGCTGCGCAAGTCGGAGAAGCTGGCCACTGCAGGTCGGCTGGCCGCCAGCATCGCGCACGAGATCAACAATCCCCTGGCCGGCGTCACCAACTCCCTCTATCTTGCGCTTCTGGACGATTCACTCGCCGAGGACACGAAGAACTATCTCAGGACCGCCGAGCAGGAGTTGCTGCGGGTCTCGCACATCACAACCCAGACGCTGCGGTTCCATAGGCAGTCGAACTCACCGAGCCGGGTGGATATCGGCGATCTGGTCGATTCCGTCCTGGCGCTCTTCCGGCAGCGGCTGGCCAACAAGAATATCCATGTGAGAGCGGAGTGCGAGCGGGGTGCGTCCGCAATCTGCTTTGCGGACGAAGTTCGTCAAGTCATCGCCAACCTCGTGAGCAACGCCCTGGATGCAACGCCCGAAGAAGGTACCGTCCGACTCAGGGTGAGGAGAGCTGGAGGCTGGACGCAGGAGCGCAGCAGCGGCGTGCGGATCGTCGTTGCCGACACAGGCCATGGAATCCCTCCGGCTGTCCGGGACCGCATCTTCGAACCGTTCGTAACCACGAAGGAGGAAACCGGCATCGGACTCGGACTCTGGGTATCCGAAGGGATCGTGCGGAAGCATGGGGGATCGATCCATGTGCGGAGCAGCGTCAAGGCTCAGCCCTCGGGTACGGTCTTTACCGTCTTCATCCCGTCGACATCGAGGGCTGGATGACGGCTCAGATCGCGCCGGCCAGCTCGAGGTCCTTCTTCATGCCGGCCCAGCTGATCTTGCTCGACTGCTCCGGCGTTCCGCCACCGGTCCAGTGGGTTTCGAGGTTCACGGCGTTGCTGTAGCCGATCTTCTCGAGCGCGCGGAATTGATTGACCCAGTCCACGTAGCCCACATCCACCGGCGACCAGACGATCTTCCCGGTTGCATCCTTCACGGCGTTCTTCACATGGCAGTGGTGGATGCGGTCCTTGGGCAGCGCGTCCCAGCCGTTGGGGAAGGCGTCGAACTCGCCGCGCATCACGGCGTTGCCGGGGTCCCAGTTGAGCGCGAGGTTGCGCGACGGCACCCCGGCCAGTGTGGCAGCCGCCTCGCGACCGGTGGCGGTGTTGCAGGCGAACTCATTTTCCAGCACCAGCATCACATTCTGCTTCGCCGCCAGCTCGGCGGACTGCTGCAGCTTGTCGTTGATGGCGGCGCGATACGGCTGGACGTCCTCGATCCGCCAGAAGTCGAAGCAGCGGACCTTGTTGGTCTTGAACTGCTTGGCCAGCGCGATCGAACGGAGCAGCACCTCGTCCTGCTGCTTGAAGCTCGCCTCGGCCGCGCCGTGCAGGTCCGCCTTGGAGCCGTAGGGAGACGGCGGCGCACCGGGCCAGTCCACCTTGTAGAGTGGGCTGCTGATGTCGGTGACCTCGAGGCTATACTTCGTGAGGACCTTCTGCGCCTCCGCGATCTGGGCGTCGGAGATGGCCTGTAGGTTCTTGCCCCACACCTCGCGCAGCTCGACGTAACCCAGGCCGTACTCCTTGCGGATGACGTAACAGGCGTGGTCGAAGTCCTGCGATATCTCATCCGAGATGACGCCGATCTTGAACCGCGATCCGGCAGCCCCGACAGCCCCGGCGGCCCGGCTGCGCAGTGGTAGCGAGAGGGAAGCGGCCGCCATGGCCGCACCACCGATGAACCTACGACGGGAGACACGACGGGAGACATCCTTCATAACTGAGTTCCTCTTGACCTTCATTCAATCGCCTTCTGCAGTCCGACTGCAACAACAAAATAATTCGCCGGGGCCGCGCCCACATTCTTCAGGCCATGCAGAACGGCCGATGCGGTAAACACCACATCGCCTGCATGGACCAGGGACCTCTTGCCGTCGCTCTCGACCTCCAGCGCGCCATCGCGGATCAGCAGAAACTCGGAGTGCGTATGGCGGTGCGGTGGATGCGGCATCTCCCCGGCCGGCAGCTGCGTCTCATGCACCTCGACGTACTCGCCCGTGGCCAGCGTGCCGCGCAGTACGGAGCGCGTGATCGTTCCGTTGGCCGCGGTGCGCAGGGGCAGCTGTTGGAAGTTGAAGATCTGCGAGTGGGCCAGCCTGGGCTCATCGGCGGGGGTTTGGGCCGCCGCGGTGACCGCTGCGAAGGAGTTCAGCGCCGCCAGCGCCGTCATGGAAACGATAAGATCGCGCCGGTTGATGTCGCTCATGCCGCGTTCCTGCTGTAGCCCATGCCGGCGAGCACCCCGCGCATATAGGCGAAGCTCTCCGTCACGCCGGGCATGGGGTCCTCGCCGTGCACCTCATACTCCAGGTCGACGAAGCCCTTGTAGCCGATCGCCGCCAGCGCCTCGAAGATGCTGCGGACAGGCATCTTGCCGCGGCCCACGGCCACCTGGCTCTCCTTGACCTTCATGTCGGCGAGGTCCTTCATATGGATGTTGAACAGCCGCGGGCCTACCTCGTGGATGGCCGCCACCACATCGGTGCCGGCGCGCGCGGTGTGCCCCACATCGATGCAGCAACCGATGCGTGGGTCCATGTTCCGCACCAGCTTCAGGATGTCCAGCGGCGACTGCCACAGCTTGTCCTCCGGGCCGTGGTTATGGATGGCGATCCGCATGTCGTATTCGCGGACGAACTTTTCCACGCGCGGCAGGCTGGCCGGGGTGGGGTCGCCCGCGACGATCACCCGGACGCCGGCGCGCTTGCAGTATTCGAACTTGCTGCGGATGTCGTCGTCCTCGTCCTTGAGGAAGTAGATGGCCCCGGCGGCGTGCAGCTGGATGCCGGCCGCGGCGTAGCTCGCGACCGCTGCAGCCTCCTGCGCGGGGTCCATCGGCAGATGGTCCTTCACGTCCTTGCAGTTCAGCGCGTCCACCTCTAGCTGTTGCATGTAGCCGATCATCTGCGCCCGCGAAAACTCCCGAAAGGTGTAGCTGGCCAGGCCCAGCCGGATGGGTGCCGGCCCGCGCGGCGCAGCCGGGGCCTGCGCGAGCGCAGGGAGCGGTCGCCCCGCGGACAAGGCCGCGCCTGCGACGGCGCTGGAACGAAGAAAGTCGCGGCGGGAGAGTGGCTTCATGGTGTGTCCTTTGTTTCTTTGTCGCTGTTTCTTTTCGCTGTTTGCGATGGCGCGGAGTGGGAGCGGCGCAGCTATACCTTCGGCGCCCAGCCCGGCTCGTAGGTGCGGCCCCAGTACGTCATCGCTTCGGGGTCGTCCAGCACCTTGCCACTGGTGCTGTCGGTGCGCAGCTCGCGGCCCACCTCCCAGGCGATGTTCGAGAGCTGCATCAGCGTCACCGCCACGTTGCCCTGCGCAATCGGCTGGCGCAGCTTGGCGCCGTGTTGGATGCCGTCGATGAAGTTCGCGAAGTGCGCGTCCGTCATCGAGTCGCTGCCGATCAGGTCCGTCGAGGACGTAGTGTGCGGCAGCTTGAACTCCTGCGTCATCTTGCCGTTCAGGTCGTAGACCTCGTAGCCGTCGCGGTCGACGACCACCGAGCCGAGCGTGCCCATGATCGCCGTGCCCCGGTCGCGGCCGTAGTACTGCATGCCGTTGCAGCACTTGCCCTCCCAGGAGAGCATTGCGTCCGGGTAGGCGAAGCTGGTCACCATGGTGTCGTAGAACTGCCAGTCGTCCTTGAAGTGGTAGCGTCCCGCGGTCGCGGTGACGCTCTGCGGATAGCCGACATCCAGCGCCCAGCGGGCGATGTCGACCTCATGCGTGCCGTTGTTGAGGGACTCGCCCGTGCCCCAGGTCTTGAACCAGTGCCAGTTGTAAGGCTGCACGTTGTTGCGGTAGGCCTCTCGCGGCGCGGGGCCCTGGAAGAGTTCCCAGTCCAGCGTCGCCGGCACCGGCACCTGCTTGCCGAAGCCGATGGACTTGCGCACATTGCAGTACCAGGCCTTGCCGAAGTACGCGCGCCCGATCAGGCCGTTGTGGATCTTGTCGACGATCTCAATGGTGTGCGGCGACGAGCGCTGCTGCGAGCCCATCTGCACCAGCTTGCCGTACTTCTGCTGCGCCTGGATCAGCAGCACACCCTCGGCCGGGTTGTGGCTGCAGGGCTTCTCGACGTACACATGCTTGCCCGCCTCCACGCCGAGGATCGCCATGGGCGCGTGCCAGTGGTCGGGTGTGGCGATGGTGATGGCATCGACGTCGCGGCTGGCCAGGACCTTGCGGAAGTCCTTCTCCGTGCGGGGCGCCTCGCCCATCTCCTGCTGCGCGGCGGCCGCAAACTTCGCCAGGATGTTGCTCTCCACATCGCACACGTACGCGAGGTGCGCCCGGGCCTTGTTCGCCTTCAACGCGGAGAGGTGGGCATAGCCGCGCGCGTTCAGTCCGATGACGGCGAAGTGGACGCGGTCGTTTGCGCCCAGGATCTGCCCATAACTCTTCGCCGTGGACGCAACCGCGAGCCCAGCCGTACCGGCAGCCAAAGTATTTACAAACGACCGACGCGTAATCATAAGTCTCCCCAAAACGACGTTCGACACTCTAAAAAAGCACCACGACACTCTACCTGTTCCGACGAACCGTGCGCCAGCATGGCGCGGAAGGCGGTGGTCAGCGGCGCCGCGGTGAACCGATGGAAGGGCCGCGTGGCAATGTGCAGCCACGCGGCCGGATTCCAACAATCCAACAGTGCAACAGTGCAACCCCGCTCGATCTCCCCCGGGTTAGAAGGTGATCTTCAACGCCGCCTGCAGCACGCGCGGACCGCCGACGCCGTTGACGTTGCCGGTGCCGCTGCCCAGGGTCGAGGTGATCCTGCCGAAGGAGGAAGAGGTGAAGCTGGAGTTCGGCAGGCCGAAGGCCGGTGTGTTGGTCAGGTTGAAGGCATCGACGCGGGCTTCGAGGGCGGCCTCCCGGAAGATCGGGAAGCTCTTGAAGACCGAGAGGTTGTCCGAGAAGTAGCCGGGGCCGCGGAACTGGTTGCGGCCGGTGTTGCCGAGCGCGCAGGCCGGGCCGCCGGCGACGTACGTGCAGGCCGCGGGCGAGGAGAACGACGCGGTGTTGAACCACGTCGTGTTGGCCGCACTGCTTACGCTGTGGGACACCGTGTAGGGGCCGGTCAGGTTGGCGGTCTGCGATGTGCCCGGCGTGGGGCTGGTGGTGGTGACGGAAAAGGGCAGGCCGGAGAGCGCCGAGAGGATGGCCGAGACCCGCCATCCGCCCAGCGCGTACATCGCGGGCCCAGTGCTGAAGAAGCGGTGGCCGCGGCCGGCGGGCAGCTCGTAGGTCACGGTCTGCTCGTAGTTCAACTTCCGGTCGAAGTCCGCCACGGCGTAGTTGCGGTGCACTGGGCCGGCAAAGAACAACAGGTTCCCGTCCTGTGCGCCGGTCTGGTAGTTTTCCGCCTTCCCCCAGGTGAAGGCCGTCATGTAGGCCAGACCATGGTTGAAGCGGCGGGTAAACTGCGCCTGCAGGGACTGGTAGTTGGTGGAGTAGCCCAGGAAGTACTGGGTGACGGACGTTGTCCTGCCGAAGGCGATGTTCAGCGGATCGTAGGATGAGTTCTGCCCATAGACGCTGGGCAGGTTGATGTTCTGCGAAACATCGACGCGGGTGCCGTGGTTGGCCACATACGCGATCTGCAGGGAGCTGTCATGCGGCAGCGCCTGCTGCACCACGACGTTCCACGAAGAGACATACGCGTTCTTGAAGTTCAGCGGGATGTAGAGAGCATTCTGGTTGCTGAGGAAGGTGTTGCCCGTCTCGAGGATGGTGCCGCTGGACGTGATGGTCTGCGCGGGGCTGGCCGGTATGCCGGTCGCGAGGTTGACCGGCGTCTGGTTGGTGGAGGAGAGCACGGCCCCGGCGTAGGTGGGCACGTTCAAGTAGTCGGCGCTGTTCTTGACCGGATAGTTGTAGGCGTAGGAGTTGTCGACGAAGGGCACATAGCTGACGCCGAAGCCGGCGCGGAGCACGGTGGTTTCGGTGATGCGGTAGGAAGCGCCGAGACGCGGCGCGAAGTTGGTGTAGTCGGTCTTCAGGCCGATGTTGGAGGGGTTCCCGTCGATGCCGGCGATGGTCAGCGTGTTGGTGGTGGGGCTGTAGGAAGAGAAGCCGCCCGCCTTGCGCGGCGTGGCCGGGGGGTACAGCTCCCAGCGCAGGCCGTAGTCCAGCGTCAGCTTGGGTGTGGCCTGCCACTTATCGGCGACGAAGAAGAACAGCCAGGTCTGCCGGTAGCAGGGGAAGGTGCCGTTGGTGTCCTGGCCGACCTGAAACGGCACATCGAACAGGACGCTGGCGATGTCGTTGGCCTGCCCGGTCGCGATCGAGCCGTTGACGTTGGTGGGCGCGGAGGTCTGGTTCTCGCTGAAGTAGAAGCTGCCGGCTGCGGCGTTCTGGGCGCCCTGCAACAGGTCATCGCGGATGCGCCGGATGTCCACACCCGCCTTGATTGCGTGGTTGCCCAGGATCTTGGTCCAGTTGTTGGCGAAGTCGATGTTGGACTCGGCGCGCAGCCAGGGTAGCGAGTTGGAGTACCCGATCAGCGGATTGGCGGCGTTGGGAATTCCGGCAGAGATGCTGCTATTGCCTGCGAAGTTGGCCACCTGGAAGGCGACCTGCCCGCTGTTGATGGAGCTGGTGTTGGTGCCGGGGACGCCGAGGGTCGTGGCGTCGCTGCTGCCGTAGTCCGACTGCTGGGCGGAGTTGCGCAGGTGCGCGATCCCAACGCGGGCCTCCGTAAACAAGTGGGGGGAGAAGACATGGTCGTAGTTGAAGCCGGTGCTGTAGGTGGCCGCCTTTCCCGTACCTTGAAAGCCGCCGTTGCCGCTGCTGAGGGGGCCACCCAGGAAGGGGCCGAAGAGCGGTGCCTGGTAGATGGTGGTGGTCTGGTGGCTGAAGCGGCCGCTCAGGTGGTCCTTGGGGCCGATCTGGTAGTCGGATTTGATGTCGTAGCTGTAGGCGTCCTTGCTGAAGGGCGAGTTCTGCTGGAAGTTGTTGCTGGTGGCGCCGGCCGCGTAGGACGCATAGGCGAGGTTCTGCGCCGGGTTGCGCGCAATCGCGTCCAGGTCCTGCAGCACGGCGAGGCCGACCTTGTTGATGCTTTGGTTGCCAATGGGGATCAGGTTGCCGGCGAAGGCGGAGCGGTTCATGCCGCAGTTGGCCGGCGTCGGGCCGCCATAGCAGTCGATAGTGTCGCCGGTGTTGGGGTCGTAGACCTGGCCCTTGTACCCGGCCAGGCTGATGAACCCGCCCGAGAAATTGTAGTACGGAATGGTGGTGATGACGGTGGACTCTTCGTGGTCCGAGGTGCGCAGGAAGTCGGCGAAGAAGAAGAGCTTGTCCTTGAGGATCGGTCCGCCCAGCGAACCGCCCGTGTAGTTGTAGACCAGGCGTCCGTTGCGGGAGGTGGCGAAGTAGTTGCGGGCGTTGACGCCGTTGTTCTCCATGTTCTGAAAGACGGAGCCGTGGAAGCCGTTGGTGCCGGACTTCAGCGTCACATTGACGATGGTGCCGATGGCGCGGCCGAACTCCGCCTCGAAGTTGTTGGTGGTGATGTCGACGTTGGCGATCGCGGCGGCCGGCGGCACCAGGATGATGTGGATGCCGGTCCGCTGGTCGTCGTCGATGCCCTCGATCTGGTAGAGGTTCACATACGAAGACTGGCCGTTGGCGTTTACCGAGAGGTCGTTGTTGGCGTTGTAGAACTGCGAGTTGTTGAAGACCACCGGGGCCATGCCCGGCACCACGTTCAGCAGCGTCTGGAAGCTGTTGCCGCTGCTGAGGGGCAGAGCGGCGATCTGGCGCGACTCGATGTTGCTGGAGATGTCGGCGCGGTCGGTCTGCAGCAGCGGCGGCGCGGTGGTCACGGTGATGGTCTCCGCGGCGCTGCCGGTGGCCAGCGTCACATCGACGCGGACGGTCGTATTGGTGAGCAGGACGATGTTCTGCAGCGTCTCCTTCTTGAAGCCCTTCGCGGCGACCGAGACCTCATAGGTGCCGGGAGGAAGGTTGGGCACCGTATAATTGCCGCTCTCGTTGGTGACCGTGGTCTGGACCGTGTTCTGGCCCGTGAGGACGAGGGTGACCGGAGCGTTGCCGACAACCGCGCCCGAGGGGTCCGTGACGGTCCCGACGATGGTGCCGTTGACCGCCTGTGCATGCAGGCTGCCGCTGCCCATCAGACACGCGAAGACGAGTGCAAGCGAGGCGGCGAGCCCGCGAAGGCGGGCGACCCGGCTGAGGCTAAGAAGGCGTTGAACTTGCATTTGTTTCTCCTTGGTGATGCTCTTGAAATGGCTTCCTGAAGGTGGGTTCAAGCTGCGTGCTCCGCGGGTCTTGCTCGCCTGGATGTACGCCGCCCTTTTATTTAGTTCGACACTCGTAAAATAATCATCTGGCGAAGCGGGAGGACTGTATTCCTGCCGGCGGGCTCTTGGCAAGAGAAAAATTGTTATTTTTAATCCACATGGCCTGACATCGCCAAAAGAGAAAGTGCCGGGCCGCTCCATCGCCTGGGGCGCGCTATGCTAATCCGTGCATTGGATGTCCCGCATAATCTTTGCCGGTCGCAGAAACGCGCTGCCGGCCAGGGGCAAGAGGAAGTCGAGCGATGGAGAAGGGCGCATTACGCAGCGATCTGGCCTACGCCCAGCTGGGCTCGAGCGAAATTGCGCGCGACATCAATCGCGATATCGTGCTCGAGCTCATCCGGTCGTCCCAGCCGGTCGCGCGCGCGGACCTGTCGCGGCTCTCCGGTCTGCAGCCCAGCACGGTCTCCTCGATCGTCGAGCAGTTGCTCAACGAGCGCTGGATCACCGAAGGCGGCGTGGTCCGGCGGCCGCGCGGCCGCCGCCCCACGCTGCTCTCGCTGAACGACCGACTGGTGATGCTCGCCGTGGACATCCGGCCGCGCTGGGCGGTGGTCGCCGTCATCGACCTCAACGGCCGCCTGCTCGCGCGCCAGGATGTGCTGCTGCCGGCCGACCCCGAGCCCGCCATCTCGCGCATCCTCGACAGCATGGTGGACCTGCGGCAGCGGCATCCGGGCCACGTCTTTGAGGGCATCGGCATGAGCCTGCCCGGCAGAATCGACCCGGCCACGCACCTGCTGGTGCTGGCGCCCAACCCGGCCTGGGTCGGGTACGACATCTGCGGGACCGTGGAGCGGCGCATGGAGTTGAAGGTGGAGATCAACAACGCCGCCAACGCGTCCCTGCTCTCCGAGCTCTGGTTCGGCAGGATGAATGGGGTCCGCAACGCCGTGCTGGTCTCCATCGTCGAAGGCATCGGCGTCGCCATCCTCGCCAACGGCCAGATCCTCTCCGGACTGCATGGCCTGGCGGGCGAGTTCGGCCACATCCCCATCGACCCGCAGGGCCCGGTCTGCGTCTGCGGCAAGCGCGGCTGCTGGGAGGTCTATGCCTCCTCAAGCGCCGCGCTGCGCTTCTACGCCGAGCTCACGCCGGCCTCCTCGCCGATCTCCATCCAGGGGCTGATGCAGCTCACCGAAGAGGAGGACGAGCACGCCCTGCGCGCGGTCGCCAAACAGGCCGAGTACATCGGCCGCGGGATGCGGCTGATCACCGCGGCGCTGGCGCCGGAGATGATCCTCATCGCCGGCGACCTCGCCGGCTCCTGGCACCGCTTCGGCGGCATCGTGGAAGAGGAGCTGCGCAAAAACATGTTGGCAGGACCGCCGCCAAGGCTTACTCTTACCACCGATGTGGAGCTCTCCCGTCTGCGCGGCGCGGCCGCGACCGCGCTGCAGCGGCACTCCGGCTACTACAGCTCGAAGCAGCCGGCACGGCTGGGGCCGGAATCCTTCTCCTAGGCACCAATTTTCTTCGCTCCGGAAATAAAACCGCCATCTCAGGAAGCCCAGGCCCTGGCAGAAGACTGAAGTTCGCGTATACCTTACCGCGCGACGTTGCCTTCAAATCCATTGCTTTCAAAGAAATAGCTTCGTATCTCCAATGCGGCTAGGCGCAGGAGTTTGACAAGCGCAAGGTCAAAGAATAAGGTCGGGTCGCATAGAATTCAGGGTCAGGCGAGCGGGTTCCATGAAGAATGCATCTCCAGGACGGCCGCGGCAGCTATTGGGCGCGCTCGACCAGGGCACCACCAGCACCCGGTTCATGATCTTCAACGGCGAGGGCGACGTGGTCGCCTGCGCGCAGCGGGAACACCGCCAGATCTATCCCCAGGCGGGCTGGGTGGAGCACGTTCCGGCGGAGATCCTGGCCAGCTCGCTGGCGGTCATGGACGAGGCACTGGCGGCCTCCGGCGTCACCGCCGCGGAGATCGCCTGCGTCGGCATCACCAACCAGCGCGAGACCGCGGTGGTGTGGGACCGCAAGACCGGCGAGGCGATCTACAACGCGGTGGTGTGGCAGGACACCCGCGTCGCCGACACGGTGACGCAGCTGGCCTCGCGGGGCGGGCAGGACCGCTTCCGCGCCATCACCGGCCTGCCGCTCTCCACCTACTTCAGCGGGCTGAAGATCGCCTGGATCCTCGACCATGTGCCCGGCGCGCGCGCCCGGGCGGAGGCAGGCGAGCTGTTCTTCGGCAACATCGACACCTACCTGCTGTGGAACCTCACCGGCGGTCCGCGGGGCGGCCTGCACGCCACGGACGTGACGAATGCCAGCCGCACGCAGCTAATGAACCTCGACACCCTGGCCTGGGACCCCGGCATGCTCGACGCGCTGCACGTTCCGGCCGCGATGATGCCGGAGATCCGCTCCAGCAGCGAGTACTTCGCCGACCTCAAGACCGGCGGCCTGGCCGGCGTGCCCATCTGCGGCCTGCTCGGCGACCAGCACGCGGCGCTGGTGGGCCAGACCTGCTTTCGCCCCGGCGAGTTGAAGAACACCTACGGCACCGGCTGCTTCCTTCTGATGAACACGGGCACCTCGAAGGTGGAGTCGGCGGCCGGCCTGCTGACCACGCTGGGCTATCGCTTCGGCAAGCAGCCGGCGGTGTATGCGCTCGAAGGCAGCATCGCCGTCACCGGGTCGCTGGTGCACTGGCTGCGCGACAACCTCGGCCTGATCGAGCAGAGCGCCGACATCGAGGCGCTGGCCCGCACCGTCGAGGACAACGGCGGCGTGTACTTCGTGCCGGCGTTCTCGGGCCTCTATGCGCCGTACTGGAAGGACTCCGCGCGCGGCGTCATCGTCGGCCTGACGCGCTACGTCACCAAGGCGCACCTGGCGCGCGCGGTGCTGGAGGCGACCGCCTTCCAGACCCGCGATGTGGTCGCGGCCATGGAGGCCGACTCCGGCATTCCCCTCAAGCAACTGCGCACCGACGGCGGCATGGTCGTCAATGAGCTGCTGATGCAGATGCAGGCCAACACCCTCAACTGCGCGGTGGTGCGCCCGCGCATGCGCGAGACCACCGCGCTGGGCGCGGCCTATGCGGCGGGGCTCGCCTGCGGCTTCTACAAAGATACCGACGACCTGCGCCAGCACTGGAGCATCGACAAGACCTGGCACCCGGACATCGATCCGCGCGAGCGCGGGCGGCAGTATCGCCAGTGGAAGAAGGCCGTCTACCGTTCGTTCGACTGGGAAGACTCCGAATAGAGGACCGCACGTCGGGGCCCGAAGCATCCGCCGTGGCGAAGGAAAGGAACGCCTTGTACAACCACCTGCTGACGCCCGTCTTCGGCGAGTTCATGGGAACGCTGGTCCTCATCCTGATGGGGGAGGGTACCAACGCGGGCATACTGCTCAGCCGGTCCAAGGCGGAGAACGCCGGCTGGGTCGCGATCACCGCCGGCTGGGCCTTTGCGGTGTTCTGCGGCGTGGTGACGGCCATCGCCTGCGGCAGCCCGGGCGCGCACCTCAACCCCGCCGTCACGCTCGCGGTGGCGATCAAGACCGGCGACTTCTCCCAGGCGCCGGCCTTCATGGCCGCGCAGCTGCTGGGCGCCTTCTGCGGCGCGGTGCTGATGTTCTTCTTCTACCGCGCGCACTTCGAGGTCACCGAGGACGAGGGGCTGAAGCTGGCTGTCTTCGCCACCGGCCCCGCCATCCGCAGGCCGCTCTCCAACCTGTTCTGCGAGGCGCTGGCGACGGGCGTTCTCATCCTGGTGGTCGGGGCGATCGGCGCCAAGACCTTCGCGCCCGCGGGGCCCGCGCCCGGGCTGGCGCCGTATCTGGTCGGCATCCTGGTCTGGGCCGTGGGCCTCTCGCTGGGCGGCACCACCGGCTACGCCATCAACCCCGCCCGCGACCTCGCCCCGCGCCTCGCGCATGCTCTGCTGCCGGTCCCGAGGAAGGGCGGCTCGGACTGGGGCTATGCGTGGATTCCTGTCGTTGGACCTCTGCTCGGCGCCGCGGTGGTTGGGCTCTTTCTTCGTCTTGCCGGAATTTAGCGGCTTCTTTTCCGTTCTACCTTGCAGCTTCAGGGGTGCTCGATGCCATCTCTTCCCGACCGCACCCGCAGCGAGAGGCTTCGTTCGCTGCAGGGGACATTCGATGTATTGATCGTCGGCGGCGGCGCCACCGGTCTCGGCATCGCGCTCGACGCGGCGACCCGCGGCTACCGCACCGCGCTGGTGGAGGCCGGAGACTTCGCGCAGTCCACCTCCAGCCGCTCCACCAAGCTGGTGCACGGCGGCGTGCGCTATCTTGCCAGCGGTCAGATCCACCTGGTGCGCGAGGCCCTGCACGAGCGCGCGGTGATGCGCAGGAACGCGCCCCACCTGGTGCATCCGCTGGCCACGGTGCTGCCCGCGTTCCACGCGTGGGAGCTGCCGTTCTACGGCGCGGGGCTGCTGTCCTACGATCTGCTCTCCGGTTCGAGCAGCATGGGGCCGACGCGCATCCTCGGCCCCGCGGCGACGCGCCGGCGCGTGCCCGGCATCGCCGTGGAGAAGCTCAGCGGCAGCATCCTCTACCACGACGCCCAGTTCAACGACGCCCGCTTCGCGCTGGCCACCGCGCGCGCCGCGCTCGACCACAACGCCGTGCTGCTCAACTACGTCCGCTGCACGCGGTTCCTCTACGCCGGCGGAAAGCCGGCGCCGGGCCCTGGGCAAAGTGCTGTGCCGATCACAGGCGCGCTGGTCGAGGATGTCGAGACCGGCGAGAGCTTCGCCGTCTCCGCGAAGGTTGTCGTCAACGCCTCCGGCATCTTCAGCGATGATGCCAGGACGCTCGACCAGCCCGGCCGTCCACCGCTGCTCTCGGTAAGCCGCGGCTCGCACATCGTCATTCCCGGCCGTCTGCTGGGCGGCTCGACCGCCATCATGGTGCCCAAGACCGAGGACGGCCGCGTCATCTTCGCCATCCCGTGGCAGGGGGTGGTGCTGGTCGGGACCACCGACATCCCCGATTCAGCCAGCGTGATGGAGCCGAACGTCGAGCCCGACGAGATCGACTACCTGCTGCGGCACATCGCGCCCTACCTGAGCGCGCCGCCCACCCGCGGGGACATCCTCTCGGTCTTCTCGGGCCTGCGGCCGCTGGTCACCGGCAAGGAGAACACGACCTCCAAGCTCTCGCGCGAACACCACATTGACGCCTCCAGGTCCGGGCTGATCACCGTCGCCGGCGGCAAGTGGACGACCTACCGCCGCATGGCCGAGGACACCCTGGACTTCGCCGTCCGCCACGGGATGCTCGCCGGCCGGCGCTGCGTCACGCGCACCGTCCCCCTGCGCGGCTGCCCGGAGTCGGCCAACGGCACAGTTGAAAATCTCGACCCCTATCTCGCCGAGTATGGCGCAGACAGCGACGCTGTACTCGCGCTGCAGCAGAGCGTGCCCTCGCTCGCGCAGCCGATCGACGCCGCCCTGCCCTACACCGGCGCGATGGTGGTGTACGCCGTCCGCCAGGAGTGTGCGCGCACCGTGGAGGATGTGCTCTCCCGCCGCACCCGCTCGCTGCTGCTGGATGCAGCCGCGGCCATGCGCGCGGCGCCCCGCGTGGCCCAGCTGATGGCGGGTGAACTCGAGCGCGACCTGGCCTGGCAGCAGCGGCAGGTCGCGGACTTCTGCGCCCTCGCCCGGCAGCACTACCTCGCCTGAGCGGCCAGCGCCGGGCAGCGCCGCCGGTCGATGGCCCCCTGCCAGCGGTACGCGGTGCACCGCTGCGTGGAAGCCACTCGGGACGCGGAAGCCACACGAGAGACGATCAGCGCCCGAGCCTCCGGCGCATACCGTCGCAGAAACCTCAGGCTCTCCGCCGGCGTATCCACGAACAGCACGTTCGACAACGCGTCGCTGGTCGTCGCCGAAGGGTCGAGGATGCTCACATGCAGGCGGCCCTCCACCGGGCGCAGCGTGCGCGGGTCCATGATGTGGCAGTAGAGGTGGCCGTCGCGGGTGAAGTTCTTCTCCCGGCAGTTGGCGCTGGAAAGCGACGTATCGCGCAGCCATACCGTGGAGATGCCTGTGCCGGCGGCGTCCACATCCGGCACCACCACGCGCCAGCCGCGCTGCCCCGGTGGCCGGCCCAGCGCATACAGCGTGCTGCTGTCGGCGGAGAGCAGCGCGCTGCGCACATGCTGCGCGCGCAGGATGGCCACCGCCGCGTCCACCGCAAAGCCCTTGCCGATGCCGCCGGGGTCGAGCTCCACACCGGCCGTGCGAAAGCGCACCGTACGCGTGGCCGCATCGAGCGCCACATTGCGATACCCCACCACCGGCCGCACGCGCTCCAGCTCGGCTGCGGACGGCACATGGCCGTCGTGGTCGAAGAAGCCCCACAGCCGCATCAGCGGCCCCACCGTCATGTCGAACGCGCCGCCGCTGGCCGCGCTCCAGTGCTGCGCCGCCTGCAGGAAGCCAAAGGTCTCCGGATCGGTCGTCACCGCGCCGGCCGCGGCCTGCTGGTTGATGCGGGAGAGCTCGCTCGACGGTCGATAGTTGGAGAGCTCCTGCTCGATCCGGTCGATCTCATCGAAGACCTCGCCGGCCACTGCCTCGGCCTGCGCCTGGCCGTTCGCATAGGAGCCGTTCGCATACAGGTACAAGGCAAACTCGGTGCCCATCGCCGGATGGCGGAAGGTGTAGAGCGTCGGCTGCTGTGCGGGCTGGCCATGGCCGCAGACGAAGAGCGCGAGCGCGGCGGCGCAGCTCAGTCGTCGCCGGGCAGCGCGGCTCATGCTCGCTGCAGGGCCGGGATCGCCGCCTTCTCTTCGCTGAACACCGCGTCGTGGGCCACAGCGCAGGCGATGGCCGAGCCGTACCCCACATACACATCGGCCTCCACGGGATGCTCGCCATGCACCGCCCCCACAAACGACCGCACCGCCGTCAGCGTCGAGTCCTCATAGGCCTGCGTGCCGATGCGCTCACCCTCGCCCCGGTAGGGCATCTCTCCCTGCGTCGAGTACGACGAGCCCGTCACGATGCCGTGCTGCACCACCGTGCTGCCGCTCGGCGCCAGCGCCGGTGCGCCGGCCTTCTTCTCGTAGTAGAAGGTCGCGTCCTCCATCGTGATCTGCACGCTGCCCTCTTCACCGTAGACCCACAGCTCATTGCCGTTCTTCGCGTTGTCGGTGATGGAGGAGAAGAACAGCTTGCGGCCGGCGCTGTAGTTGAACGTGGCGAGCGTGTTGTCGCCCACGGTGCGGCCGTCATGGTAGCGGCAGATGCTCGAGGTCCCGAGAACGCTCGTTGGGACCTCGCCGAAGATCCAGTTCGCCATGTCGAGGTGGTGCGAGCCCAGTTCGGTCACCAGGCCGCCGGAGCTCTCGCGATACAGCCGCCAGTTGATGAGGTGCTCCAGCCGGCCGTCCGGGTCGTTCGCCGGCACCGGCCGCCGCCAGTCGCCGTTGCGGTGCCAGTAGGCGTAGATGTGCGTGGGTCGCCCGATCTGCCCGGCCTGGATGCGGCGAAAGCTCTCCTGCGCCCAGGAGGCGTAGCGATACTGATGGCCCACCTGGTAGAGCGTCTTGCTGCGCACCAGCGCGTCGACGATCTGCTGGCACTCGGCCGGCTGGAAGCCCATCGCCTTCTCGCCGTAGATGGGCAGGCCGCGCTTGGCCGCGGCGAAGATGTGTTCGGCGTGGCAGGCCAGCGGCGAGGCGATCAGGATGGCGTCGAGATCGTCGCGGCCCAGCAGCGCGTTGTGGTCCGCCATAAAGGGCACCGGCGCGCCGGCCAGCCGGTCGACCTCCCGCTGCCGCGGCGGGTAGATGTCGCACACCGCGCGCACCGAGACGCCAGGCAGATGCAGAAACTGCCGCATCACCTCCTGCCCGCGGCTGCCCGCGCCGATCACGCCCAGCCGCAGCGGCTTCGCCGCCTGCCCCAGCGTGCGCGCGACGGAGGTGGCCGAGAGTGCAGAGAGCGATGCCACCTTGGCAAATGTGCGACGATTCATCGGAACCTCTAAGGGACCTCGGATCAAGTGCCACGAATGGTAGGTCACGGCTTTAGCGGTGACAATAAGCCCGCCAAATCAACGCGGCTTTAGCTGCTGAGGTGCGCGTGTAGGACTCAATCGAAGCTTCCCTAACAATGGTAACGGATGCGTTGCCGCGAAGGCTCCGGCGGTTTCGCCGAGCGAAACGCCTTTGGAGGATGGAGTACAAAAGAATCTGTATGCCGATGCGCACCTCTCACCCGCGCCGCTCGTCTCGCTAGCCATGGTGCTCACGGAGCAGGACCGCGACTGGATCGTCGAACGCGCGCTGGCCGCGGGGTTCACGCTCGCCGGCCTCGCCGCCGTGCCCGCGGAGGGCGAGTCCTCCGCCGACAACGAACGGGACGACCGGCGCTTTGCCGCATGGGTCGCCGCCGGCCACGCCGCCGACATGGACTACCTGCAGCGCACCGACGCCGCCGGCGCGCTGCTGCGCGGCGACGCCCGCCGCGCCATGCCCTGGGCGCGCAGCGTGCTGGTGTGCGCGTTCAACTACGACACCGCCGCGCCGCTCTCGCTCGACCCCGCGCCGCCCGGCGCCGGCTGGATCGCCCGCTACGCCCAGAGCGGCGACGCCCGCGGCCGCGCCACCGACTACCACGACGCTCTGCTGCCCAAACTGCGCGCCATCGAAGCCGAGCTCGCCGCGCGCTTTGGGGAGAAGCGCTCTGGCTCTACGCTGAAGACCCGCTGCTACGTCGACACCGGCCCCTTGCTCGAGCGCGGCTTCGCCGCCCGCGCCGGTATCGGCTGGATCGGCAAGAACACCTGCGTGCTCAACCAGCAGCAGGGCTCGTGGCTGCTGCTGGGCGTCGTGGTCACCTCGCTGGAGCTCGCGCCCGCGGCCTGGGCGGTGCCCGCCGCCGACCGCTGCGGCAGCTGCACCCGCTGCATCGACGCCTGCCCCACCGCCGCTCTGCTGCCGCCCGAGGCCAACCGCGGCGACCGCCTCATGGATGCCTCGCGCTGCATCGCCTACCTCACCATCGAGAAGAAGGACGCTGTCCCCGAGCCGCTGCGCGCGCCCATGGGCCGCCACGTCTTCGGTTGCGACATCTGCCAGGACGTCTGCCCCTGGAACGCAAAAGCTAGCATCGCCTCTAGCAACATCGCTTCCAGCAAAGTCGCGCCGCCGCGTCCTGAACTTATCAACCCACCGCTGGACTGGCTTGCCTCGCTCGAAGGGCCCGCCTTCACGCGCGTCTTTCGCGGCTCCCCGGTCGAGCGCACCCGCCGTCAGACCTCGCGCCGCAAGCTCTTCCGCCGCAACGTCGCCATCGCGATGGGCAACAGCGGCGAGCCGCGCTTCCTCGCCCAGCTCGACGCCTGGGCCGCGGGCGGCGAACCGGTGCTCGCCGAGGCCGCGGCCTGGGCCGCAACGCGGCTGCGCGCCGGCCACATATAGAAATTGTCATCCTGACCCTGAGCACGCGAAGGGGAAGGACCTGCTGTTCGCTCGTGCAGCCATCAAACTGCGGGCTTCTCCACTACTTTAAACTCGTTGCCCTGAACCTCGTAGACTGGAGCCATGCTGCCGCGCGATTCCAGCCAGACCTTGCCCGCCGCGCCCTCCGCCGACCCCACCCGCGAGGCGCTCGCCGTCCTGCAGCCCGCGCACTCCGCCGTCGCCGGGCATGAGGTGCTCGGCGCCAATCTCGCCGCCGCCGCCGCCGTCCCCGCCAGCGGCATCTGGCAGCAGATCAAGGCGCTCGCCAGCTACATGACCCGCACCGAGGTCCACACCTACGCCTTCTCCGTCGCCGCGCAGGTCATCCTCTCGCTGTTCCCGTTCATCGTGCTTCTGCTCACACTCGCGCAGAACGTCTTCCACTCCGCGCGCATGGTCGACGTCGTCAGCGAGATGATGTCGAACTTCCTGCCCAACAACCAGGACTTCGTCATGCGCAACATGCGCCTTCTGGCCTTCGCGCATACCCGCACCAGGATCGTCTCGCTGGTCATGCTCGTCATCACCTCCACCGGCGTCTTCCTTCCGCTGGAGGTCGCTCTGAACAGCGTCTGGGGCGTGCGCAAGAACCGCTCCTACCTCGCCAACCAGGTGGTCTCGCTGGGGCTGGCGGTGGGCGTGGGCGTGCTGGCGATGGCCTCCATCGCGCTCTCCGCGGCGCAGCGCAGCGTGCTCGCGTTCATCTTCTTCGGCCACACGGAAAACGTCGTCTTCACCTTCCTCGCCGCGGCCTTCCTCAAGATCTGCGCGGTCGCCGCCAGCATCGGTCTGTTCTTCCTCATCTACTGGGCGCTGCCCAACCGCAAGGTGCCGCCGGGCGCGGTGCTGCCCACCGCTGTGGTGATGGGCCTGCTGTGGGAGCTGGCCAAGTACCTCTACATCCTCGCTCTGCCGCACCTGGACTTCCGCGCCGTCTACGGCCCGTTCGAGGTCTCGGTGGGGCTGATTACATGGGCGTTTCTCTCCGGCCTGCTGCTGCTGGCCGGGGCCTACGTCTCGGCCACCCGCCATGCGCTCCATGAGGCAAGGCTGGCCGACCTCGCCCGCGCCGCGAACGTTGCGGCGCGCTGAGCCATCTTCGCTTAGATGTTTTCGTTTAGATCGTTTAGATAATGGTCTTGTCATCTCGACCGGAGCAGGACGGCTTTATCGTCCTGCGTAGTGGAGAGACCTGCATCATAGGCAGCAGCACAGTTACCCCTGAGGGAAATGCGCTAGTTGCCCTTACCCCGGAACGCCTTCACCACCAGGTCATTGGGGTGTGCGCCGCCGGGCAGCATCGTGAACAGTCCGGGTCCGTCCTTGCTCTGCATACGCAGCACGGCCACGTCCGCCGCGCCGGCATCGGCCACCAGCAGCAGGTGCTCATCGGCGGAGTAGGCGAGCGCGTCCGGCCGTGCGCCGGTGCGCACGCTGGCCACGGTGCGCCCGTCGTCGATGCTGTATTCCGTGGCCGAGTCCGCGCCGAAGTTCGTCACCCACAGGCTCGAATCGTCTTTGCTCACCACCGCGCGCGCGGGCTTGGAGCCGATCACGTACGTCCCGGTCACCTCGTTGGTCCAGGTCGAGATCTCCGACACGCTGTCGGAGCCGAAGTTGGTCACGAAGACCTCGCCGCCGTCGGGCTTCACCGCGATGTGGGTCGGGGTCGCGCCCACGTCCAGCAGACACAGCAGCGCGTCGGCCTGCTGCGTCTTGTCCTGCCGGCCGCGCCAGGAGTCCGCGGCCGCGCCCAGCCACACCACCATCACCTGGTGGGAGCCGGAGCAGGCGACAAACGCCTTCGCCCCGTCGCGCGGGGTCTGCATGGAGCTCGGCACGATGGCCACATCGGTCGCGCCCGCGCAGCCGGAGAAGGCCTCGCGAAAGCGCAGCGGATGCACCGCGTCGCGGGCGTCGATCGTATACACCGACACGCTGCCGGCGATGCGGTTGCTCACCACCAGCGTGCGGTTGTCCGGCGTTACCCGCGCCACGCCCGGCCCTTCGCCGGTAGCGGCCGCGGCGATCTGCCGCCGCGTCTCCAGGTCGATCACGCTCACCGTGTTCGCCCCGGAGTTCGGCGCGTAGGCCCGCCGCCCGTCCGGCGCGACCTCCACCGCATACGGCCGCGCCTGCACCCCGATGGTGGCCTCCACCCGGTTCAGCTCGGTGTTGATCACGCTCACCGCATCGCTGCCGGCATCGGCCACATAGACCTCATTGCGCAGCGGGTTCACGGCCATCCCGGTAGGCTCGCGGCCCACCTGCAGCACCCGCTCGCGGCGCAGGTACACCAGGTCGAGCACCGTCACGGTGCCTTCGCTGCCGTTCGAGACATACGCGAACTCGTGGTAGTTCGCCGGATAGATGGGGAAGTTGGTATGGTTGCACCCGGCCAGCGCGACCGGCATCGCCAGCAGCAACGCGAGCCGCAGCGCACGCGGGGCTACGCGCAGCAGAGATTCACGGGCGGCGGATTCGTTCGATGGAAGGCGGGAGGGCACGGCTCTGCAAGTGTATCCCGAAGCCTAGGGGGAGTCGGTAGCTCTCCATAGGCCGGGCTTGGAAGGGGACGAGCTTTGGCTCGTCCGTAAGAGGCGTCTAGCCGCGGGTGCGCCGCCACGCCGCCACCAGCCACGCCGCATAGCCGAACTGCAGCAGCCATACTACGCAGTACGCGAACACCAGGTGCCGCTGCGAGAGCGTATGGAAGGGAATCATCGCGTCACCTCCAGCATGGGTGCGGAGACCTCATCGAGCAGCATGCGCGTCTCGGCCTCGGCCTGCCGTTGCCGCCGCCGCTCCAGCGCATAGCGCGCGCCCAGCAGCAGGGCCCCCCACATACCCCACGCCGCCAGGTTCCACCAGACCGCGGCGTACATCGTGGGATCGATGCCGGAGCCCTCGCCGCCGCCGAAGACCGGCGCCGGATGCTGCGTGCGCCACCAGCGGATCGACATGTAGCAGATGGGGATATCGATCGCCGCGAAGATCGCCAGCACCGCCGAGACCACCGCCGTCTGCCCCGGTGCGGCGAACCGCCGCAGCAGCACATAGCTCACATAGAGCAGCCACAGCAACAGGTAGGTGGTCAGCCGCGCGTCCCACGTCCACCAGATGCCCCACGCCGCGCGCCCCCACAGCATGCCCGTCGCCAGGCCCACGCTGACGTAGAGCACCGTAAGCTCCGCGGACGCCACGGCGAACGCATCGGCCCTGGCCGCGCGCTCCGGGCTGCGCTGCCGCCACAACAGGTATAGCAGCGACGCCGCGCAGTTCAGGTAGGGAAACAGGTAGCTCCAGATGGCGTGGGGAAAGTGGTAGTAAAACACCCGCTGTAGGTTGCCCATGGTGGCTTCGGTGGGCGCGGTCATGGCCTTGTCGAAGCCCACCGCCAGCGCCACAAACGTAAGCGCGGCCCACGCCACGCCCCACGGGGCCTTTGAAATCCCTGCGACCTTCGCCTCTGCCTGCACGTTCTCCACGCCTTCATTTTACCGCCGCGTGGCCGGCTGCGTGGCGGGCGAAGGCCGCGCCACGGGCGCTAATCGGCGGCCGGAATTTCATCGGGTCACGCTTACTCCGCTAGCAGTACGGTCTCGAACAGCAGCACGCAGGCGGTGGTGAAGACCACGGCGTACGCCAGCAGTACCTTCAGCCACAGCGTCGGCTCGAACTCACCGGTCAGCACCGCGGTGGTCGCCTGGATCATCGCCAGCAGCGCCGGGATGGAGACCGGCAGCAGCACCAGCGGCAGCATCGTCTCGCGGTTGCGGGTGCGCAGGCTGAGCGCGGCGAAGAAGGTGCCGTTCACCACCAGCGCCCAGGTGCCCAGCGGCAGGATCAGCAGCAGCTTCCACGCCTCGCCCAGCGGATGCAGGTTGTAGAACACCGCAAACACCGGCGTCAGCAGCGCCTCCACGGCGGTGACGAAGAGGAAGTTTGCCAGCGCCTTGCCCACCAGCAGCGCGCTCAGCGGCGCGCGCGCCATCCGCTGCGCATCCAGCGCGCCCTGCAGCGTCTCCCGCGCCCAGCTTTGGTTGAGCGCGGTCAGGCTGGCGAAGAGCACGCTCACGCACAGCAGCCCGCCGCTGGTCTGCCGCGCGATGGCAGGGAAGGCGGTGGGGTCGAAGGCCATCGCGAACACCACCACCACCAGCAGCGCGAAGAACAGCGTGCCGTTCAGCGAGTCCTTCGACCGCCACTCCAGCCGCAGGTCCTTGCGCAGATGCAGCAGCACGGTGGCGGCGTAGCCCAGTTCGCCGGGGCCCCGCGTTCCGACGCCTAGCTCGGCGTCCGAAATATCGCTCTCGTGAACAACCGCGTGTTCCTGCACCGCGGGCTCCAGCCGCTTTGGCTCCAGGGATTCGAGGCTCTCCACCCGCCCGGAGCGCAGCGTGATCGTGGTGCGGGCCAGCGGCCGCGCCAGCTCCGGCTGGTGCGTGGTCAGCAGCAGCGTGCGCCCCCCCGCGCCCTCGTCCAGATACCGCTGGAGCTGCGCCACCATCGCCTGCGCCGAGGCGGCGTCGAGGTTCGCGAAGGGCTCATCGAGCAGCAGCAGGTCGGGCTTGTCCGCCAGCACCCGGGCCAGGCTGGTGCGCTGCCGCATGCCCTGCGAGTACTCTCCGACCCGCCGCCGTGCCTCTGCATCGCGCGTCATCGCATCGAGCCCCACCCGGCCCAGCCAGCGCTCCGCCAGCGCCCGCGCCTGGGGCGCACGGTGTCCCAGCGCGGCGAAGTAGGTCAGGTTTTCGAGGCCCGTCAGCTCGTCATAGAGCATCGTCTGGTGGCTCATGTAGGCGATGCGGCTGCGCTGCTCGCGCGGCGTCCCGCCGAGCACCTCCACGCGACCGCGGCTGGGCGCGGCCAGCCCGGCCAGCAGCTTCAGCAGCGTGGATTTACCCGCGCCGTTCTCCCCCAGCAGCACCACGCTCGCGCCCGCCTCGATCCGCAGCGAGACCTCGCGCAGCGCCACAAAGCTGCCATACACCCGCGACACCCGCTCCAGCACCACCGCCGTCCCGCCGCCGCTCGCGTCCGTCCGCACCCAGCGAGTATAGTGCCCCGGTTTTCGGGCTCCAGCGGAATCCGCACTTGCATCGCCCTGCCCGGGGGTGATACACATAGAACATTCCATCCGCTTCGGCGGGTCGAATTTCATGCAGAGTGGTTGAGGGACGAGCCCTGTGACGCCACGACAACCGGACAGAACACAGTACCGGTGTCAACTCTCTCCTGGTTGCCAGGGCACATGAGATTCGGTGGTACGCAGACCCGTACATTCCGGCTGCCTTCCACGACTCTCCGTACCCTCCCACCAGAAAACCAGAGAGCGGCACACAACAGGCAAGCACCCCTCCGCCATCGGAGTTGTTTACATGGTGCCTTCCTGTACGTCGTATGAGTCCCCGGCCGAGCGTTACGAATCCGGTGCGACCGTCTATGAGCTGCGCTGCAATGAGTGCGGCAAAAGCTACGGCAACCGCCCGCTTTCGGCCTGTATGGACTGCCTCGCGCCGCTGGAGGTGCAGTACGACCTCGCCAGCGTCCGTGGCCGCTTCACCCGCGAGACCATCGCCGCCGGCCCGGCCAACATCTGGCGTTACCGCGCGCTGCTGCCGCTGCCGGCCGGCTTTGAGCCCGACCTCCCCGTAGGCTTCACGCCGCTGGTGCGCGCGCGTGGCCTGGCCCGCCGCATCGCCGGCGGCCAGGGCGCGAATCTCTTCGTCAAGAACGACGCCGTCTGCTTTCCGACGCTCAGCTTCAAGGACCGCGTGGTCTCGGTCGCGCTGGCCAACGCGCAGGCCTTCGGCTTCACCACGGTAGGCTGCTCGTCCACCGGCAACCTGGCCAACTCGGTCGCCGCGCAGAGCGCCCGGCTCGGCCTCCGGGCCTGCATTCTGGTGCCCGCCGACCTCGAGCCCGCCAAGATCCTCAACACCCAGGTCTACGGCGCGCGGCTGGTGCGCATCGACGGCAACTACGACCACGTCAACCGTCTCTGCACTCTCATCGCCGACGAGTACAACTGGGGCTTCGTCAACGTGAACCTGCGCCCCTACTACGCCGAGGGTTCGAAGACCCAGGGCTATGAGATCGCCGAGCAGCTCGGCTGGCGCCTGCCCGACAATGTGGTCGTGCCCATGGCCGGCGGCTCGCTCATCCGCAAGATCAAGAAGGCCTTCGACGAGCTGGTCGCGCTGGGCCTGGTCGAGGCCAAGCCGGTGCGCTTCTTCGGCGCGCAGGCCACCGGCTGCTCGCCCATCGCGCACGCCGTCAAGCAGGGCTGGGACCACATCGAGCCGCAGCGGCCCAACACCATCGCCCGTTCGCTGGCCATCGGCAACCCGGCCGACGGCCCCGCGGCCGCCAAGATGATCCGCGAAAGCGGCGGCTGGGCCGAGGACGTCTCCGACGTCGAGATCGTCTCCGCCATGCAGGAGCTCGCCGAGACCGAAGGCATCTTCGCCGAGACCGCCGGCGGCGTCACCACCGCGGTCGCCGCGCGGCTCTTCGCCCACGGCCGCATCCGCCCGGAGGAGACCACCGTCGTCTGCATCACCGGCAACGGCCTCAAGACCACCGACGCGCTCGCCGGCTGCTTCGAGACGGAGCGCGCCGTCAAGCCGCGGCTGGAGGCCTTCGACGAGTACATCCGCTCCATCGACGCCTCGCTGGTCGCTACCGCCGAGCCGGAGCTTGTCCCGGCCGATTAGCTACTTGCTTTCCTCCGCGCATTTTTTCTTTGCGCACCGTGGCGTCCTTTGCGTCCTTCGCGTTCGCCGTTTCTATTGCTTTGAAGGGGCGGGGCTTCAGCCCCGCCGGTATGTCCGCCGCAAACATTCGGCTTTAGCCGCGGAGGGAAATTTACCCCGCAGGAGAAACAAGCAGTGTCCGTCAAAGTCGTCCTTCCCACCGCCCTGGCCCGCCACACCGATGGCCAGAAGTCCTTCGCCTCGCAGGCCGCGGACCTTCCCGGTCTGCTCGCCGAGGTCGACGCGAAGTTCCCCGCGCTCGCCCAGAACATCAAGGACGAGCAAGGCAAGCTGCGCCGCTTCATCAACGTCTACGTCAACGACGAAGACATCCGCTTCCTCGGCGGCGACACCCACCAGTTCGCCGACGGCGACGAGATCATGCTCATCCCCTCCATCGCCGGCGGGTCCTGCGCGAACGGCGAGTAGCGCTTCGCGCCTGTGCTCTTGTCTTTCTTGTTTGTCATTCCCGCAGAGAATCTGCCTTTGCTCTTGCCCTTCTTTTGTCATTCCCACAGGGAATCTGCGTCACCCGCTCCCCCGGAGACGCATCATCTCTACCTGCCACAGACCTGAGGGCCAAAGGCCCGACGATATACCAGCCCAGCCCGCAGGGCTGGGTTAGCGGCGCCCACAACGGCCAGGAGCCCTGAAAGGGCGACACAAAATCTTCGCCGGGTGGCAACGAGGACGCCCGCGCCGAAGCCTTGACACCGCCGATACAATATAAGCATAGGGAAGCAGACGCGCGGCCCAGTCGGCCGCCCCTCGGGGCCTGTACGCTGTCTCCAGCAGCCGTACCGGAGGTCCACCGCTAAGTCCTGATTATTCATCATTTGCGCGAAAACCGGGGGGGGGTACCCCGGCTAAGCCCGGTAGTCGTCCAGCCGCCGGCAGGCCTCACCCAGCTCCTCCTGCTTCTTGGCGAAGCAGAAGCGCAGCAGGGTATCGCCGCGGTTGCGGCCGTTGGCGTCCGTGCCAAAGAACGCCGAGCCCGCCACGGTGGCCACGCCGGTGTCGGCGAGCAGCCTCCGCGCGCGCTGCTTGGCGTTGACCCCCGGCACGCGCGAGGCGTCGGCGAGGATGTAGTACGCCCCATTGGGCACCGAAGGCGTAAGCCCGGCGCGGGTCAGCGACGCGCACACCCTATCGCGCTTGGCCTGGTACTCGGCGGCCATGTCGGTATAGAAGCTGGGTGGCAGCGCCAGCAGGCCCGCCGCGGCCCCATGCTGCAGCGGCGAAGGCGCACAGATGTAGGTGAGGTCGTGGAAGTTGCCGATGGCCTCCACCCACTGCGGCTTGGCCGCAAGGTAGCCCAGCCGCCAGCCCGTCACCGAGAAGGTCTTCGAAAAGCCGGAGATGGTGATGGTGCGCTCGGCCATACCGGGCAGCGTGGCGATGCTGATGTGCCGCGCGCCGTCGTACAGGAAGTACTCGTACATCTCATCGGTCAGCACGAACAGGTCATGCTCAATGGCGAACTCGGCCAGCGCTTCGAGCTCGCTCCGTGTGAAGACCTTGCCAGAGGGATTGCCGGGGCTGTTCAGGATGATCGCGCGAGTGCGCGGCGAGACCGCCTCGCGCAGCCGGTCCATGTCGAGCGCCCAGTCCGGCGCATGCATCGGTACAACCACCGGCACGATGCGCTGCGAGGCCAGCGTGCTGATGTGGTAGCCGTAGAAGGGCTCGAGCACCAGGCACTCGTCGCCTGGGTCCAGCAGCGCCAGCAGCGCGGAGTGCATCGCGCCGGTGGCCCCGGTGGTCACCAGCACCTCGCGCTCCGGGTCGACGTGCAGGCCGTTGAACGCAGCCAGCTTGCCAGCAATCGCATGGCGCAGCGCCTGCACGCCCTCCAGCCGGGAGTAGATGTTGTGCCCGTCGCGTATGGCCGCGAGCGCGCCCTCGACCACCGGGTGCGGCGGGTCGGTGTCGCAGACGCCCTGCGCCATGTTGATGCCGTTGACCGCCGCGCACGCGCCGTTCATCGCGCGGATCTCCGACTGCACGAAGGACGGCGCGAACTCACTGAGGCGAAGGTTGCTGCTTACGGCGACGGCGGCTGACGGCATAGTAGAAGGAGCTCCAAGGAATGTGCCCCTATTTTAGCCAACTTTGCCGGGCTAGACGACGTGCAGCAGCCACAGGATGACGACGATCAGCAGGATGGTGCCCAGCGCGCCGCTGGGATAGTACCCCCACCCGCGCGAGTAGGGGAAGGTCGGAAAGGAGCCGAACAGCAGCACAAGCAGCACAATCACAAGAATCAGTTCCATCCAGGGGCCTCCGCGGAGTTTTCTCCGCAAACCTCCTTCGTAGATGCGCGCACGCACCGGACTGTTATCCCCTAGACAGAGATAGCCACAGATTTTTTATGCGGAGCAACCGTATCCTACTGCACCCGCTCTCACATCAGGTAGTTGATCTCGTTGTCCAGAAGGGAGTTCTCCCATGTTTCTTCTTCTCGCTCTGATCCTTGTGCTCGCCTGGGCAGGCGGCTTCTTCCTCATGCACGTCAGCAGCTTCTTCATCCACATCCTGCTCATCTGCGCGGTCATCTCGCTGGTGATGCACTTCGTCTCTGGCCGTAACACCTAAAGCTGGGCGTGACACGCTGCCGCTGCAAACAGGGAAGGCCGGGCTACACGCCCGGCCTTCCTGCATATGCGCCTATGCCAGAGGGATGCTCTACTGGCGCGTCACCGTCTCGGTCGGCTCCGCGACCGGCGGGGGAATGGCCGCCGCCAGCGCGTCCGGCGTCTCTTCGCCGAGCTTAGGCAGCTTGGCCAGCAGGGCGATCTCCAGCACCTCGTCCATCTGCTCCACCCAGTTCAGCTTCATCTCGTCCTTGATGAGCTGCGGCAGGTCGGCCATGTCCTTCTTGTTGTCGGCCGGCAGAATCGCCTCGCGGATGCCCGCGCGGTGCGCTGCCAACAGCTTCTCCTTCAGCCCGCCGATGGGCAGCACCTTGCCGCGCAGCGTAATCTCGCCGGTCATCGCGATATCGCGCCGCACAGCAATCTTGGTGAGCGCGCTGGCCAGCGCTGTGGCCAGCGTAATGCCGGCCGAGGGTCCGTCCTTGGGGATGGCGCCCTCCGGCACATGCACATGGATGTCCACGTTACGGTAGAAGTCCCGCGCCAGCCCCAGGTGGTGCGACCGCGAGCGGATGTAGGTCAGCGCCGCCTGCGCGCTCTCCTGCATCACGTCGCCCAGCTGCCCGGTCGCGGTCATCTTGCCCTTGCCGTCGAGCACCTGCACCTCGGTCTGCAGGATGCTGCCGCCCATCTCGGTCCACGCGAGCCCCGTCACCAGCCCGACCTCGCTCTTCTCCTGCACCTGCGAGTCGCGGAACTTGGCCACGCCGAGCAGGTCCTTCAGGATCTCCTCGGTCACGCTCTCGGTGTGCTTGGCGTCGCCGACCACCTTGCGCGCCACCTTGCGGCATACGTTGCCGATCTCGCGCTCCAGGTTGCGCACACCGGCCTCGCGCGTATAGGCGCGGATGATCTCGCGCAACGCATCGTCGGAGAATGAGAGCTGCTCCGCGGCCAGCCCGGTCGCCTCCAGCTGCTTCTTCACCAGATACTGCCGTGCGATCTCCAGCTTCTCCAGCTCGGTGTAGCCGGTCAGCCGCAGGATCTCCATGCGGTCCTGCAGCGGCCCCGGGATGGTGTGCAGCACGTTCGCCGTGGCCACGAACAGCACCTGGCTCAGGTCGTACTCCACGTCGAGGTAGTGGTCCTGGAAGGTGTTGTTCTGCTCCGGGTCCAGCACCTCCAGCAGCGCGCTGGCCGGGTCGCCGCGAAAGTCGTTCGCCATCTTGTCGATCTCGTCCAGCATGATCACCGGGTTCTTGGTGCCGGCCTTCTTCATGCTCTGGATGATCTGCCCGGGCAGCGCGCCGATGTAGGTGCGGCGGTGGCCGCGGATCTCGGCCTCATCGCGCACCCCGCCCAGCGACATGCGCACGAACTTGCGCCCGGTGGCCTTCGCGATGCTCATGCCCAGCGACGTCTTGCCCACGCCCGGCGGCCCGACGAAGCACAGGATCGACCCCTTGGGGTTCTTCACCAGCTGGCGCACGGCCAGGAACTCGAGAATGCGCTCCTTGATCTTCTCCAGACCGTAGTGGTCCTCGTTCAGCACCTTCTCGGCGTTCTCGATCGAGCGGATCTCCTTGGAGCGCTTCTTCCATGGCACGGCAAGCAGCCAGTCGAGGTAATTTCTGGAGACTGTCGACTCGGCCGACATCGGCGGCATGGCCTCCAGCTTTTTTAGCTCCTGCAGCGCCTTTTCCTTCACCTCGGCGGTCATACCCGCCTCTTCGATCTTCTTCTTCAGCTCGTCGAACTCGCTCTTCTCGCCGCGGCCGAGCTCCTTCTGGATCGCCTTGATCTTCTCGTTGAGGTAGTACTCCTTCTGCGCCCGCTCCATCTGCCGCTTTACGCGGCTCTGGATGGTGCGGTCCATGTTCAGCTTCTCGATGGCGATGTCCAGGGTGTCGGCGATGCGGCTCAGCCGCACCTCCGGGTCGAAGACCTCGAGGATCTGCTGCTTCTCCTCGATCGAGAGCGGCAGGCTGGCCGCGATCACGTCGGCCAGCTTGTCCGGCTCGTCGGTGCGCCGCGCCGCCGCGCTTTCCTGGTTCAGGCTCTGCTGCAGCTTGCTGTACTGCTCGAACAGCTCATGCACGCGCGCGACCAGCTGCTGGGTCTGCGCGTTCGGCTGCAGCTCCACCAGCCCGGTGCGCACGGTCGCGACGAAGAAGCCGTCGTCGTCGATCACCTCGCTGGCCCGTGCCCGCTCCAGGCCCTCCACCAGCACCTTGATGTTGCCGTCGGGCATGCGCACCGACTGAACGATATTGCCGATCACGCCCACTGTATAAATGTCGTCCGCCGTCGGCTCATCCACCGAAGCATCGTGCTGCGTCGCCAGGAAGATGCGGCGGTCGCCGTTCAGCGCCTCCTCGAGCGCGCGCACGCTCGACTCCCGCCCCACCACGAACGGCGCCATCATGTAGGGAAAGATCACCATCTCCCGGATGGGCATCATCGGAAGTTTGCGTACATCGCCGCTCAAAACTTGCTTCTCGGTGTTTGGCATAGTGCTCCTGGACTCTGGATCGTGCTCAGTTAGACGCGCGCCAAGCCGGGACGACGCAAGCGGCGCTCCCGGCGTTCCAGTGATTGTAATGCGTCTTCGGCCCCAGCCAGAGGGGCACAACGCTGGCAGAGTTGACCCGATGGTAACTCTCTGAGGTATTGGTCGCTGCTAGTGTGCCGTGCCGCTGCCGTAGAGCGCCTTCGCCACGGCCTCGGCCCACATGCGCTGGCCGACCGTGTTCGGATGCACCACACGCCTCGGCGGCGGCGGCGCGTTCGGGTCGCAGTTCGGTCCCTTGCAGGGGCCCGGCATATCGTAGAACAGGCTCTGATTGACGCTTCCGTCGGGGTTGAGGAAGAGCGCCTTCAGGTCCAGAGTCCGCACATAGGCGCTGCCGGCATAGAACTTCGCGACCATCTGGTTGATCACATCGTCCTTGGCGGACTTCTGCACCGTGTCCGTGGTCGGCAGGATGCCCACCACCAGAATCTTAGCCTTCGGCATGTGTGTGTGCAGCGACGCGACTACGGCCTCGATTCCAGCGGCCACATCCTGCGCGCTGGCCGGAGCGTCATGCCACGTATTGTTGGTGCCGATCATCAGTACGATATTCGACGGCGCAAGCCCGTCTACCTCACCGTTCTCCAGCCGCCACAGCACATGCTGCGTGGAGTCCCCGGAGACGCCCAGATTCAGCGCCCTGTGCGGCGCAAACAGCTCGTCCCAGATCGGCTTGAAGACCTGGTCCGGCGCCGGCCCCTTCTTGTGGAAGTTGTCCGTGATCGAGTCGCCGACGAACACCAGATCGTAGGGTCCGGCCTTGGCCTCCGCCAGGTTCTTCTCATGGTGCGCATACCAGTCGCCGTTGATATAGCCCCCCCTTGACTGGGGTGCCGGGGTGGTCTGGCGCAGCGCGGGGTCCTTCAACTGCGGCGGCGCGGGCAATGTGTCCACCGGGTGCTGCTGCTGCGGCCCGGGCTGCTGAGCGGCTACGACACCGGAGATCGCCATGCAGGCGAACAGACTTGAACCGAGAAGCGTGCGCATGCGCATCAGGACCTTCCTTCGAGACGAACTGTCTCGTTCAACATTAGAAAGGCCCCTCTGCGGGCTGTGCAAGCGCTGTGAGCGCAAAATCCAAGAGCTCGAACGATTTGGCCCGCGACAAGGCAGGCGAGCGGCTCAGCCGGCCTTCTCCAGCGGCACCGGCACCATGATCTCGCGGCTGCGCACCATCTCCGCCGTGATCGTGAACTCCTTCACCTTCTTGTTGCCGGGCACGTGGTACATCAGGTCGAGCATCAGCTCTTCCAGAATCATGCGCAGGCCACGCGCGCCCACCTTGCGCTGCAGCGCCTCGCGCGCAATCTCCCGCGCCGCGTCCTCGGTCCAGGAGACCTTTACGCCCTCATAGTCGAACAGCCGTGCATACTGCTTCAGGATCGCATTCTTCGGCCGTGTGAGGATGTCGATCAGCGCCGGCTCATCCAGCTCATCGAGGATGCCCAGCACCGGCAGCCGGCCCACAAACTCCGGAATCAGTCCATACTTCAGCAGGTCCTGCGGCTCGGCCTGGCGCAGCAGCTCGGCATCGCGCTGCTGCCGGATCGGCGTCACCACGTCCTCCATCGCCTTTTCGCCGATGGCCTTGAAGCCCAGCGACTTCTTGCCCACACGCCGTCCGATCACCTTCTCCAGGCCGACGAACGCGCCGCCGCAGATGAACAGGATGTTGGTGGTATCGACGATGGTGAACTCCTGGTGTGGATGCTTGCGCCCACCCTGCGGCGGCACATTGGCGATGGTGCCCTCCAGCAGCTTGAGCAGCGCCTGCTGCACGCCCTCGCCGCTCACGTCGCGGGTGATGGAGGGGTTCTCGTCCTTGCGCCCGATCTTGTCGATCTCGTCGATGTAGATGATGCCGGCCTGCGCCCGCGCCACGTCTCCGTCGGCCGCCTGCAGCAACTTCAGGATGATGTTCTCGACGTCCTCGCCCACATAGCCCGCCTCGGTCAGCGTGGTCGCGTCCACGATGGCGAAGGGCACATCCAGCATCTTCGCCAGCGTCTGCGCCAACAGCGTCTTGCCGCTGCCGGTCGGCCCCACCAGCAGGATGTTGGACTTCTGCATCTCCACATCGTTGCCGCGGGTGCGGTTCATCTGGATGCGCTTGTAGTGGTTGTAGACCGCCACGGCCAGCTTCTTCTTGGTCTGGTCTTGGCCGATCACATACTCGTCGAGGAAGGCCTTCACCTCGGCCGGTTTGGGCAGGTGCGCCGGCGTCGCGCCGCCCTGCGCCTCGCCCTTGTCGTCGTCCAGGATGGAGTTGCACACCGCCACGCACTCGTCGCAGATGTACGCCCGCGGATAGTCCGACGGCGAGCTGATGAGCTTCGCCACCGCGTCCTGGCTCTTATGGCAAAACGAACAGCGAAGGCTTTCTTCCGGGCCGCGGGAGGTCTTCATACTCTGGTTCCACTCCTTCTCGCCCGAGACGCTTTCCCTGCAACGGGCACTCGCGAAACAGTGCTAAGTCTACACCTGAGGTCCCGCGCGGAAGGCTCGGGTTAAGCACAGCGTGTGCATTTCGGTTGTCACCCGATGCACCGTTGTCGAGCTGGGTTCCACCTGTACGCAGCAGGCCCTATGTCCGCGGCCGGTCGATGATGTCGTCGATGATGCCGTACTCCTTGGCCTGCGGCGAGGTCATGATGAAGTCGCGCTCCACGTCGCGCTCCACACGGTCCAGCGGCTGGCCGGTCGATTGGCTCATCAACTTGTTGGTGATCTCTCGAATGCGCAGGATCTCCCGCGCATGGATGTCGATGTCGGTGGCCTGGCCGCTCAGCCCGCCCATCGATGGCTGGTGAATCAGGATGCGCGAGTTGGGCAGAGCGAACCGCTTGCCCTTCTTGCCCGCCATCAGCAGGAACGCGCCCATCGAAGCCGCCTGCCCGATGCAGAAGGTCACCACGTCGTTCTTGATGTACTGCATGGTGTCGTAGATCGCGAGGCCGGCGGTGATCGAGCCGCCCGGCGAGTTGATGTACAGCTGGATGTCCTTCTCCGGGTCCTCGCCGCTCAGAAACAGCATCTGCGCGATGATCAGGTTGGCCACGTTGTCATCGATCGGCGTGCCCAGAAAGATGATGTTGTCGCGCAGCAGACGGCTGTAAATGTCATACGAGCGCTCGCCCCGGCTCGTCTGCTCCAGCACCATCGGTATCAGTCCCATAGCTCTCTCTTCCTTAAGTCCTTTTTGTCATTCCCGAAGGGAATCCGCTTCTTCTTTGAAAGGGCTGGGTTGATAGCCTGAGGCTTCAGCCTCGGGTCTCCCAGCCCGTCTATGCCCCATTGTAAGCAGAGGGGCTTCAGCCCCTGAGGGAAACCGAGCCATAACCAGCTACAAACTTACGCCGCCAGCCTCTCAAACAGCATCGTCCCTGTCTTCTCTCGCCGCATCTGCTCGCGGATCCGCGCCAGCGAGCCGTCCTCGGCCAGCCGCTTGCGCAGCGTATCCAGCGGCTCACGCGACTGGATGGAGAGCATCAGCAGCTCGCGCTCCATCTCCTCATCGGTCACCGCGATGCCTTCCTTCTCGGCGATGCGGTCCAGCAGCAGCGACACCTTCACCTCGTTCACTGCCTGGTCGCGCTGCGCCTCGCGCAGACGGCCAAAGTCCATCTGCCGCATCGCCTCCGCGCTCATGCCCTGCTGCGCCAGTGCGCGCAGCCCGCGCTCCAGCCGCGCGTCGATCTGCTGCTGCACAAAGGTCTCCGGCACCGGGAAGGTGTAGCGCGCAATCAGCTCATCGAGCATGCGGTCGCGCGCCTGCGCCTCCAGCGAGCTCTTCTTGCGCGACTGCAGCCGCTCCCGCAGCTTGGTCTCAAAGTCGTTCCAGTCGGTGTACGGCCCCAGCTGCTTGGCGAACTCCTCGTCGCGCTCGGGATAGGTCTTCTTCTTGATCGCCTTCACCGTCACGTCGTAGGCCACGGTGCGGCCGGCCAGCCGGGCATCGCCGAACTCCGGCGGATAGGCGGCCTCGAAGCTCAGCTCCTGGCCCACCTTCGCCCCGCGCAGCGCCTCATTGAAGGCCGCCAGCGTGTTGCGCCCGCCGATCTCGATCAGCACGTCCTCGCCGGTGATGTCTTTGTTCCGTTCTTCGGCGTTCGGGTCCTCGGCGTTCTCCAGGCCGGCCTCGCCGACGGTCTGCGCCAGCGGCTGCACCTGGCCCTTGAAGCCGATCTCCAGCCAGTCGCCGTCGACGGCCGCGCGGTCTTCTTCCACCGGCTCCACGGTCGCGTGGTGGTCGAGCACGTGGTCCAGCTCCGCGGCGAACTCCTCCTCGCTCACGCTCGAGTCCGGCCGCTGCACCTGCACCGTGTCATAGCCGTCGATCGAGAACTCCGGCAGCACCTCGAAGGTCGCCTTGAACTTCAGCGGCGCGCCCTCGGCCAGCAGCAGCTCGCTCAGCTGCGGCTCGGAGACCGGCCGCAGCGCCTGCTCGCTGAGCGCATTGCGGAACTTCTCGCTCACCAGCGACTCCAGCACCTCCTGGCGCAGCTCCCGGGCGAAGCGGCTCTTGATCAGCGCCGCCGGCACCTTGCCGGCGCGGAAGCCGGGGATGCGCGCCAGCTTGCGGTAGCGCTGGGTGACCTGCGCGAACGCCTTATCCACCTCTTCGGCGGGCGACTCCACCGCGATGGAGCGGGTCAGCTCGGGGTTCAGCAGCGGAGCGTGCGTATGGGTGTGGTCGGCGTGGTCATGTTCGGCCGCCTCGAAAGCCTGTGTCTCGTCCGCTGGGCTCTCAGCCGTCTGCGGCTCGCCGTGCGCGAGCGCGTCTTCCTGCGTCTCTGTGGGGGTCAAAGTTGTTGCCTTCCGGAGGGTTGGGCGTGAAATTCGCTGGGAGTTCCCAGCGCGCCGCGGGCTTTGGGCTTTGGAGGTGGGGCCGAGGAACTCGGCCGTCCGCGCCGCCTGCCAGGTTCAAGGATACGGTCCACCCGCACAGGGGTCAAACCGCCTGCTCTTAGGGGCTACCCGCGCCCAGCACCGCGATCCCCAGCTGCACCTTCCACTC
>Ga0116230_10000299_pt1 | contig 42026 bp, 35 predicted proteins | sample S1TSphfallax_3_FD_88678 | JGI IMG/M metagenome (GOLD analysis project Ga0116230, IMG submission 88678) | Host-associated microbial communities from peat moss isolated from Minnesota, USA - S1T2_Fd - Sphagnum fallax MG | ecosystem: Host-associated > Plants > Peat moss > Unclassified | place... | reverse complement strand
GCGTGAGATAACGCGGAGGCGCACGTTCGCGATCGTCTCCCACCCCGACGCCGGCAAGACGACGCTGACCGAGAAGCTGTTGTTGTTCGGCGGCGCGATTCAGATGGCGGGCACCGTCAAGGGACGCAAGGCGACCCGGCATGCGACCTCCGACTGGATGCGCCTCGAACAACAGCGCGGCATCTCGGTCACTTCGTCCGTGATGCAGTTTCCGTTCGAGGACTGCATCGTGAACCTGCTCGACACCCCGGGTCACGAGGACTTCTCGGAGGACACCTACCGGACGCTCACCGCGGTCGATTCGGCCCTGATGGTCATCGACTGTGCCAAGGGCGTCGAGGAGCGCACGATCAAACTGATGGACGTGTGCCGGCTGCGCGACACCCCGATCATGACCTTCGTGAACAAGCTCGATCGCGACGGCCGCGCGCCGATCGAATTGCTCGACGAGATCGAGAGCGTGCTCAAGATCCAGTGCGCGCCGATGACCTGGCCGATCGGCATGGGACGCGATCTGCTCGGCGTCTATCACCTGATCGAGGACCGGATCTACGTCTACGTCCCGGTCGAGAAGGGCCGCGTCGGAAGCCACGAGACGATCGACGGCCTCGCGAGCGAGGGGGCGCGGGAATTCCTCGGTGATCGCTATGCCAAATTCGTCGAGGAGGTGGAGCTCGTGCGGGGCGCGAGCCCGAGTTTCGATCTCGCCGCCTATCGGGCGGCCCGCCAGACTCCCGTCTTCTTCGGTTCGGCCGTCAATAATTTCGGCGTGCGCGAGCTGCTCTCGGCTTTCGTGCGTCATTCGCCGGGACCGCAGCCGCGGCCGGCTCTGCAGCGCGAAGTGCAAGCCGACGAACCCAAGCTGACCGGCTTCGTGTTCAAGATCCAGGCGAACATGGATCCCGGTCATCGCGATCGCATCGCCTTCATGCGCCTCTGTTCCGGGCGCTATGCGAAGGGCATGCGCATGCACCACGTGCGCCTGGACAAGGAGATCCGCATCGCCGATGCCCTGACCTTCCTCGCCGCCGACCGCAGTCAGGCCGAAGAAGCCTATGCCGGTGACATCATCGGCTTGCACAACCACGGGACGATCAACATCGGCGACACGTTCAGCGAGGGCGAGGAGCTGAATTTCACCGGAGTTCCGAATTTCGCCCCTGAATTGTTCCGCCGCGCGGTGCTCAAGGACCCCTTGCGCATGAAGGCCCTGCAGAAGGGGCTCTCGCAGCTTTGCGAGGAGGGCGCGACGCAGCTGTTCAAGCCCCTGCGCAACAACGATCTGATCCTCGGGGCCATCGGGCAGCTGCAGTTCGAAGTCGTCGCCTTCCGGCTCCAGGACGAATACAACGTGCAGTGCGTGTTCGAGCCCATCAACGTCGCGATCGCGCGCTGGGTGCGTCTCGCCGACGCCAAGCGCCTCGCCGAGTTTCGCGAGAAGGCGCACGACAATCTCGCGCTCGACCATGCGGGGGAACTCGTTTACCTCGCTCCGACCCGCGTCAATCTCGGTCTGACCGAGGAGCGCTGGCCGGAGATCGATTTTCTCAAGACGCGCGAGAATCTCGCGGCCTGAACGAGCGCACGCGGCGCGCGAACGTGGCGACGTCGGCGGGGGAGGCGGGCCGGCCGTAGCGCAAGTCGTTGTAGCGGCGGCACAGGTCGCCGACGGCCTGCGCGAGCTCGGGACGCCGGCCGGCGATCCGGGCCGCGTAGGTCTCCGCGCCCTCGTGCACGGCGCGCGGCAGCCCGAGACCGGCGAGCTTCGCGCAGAGCTGCTCGTACGCGCGTCGCAGGGCATCGCGCGGCGGCGGCTGCAGCTCGCGGCGTACCTGCCAGGTCAGCCAGCCCAAGGCCGCGGCAAGCGCGGCGCCGAGCGCGAACACGAGCTTTTGCGCATCCGGATTCGGAACGTGCAGGCTTGCGAGAAGCGATTGTTGAGAGTCCTGGTTGTAGCGCAGTATCCGTTCCCGCCACAGCTCGCGCAGCGCGTCGGCGCGCAAACGCAGCGCCGCGAACCACGGAAGCGCCGATCGCAGGTCGACGTTGGCGATCGAGATCGCCGCCTGCTCGTCGCGCAGACTCCGGTCCACCCGGCGCGGATCGATCGCCGAGGTCGGATCGATGCGCTGCCAGCCTTGTCCCTCGATCCAGATCTCGACCCAGGCGTGGGCATCGCTCTGTCGCAGGATCCAGTAGTCGGCGTAGCGGTTGAACGTGCCCCCGTAATAGCCGGTGACGATGCGCGCCGGCACGCCGGCGGCGCGCATCAGGACCGCGAAGGCCGAGGCGTAGTGGCCGCAAAAGCCGCGCTTGGTGTCGAATAGGAATTCGTCGATCGGGTCCTTGCTCTCGAGCGGCGGCGGCGCCAGCGTGTAGAAGAAATTCTCGCGGTGGATCATCTCGAGCACGCTCGTCACGAAGCCGCGCTGATCGGGGTGTTCGCGGCGCAAGCTCTCCGCCAGCGCGAGCGTGCGCGGATTCGCGGTCGCGGGCTCGAGCGCGGTTTCGCGGCGGCGCGCCTTCTCCGCGAGCGGCTCGGGATCCCGGCGACGCGTTTGGGAGCTCGCGATCATGTCCAGGCCCTGGCTGACCGGCCCGGGGCCTAGCAGCATCCCGTCCGCGGTGAGCTGCGCGTGCGCCATGTCCCATTCCGTCGGCCAGTCCAGGGTGAAGATCCAGGCATGCGGGTAGGGTTCCAGGCTGATGCGGTAGCGGTACACGGGACCTTCGGTCCTGAACCCGGGTGTCGCGGTCGTGTCCGGCTCGGCCCGTCGCCAGACGCGCCCGTCGAATTGGTCGAGCACGGGGCCGCGCCAGTAGCGCTGCTCGGTGGGTGGCACGGCGCCGAAAAAATGGACGCGAAAGGCGATGTCGTCCGAGAGCGCGAGATCCGCCAGGTCACCGGTGCTCAAGGTATCGCCCAGCCCCGCCGCCGCGCCTTGATCGGATTCGGTCAGTCGCCACAGCGGCTCGGTGAGGCGCGGAAAGAACAACCACAGGATCGCGGCGAGCGGAATCGCCTGCAGCAGGATGCGTCGCGCATAGCGGAGGCTTGCCGGCCACGGCGGCCCGGTCTCGGCGGCCGTCAGACGCAACAGCGTCGCGGTCGTGAACCAGCAGACGCCCACGAGGTAGGCGAGCAGCCAAAACGAGCTGCCCACGAGCAGCGCGTCGAGACTCAGGAAGTAGACCAGCAGGATCATCACGCAGACGTCGCGGCGGGTGCGAGTCTCGAGCATTTTCAGCCCCGCGACGAGGCCGAGCAGCGCCGTGCCGGCCGTGATGCCGTTGAAGGTGCGGAACTGCGCGAACAGCAGTGCGATCGCCGCGAGCGCGATCAGGGTGCGCAACAGGGCGGGCGGCCCTTGGCGATCGCCGGCGGCCAATCCCAAGCGTACCGCGACGGTGATGCCGCAGAAGATCAGCACCCAGGGCGGCATGTCGCCGAGATGGGGCATCAGGGCGAGCACGAAGCAGCCGCTGGTCCAGAACAGACCGTCCCTGGACGGTCGGTCCGAGTACGGGCGGAGCGAGGACGCCCGGACCGAGGACGGGCGGCTCCAAGGCAGGCGCGGACTCATGACGCCGCGCCCGCGCCGTGCGCGGCGAGGGCGCGTAGGCAGGCGCGCCGGTGTACCGGCCCGGACGCCGGGTCGACGCTCACCGCCGGCAGACGCAGCCCATAGGTTCGCCCAGCCCGATCGGCATCGAGGACCCAGCGGCACAGCTGCGACAACCGCGCCTCCTCCGCGAGCGCGGGCAGTGCATACCAGTCGAGCCATTGTGGATCACTCGCGGGACTCGAATAGGTGCGCACCGCCGCCTCCCCACCACGGGCCAGCACTTTCCAGACCATGTGCTTGAGCGGCATGCCGGGTGCGTACGGACGCAGGCCAGCCCAGTCCTCGTCGCCGGGTTGCTCGCCGCTCAGGGTTCCGTCCGACGGCCGATTCGCCCCCGATTCCTGCTGCCCGCCTTCGGGGTGGGGCGCCGCGTGGATCGTCACCACGGCTTGCACGTAGGTCCAGGCGCGAAACCAGCCAAAGGGGTAACGCGTCGCCAGTTCGAATTGCGCCAGCCGCCGAACTCCCCGCGCGGCGAGCGGCACGCGCACGGCGACCGCGCGCCGGCTGATCGCCGCGACGTTGGCCGTGGTTATGGCGTCCGCGGCGCAACGAATCTGCACGTCGTAGCGATCCAGGCCCGAGACGTTGGTGAGCGTGAAGGCGACGGCCGCGCTCGAGCCGGCGAATCCGTCGGCGTCGGTCTCGGCGTCGACGACGAGTCCGAGCAGATTGCGGTGACAGTGATGCATGGCCACGAGTGCGATGCTGGTCATCAGAAACGCGAACGCGAGGCTGAGATTGTTGTTGTAATTGAGGGCGGCGACGAGCATGGCCACGATCAGCGCGGCGAGCGCCAGTCCGAAGCCGGACGGCAGGATGTAGATGCGGCGCCGTACGATCGCATGGGGCAGCACATCGGTACCGAAGCGGCGCGCCGCCCAGGTGCGCAGTCGGCGCGATGCGGCCTGCCGTACGTCGATCAAGGGATCGTCACGGCCTCGATCCACTGCGCGACCGGTGCCGGCGCACCGTCCGGCCGGCGCACGCGATGTTCGGCGACCGCCGGAAGAACCGCCTGCACATGCTCCGGTGTCACGGCATCGCGGCCCGCGAGCAAGGCCCAGGCGCGCGCCGCGCGCAACAGTCCGATCGCCGCACGCGGCGACAGTCCCGGGCCCGATCCCGGTTGTTGGCGGGAATGGGCAACCAGGGCCTGCACGTAATCGAGCAAAGCCGGCGCCACGTGCACTGCCTGGGCACGTTCCTGCAAGGCCCGAAGACGTGCGGCATCGCAGACCGTGGGCAGCCCCGCGACGAGCTCGCGCCGGTCGACGCCGCTCAGCAACTCCCGCTCGGCCGCCGGTGAGGGATAGCCGAGGTGCACTCGCATCAGGAATCGATCCAATTGCGATTCCGGCAGCGGAAACGTGCCGACCTGATCCTGGGGGTTCTGCGTCGCGATCACGAAGAACGGCTCGGGCAGGGGCATGGATGTCCCGTCCAGCGTCACCTGATGCTCCTCCATGGCCTCGAGCAGTGCGCTTTGCGCCTTGGGTGAGGCCCGGTTGATCTCGTCGGCGAGGACGAGTTGCGCGAAGATCGGCCCGTGCTGAAAGTGGAACTTGCCGGATTCCCGATCGAAGATCGAGACGCCGAGGACGTCCGAGGGCAGCAGATCGCTCGTGAACTGGATGCGTTGAAAGCTGAGCCCGAGACTCCGGGCGAGGGCGTGCGCGAGCGTGGTCTTGCCGACGCCGGGGATGTCCTCGATCAGCAGCGATCCGCGCGCCAGCAGACAGGCGAAGCAGAGTCGGATTTGCAGTTCCTTGCCGAGAATCACGCTGCCCAGCTGTTCCAGAACGGCGGCCGCGCTCCCGGTGAGCTCCTTGAACGCAGGCGATGCGGCGCTCATTCGCCGAGCAACTTGCGCACGCGCCCGACCTGGGCGTCGAGCTGTGTGATCTCCTGCGCGAGCTCGCCGCGACGCTGCTCGTCCTTGGCGACGACCTCGGGCGGCGCGTTGCGCGCAAACTCCGGGTTGGCGAGTTTGGCGGTCAGTTTCGCCAGATCGAGTTCCGTTTTGCGTCGGCGCTTGGCAAGTCGATCCAACTCCGCGGTCGGTTCGATCAAGCCCTGCATCGGCACGAGGATTTCCATGCGCCCCAGCAGAGCGACCGCCGCGATCGGCGCGGGTTCGGCCGCATCGAGCACGCGCGGGGCGTCGATACCCGCGAGGCGCGTGAGAAAGCCGAGATTCGCGTGCAGGTAACGCCGATCGTCGGCCCCGGCGTTTTGCAGCAGGACCGGGATCTTGCGGCCCAGCGGAATGTCCATCTCCCCCTTGATCTGGCGGATGCCGAGGATGAACTCGCGCACCCAGGCCATTTCGCGATCCGCGGCCGGATCGGCCGGCAGGCTGTTGGTCGACGGGAAGGGCGCATGCATGAGGGTCGTGCCGACGACGCCGGCTGCCGGACGCACCCGCTGCCAGATCTCCTCGCTGATGAAGGGTGCGAGCGGGTGCAGGGCGCGCAGGAGGGTCTCGAGGGTCGAGATCAGCGTGCGGCGGGCACCGCGCTTTTGCGCGGCGCTCGCCTCCTCGGACTGGAGCACGGCCTTGGAGAACTCGACATACCAGTCGCAGAAATCGTTCCAGGTGAACTCGTAGATCGCGGCGACGACGAGATCCAGACGATAGCCGGCGAAGCCGGCCTCGATGCGCGCGACCGTCGCGCTGAGGCGCGACCGAATCCAGCGATCCGCGAGGCTGAGCTCGGCGCCCGCGTCGGGCTCGGCAGCCTCCACGTTCATGAGCACGTACCGCGCGGCGTTCCAGAGCTTGTTGCAGAAGTTGCGATAATTCTCGACGCGCGCCATGTCGAAGCGCAGATCGCGGCTCTGCGTGGCGAGGGAGGCGAAACACAGCCGCAAGGCGTCGGTGCCGTAGGCGGCAATTCCCTGCGGGAACTGCTTGCGCGTCGCCCGCTCGATGACGGGCTTCATCTGCGGCTGCATCAGCCCCGTCGTGCGCTTCGCGAGCAGTGCCTCGAGCGAGATGCCGTCGACGATGTCGAGCGGGTCGATGACGTTGCCCTTGGACTTCGACATCTTCTGACCGTCGTTGTCGCGGATCAGCCCATGCATGTAGACCTCGCGGAACGGGACCTCGCCCGTGAACTTGAGGCCCATCATGATCATGCGCGCGACCCAGAAGAATATGATGTCGAAGCCCGTGACCAGCACCGAGGTGGGATAGTAGGCGCCGAGGTCGCGTGTCGCCTCCGGCCAGCCTTGGGTCGAAAACGGCCACAGCGCCGAGGAGAACCAGGTATCGAGTACGTCCTCGTCCTGGCGCAGCGCCACCTCGGGGCCCAGTCCATGCTCGGCGCGGACCTCCGCCTCGGAGCGTCCGACGTACCAGCGGTCCTCGCCATCGCACCACGCCGGAATCCGGTGCCCCCACCAGAGCTGGCGGCTGATGCACCAGTCCTTGATGTTGCGCATCCACTCGAAATACACGGCGGACCAGTTCTCCGGCACGAAGCGGATGGCGCCCGACTCGACTGCCGCGACCGCCGGGGCGGCGAGCGGCGCGATCTTCACGAACCATTGATCCGTCAGCAGTGGCTCGAGCACGGTGTTCGTGCGATCGCCTCGGGGCACCATCAGCCGGTGAGCGTCGATCCGTTCGATCAATCCCAAGGCGTCGAGATCGGCGACCACGCGGGTTCGAGCCGCGACCCGGTCGAGCCCCCGGTAGGGCGCCGGAACCGACTCGTTGAGCGCCGCCTCCGGCGTGAGGATGTTGAGCACGGCGAGTCCGTGGCGCAGCCCCATCTCGTAATCGTTGAAATCATGCGCGGGCGTGATCTTCACGCAGCCGCTGCCGAAGGCCGGGTCCACGTAGGTGTCGGCGATGATCGGGATTTGCCGCTCCGTCAGCGGCAGACGCAGGCTTCGGCCGACGAGGTGCCGGTAGCGCTCGTCGTCGGGATGAACCGCGACCGCGCTGTCGCCGAACAGGGTTTCCGGTCGCGTCGTCGCCACCACGAGATGCGCAGGTTCCGCGGGCTCCCCGGCCACCGGGACCAAGGGATAGCGCAGGTGCCAGAGGCTGCCCTGCTCCTCCACGGAGACGACCTCGAGGTCGGACAGTGCCGTCTTCAACACCGGATCCCAGTTGACGAGGCGTTTGCCGCGGTAGATCAACCCCTCCCGATGGAGCCGGACGAACACCTCGGTCACCGCGGCCGACAGGCCGGGGTCCATCGTGAAGCGGTCGCGTCGCCAGTCGACCGAAGCGCCGAGCCGGCGCATCTGCTTGGCGATCGTGCCGCCCGATTGTTCCTTCCATTGCCAAACCCGAGCGACGAAGGCGTCACGGCCGAGTTCGACGCGGCTCCCGCCCTCGGCGTTGAGCTGGCGCTCGACGACCATCTGCGTCGCGATTCCCGCGTGATCCGTCCCGGGCTGCCAAAGCACGTCGTAGCCGCGCATCCGGTGATAGCGGACGAGGGCATCCATGATCGTGTCCTGGAACGCATGGCCCATGTGCAAGGTGCCGGTGACATTGGGCGGCGGGATCACGATCGAGTAGGCGGGACCCGTGCCGCTCGGCGCGAAGGCGCCCTCGGCCTCCCAACGAGCATAGATGCGACCCTCGATGTCGGCGGGTGAAAACGCTTTGTCCATACGATGCTACGGGCGCTCGATCAATGTTCGGATACCGGCTCGTCGGGCGGGGGCACCGCCTGTTCGGCGAGGATCCGGCTGACGAGTTCCGGCAACTCCGCCCGCAGCCGGTCGAGCACGCGCTCGAACAGGGTGGCCTCGATATCCTTGACCGCCTGGTGCAGCAGCGAATCGGCGAGCTCGATCGCCTCCGAGATGATCGCCGAGGTGGTGTCCCGCGTATTGACCGAAACGGTCAGGCTGTCCTCCCCGTCGATCTCCTCGGTGAGAATCGGGATGTCGCGCGGGTCGTGGTTCTCCGACTGCATGGCCGGCTCACACGTCCGTGATCGCGTCGAGCTGGTGTGTTTCGAGCGGCAGCTGCAGATCGCGGTAGGACTTGAAGCGCTCGCGGCCGAGTCGCTTGCGCTCGGCATCCGCATCGATGATTTCGGCGATGCGCGCGAAACGCAGCGGCTCCCGCGGCATGCGATTGCTCAAGTTGACGAGCAGATCCGCGCCGGGGCCGCCGTCGGGCTGCGCCGTCACGTAGACCGGGGCCGACGCCACCGGCTCCACGTCTCGATGCAGCGCGTGCGGCACGAAAGAGCGCTCGTTGAACGTCCAGAGCAGATCGTCGAGGCTGCGGGCATCCGCCTCGTTCTCCGTGAGGACCGCCACGCGCAACGCCCGCAGATACGCCTTTTCGGTCAAGCGGCAGGCGAAGTTCCAGCCCTGCTTCGGCGTGGCGTCCTTGAGCACGTAAAAGTCCACGCGATCCGTCATGTCGCCTGCGCGCGCTGCAGGAGGAAATCGACGAGCAGCGAGACGGGGCGGCCCGTGCTGCCCTTTTGGCTGCCCGAGAGCCACGCCGTGCCGGCGATGTCCAAATGCGCCCAGTTCAATCCGGAGACGAATTTCCACAGGAACGATGCGGCCGTGCTGGCGCCGCCTTCGCGTCCGCCGACGTTGGCGAGATCGGCGAAGTTGCTCTTGAGCTGGTCGGCATATTCCTCGCCGACCGGCAGGCGCCAGGCGCGGTCGTCGGCGCGCACGCCGGCGGACTCGAGTTCGGCCGCCAGCGCTTCGTTGTTGCTCATGAGGCCGGTGAAGTGATTGCCGAGCGCGATCACGCAGGCGCCGGTCAAGGTTGCCACGTCGATGACGGCGGCCGGCTTGTAGCGGCGGCTGTAGGTCAGCGCATCGCAGAGCACCAGCCGCCCCTCCGCATCGGTGTTCAAGATCTCGACGGTCTGCCCGGACATCGTCGTGATGATGTCCGCGGGCTTGACCGCGGTCCCGCTCGGCATGTTCTCGCAGGAGGCAATGATCACGACGACGTTGATCGGCAGCTCCAGCTCGACGATGGCCCGCAGCGCGCCCAAGACCGTGGCCGCGCCGCTCATGTCGAACTTCATCTCGTCCATGCCGGGAGGATCCTTGAGCGAGATGCCGCCCGAATCGAAGGTGATGCCCTTGCCGACCAGGCAAATCGGCGCAACTCCTTTGGCCGCTCCCTGGTATTCGGCCACGATCAGGCGCGGCGGTTCGGTCGAACCCTGCGTGACGGCGAGGAAGGCCCCCATCTTCAGGGCCTTGATCTCCCGTTCGCCGAACAGCTTGACCTTCACGCTCGACCACTGCTTGCCGATCTTCGCCGCCTGGGCGCCGATATAAGTCGGTGTGGCAATGTTCGGGGGCAAATTCGCGAGATCGCGCGACAAGGCCAAGCCGCTGCCGACCGCGGCACCGATCTCGAGGCCACGCTCCGCCGCGCGCGCCGTCTTCGCGTCCGCCACCGCCACGCTCACGGTGCGCAGTCGGGCGGCCTTCGGCTTCGGCGCGGTCTTGAGGTCCGGAATCTTGTAGGCCTGCGCGGAAAAGACTTCCGCCACGATGCGGGCCCGGTAGTTCGCGTCCAAGTCCCCTTGGTCCTCGAGGGCGAGGTAGACGACCGCGTCGGGACTGCCGGTCTTCGCGAGCGTCTGGGCCGCGGTTTGCAAGGACTTGCGATAAGCCTTGCGGGTGAAATTCTTGCGCGAGCCGAGGCCCACGGCCAACACCCGCGTCGCGCGCGCGCCCGCCGGGCGGACGAGCAGGAAGCTGTCGCCGAGTTTGCCGGCGAAATCGCCGCCGGCGTGTAATTTTCGGAGCGCGCCGCCGATCTGCGTATCGACTTGTTGCGCCGCTTCGCCCAGATCCCCGTTCTCATAGACGCCAACGACAGCGCAGCCCGTGGCACTCCGTGCCTTGACGTCGACGATTGCCTTGAATTCCATGTCTTCTCCCTCGATTGCGCTCAGCGCGGCTTGGTTTTGATCGCCGAATAGTTTACTCGATAATCGTTAAGGCTCTAAGCTCGACAGGATGAAATGGACCGTCCAACGCTACGTGCTCCGCGAGGTCGTGCAGACCTGGGTCGCCGTGACCGGCGTCCTGGTGGCCATTTTGCTCGCCAATCAACTGTCCCGGGTCCTCGGTCAGGCCGCCGACAATCAATATGGCCGCGACGTGGTTCTCGATCTGATCGCGCTCGGCGCGATCATGAATCTCTCGGTCATCGTGCCGGTGGGCATGCTGCTGGCCGTCGTGCTGACCCTGGGTCGGCTCTATCACGACAGCGAGATGGCGGCATTGCAGGCCTGCGGTTTCGGTCCGGCGCGGCTGCTTGCGCCGCTGTTCGGGTTCGCGGCGCTGATCGCGATCGGTCTCGGCTGGCTCACGCTCTTTCAGGTCCCCGCGGCCGACAAAGAGGTGCAATTGCTCCGCCAGTCGGCGATCAAGGAGGCGCAGTTCGGTCAGCTCGATGCGGGCCGTTTCCGCTCCTTCAGCGGCGGCGGCGCCGTGTTCTACGCCGAGCGAGTCGACGAGGACGGGGTGCTTCACAACGTCTTCGTCCAGCGCGAAGTGGCCGGTCGGATCGAGGTTGCCCTCGCTGATTCGGCCACCTACTCGAAGGGCGCCGCCGACGGAACGCACGTCGTGACCCTCTACGACGGCCGACGCTACGAAGGAGCTCCCGGGCAGCGCAATTTCCGGATCATCGAATTCCGCGAACATGGGATCCCGATCATCACGCCGACCACGCTGCAGGGCACGCGCGATCCGGATACGAAACCCACGCTCGACCTATTGGGCTCGCTCGCTCCGTCCGACATCGCGCAGCTGCAGTTTCGGACCTCGACGCCGCTGATGCTCCTCGTATTGACCTTGATCGCCGTGCCTCTGAGCCGCTTGCGGCCTCGACAGGGGCGCTACGCGCGATTGGGTTTCGCGATCCTCATCTACGTCGTCTACTCGAATCTACTCGCCGCCGCGAAGGTCTGGGTGGAGAAGGGCATCCTGCCCCCCGCGCTCGGGGTCTGGTGGATCCACGCGCTGGCGCTCGCACTCGGCCTCTATCTCCTGCTGCGCGGTTCGCCGCCGACGTTCTGGCGACGGGCGGGACCCCGGCGCGCATGAACCTCATCGACCGCTACCTCTATCGCACGGTCATCGGCTTTTCGCTCGTGGCGATGGCGATCCTGTTGACGCTCGGCGGCGTCTTCGTGTTCATCAGCGAGCAGAGCGACATCGGCGTCGGCAATTATGGCGCCGGCAGTGCATTCCTCTACACCCTGCTCAATCTGCCGCAGCAGGCGTTCGACGTGCTGCCGATCGGCGCGATGATCGGCGCCCTCATCGGTCTCGGCAACCTGGCGGCCGGCAGCGAGTTGGTGGTCACTCGCGCCTCGGGTGTCTCCGTCTGGCGCATGGCCTGGCCCGTCGGACTCGCCGGGGCAACGCTCGCTCTGGCGATGTACGGCATCGGCGAGTACGCCGCCCCCCCGATGGCGCAATTCGCCAAACACGAGAAAACATTGGAGAAGCTCGCGGACGTGAGCTTCGCGGGCCAGAGCAGCGCCTGGGTCAAGGACGGTGCCTTGATCCTGCGGCTGCAAACCGCGGAGGTCGGCGGCGAATTCGGCGGCGTCACCCTGTTTCGGCTCGCCGGAACGCGACTGTTGTCGATTCAGCACGCCGATCGCATCTCCCTCGCGAACCCCGGTGAATGGCGTCTGCACACGGTGACGACGACGAGCTTCCAGACGGACCATGTCGTCAGCGAGTCGGCGCCGGAATTGACGATCCGCTCGACGATCAATCCGGCCTTTCTCGGTTTGGCCGCGACCGACCCGGATCTGTTGACGCTGCGCGGCCTCGCGGCCTACATCGACCACTTGCGTCGCAATAATCTGGAAACCGCTTCCTTCGAGATCGGCTTCTGGTCGCGCATCGCGCGAATCTTCGGCGTCGTGATCGTCACGCTGCTGGCCTTGCCCTTCGTTTTCGGTCCGCTGCGCAGCACCGGCACCGGCGCCCGCACGGTGGTGGGCATCCTGCTGGGAGTCTTGTTCTTTCTCGTCACGCGCACGATCGAGAACGGCGGTCAGTTGTTCGGCCTGAATCCCGTGCTCGTGGGTTGGTTACCGACGCTCGTGATCGGCGCGGGTACGGCCGCCGCGATCTCGCGGACCCGTTGAATGAATCAGCCGCGTCTTGGCGAGGCGGTCGTGCAGGGCGAGTCGCTGGGGGTCGAAGTACAGCCAGAGCACACCGAGGCCGGCCGGCAGCCACGCCGCCACCGCGAGTAGAAAGCGCAGCAGCGCGGGAACGAACCCGAGCCGACCGCCAAAGGCATCGAGTGCGTACAGATGCCAGGCGCGCATCCCCAGCGTCTGTCCGCTATGCATCCAATTGCCGACGAAGTAAGCCGCGGTGACGGCGACGAGGCCGGCGCGATAGAGATATTCCCAGGCTCCCACCGTCTCGGTCAGCACGGCCGAGCCGTGCGTGAGGAACAGCACCGCCCCCGTGAAGACCATGAGCAGGGCGATGAGCAGCAGCGCGTCGTAGACCAATGCGGCGAGCCTTCTCGCGATGCCCGCCGACGGCCCCGTCACGGCGGCTGCGGCCGGCTGGGCCGATTCGCAGCGCGCCCGCGGGGCGCATGATCGACTGCCGAGGGTCTCGGTTGCAGCAATTGCTCGAGGGGTCGAAAAATCGCATCGTACCGGAAAGAGTCGAGCGCATAGGCGACTCCATGCGTCTTGGCCGACAGCGCGGCGTCCTTGTTCTCTTCGACGGTGATCCAGCGCTTGTCCCCGATGGCGCTGCCGCGCAGCGTGAGCACCCTGCCGTCGTTCAAACTCAAGGTTGCCGTGGCCGGCGCAGCGAAGTCGATGCTGGACGCCGGTGCGACGTCCTCGGCGGTCAGATTACCGAATGCCGCCGGGGAGGGCGCCAAGGCCTTCGCATCCAAGGCGGTCCGGCCGGGCGGCACGACGGCCAGCGCAAAATCGGCGGCGTCGGGCGCCGCGCGTCGCAGCAGGTAGCCGGGCCCGCTCGAGGGGTGCACCTCGAGCGCGGTGATCGTCGCGACGGGGACATCGAGCACGCTGGGATCGATCCAATAGCGCGGGTCGGTTTCGACCGAGATGGCCGGCGTCACGAGTGCGCTCTGCGCGGCGTCGGCGAGGCGCACGTACGATCCGTCGCCCGTCGACTTGCCGATGATCACGCGGTGCGACGCGGCCTGCGCCGTCCCGTCGACCGTGAAGCTCAGTTCCGTGCCCGTCGCTCCGGGCGCCTGCGCATTCTCGACGCCGATCACCGCATAGCTTGCGGGGTTCGAGGTCTTCCGTTCGACGATTCGGGCATCCGCCAGCGACAGCAGGAGGCGGCGCAGCTTGGCGGTGTCCGCGGGATAGTCAGCCCGTTCGGCCACGGTCCAGACCGAGCCCTTGCGATGCAAGTCCACCGTGGGCGTGGCGCTGCCGTGACGGATCGTCACGCGGTCCACGCCCGCGATGCCGGCGCTCAGTCCGGGAAACAGCGGCGCAGTCGTGTCGTCGGCGACCCCGGCGCGCCGCGAGCTGAAATACAGCGCTGCGCCGATTCCGAGCACGGCAAGGACCAGCAGCGCGATGAATCGCCGGCCGCTCATGCGCCGGCCCCGCTCTTGCGACGACGACGGGCGGCCAGCACGAGAAATCCGACGAGCGCGACGGCCAAGGGCACGACGGCGATGTCGAGGAATTTGATGCGCGACTCGAGCCGTTCGATGTCGACGTCGAGACCGCGCTGCGTCTCACGCAGCTCGCGGCGTATCTGCGTCTTCGCCGCGGTGAAGTTCTTGATCTCGGCTTCCTGCTCCGGCGACAGCACGAGAGACGCCTGGTCGGCACGCTTGGCCTGCAGGTCCTGAAGCTTCGCCTCGGTTTGTTTGAGTTCGGACTGCAGTTCCAGCGACTTGGCCCGCAGGCTGTCGTCCGCCTGGCGCTTCAGAGCCTCGATGCGCTCGAACGGACGATCGAAGCTTTCCCGACCGCGAATGCTGATCAGTGCTCCGCTGCCGCTCAGGTTGTCGAGGATGTTCGCGACGAAATCGCCGTTGTTCGCGAAGGTCTGAGCGACCCGCTGTCCGAAAACCTCGTGGACCTGGACCCACATGAAATCGAGCAACATATCGGTGTCCGCGACGATCACGATGTTGGCCGGCGCGTGAGTTTCGTTCAGATGCGCCGTGGGCGGTCCGGCCGGCGGCTTCACGTTCGCGGGTGGGCCGCCCGGAAACGCCGAGACCAGATTGCCGGTGACACGGGCCGCGAGGGCGTAGCGGACACCCGTGGGCTTGAAGCCGTCACGCAGCGTTTGCGGATCGGCGAGCCCCACGAATCGGGACGCGGGTATGGGCGCCGCCTCGCTGGAGGTGAGCAGCAGCGGCTCGAAGCGGGTCTTCGCGCCGGGCTTCGGGCTGAGGAAGCCGGCCGTCGCCAGGTTGATGCTCTCCAATGACCCCGTGGTGACGTCCTTGGCGTCCATGTCTGCATGATGCAGGCCGAGGATCGCGATGTGGCGCAGCGGCGGATCCTGCATGCTCGTGCGCACCTCCAGGCCGAGCTTCAGATCGCCGATGACCTGCTTCGGGTCGTAGAGCACGCCCCAGGCAGCGAGCAGCGGCTCGAGGTCCGCAGGCTCGTTCGCCATGGCTGCCGCCATGGGGTTGGACGGATCCTGCGCGTTGCGATCTGCGCCCGACACCGGGTCCAAGAACAGCAACAGACGGCCGCCGCGCATCACGAACTGGTCGATCGCGTAGAGCGTCTTGTCCGGCAGGCGCTTCGGCTGCACGATCATGAGTACGTCGACGTCGGGTTCGATGCGATCGAGGTCGGGCGCGAGGCGGCGCAGGGTGAACAGCTGCTCGATTTCCGCGACGATGGGCCAGGATTCGCTCATCTGCCCCGACATCGGATCGAGCTGACCCTGCATGTCGATCGAACTCAGCAGCCCGATCACCGGCTTCTTGGGCTGTGCCAGCTCCTGAATGAGCTTCGCGACGTCGTACTCGAGGAATTGTTGGCGTTCCTGCTGGAAGCTCGGGATCACCGCATGCCCGTCGGTCGAATTGGTGCCCGCGAGGCCGAAGAACAGGCTGTCGCCGTTGCCGCCGATCGGCAAGGGCTGGACGCCGGCCGCATTGGCGCGGTCCTCGTCCTCGGAAAAAGGCTGGGGATCGACCACGCGCAGCCTGACCTTGCCGTTCGAGCGCGCGGCCACCTCCTCGAGCAGCTCGCGCACTCGAGTGGCGTAAGGCAACAGCAGCGGTGATTGCTTGGTGGCGGTGTCGCGCGAGAAGTAGAAAACCAGATTGACCGGTTCCCGCAGCTGTCGCACCACCTCGGTCGTGCCCGGTGACAGGGTGTAGAGCTTGTTCTGCGTCAGGTCGAGTCGGATGCCGCGCAGCCCGACGTTCGCCAGCATCACCACCGCCAGAAATGCGATCGCGAGGGCGATCAGTCCGCCCACACCGTAGCCCGTTCTTTGCCAGCGTCCTCCCGCCATGCTCACTCCGCCTTCTTCAGATCGAGCACGATCGCGGTCGCCGCCAGCCAGAAACCGATCAGCGCGCCGAAGTAAACGAGATCCCGCAGGTCGATGACGCCCTTGGAGATCGCATCGTAATGCGCCAGGAAACCGAGGCTGGCGATCCCATCGACGAGCACGCTCGGCAACACCCCGCGCACGAAATCGAGCACGAGCGGGAACCCCGCCAGCAGGAACAGAAAGCCCACCAAGGCCGCGGTCACGAAGGCGATGACTTGATTGCGGGTGGCCGCCGATAGACAGGTGCCGATGCTCAAGAATCCTCCCGCCATCAGCCAACTGCCGACATAGGCCGCCAGGATCGCGCCGTTGTCGGGGGACCCGAGGTAGTTGACGGTGATCCAGATCGGGAAGGTCAGCAGCAGTGCGATGCCCGCAAAGCACCAGGCGGCCAGGAATTTGCCCACGACGGCCTGCCAGAGATGAATCGGGAGCGTGAACAACAGCTCGATGCTGCCGCTGTTGCGCTCCTCGGCCCACAGCCGCATCGAAATCGCCGGAATCAGCACCAGATAAATCCACGGATGCCAGCGGAAAAATGCCTGCAGATCCGCCTGTCCCCGTTCGAAGAAGCCACCCACTTGAAACGTGAACACCGCGGCGAGCACGAGAAAGATCACGATGAACACGTAGGCGAGCGGGGTCGCGAAATAGCTGCGCAGTTCGCGCCTGAAGATCACGAAAAGCGGATTCATGTCGTGGCCGTCGCGGCGGGCGCCCGGGTCAGGGTACGGAACACCTCGTCGAGCCGACCTGATTCGAGGTGCAGCTCGGGCACGCTCCAGGCTCGCGCGACGATCAGTTCGCTGAGGGCCGGCAGGACGTTCCTGCCGGTCTCGGGAATGGCCGTCAGGCGCAGCTCGCGGGTTTGCGCCTCGACGGCGGCGACGTGGGCGAGCGCGCCGACCGCGGTCTGCGCCGCCTCGAACTCGGCCGCGCGCTCGAAGCGCAGGCTCACGGCATTGTGATAGCGCGAACGGGCCTCGAGGGCGCCCGGCGTGTCGTCGGCGACGATGCGGCCTTCGGCAATGATGATCGCGCGCGTGCAGACCTCGTGGACCTCTTCGAGGATGTGGGTGGAGACGATCACGAGCTTGTCCTTGCTGAGCTCGTTGATCAGGCGCCTGACCTCATGTTTCTGATTCGGATCCAGTCCGTCGGTAGGCTCGTCGAGGATCAGGACCTGTGGGTCGTGGATCAGCGCCTGTGCGAGGCCGACACGGCGGCGATAGCCCTTCGAGAGTGTTTCCACGATCTGACCGAGCACGCCGGCCAAGCCGAGGCGCTCGACGACTTCCGCCCTTCGTGCCCGCCGTCGTGCGCCGCCGAGGGCGCGTACGTCGGCGATGAACTCGAGGAATTCCGCGACGGTCATCTCGCCGTAGCCGGGCGCCCCCTCCGGCAGGTAACCCATGCAGCGCTTGGCCGCGACCGGATCGCTCTGGATGTCGTGGCCACAGACCGTCACCCGGCCTGCGGACGGAGCGATGAAACCGGCGATCATGCGCATCGTGGTCGACTTGCCGGCGCCGTTCGCGCCGAGAAAGCCGAGCACCTCGCCAGGCGCAACGGAGAAGCTCAGATCATCGACGGCCAGTTTCGCGCCGTAGCGCTTGGTCAGATTCGTGGTCTTTATCATCGCGCGCTTTGGATGGGGGCGGCGTCGAAAAGTTCCCCGTGAATGCCTGGGGTCATCTGCCGGAGCCGCTCTTGTCGAGCGCCGCCTTGTGTTCCCTGAGGATCCGCCGAACCTCCGGCAAGGGCGGGCGGTCCGCCATCCGCGCGATCAGTTCCGCCAACTCGTACCATTTGCGACCCCACTGCAGCAATCGTTCGGCATCGGCGATCACTTGCTCACGCGGCGAGACCGCCACGGGGGGCGCGGGCGCGACTGGCGCGGCGGGGGAGACGGGCGCGACGGGCGCAGCCGGCGACGCGGGTGCAGCTGGCGAGGCGGTTGGAGCCGGCGAGGCGGGTGCAGCCCGCGAGGCGGGTGCAGCCGGCGAGGCGGGTCGGGCCTTCGTTGCGGGGGCCTTCGGCGGCTGCGCCGCCTCGAGCTTGGGCGTCTTGCCCGCCCGCGATGTGGCACGGGCCGCTTTGGGCCGCTCCTCGGAAAACTTCGGCATCTCGCGCGTGGCGGTCGCGCCCGACGCCGCCGGTGGCGCCTCGGTCACGAGCGTCGGCTCCAACACCACCTCGCGCCCGGGCTCGGCCAACGGGATGAAACGCTCGATGTGCTGCAGCCCGACGAGATTCGCAAGAAATATCATCGTCTCCAGGGCCTCGGCGAACGTCGTGTCCCCCGTGTCGATGCGCTCCGCAACTTGCGCCCTCACAGCCAGCGTCTTCTTCTTGGCGAGATCGAGGATCCACCGGCTGGGTCGCTGATGCGGTGGCCAGGCTTGTACTTGGGCGTAGCTCGCGTCGTCGAGACTGACGTATTGGAGGTGCAACTCGAGGCTGCGCAGCCACAGGTCCAAGACTTCCAACAAGCGTTGATCGGCGGGTGTGGCCATAGTTTTCAAGCAACTCCGACGCGCACCCTAAACGAAGCAGCCGTCGCTGGCTAGCCTGGACGATTCCTGTAAGGGCCGCCCGGGTAGCGTTAGACTGCGCGCCATGTGTGGCATAACCGGTATCGTCGGTTCCCGAGCGAGTCTCGATACCGTCAACAAAATGTCGCTGAGCCTGCATCATCGCGGCCCGGACGGACAGGGTCTGTGGAGCGGTTCGCAAATCGTCCTGGGGCACCGGCGCCTTGCGATTCAAGATCTCTCCGAGGCGGGGCACCAACCGATGCTGAGCGGCGAGCACGCCCTGACCTACAACGGGGAGTTGTACAACCAGGAGGCGCTGCGCGCGCTGCTGCCCGGCCCATGGCGCTCGAGCGGCGACACCGAGGTGCTGCTCCATTTGCTCGCGCGCGAGGGGGCCGCCTGCCTCCCCCGTCTCGTCGGCATGTTTGCCTTCGGCGTCTGGGACGGCAGCGCCAAGCGCTTGTTGCTCGCCCGTGATCGACTCGGCATCAAGCCGCTGTATTACCGCCTGCTGCCCGACGGCATCGCCTTCGCGTCGGAGCTGAAGGCTTTGTTGGAGCTAGGTCGACCCGCGGTCGACCGCAGCGCGGTGCGCGACTTTCTTTTCCACGGATATATTCCCGCGCCGAAGACGATCTACGAGGGTATCGCCAAGTTGCCGGCCGCCCACTTCCTGACCTGGGAGGACGGACGTGTCCGTATCGAGCGCTACTGGGAGCCCTCGGCGGAGATTCGCGTGCGCAGCCCGGCGCAGGCGCTCGGGCAGCTCGACGGATTGCTCGCCGAGGTCGTTCCGGCGCAAACGCTGTCCGACGTGCCCGTCGGCGTGTTCCTGAGCGGCGGCATCGATTCGGCGCTCACGACCAGTTACCTGGACCGGCCGCGCACCTATACCCTCGGCTTCGACGAACGGGGGCGCTCCGAGGTCGATGCCGCGCGCCGTGTCGCCGTGCATCTCGGCACGGAACACACGGAAATGCTCGCGCAGTCGGCCGACATCGGCACGGCCCTCGATGCCATGCCGGGCCTGTTCGACGAGCCGTTCGGTGACAGTGCGGCGTGGTCCAATTATCTGGTGTCGCAATTCGCCCGTCGTGAGGTCAAGGTCGCCTTGAGCGGCGAGGGTGGCGATGAAATCTTTTGCGGCTATCCGCGCTACTGGTCCGACATCGGCTCGCGCTCCTCGCCCTGGAATCGCACCCTGGCTGCGTCGCTGCCACCGCTGTCGAGGTTCGGACAGTCGATGCAGCGCCGCGCGCTCGTCGGCCTGCCGGGCTACGCAGCCGCGCTCGGCGGTCTCACGGCGGTTCAAGTCGATGCCCTGCTGACGCCCGCATGGCGCGAGAGCGAATACGACTACCTCTGGTTCTATCGTCAATTCTGGCGCAGCGATCTGCCGCCCCTCGTGCAACTGCGCTGGCTCGATCTGCACACGGATCTGGCCGAGGGACTTCTCACCAAGGTGGACCGGACCAGCATGGCTCACTCGCTCGAAGTGCGCCCACCGCTGCTCGATCATCGCCTGGTCGAATTCCTCTTGAGTGTCGATCCGGCGTTGCTGGTCGATCGGGCGGGCCGACGCGGCAAGCTGCTCGTGCGCGAACTGCTGGCGCCGCGTCTGCCGCCGGGTCATCTCGATCGGCCGAAGTCCGGCTTCGGGTTACCCGTGAGATCCTGGCTCAAACGCCATCCGGGACTGCTGCAGGATGCCGTGGCACGTTTGCGCGAGCGCGGCGTTCTCGGGCGCTCGGTGGGTCCTGGGTTTCGCCGCGCCTGGTTCCTGCTCGTGCTGGACCGCTGGTTCACCGCCTTCGATTGATGCCGCTGCCCGTCTCAGCACCGCGTCTGTTGTGCGTGCCGGTCTCGGGCGCATTCGGTATGGGCGAGTATGCCCGCTCGCTCGCAATCGCGCGCGCCGTCGCGGCGCGTTGGCCGGACGCGGCGGTGCATTTCGCGCTGAGCAGCGCGGCGCCTTATGCGGCCGGCGTACCGTTTCCCTGCACCCTGCTGCCGTCTTCTCCGACGTTTCACACGCCCGCGGTCCGGGCGTTGATCCGATCCTTCCGTCCGACCTGCGTGCTGTTCGACAATGCGGGCCGCACGGCGCAGCTGCGCGCGGCGCGCGGCGTCGGCGCCCAGGTCATCTACATCAGCGCGCGTGCGCGTCAACGCCGCAAGGCGTTTCGCTGGACGTGGATGCGTCTGCTCGACGAACACTGGATCGCCTACCCGGCGTTCAGCGCCGGCCCGCTGGATCTCTGGGAGAGACTCAAGCTGCGCCTCCTCGGCCGGCCGATCGTGCGGTTCCTGGACGTCATCGTGCCGCGCGCCGATGCCGCGCGTCAGGCGGAGCTGCTCGCCGGGCTGGGGTTCACGCGCGGGCGTTATGCCTTGGTCGTCCCCGGCGGGGGCACCGGCCATCCCGGAGCTGCCGACGCCGCGGAGCGCTTTCGCACGGCGGCGGCGGCCTTGGCCAGGGCCGGCATACCGACCTTGTTCGTCGGGCCGACCGCCGTCGCCGCTGCGGACGAGGCAGCGGCTGCGCGCGATCTGCGCCTGCGTCCCGCGTTGCCTCAGCGGGATCTGACCGAACTCATGCGCGGCGCGAAACTCGTCGTCGCGAACGGAGGCTCCACCTTGTTGCAGGCGATCGCCTGCGGCGCGCCGACGATCGGCATCGCGATCGCGAAGGATCAGAACGCGCGCATTCGCCGTTGCGTTGCCGTGGGCGTCACGGCGACGGCCGCCCTGGACGCCGCTGCGATCACCGCGCTTGCCCAGAATCTGCTGCGCGACGACGCGGCGCGCGGCGCGCTGGTGACCGCGGCCGCGCGCCTGCGCCTGGCCGACGGCATCCAGATCGCGGTCGATGCGATCGCGGCCGGCGCCGGAGGGCGACGTGCCTAAGGTGTTGTTGCTCGGCTACGGCTTGGCGCAGCCTTCGTTCCGCCATCGGATGCAGTCCCTCGTCGCGAACCTCGAGACGGCAGGGTGGGAAGTGCGTACCGAGCAATTTCCCGGCGGTCGCTACGGCCTGCGGACCTGGGAGCGCCGCGCGCTGTTGCGTTGGGCCGACGTGACGATCCTGCACCAGATCAAATTGAGCGCGCTCGAGGCGCGGCTGTTCGCGCGCTACAGCCGGCACCGCGTGTTCGACGTCGATGACGCGATCTACGTACGCAAGCCGCGCCGACTCGGCGAGCCGGCCGACGAATCCGCGTGGCGGCGGCGGAAGTTCGATGCCACCTGCCGCCACGTCGACCTCGTTGCCGCCGGCAACGAGGTGCTCGCCGGTGTCGCGCGCCGCGCCGCGCCGCGTGTCGAGATCCTGCCGACCTCGATCGAGTGCGATGCGTATCGCGCGGCGCGTCTGCCCGACACGGCGCCGCCGACGATCGTCTGGGTCGGCAGCCCGGAGAACCTCGTTTACCTCGAGATGATACGCCCCGCACTCGCGCGGCTTGCCGCGCGACACGCCGGCTTGACGCTCAAGGTCATTTGTTCCGCGTTTCCCTCCTGGCCGGAGTTGTGCGTCGAGCCCGTCGTCTGGAGTCCGCAATCCGAGGTGTCCGGGCTCGCGGCCGCCCACATCGGCATCATGCCCTTGAGCGACGATGCCTGGGCCCGCGGCAAATGCGCCTTCAAGCTGCTGCAGTACATGGCCGCCTCATTGCCCTGCGTCGCCTCGCCGATCGGTGCGAACGCCGAGGCGGTCATCGACGGAATCACCGGCTTCCATGCACGCGATCTCGATGCTTGGGAGCGACGCCTCGAGGACTTGATCGTCGCACCCGATTTGCGTGCGCGCTTCGGTGCAGCCGGTCACGCCCACGTCCGGCGCCGCTATGCCATGAGCGCGTATCGCGCGAAGTATGCCGAGCTGCTCGCCCGGCTCGCGGCGAACTGAAGGGCGCATCCGACGACAATTCGGTATCCTTCGCGCATGGCTGTCGCCCATGTCTACCAGATCCTGAACCACTACACGCCGCGGGACGCCCTGGACCCGGGATTCCGCGTCCTCGACAACTCCGCCAACGAGCGACCGGATTGGTTCGAGTACTGGCCGATCCGAAATTTCTTGAGCCGGGAGCCGCTCGACGAGGCGGCGTTCTACGGGTTTCTGTCGCCGAAGTTCCGCTTGAAGACCAACCTGGATGCCGCCGCCGTCTTCGACATCGTGCGCGCTGCGCCGGCTGGGATCGACGTCGTGCTGTTCAGCCCCAGCATTCAGAACAGCGCCGTCTACTGGAACGTGTTTGCTCACGGCGAGGCCGAGCATCCGGGGCTGCTCGCGATCGCGGAGGAATTCTTCGCGCGCATCGGCCGGCCCAGCGATCTGCGGGAACTGGTCACCGATTCGCGCAACATCGTGAACTCGAACTATTTCCTCGCCAAGCCGCGCTTTTGGCGCGAGTGGCTGGCATTGACCGAGGCCCTGTTCGCGATCGCCGAGGCCGAGACAGACCCCCTTGGCGGGCGGCTGCGCGCGGCCACGCGCTATCGCGGCGACCACGCCGTGCCCATGAAGATCTTCGTCGTCGAGCGGCTCGCAACCTGGCTGCTCGCGAGCGACACCCGCTATGCCGCGCTCGCGCGCGATCCGTTCGCCGCCGGTTCGCGCCTGTACAAACTGCCGGTCGCGATCGTCTGCGACGCGCTCAAGATCGCGTACGCGACTCAAGGTCGCGGGCAATATCGGGACGTGTTCCGGATGGTGCAGGGATTGCGCACCACGCTCAATTGGCAGATCCGACTCGGTTCGGCATCCCAGTCACGGCGCGTGCGCCCCTGGCTCGATGCCCTGGCTGCCTACTGGCACAAGGCTGCGCGGTGAACGCTCCGTTTCGGCGGTCGGACCGGTTCTGGCAGGGGCGCCGCGTCCTGTTGACGGGGCACACCGGTTTCAAGGGCGCCTGGCTGCATCTATGGCTGCGAGAACTCGGCGCCGACGTGACGGGCTTCGCGCTGCGGCCCGCCACCGATCCCTGCCTTTGGGCGTTGATCGGCACGGATGCCCAATCGATCATCGGCGACGTGCGCGACGACGCGTTGATGCGCAGCGTGATCACCCGCGCGGATCCGGAAATCGTCATCCACATGGCCGCGCAAGCGCTCGTGCGCGAATCGTATCGCGATCCGCTCGGCACCTACGGCACGAACGTCCTCGGTACGGTGGTGCTGCTGGCCGCGCTGCGCGCGGCGCCGCGGCTGCGCGCGACCGTCGTGGTGACTAGCGACAAGGTCTATGACAATGAGGGGGCCGGCCTCGCTTTCGTGGAGGGCGACCGTCTGGGTGGACACGATCCCTACAGCAACAGCAAGGCCTGCGCGGAACTCGTGACGATGAGTTTTCGCGAGAGCTTCTTTCGCGAAGGGCCGCCGCTCGCCTCCGCCCGCGCGGGCAACGTGATCGGCGGCGGCGACTGGTCGGCCGATCGCTTGATTCCGGACTGCGTCCGGGCGCTCGAAATGGGGCGCCCGGTGCGGCTGCGCTACCCGGAGGCGATACGGCCTTGGCAGCACGTGCTCGAACCCTTGTCGGGCTACCTCGATCTCGCCCAGGCCCTGGTCGAGTCGCCGGAGCGTGCGCCGACGGCTGTCAATTTCGGTCCGGACCCGGCATCCTTTCGCAGCGTCAGCGAGGTCGTCGCCGGCTTCAGCGCGCGCTTCGGCGGTGCGCCCGGCTGGGAGCCGGACCCGGGGCAGCACGTCCCCGAGGCGACGCGCCTCACCCTGAGGTCGGACCTGGCGGCACGCACGCTCGGCTGGCGGTGGACTTTGGACATCGAGCGATCGCTGGCGTGGACCGCGGATTGGTATCGTGCACATCGCGACGGGGAGAACATGCGAGAATTCAGTCGACGACAACTGCAAAGCTTCCGCGACGCCCGGCGGTCCTCCCCGTGAAGTGCGTGATCCTCGCGGGCGGCAAGGGCACGCGGATCGCCGAGGAATCGAGCACGAGGCCGAAGCCGATGGTCGAGATCGGCGGTCGCCCGATCCTGTGGCACATCATGAAATATTACGCGGCCTTCGGTGTGGAGGATTTCATCGTCTGTCTCGGCCACAAGGGCTACATGGTCAAGGAATACTTCGCGAACTATTTCCTGCATCAATCGGACGTGACCTTCGACATGACGAACAACAGCGTCGCATACCACGACTCGCGCAGCGAACCCTGGAAGGTCACCCTCGTCGATACGGGCGAAGACACGATGACCGGCGGCCGGCTGCGCCAGATCGCCCCCTATGTCGATGCACGGGAACCGTTCTGCATGACCTATGGTGATGGCTTGTCGGACATCGATGTCGGCGCCGAGATCGCCTTTCATCGCGCGCAGGGTCGGCAGGCGACCGTCGCCTGCGTGCGGCCCCCGGCGCGATTTGGTCGCATCGTCATGGAGGGCGGCAAGGTGATCTCATTCGAGGAGAAACCACGAGCCGAGGGCGGGCTGATCAATGGCGGCTTTTTCGTGCTCGAGCCGGCCGTGCTCGGTTTGATCGCCGGCAACGACACGGTTTGGGAGAAGGAGCCGATGGAATCGCTGGCGGCCCAGGGGCAGCTCAGTGCCTGGGTGCATCAGGGCTTCTGGCAGCCGATGGACACGCTGCGCGACAAACAAATGCTGACGGCTCTCTGGGAGGGCGGTGCGCCGCCCTGGAAGCGGTGGAAGGCCTGAGGTGGCAGGACTCGTGACAGCCTGCCGGGCCTGCGGCGGCAGCCTGACGGTGACGATGGCAGACCTCGGTTTGCAACCCCCGTCGAATGCTTTCCTGGACCCGGCCGCGGACCTCGGCGCCGAACGCCGCTATCCGCTGCGCGCGAAGGTCTGCGATCGGTGCCGCCTGGTGCAGGTCGACTACGACGTGGATCCGCGCGAGTTGTTCGGTGACTACGTCTATTTCTCGTCGTATTCCGAGGATTGGTTGCGGCACGCCGAGGACTATTCGCGCATGGCGCAGGCGCGCTTCGATCTGGGCGCTGCGAGCCTGGTCGTCGAACTCGCGAGCAACGACGGCTATTTGCTGAAGAATTTCGTGGCCGCCGGCATTCCGGCGCTCGGGATCGATCCGTCCGCGACGGTGGCGGCTGCCGCCGCGAAAATCGGCGTTCCGACGCTCGTGGAATTCTTCGGCGAAGCCGTGGCGGGCCGCCTGCGCGCCGAAGGGCGCCAGGCGGATTTGATCATCGGCAACAACGTGCTCGCGCACGTCCCGCGGCTCACGGATTTCGTCGCCGGTATCGCCACGCTGTTGAAGCCGCAGGGCACGGTGACGATCGAATTTCCGCACCTGCTCGAATTGATCGAGCACGTCGAGTTCGACACGATCTACCACGAACATTATTCCTATTTGTCCCTGCTCGCGATCGAACAGGTGTTTGCGCGCGCGGGGCTGCGGCTGTACGACGTCGAGGAATTGTCCACGCATGGCGGCTCGCTGCGAATCTACGCATCGCGGAGCGATCGGGCGGGCCTGGAGGACAGCCTCGCGCTGCGGCGGGTGCGTGCACGCGAGGCGGCGGCGGGTCTCGAGGATCTCGAGGCCTACCGCCGTTTCGGGTTGCGCGTCGAGGCATGCCGGCGCTCGTTGCTCGAATTTCTGTCGGGCGCGAGGCGGGAGGGCCGACGGGTCGCGGCCTATGGCGCGGCCGCCAAAGGCAATACGCTGATGAACTTCTGCGGCCTGACCGCCGCCGACATCGCGATGGTCGCGGATCGCAACCCCCACAAGCAAGGCAAGCTGCTGCCGGGCACGCATATCCCGGTCGTCTCGCCCGAGGATCTGCTGCGATGGCGTCCCGATTACGTCCTCATTCTGCCTTGGAATCTGAGCGCCGAGATCATGCGGCAGCTCGGCGAGGTGCGCGCCTGGGGGGCGCGCTTCGTGACGCCGATCCCGCTGATCCGCATCCATGATTGAGCGGCGAGTTCGCGTGGGCACCGCGGCGAATGCGAGGTTCGGGCCGGCATGCGCCTGACCGAGACTCCACTCGCCGGCGCGTTCATCGTCGAGCTCGAGGCCCACGCCGATGAGCGCGGTTTCTTTGCCCGCAGCTATTGCCGCGACGAGTTCCTCGCTCATGGCGTGGCAGCGCGCTTCGATCAATGCAGCATCTCGTACAACGCGCTTCGTGGGACCCTACGCGGACTACACTGGCAGGCCGACCCCCACGGCGAGGAGAAACTCGTGCGCTGTACCGCGGGCGCGATATTCGACGTGATCGTCGATCTGCGACCCGGCTCACCGACCCACCGCCGCTGGTTCGGCCTCGAGCTCGATGCCGAGAATCGGAAGGCGCTGTACATCCCGAAGGATTTTGCCCACGGCTTCCTGAGCCTGCGCGATGCGAGCGAGGTGTTCTACATGATTTCCGCGGTCTACGAACCGGCCGCCGCGCGCGGTCTGCGCTGGAATGACCCGATGCTCGGCATCACGTGGCCCCTGGCCCCGGCCGTGATCTCCGCGCGCGATGCAGGCTTCGCCTTCCTCGACGCGGCGCCGGCGGCCCCCGCGGCCGATCGATGACTCAGCGACGCGTGCTGGTCACCGGGGCAAGCGGATTCATCGGTCGCTGGACGCTGGCACCGCTGCTCGCGCGCGGATTCGAGGTGCATGCCGTCGCCTCGCCGCGGACCGCGGGCGGCTACCCCGCGGCGCCCGCGCCGGGGGATTCGGCAGGGCGGTTCACCAGCCATTGGCATGCCGTGGATCTGCTCGATCCCGCGGCGGCCGCGGCCTTGGTCGCGCGCATCGCGCCGACGCATTTGCTGCATTTCGCTTGGATCGCCAAGCCGGGCGTCTATTGGACGAGTCCCGACAACGCACGCTGGCTTGCGGCGAGCGAAGCACTGCTGCAGGCCTTCGTCGCCGCGGGTGGTCGGCGCGCGCTCATGGCCGGCAGCTGCGCCGAATACGACTGGTCGCGCGTGGAGGTGTGCGTGGAGTCGAGCAGCCCGCTGTGCGCGTCGGCGGCCGCGGCCACGCCCGCCTATGTCGTCTGCAAGCTGGCCCTGCACGCGCGGCTCGCGGCGGCTGCGCACCGTCACGGTCTCTCCGCCGCCTGGGGGCGACTTTTTTTTCAGTTCGGTCCCCACGAGCCCCGCGAGCGACTCGTCGCTTCCGTGATCACGAGCCTGCTGCAGGGCCGCGAGGCGCTGTGCACGGCCGGGCTGCAGGAGCGCAGTTTTCTGCACGTGGCTGACGTCGGATCCGCGTTCGCGAGCCTGCTCGACAGCCCGGTCCAAGGCGCCATCAATATCGGTTCGGCCGAGCGGATCTCGGTGGCCGCACTCTGTCGCCGCATTGCCACCCTGCTGGGCGCGGAATCGCGATTGCGACTCGGCGCACGCGCGACTCCCGCGGCCGAGCCCGCGGTCTTGCTGCCGGACGTGTCGCGACTCGCGCGGGAGCTCGGCTGGAGGCCACGCCATACGCTCGACAGCGCCCTCGAGGATACGATCGCGTGGTGGCGCGAAGAGTTGGCGCTGCCGGAGAGCGGCGCCCCACGCGGCGACGGGACGTCATGAACCTGCCGCCCTGGCATCCGCTGATCGTGCATTTCCCGCTCGCCCTGACCGTGATGGCGACGGCGGCCTTCGTCGCCGCCCGGGTCCTCGCCGCCGAGCAGACCGCCGCCGGCTTGAGTCTCGTCGGGACCTGGAATCTGATCGCCGGCGCCATCGGCTCGGTGTTCGCACTCGGCTCGGGGCTCGCGGCCTTGATCGGCCAGGCGCTGACGCCTGCCGCGCACGCGGCGGTCGCGAGCCACGCCAAATGGGCGATGCTGACCGTCTTTGCCCTGCTCGCGCTCGCCGTGTGGCGGGGCGCCGGTGCGGCCTTCGATTCCCGCCCGTCGCGTCCTTTCCTGGCCGCGCTGCTGTTGGCTACGGCCGCTCTGATCGTGACCGGCTATCTCGGCGGCGAGAATGTCTACCGCTATGGGGTGGGCGTCATCGCCATCGCGCGCTAGCGCGGCGCCGCGGTTCGCTCATGCGCAATGCACGCGCCACATCGCCCGGAACGCCGCCTCGAGGTGGCGGGCAAAGCGGGGCGCGTCCATCAGCGGCGAACGTTCGAGGTGTCCGCGCAGGCCGGCGCGCAGGGCCGCGAGGCCCGGCAAATCCCGCGCCAGACCCACGGCCGCCGCGGTGAACGCGGCATCGGTTTCGGCCGCCAGCTGCGGCAGACCCACCTGCACGAGCTGACTGAGGCCGCCACGGCCGACGCAGGTTGCACCGACCCGGCTGACCACCGGGACGCCCATCCAGAGCGAATCGAGGCTCGTCGTGTGGCCGTTATAGGGCAGCGTGTCCAGGCCCACGTCGATCTCTTGGTAGGTCCGCAAGTACTCCGCGCGCGGCCGGTAAGGCGCGAACTCGACGCGCGGGCCCGCGACACCGACCGCCGCAAGGCGGCTGCGCAAGGCGTCGCGCTGCCGACCTTCACGCGCCATGAGCCGCAATCGAGACTCGGGCAGTGCCCCCAGGACCGCGCCCCAGAGCCGCAGCGTCGCGTCGGTGAGCTTGCAGGGATTGTTCAGGCAGCCGAACGTCAAGTAGCCGCGCGCGAGCGCCGGCAGCGGTCCCTCCGCGGGCTCCCGTGTCAGCGGGTCGTAGCACCAGAATGAATCCGGTAAACGCCAGGTTCGCTCGACGTAGGGCTCCGCCCCGCCCTCCGGATCGAGTCGGGGGTCGGAAATCCGATAATCGATCGCGGCGAGGCCGGTCGTCCCGGGGTAGGCGAGCCACGCGACCTGTATCGGCGCGGGCTTGCGTGCGAACAGCAGCGGACGCCCGTTGCCCATGTGCATCGTGAGATCGACCAGAATGTCGATCCCGTCGGCGCGGATGATCTGCGCGAGCGACGCGTCGTCGGCGCGGCGCACATCGCGCCACACACTGGCTTCCGTCGCAAGTCTCTGCGTGATCGAGTCGGGGCGTTCGACGCTCGAATAGCAGAAGATCTCGTGCGCGCCCCGGTCGTGATGCGACAGGAGGGGAATCGTAAACAGACTCTGGCAGTGATCGCGAAAGTCCGGCGAGACGTAACCGATGCGCAGGCGTTTCTCCGGATCTCGCAGCGTCGTCGCGCGGCGCTCCGCGACCGCCGGCGCAGCGCCGGCGCTGAGCGAGGCCGCGTCATTCGGCAAGGCGGCGTCGTTCAGCGAGGCGGCGTCGTTCAGTGAGGCGGCATGTCGCTCGCTCCAAAGCCTTGCTTCGGCGAGAATGGGGGCCGGGTCGGCGCATTGGAAGCTGAGCGCATAAACGAGGTTGCTGTGCGTGCCGGCGGCGGCCGGGTCGAGCGCGAGGGCCTGGCGGAAGCTCGTGATGGCGGCGTCCAACTCGCCCGCATCCTTGAGCACGCTGCCGAGGTTGTCGTGCAAGGCGGCAAGGCCTGGTTCGATCGCAATCGCCTGGTTCAACAGCGCTTCGGCCCGATCGAGTTTGCCGAGTGTGCGCATGAGGCAGCCGGCATTGTTGAGCGCGAGCACCCAGCCCGGCCGCGCGTCGATGGCCGCTTCGTAGGCCGCGACGGCTGCGGCGAACTCCCCCAGTTCCTTGTATACGTTGCCGAGGTTGTTGTAGGCCTCGGCATAACGGGTCCGTAACTGGGCCGCCTCGCGGTAGGCCAGCACCGCATCGCTGAGGCGACCGAGCCCATGCAGGGCGATTGCGGCGTTGAAGCGCGCCTCGGCGTTGCCGGGCTCACGCGTGATCCAGGACTCGAGCACCCCGAGCGCCGCCGCGAAATCGCGTCGCGCGCACAGAGCAATGCCGAGGTTGAGGCCATATCGGGCGATCTCGGGATGCAAGGCTGACGCCCGTCCTTGGAATTCTACGGCTTCATCGTGGCACCCTTGGTCAAGCGCAAGGATGCCGAGATTGCTGAGCGCCTCACCAAAGTCGGGGCGCCACCGCAACGCCGCCTCGTAGGCGCCGCGCGCCGCGTCGCGATCACCCGCCGATTGCAGCGCGGCGCCGAGCGCGAAATACCCGTCAGCCGATTGCGGCTCGAGCTCTAGCCCGCGCTGGTAGGCCACGGCGGCCTCGCGATGTCGTCCCAGGGATTGCAAAGCCTGGCCCAGTCCGAAATGGTGTCGGTAGTTGTCGGGGGCTGCCCGCACCGCCTGCTCGATTCGCTCGAGCGCGGTCTGCCCCTGGCCCAGTTCGAGCTCGAGCAGACCACTGCGAAACAGCGCGATAGGATGCGCCGGCGCGACCGCGAGGACCTCCGCATAGAGACGCCGTGCCGCATCGCGGTCGCCGGCGCGATGCTGTGCGGTGGCTGCCGCCAGGAGCTGTTCGGCGTTCATGGGAGCTCCGATCAGATCTCAGCCAGATCGCCCAGGGCGGCGACGAGGCTGCCGAGGTGCACCCGTAGCGGCGCGGATCGACGCAGACTCGTCGAGTAGATGGGTCGGCGCACTTGCGCGAAGCTCGACGTGCTCACGTGCCGCCGGGTTTCGAAGAAGCGTGCGCAGTCGGCGTGCCACGGCAGACCGAGAAACGCGATCAAGCGCGGGATCTCGGTGTCGGGGTCGCGCACGAGTCGTTCGTAATCCACTTCCAACAGGGATTGTGGGGGCAGCGACGCGCGCCAGTGGTGCATGAGGGCATGATAGTCCCGATAATAGCGGCCGAGTTCGTCGAGGCGATAGGCGTAAGGAATCTCACCGACGAACAACTTCGTGTAGGCGGAGAAGCAGGTCTCGATCGGGTCACGGCGGCAATGGATGATCCGGGCGCAAGGAAAGATCTGATGGATCACCCCGAGGTGCTGAAAATTCTTGAGATCCTTGTCGATGACGCGCAGCGCGCTGGCGGACACCGAGCGCAATCGGGCGAGCGCCGCATCGGCGATGGCGAGCGCCGCGGCGCGCGCTTCAGTCGTGGATCCCGTCGGGAGGGGCCGTTCGAATCCGGCCCGCAATTGCAGCAGCTCGCCGCCACCGACGACGCTCGGGTGGGAGGCGAGAATTTGTTCGATCAGCGTCGAGCCGGAGCGCGGCATGCCGACGATGAACACCGGGAGGTCCGACAGCCGCGGGCCCGCGGCGGAGGCACACAAGGTCCAATCGAGCGGCCGTTCGCGGATCGCCGCGAGTTCGGCCGACGCGACGTCCGGGTCGTAGCTGAGCGTCTCGCGTTTGAGCGCATTTCCGCGCACCCAGTGTTCCCATGCCCGCTCGAGATTGCCGCCGTCGGCGTGTGATTTGCCGAGCGCAAAATGCATCAGCAGTCGATCACGAAACGGGGTGGGCCGGGTCAGCAATTGCTCCATCGCCTCGACGTCGGCGTCGCCGCGCCGATGGATGGTCGCGTTGGCCTTGTTGTACCAGGCGTCGGCGAGGGTGGGCGCCAATCGCAGCGCTGCATCGAACGCGGCCACGGCCTCGTCCGTGCGGCCGAGATGAGCGAGCAGCACACCCTTGTCCGAGTACGTGCGTGCGATCGTCGGGGCGGCCGTCCCCGGCACCGTGACCGCCCGGTCGAAGGTGGCGAGGGCGAGCGCCTCCTGCCCCGTGAGCTGCAATGCGAGGGCTTGTGCGCGCAGCAATTCCGCCGAATCGATCCCGCTCGCCAGCGCCTCGTCACACGTGGCAACCGCCTCCGCGTTTTGGTCGACGAGCCGCAGCAGGTGGGCTTTGAGCGTGCAGTACTGGGCATCCGCGCCCCAGCGCGACTCGACGGCGCTCAGGCGCGCAATCGCCGGCCAATAGCGGGCGAGTTCCATCTCGATGTCGGCGGCCCTCAGCACGTGGTCGAACTGGTCCGGATCGAGACCTTGCGCTGCCTCGGCGGCTGCGAGCGCATCGTCGAGCCGTCCGAGCTCTTGCAACATGCCGGCGTGGCGGCCGCGCAGCTCCGCGTTGTCGGGCTGGAGTTGCACGAGGTCCTGGAAGACCTCGATCGCCGTCTCCGGATCGCCGCTGCGCATGCAGGCGATGGCGTCGTTCGCGCGCGCTTGCCAGAAACCCGGGTTGAGCTCGAGCACCTTGCGAAAGGCGTGCCGGCTCTCGGCGAGGGCGCCGTTCCCGAGCAACAGGTTGCCGAGACAGTACCAGGCCAGTGTCGAGCGGGGATCGAGCGCTACCGCGTGGCGCGTCGCGCGTATGGCTGCGAGGCGATCGTTGGATTCGCAGCCCAGTTCCGCGTAGCTCAGCCAAAAGAGCGCAATCGCTCCCGGGGCTTCGGTCGCACGGCGCAACAGTTCGGCGCCTTCCGCCTTGCGCCCCGAACGATGCGCGATCAGGCCCAAGAGATGCAGCGCACCCGCGTTCTCAGGCTCGCGCGACAGCAGCTCCTCGCATTGGATGCGGGCCGCGTCCGCCCGCCCGGACGCAAAGTCGCTAATCGCCTGCCGCAGTGGCGTCTGAGTCACGAGCGGGAATATAACGCGGCCTCTGCGCGCTGTCGCGCTGCCCCGGGCTGTGCGCGTGGCCTAGTCCTTGACGATCATGACGCCGCAGAGCACGTGGATCGCGAGCACCAGGACGAGCACCACGGAATCTCGCTTGAGCCGAGGCATGCTGCCGCTGACCGAGCCGCCTTGCTTGGACTGCAACAGATATTCGAGCGGATCGGGAGTGGGGACCGCTGGCGCGACGCGCGCCCCGTTGATCAGCATCATCGGCAGCAGCAGTGCGATCTCTCGGCATAGACTCCAGAGATTCCTGAGCGAACCCGGCCGGTCCGCAGCAGCCGACTGTTTGGTGATCCCGAGCGGAATGAAGAGAATGATGCCGGTCATCGGCAGGACGATCTTGCAGAGGCCGACGACCATGCCCAAGCCGCTATGGCAGTTCGCTTCGATCGAGCGCTGGATCGGCGGGATGCACAGCAAGATCGCGAGGCTGCCCGCGCCCGCCCAGATCAGCGGGAAGAACAAGCTATGTCTGCCCAGCGCATGGGCAAGCAACCAGCACAGCAGCGTCGTCACCAGGACGACCACGGTCGGCTGCGCCGATTCCACGGCATCCTTGCGATCCGCGTAGAACACGAACCAGTCTTGTGCCGCCATCACGAGCACCAGGACCGTCAGGGAGAACGGCAGTACCCAGGCCTGTAAGGGATCGAAACCATGGCGCACCCAGCCGCAGGTGACGTACGTCGCCGTACCCAAGGCGATGCCGGAGAATGCACCGCCGCAGCCGAGCACCCGGGGCGAGCGGGAGAAGCGCGAGCCGATCGCGGCGATGACCAATGCGCCGATCAGACCGGCACTACAAGAGATGATGAAGGCAGCATCGATAAACATGGGATTCCACAGTGGTTGTCACAAATCATCGGCACGAGTTCGTTAGTGGTTGTCACAAATCATCGGCAAGAGTCCGTTGAGGTTTATGGTAAATGTCGTGAGTTGTGACTCAATGAACGGGTTCACAGCCTGCGCAACGCAACTTGCATTTTCTTGTGCGATGCGCACCAAGCTGGGGCATGGAGGGTGGAACCCGTGATGGACGTCTAAGTTCCGTGAAAACCCGCTATGCTGCGACGCAGGGCGAACAAAGCAGCGCGGCCGCAGGCTCGCGCTTCACGGCATCAGGGAGAATTCATGGACGAGCGTCGCATCTGGGCCGGACTCCTCACGCTGTCTAGCTTCATCGCGGGATGCGGCGGTGGCGGTGGCGGTGGCTCGCCACCGCCCCCGCCACCGGTTGCCGCACCGACGATTTCGATGCAGCCGGCGAGTCTCACCGTCAACTCGGGTCAGTCCGCGAGTTTTACCGTGACCGCAAGCGGCGCAACGAGTTATCAATGGCAGACGAACGGCACCGCGATTGCGGGCGCGACCTCGTCCTCGTATACCTTGCCGAACGTGACGTCGGTCGACAATGGCCTCAGTTACACGGTCGTCGTCGCGAATGCCGGTGGCAGCGTCACGAGCGCGGCGGCGACCTTGCGGGTGACGGGAATCTCGGTGCTCGCAGGTCAGATCGGCGGCGAGGGCTATGCGGACGGCCCCGCGAGTCAGGCGCGCTTCTGGGGCCCAACCGGGCTCGCTCTCGACGCGGCCGGTAATCTCTACGTCGCCGACGACAACGCGGTGCGTAAGATCACCCCCGGGGGCGTCGTCTCGACGCTCGTGGGCTCACCCCGGACCTGCGGCGATCAGGCGGGTGTCGGGACCGCGGCGCAGCTGTGTTACCCGAGCAGCGTCGCCGTCGATGTGACCGGCAAGGTCTACGTGGTCGACGGTTCACCGAATATCTGGGCGATCGACCCGACCGGTGCGATGACGCTGGCTGCGAGCGCGCCTTTCGGTGAATGCCCGTCGGGGCTCGCCGTGATCGTAAGCGTCGTTTACGTGAGCGACGGCTGTCACGGCGTCATCGGCATCGTGTCTTCCGGACAGCTTGGCGGCACGGCTCTCGCGACTCCGAACAATCCCGTCGCGATCGCCTTCGATGCCTCGCAGAACCTCTACATCGCCAACAACACGGTGGTCCAGGAGTTGCCGTTCGACGCGCACACCGTGACCACGCTGGCCGGCACCGTCGGTGCTCCGGGCAGCGCCGACGGTACGGGCGCCGCCGCTCGATTCGGCTGCAGCCAACAGGGGATCGGCTTCTCGTATGCGCAATCGGGTGCGAACGGTGCGGCAGGCATCGCGACGACCCCGGTTGGGGTCTCGTACGTCACGGATTACTGCAACAACGAGATCCGTGTCGTCACGGCCGCGGGCCTCGTCACCACGCTCGCCGGGAGTACGAATCTGCCCGGTGCCGCGAACGGCACGGGAGCCGCCGCGCAATTTTGGGGACCGGCCGGGATCGTCGCCGACCCCAGCGGCAATCTCTACGTCGCCGATTACCTGAATGCCTTGGTGCGCAAGGTCACGCCCGCCGGCGAAGTCAGCACCTATGCCGGTCAGACTCCGCACGCGGGCAGTGCCGATGGGCCGGCGCTGCAGGCGGGATTCCGATATCCCTTCGGAATCACGATCGACAGCACCGGCAACCTCTATGTCGCGGATACGAACAACGACACGATTCGCAAGATCACGCCCGCCGGCACGGTCAGCACGCTTGCCGGTTCTCCTACGATGGTTGGTGCGACCGACGGTACCGGCTCCGCCGCGCGCTTCGCGAATCCGGAAGGCATCGCGGTCGATTCGAAAGGCAATTTGTTCGTCGCCGACACCCTGAATCAGACCATACGCGAGGTGAGCCCATCGGGCGTCGTCACCACGGTCGCCGGCCTCGCCGGCACGATTGGTTCCGCGGATGGCGGCCCCGGCACGGCCGTGTTCAATTATCCAGCCGGCGTCGCGATCGATGCATCGGATAATCTCTACGTCGGAGATTTCAACGGCGTCCGGCTCGTCGTGCCGAATGGTCCCGTGACCACGCTGACCACGACCTTGCACACGGTCAGCGGTCTCACGTGGGCACCGAACGGCATGCTCTATGCGACGATCAATACCGAGACCGGCGGCTTGGTGTATTCGGTCACGACCAGCGGCACGGCCACCTTGATCACCAATACGGCCGGCGACGGCTACCTGCCGGGGATCGTCATGGGCGGCGACGGGAATCTCTACGTGGCCGATCGCAAGGGCTCGCGCATCAATCGTGTGTCGCTGTCGGGCACGGTGACGACCGTCGTCGGCACGTCCGCGCTGCCGATCGGCATCGTACCCGGCGGCCTGCCCGGCAATCTCAATGCACCGACCGGGCTCGCCTTGTTGTCGAAAGGCACGTCGGTCTCGCTGGCGGTCGTCGACGCCTTCGAACACTCGATACTGCGTATCGATTTGCCATAGCCCAAGTCAGGCGCGGGGCTGCGTCTGCGTCGGCAACACCGCGCGGGCCAGGTGGCCGGCGCCATCGTCCGCGCGCTCGGCTGCCGCCGTCAGCGTCTGCACGAACACATCGCGCTGCGCATGCGATCCGCCGGCCTTGACGGCAATCGCGACGACCGGTGTCAACTGCTGGGCGGCGCGCGCATAGTGGCCCTGCGCATACGCGAGCAGCGCCTCGGCTGCCGGGATGCCGACGCTGCCTGCGACGCGACCGTTGTCGCTGTCCTCGGTCGCAATCGCGCGCAGTCGCGCGAGCAGGCGCTGCGCCGACTCGCCACGATCGTCACTGGCGAGCGCCATCATGGCGTGCAGGTCGTTGAAGACATACCAGCCGTCCTCGGTGCGGGTTTCCCAGACGGCCGCGAGCGGCTGCCAGCGCGTCTCCACGTCGACCCCCTGCAGCCGCAGCCGCCACAGCAGCGAACTTGCATCGAGCATTTCCATGACGGCGTTCGTATCCGCAGCACGAGCGATTCTGGCGTCGTAGAGGCGAAGCACGTCGTCCCAGCGTCGCTGTTTCAAAAGGAATAGGGCGAAGTGCCACCAGTTGTGCACGGCGAGCGAACTGCTTTCGGCCCAATCGGCGGACCGTGATTCGAGCCAACGCAGGCCGGTCTCGGTCCTGCCGGTCATTTCCATGACGTGAGTCACCGCGTGTATCGCCCAGGCATCGCGCGGTTCGCGGGCGACGGCGCGGTGCCCGGCCTGCTCGGCACGCTCATAATCGCCACACTCCTCGAGACCAAAGGCATGCATGCCCTGATAAAAGCCCTCGAGCACCGTGCCTGCATCGATCGCAGAAAGACGACGCGCGACGCGGTCGCGCAGTTCTCGAGTCCGGCCAAGCAAGAAGTCGCCCTGATGCGCGGCGAACATCGCGAGCGCGTCGCGGGGTTCGGCCGCGAGTATTCGCTCCCAGTGATCGCAAGCCGCGTTGAACCGACCAGCAGTCCAGTCCTCCAGTGCGGCGACATGGGCAAGTTCGCGCGCGCCGAGTCCGCGTTCCAGCGCTCGCACGGCGCCGACCGCGGTCCTTGCCCGGGGAAGCAAGCTGCGCTCGGTCGAGAGTGCGTAGAGCGAGCCTTTCAGAAGCTGAGGCATCGCGAACGCAGGATCGAGCGCAATAGCAGCGTCCGCCTCCGGCTCGGGATCTCGATCGAAGGCCAGAACTTTCCAGAGCGCACGATCGAATGCGCGGACCGCCGCCGGATCGTCGGTCCCCTGGACTACGCCGAACTGATCGATCTGGGGCACTCGCTGCGCCTCGCGCTGTTGATCGAAGCGTATCTTAGCACCAGCTCAGGACCCGGGATCACGAACAAGGTGACGGAGGAGGCGCGGAGCGGTCCGTCGGCGGGGAGGCATTTTTTGGTGTCAAAACTTAAGCGCGCGGTCGGCGACCGCGGAGTACGCCGAGGCCGCCTAGGAGCAGCGTCAGGCCCGCGATTGCCGAGCCCGGGTCGATCTCCGGTGCGGCTTTGACCGTCCAAGAGCCTGGTTGCTTGCTACGCTCGGTGATCGGCTGGCAGGGGCTGGGCTGGCCCGGGGCAGGCTCACACGCGGCGCCGAAGGTTTGCTGCGTGAACCAAGCGCCGGAATTGGAAATCGAAGCGTCGAGCGAGGTCTGGGTGTTCGTGCCGGGCGTTCCCGTGAAATCGATGCTGAGATCCCAGGCCGAGACGCGTCCGTGAACCAAGCTGAATTGGAACGTAGCGCCGCCGTTCTCGACCATGCCGCCCAGCGTATAGCCGCAGCTTGGGCATAGCGAGTCGTAACCGGCACCATATCCCACCTGGTTGAAACTGAATTCGCTCGGCGAGACGAAAATATCGTGGCCGTTTTGCGGCAGGGGGCTGTCCAAGGTGATCGTGCCGCTGAAGAGGCCGTTCGAGTAATCCAGCGTTTCGACCTGGGCCTGGGCCAGCGGGCCGATCAGCAATGCAGCGCTCACCAATCCGAGGGTCTTGTAATTCATGATGCGTACCTCCCTAGTGCGCAAGCAGCCCGTCCATCGCTCGCGACACTTAAACAAATGGGGAACCTGCCGTCAATGCAGGCCCTTGAAAGGGCGGGCACGTGGACCAAGCGGGACGGCGGTCGGAGACGCGATTGACCCCGGGTAAAACCGCAGTGTAGTTTCGTTCGACCTAGCTGGATTAATCCAACAATGTCGCCGGCGCGGCGGCACGGGGAACCTCATGGCGAGCATCATTTCGCAGCAACGGACCGACCGGTTGTTCTTTCCACTGATCGCGTTGCTGCTCGTGGTGTACGTGCTGCTCGGATTCTGGCCGAGCTATATCGGCGCAGGCCTGGTCTTTGCAAAACTCCCCAGTGCGCTCGTGCATATTCACGCCGTCTTGTACGTCGGCTGGATCGCGCTCTTTACCACGCAGATCGCGCTGGTTGAAACCCGCCACGTCGGGACGCATCGCCAGCTTGGCGTTGTGCTGGGCGTGTGGGCCGCCGCCATGGTCTTGGTGGGTCCGGCGACGGCGATCATGGCCTTGCGCAGAGAACCCCACGGTATCAGCGCCGCCGGGTTCGCTGGCGACCTTGCGCAGACCATTGCCTTCGCGATCTTGATCACGGCGGGTTTCGCACGACGCCGGAGGTCGCACGAGCACAAACGACTGATGACCCTCGCAAGCGCCGCGATCATCGGTCCCGCGCTCGCTCGTTGGCCTTTCGATTTCATCCAGAACGGACCCCCGTTCGCGCTCGCGTTCTTTTATCTCCTGCAACCCTTGTTGCTCTTCGCCTACGACCTGGCGACCGAGAGACGAGTACAGCGCGTCACCTGGTTTGGCCTTGTCGTGATGCTGCTCGTATTGCTGTGCTTTCTCGCCCTGCCCGCGTGGCAAGGTTGGCAGCTATTCACGGCTTGGGTTGCCCACCTCTCGTTATCCTGCAGGGATGCTTATTGAGCGCCAACGGTCGTAAACTGGCATAAAACGCGAAACTGGTGAGCGGGAATGTTGATTGCGTCAGGATGCGCCAATACCGCGTCGCCGTCTCCGAGCGGCATCAACTCGAGATTATTTGACAAATTAACCGCGAAATCGCCATTGACGCTCCGCACGACCTGCGTATAGTTTTGTTGTTGAATATTTCAACAATTGGGGTCAGCCATGGCAACCGTCAATTTCAGCGTACCCGATGCAGTAAAGGCGGAGTTCGACAAAACCTTCGGTGACCAGAATAAGAGTTCCATCATCGCTGAGCTGATGCGGCGGGCCGTCCGCGAACGGCAACTCCAAATTAGGCGGGAGCGGTTGTTCCGCCAATTGAGCAGCAAGCGTCGTGGCCGACCGTCCTTTACCAGCGAGGCGGTTCGCAGGGCACGAGCGGACGAACGTCAGTGATCGTCGTGCTGGATGCCAGCGTACTTCTAAAGTGGCTACTTGAGGACCCCGCCCGCGAAGCGGATACGGAGAAAGCGTTGGCCGTCGTCGAGTCCATCGTACTTGGCAGATTGGATGTCCTGCAGCCGGTGCACTGGTTGGCCGAAGTAGCGGCCGTGGCAGCCCGGCTTACCCCACAGACTGCGGTTGGCGATGTTGAAATGCTCTCTGCGCTAGAGTTTCCGACGACCGATGATCCAAACGTCATCCGACGGGCAACTACAATTGCGATCGAGACCAACCATCATCTGTTTGACGCGTTGTATCACGCCGTCGCGCTTGAGCACGAAGACGCACTGTTGGTGACGGCAGACGAACGGTATTTCGGGAAAGCGGAACGGTACGGAAGGATTGCCGCGTTACGCGACTGGGACGCCGTACCTTAACCTAATCGTTGCCAGTCGACCCAGAGCTGCCCGATACCAGCGGCCGCTTCCGAATTCTTACGATGGTCTCAACACCTGTCCAACTTTCTGAAGAAAATCAACTCCAGTCTCTTTGATGTCGAAATCATCGTGCATTGCCGCCCTCTTTGCCAACCGCAGCGCCAACTGGCTATCCAGAATTTCATACAGCATTAAAAACAACTTGAAGTCGAGATAATCAGCTGTAGCGAGTAACTTGTCTGCCGCAGCCTCGACGTTCGCCATAACCCACGATCTTGGCATCGAAAGAACAATTGAGCGTGCAAATCGACCGAATCTCAGGCTTATACAACGATATAGGATTTCATCGAAAAACTTCTCTCGGAGCACGTCGTCACCAATCTTCAGAACGCCAAGCGCGGTGAAGATGTCCGGTACGCTCCCGCGGAGTCTCTTACGAATTTGCTCATGGGGTTCTCGAGCACGCAGCATGAGTCGCGCGCATTCAATCTCAAATTCCTTCTCAGTTGAAGCGGCTGCCACCCGACGCCACAATTCTTCGTCTGAATCACGCGGTTCGTCGGAAGAGTGAATCGTCATTGAAACTCCGCGCTAATTCAAGTTCAATAGCTTACGAGTGCCGTCGCACCGTTACGGAACGTCGTGCGGGAATTACGACGCATAGATAACTTCGATTGGCGCCCTCGTAGGTGCCGCTCATGGCCAAGAGTCCTTGCACGAATCATGGCCTCGAGACCGCGCTTGAAGGACTTCAAGGCCGTGCGCTCAGCGGGGGCCTCGAGGGGGAGCCAGGTCGATATCGAGCGGTGCGGATCGTTCTCGGTCAAATAGAGCCGACGGAACTGCAACCGCGCCACGTGAGCGAGCGGATTCAGAGACACGGCGCCATACTGTTCTCTCTCCGTCTGCACGTCGTCTCGATTCTGCGCGCAGTGAGCGCCGAGCAAATGCCGCAGGTCGGCGTTGTCGGGATCGGCGGCGACGGCCTGTTGAAGAGTCGTGAGGGCTTGCGAGGTCATTAGATCAAGCGGGAATGCCTACAGGAATCCCCGTAGCACCATCCATTTTAGATATTTTCCAACGATCCAAATCTTGATATTCAAAGTGATACTTGTAATCAAATGATGAATCGACGACGAGAATGAATACGCCCTGGGGTTTGCCCAGTTCCTTCATGAGCTCAACGCCCTTTTGGTTAAAATAGGCAAAGTATTGGCGATTCTTCATCGTGTCGACCAACAGAACTTTCGAGTCATTTTTTTCAAATGACGCGTTCGACCCGTATTGAACGGGGTCAAACCAAAAGCGCAAATAGCCCTTTGTCCAATTTGGTTCTAATTGTCGCAAGAGCTCAATGAACCGTTTGGCGATCTCGACGATTATTCCGGTTCGCGCGTCGTGCATCACCAAGCCTGCTTAATGTACACCTGCCATGATGTATTCTGAAACGTTTGATAATAGGAATTGACCATGTTTCCCTCCGAGTCGATGACATTATGGTTCACCGTAACGGTTCCAGGTCGCCCTTGACTACTAAAATCCCCCAATGCGTGAGTAAATTCCACCAATGAATGGTTACTGGAAACATCCGTAGATGACTATGCAACGAGTTCGGTGACTGGCATGGCATACGACGCCCGTAATTTCCATACACAGGTATACCAAAAGCGATGACGTTTAAGACGAGGGTTCATGATCTTTGCATCGAATTGGCATCTGAAT